>Ga0335075_10003696_pt1 | contig 24141 bp, 19 predicted proteins | sample Lox_Sample_24_FD_206723 | JGI IMG/M metagenome (GOLD analysis project Ga0335075, IMG submission 206723) | Soil microbial communities from Loxahatchee National Wildlife Refuge, Florida, United States - Lox_Sample_2.4 | ecosystem: Environmental > Terrestrial > Soil > Wetlands | place: USA...
TGCCGAGACCGTGGCCGATCCCCTCGAGGAGCAGATCAACGGCGTGGAGGACATGCTCTACATGTCCTCGCAATCGACGGGTGACGGCAATCTGCAAATCACCGTTACTTTCGCGCTCGGCACGGATCTCGACAAGGCACAGGAACTTGTCCAGGACCGCGTGAACACAGCCCTGCCTCGCCTGCCGCAGGAGGTGCAACAGACGGGAATTCTCGTCCGCAAGAGTTCACCGGACATTTTGCTGGCCGTTCACATGTATTCGCCCGACGGGTCGCAGGACCAGCAATACGTCGCCAATTATGTGACGCTCCAGGTTCAGGAACCGCTGCTCCGGATCGCCGGCGTCGGCGACATCTCGACTCGCGCCGCGCGCGACTATGCGATCCGTGTCTGGATCGATCCTGATCGCGCCGCCGCCCGCAACGTGACAGTGGAAGACATCGTCAACACGCTTCGCAGCCACAACATCCAGATCGCCGCGGGCAACCTCGGTGCGCCGCCGTTCGGCAATGCGCCTGCCGACTGGCAGCTCCAGGTACAGGCGCTGGGGCGCCTCGTCACCCCGCAGCAATTCGCCGACATTGTGATCAAGCGCGACGACCAGAATCGCATCACGCGCATATCCGATGTGTCGCGGGTCGATCTCGGCGCCGAAAACTACACGACCGATGCCTATCTCGGCCTCGACGAAAACGGCAAGGCGATCATCCATCCGGCAGCCGCGATCGGCGTATTGCAGTTGCCCGGCACGAACGCGCTTCAGGCGGCGGACGGCGTGATCAAGGAAATGTCGCAGCTGGGGAAGAGCTTTCCGCCGGGTGTCGGATACAGGATCATCTACAATCCCACGGAATATATCAGCCAGTCGATCAACGAGGTCTATCGGACGCTGTTCGAGGCCCTCGTGCTCGTCGTCATCGTCGTTATCATCTTCCTGCAAAGCTGGCGCGCCGCGATCATTCCCATTCTCGCCATTCCGGTGTCGCTGGTCGGGACATTTGGCGTGATGCTCGCCTTCGGGTTCACGCTCAACAATCTTTCTTTGTTCGGCCTCGTGCTAGCCATCGGTATCGTCGTCGATGACGCAATTGTCGTCGTCGAAAACGTGGAGCGCCATCTCGAGGCGGGTATGAGTCCGCGCGAGGCTGCGCATCTCACCATGGATGAAGTCGGCGGCGCTCTTATCGCCATCGCGCTGGTCCTTTCGTCCGTCTTCATCCCTGCAGCGTTCATCCCCGGAATCTCCGGCCAGTTCTACCGGCAGTTCGCGCTCACCATTGCGTCGGCAACCGTCATTTCACTGATCGTGTCCCTGACGCTTTCCCCCTCCATGGCGGCGTTGGTTTTGAAAGCGCGCGACGAGCACAACAAACCGCAGAGCGGATGGACGCGCCCGTTCATCTGGTTCTCGGACAAGTTCAACCGTGGCTTCGGAAAAATCTCGCACGGCTACGCCAATTTCACCGCGCGCATCGTGCGCATCGCCGGTCTGATGCTGATCGTCTATCTCGGCATCATTCTGCTGACCGCCTGGCGCATCGAATCCACACCCGTCGGTTTCATTCCCGCGCAGGACCAGGGCTACGTCCTGATGGCGGCGAACCTGCCAAACGGCGCCTCTCTGGCACGCACCGACGCGCTGATCCGCAAGACGATTCCCGTCGTGCTGAAAACGCCGGGTGTCATCGGCGCATCCTCCTATGCCGGTGTGGACGCCACCACGCAGACGACGAATTCCGCGTCGGGCCAGGCCTATCTGATTGAAGACTCCTTCGAAAATCGCGGGAAGCAGGGCATCACGCTGCGTAAGACCATCGCGAATCTGCACAAATCGCTTTCCGCGATCCAGGGCGCGATCATCCGCATTCTTCCACCTCCCCCCGTGCGCGGCATCGGCACGCAAGGCGGCGTGAAGATGATCATCGAAAACCGCACAGGCAAAGCCGATTATCACGAGATCCAGGAGATCACGGAGAATCTCGCCGCGGAGTTCAACAAGGATCCGGATATTTCGGGCGCCTATACAACATTCAATACGGATACGCCGCGCATCTTCGCCGATATCGACCGCACCAAGGCCGAGTATCTGGGCGTGCCGGACTCCGAAGTCTTCGACACGCTGCAGACCTTTCTCGGCTCAACCTATATCAACGACTTCAACTATCTCAATCACACCTATGAGGTTTACGCGCAGGCGGACGCGCCGTTTCGCCAGAACGAATCGGCCATTCTGCGACTGCAGACGCGCTCGAACAGCGGTGCGATGACGCCGCTCGGCTCCGTCGTCACCCTCAAGCACACCACCGGCCCCTATCGCGTCCTGCGCTATCAGCTCTATCCCTCCGCCGAGATCCAGGCGGACACCCCGCCGGGATACTCGACAGGGCAGACCATGGCAGCGATGGAACGCATCGCCCAGCGCGTGCTGCCGGCGGGCTATGCTTACGAATGGACGGAACTCGCCTACCAGCAGCAGGCGGCCGGCAACACGGCCGGGCTCGTCTTCGGATTGGCCGTTACCCTCGTCTTCCTGCTTCTTGCCGCGCTCTATGAGAGCGTGACCATGCCGCTTGCGGTGATCCTGATCGTGCCGATGTGCCTGCTTGCCGCGATCACCGGCGTAAACCTCATGGGCATGGACAACAACATTCTCACCCAGATCGGCTTTATCGTGCTCATCGGACTTGCGGCCAAGAACGCCATTCTCATCGTGGAATTCGCGCGGCAGGGCGAGATCGAACACGGTCATGACCGCTACCAAGCAACCGTCGAGGCCGCGCGCACCCGGCTCCGCCCGATCCTGATGACCTCCTTCGCTTTCATCTTCGGCGTTGTTCCGCTCGCCTTCGCGACCGGCGCAGGCGCCGAATTGCGGCAGGCGCTTGGCGTAGCGGTGTTCTTCGGGATGATCGGCGTGACGGCCTTCGGCCTGATCTTTACCCCCGACTTCTACGTGCTCACACGCTGGCTCAGCGACCGCATCCCCCAGCCACCGAAGATTTCCCGCGCCGCCAGGGCAGAGAGTTCGGGCTCCTCCGTTCATGAATAGACGGAAGAATTCGCACGCGGAGACGCGGAGGCGCGGAGCGCAACACATCTCCGTGTCGCGGCTCCGCGAGCCAGCTTTGGCAGCCACCGCATTTGTGCTTGCCGCTTGCAATGTTGGCCCCGACTACGCCCCACCCAAGCCACCCGCGCCGCCGTCGCAGAACTTTGTATCGAACACCGCGACGATTGCTTCTCCAAACGAACCGCCATCGAAATGGTGGGAACTATACGATGTGCCCGCCATCGACCAGCTGGTGCAGGAGGCGTTGACCCACAACACGGATCTGCTGGCCGCCGCCGCGAATCTCGCCGAGGCACGCGGCGCGCTCGACCTCGCGCGCGCGGGCCAGTTTCCTTCGACCGAGCTGACCGCCGGCGCGCAATATGGCGTGTCGTCGTATCAGCAGATCATCAATTCCGTGGAAGGAAAATCCGGTGCTCCGACGCCAAGCATGTTCTATACAATGGGCCTTGACGTCTCCTACGAGGTGGATCTTTGGGGGCACGTTCGGCGCGCCGTCGAATCGGCCCATGCCAGTCTGGAAGCGCAACAGGCGGCCGAGGACGTGGTTCGCATCAGCGTTGCGGGCGAGACCACCCGCGCCTATGTCGATGCCTGCGCCTACGAAGAAGAACTGGACGTGGCGCGCCACTCGCTCGATATCGTCACGCAGTCCTATAATGTGACCGTGAAGGAAGTCCGCGACGGCTCGGCATCGAATTTCGACAAGGCGCGCGCGGCGGAACTCGTGGCGCAGACCCGCGCCATGCTGCCGATCTATGAGGGCGAATGGCGGACCGCCCTGTTCGAGCTCGCCGTGCTCACCGGCCGACCGCCTGAAGAAATCTCGAAGGATGCGGAAACCTGCAAGGTACCCCCGAAGCTCAAATCCGTCCTCCCCGTCGGCAATATAAACAGCCTGTTCCGGCGAAGGCCCGATGTGCGCGAAGCCGAACGCGAGTTGGCCGCGAACGTGGCGCAAATCGGCGTTGCCACGGCCGGTCTCTATCCGACCATCTCCATCGGCGCCTCGGGACAGAGTTTTTCGAACACCGTCGGCGGGCTCGTCTCGCCGGCGGATGTCAGCTATGCGGTCGGCCCGCTTCTGAGCTGGACATTTCCCAACATTCTCGTTGCCGAAGCGCAAATCCGCGAAGCCAAGGGCGCCGCCTCGGCTTCCTATGCGAATTTCCGCGGCACCGTTCTGCAAGCGCTTCAGGACACCGAGACGGCGCTGACGGCCTATGCCAACGAGCTGAGCCGCAACGGCTCGCTTGTCACCGCGCGCGATCAGAGCCAGATTGCCCTCAACCTCGCAAAGAGCCGCTATCAGCTCGGCAGCGCGAGTTATCTCGATCTGCTCACCGCCGAAACCGATTTCGTCGACGCGAGCGCCGCGCTGGCCGCCTCCGACCAGGCTCTTGCCTCCAACCAGGTGACGGTTTTCAAGGCGCTGGGCGGCGGCTGGGAACAGGCCCCGCCGGTGCAGCCGCTGCCGATCACGGATGCGAAGACCGGCGAACAGGTCAGGGTGAAGTAGTTAGCGCGCATTTCACTATTCCAGATGTTCGTGCAATCGGCGGAAAGTTTCGTCCGATAATGCGGGGTTTCCCGCGCGCGGGGTCGCGGTGACCGGAATCGGGTGAACGAAGCGGACAAGCGTGCCGATGGTTTCCGCGACAGGCACGGATGCGTTGTCGCTTTCATTGAGGACGAGCGCGCACACCGCAACATGGCGGGACAGGAGCGCGTCCAGCGCGGTCAGCGTGTGGCTGATGGTGCCGAGATAGGTTCCGGCGACAAGGATTGCCGGAATCCCGAGCGCGGCAATCCAGTCGCACACGGTGTGCGTCGAATCGAGCGGAACCATCACGCCGCCTACGCCCTCGATGAAGAGCGTGCCCCGTGCAGAGTCAATCGCATCGCGACAGAAAGTGATGAGTTCGGCGAAATCGATCGTTCGTCCTTCGCGCGCTGCTGCCATGTCGGGAGAAAGCGGCGCGTGAAAGCGCCATGGCGACAGAGCAGCGACGGATGGCGATGTCACTGCCCGACCCATTGCCTGAAGCAAAAGACCCGGATCGCTCTTTTCAACGGCCGCCATTTCGAAGCCGCTCACCACGGGCTTGAGTGCCGATACGGGGCGGCCTTGCGCCCGCAATGTGCGGATCAGTCCGGCTGTTACATACGTCTTGCCGATATCCGTTCCTGTCGCGGTGACAAAGATCGCGCTCAAGTGGCGAGCCCAACAACATGCGTGCGGACGATCTGCGCCAGTCTTTCGATCTCATGATCCGGATGGGCCGCGCTGAAAGCAAAGCGCAGCCGCGCCGTTCCCGTGGGCACCGTTGGCGGCCGGATCGCAACGACCAGAAACCCGTCGCGCTCGAGCAGCGCCTGCGCTTCGAGCGCGCGCTGGACATCGCCCAGCAGCAATGGAACGATCGGACCCTCCGCCCGCGGCAGATTTGCAGCCCGCGCGAAAGCTCGCGCCTTTTCAAGCGGCCGACGACAAAGCTCCGGATCATCCCGGATGATGTCGAGCGCCGCCAGCCCCGCTGCAACACTCGCCGGCGGCAAGGCTGTTGAATAGATCAGGGTTCTGGCGCGCGTCCGGATCAGTTCGATGGCCGATTGCGATGCGCAGAGATAGCCGCCATAGGAACCCAGCGCCTTGGAGAGCGTCCCCATCTGCAAATCGATTGCCACTTTTGCTCCGTTTGCCCACGATGAGCCGCGACCGTCGCCGAGCACTCCCAATCCATGCGCGTCGTCGGTCATCAGCCAGGCATCATAGGCGCGCGCAAGACGGCTGATTTCGCCGAGCGGGGCAAGATCGCCGTCCATCGAGAACACGCCGTCGGTCAGGACAAGCGCGTTGCGGCAGCGCGGGCGATGTAACGAAAGCAATTCGCCGAGATGGGCCGTGTCGTTGTGACGGAAGATTTCAACTTGCGCCCGCGACAGCTGCGCACCCACGAACAGGCAGGAATGCGAAAGCGCATCGAGCAGGAGGAGATCGCCGGGCCCGATCAGTGCGGGAACGATGCCGCTATTGGCGAGAAAGCCCGAACCGAACACGCAAGCCGCTTCCGTTCCCTTGAGCCGCGCGAGACGGTCTTCCAGTTCGGCAAGGAGAGGATGATTGCCGGTGACCAGCCGTGAGGCGCCGGCCCCCGTTCCGTAGCGTTCGATTGCGGCCGTGGCCGCCGCTTTAACCTTTGGATGGTGTGTCAGCCCGAGATAGTCATTGCACGAGAACGAGAGATAGCGCCGCCCGCCGCGCCGGACCCAGATTCCATCCTCTCGTACCGTGTCGACCAGTTCGCGCCTGAGATTCCGCGCCGCAAGCTCGGCAAGCCTGGCGTTCGCGAAATCGTCGAGAGACGGCATATCCATCCTTGGCATTGCGGGTTGCTTGTGCGCGAACCGCGGATATAAGGCTCCATCGGTCGGTCCCACAATGGCAGGTTCGCAGATGAACGCCGCGACGCTTGACGATGTTTCCCCACGCTCTCCGCGTCACGATTGGACCAGGGAAGAAATCCGCGCCCTCTTCGCGTTGCCTTTCCCCGAACTGATCTTCCGTGCCCAGAGCGTTCATCGCGCAAATTTCAATTCCGGCGAGGTGCAGATCTCGACACTGCTCTCAATCAAGACCGGGGGATGTCCGGAAGATTGCGGCTATTGCTCGCAAAGTGCTTTCCACGAAACCGGCCTGAAAGCGAACCGGTTGATGGATGTCGACGCGGTGATCGCGGATGCATGGAGGGCCAGGGCGGATGGTGCGACACGATTCTGCATGGGCGCGGCCTGGCGCGGACCCAGGGACCGCAACATGGAAGCCGTCTGCGACATGGTCCGGGGCGTGAAATCGCTCGGCCTTGAAACCTGCATGACACTCGGCCTGTTGACCGGGGAACAGGCCCGGCAACTGAAAGGAGCCGGTCTCGATTTTTATAATCACAACCTCGACACATCACCGGAATATTACGACTCTGTCGTCACTACGCATAACTACCAAGACCGCCTCGACACGCTTGCCCATGTGCGCGAAGCCGGCATCGGGGTCTGTTGCGGAGGCATTATCGGAATGGGAGAAACCGAAGAAGACCGTGTCGGGCTGCTGCACGCGCTTGCAACATTGCCTGCGCATCCCGAGAGCGTGCCGATTAACCTGCTGGTGCCGATCCAGGGTACCAAACTCGCCGACAGCGCCGCGCTGGATCCGATCGCATTTGTGCGCACCATCGCAGTCGCTCGCATACTTATGCCGCAATCCATGGTGCGCCTTTCGGCAGGCCGCAAATCCATGAGCGATGAAACCCAGGCGCTTTGCTTTCTTGCCGGTGCAAATTCCATCTTCCTCGGTGAAAAACTTCTGACAGCCGACAATCCCGACACAGTCAGCGACCGAAACCTGTTCGACCGGCTCGGTCTTTCGCCGATGCCGCTCTGACCATCATGTCCCCTGAATTGCCGGATTGGTTTCGGCGGGGCTATCCCCATATCTGGTTGCCCTATACGCAGATGAAGACAGCGGCGCTTCCGCTTCCGGCGGTGCGGACGGAAGGCTCGCGCATTACGCTGGCCGATGGCCGCGAGTTGATCGACGGCATCGCCTCGTGGTGGACGGCGTGCCACGGTTACAATCATCCGCACATAAGAACAGCAGTCGAGCGTCAGCTGGCGACGCTGCCCCATGTGATGCTCGGCGGCCTCGTCCACGAACAGGCGCTTACATTGGCTGCGAGGCTCTGTGCGCTGCTGCCCGCCTCACTTGCCCATGTGTTCTTTTCCGATTCCGGTTCGGTCGCCGTCGAAGTTGCGATGAAAATGGCGACGCAGTATTGGCTCAACCGGGGCATCCGCAAACGAACGAAATTTCTCGCTTTCCGTGGCGGCTATCATGGGGACACGATCGCCACGATGGCGGTGAGCGACCCTGAAGAGGGCATGCATGCACTCTTCGCGGGTCTCCTGCCGGATAATGTGATCGCGGACCTGCCAGTTGATGAGCACCTCGAACACGCGCTCGACGAGATACTTCATCGCCGCGCGGACGAGCTTGCGGGCATCATTGTCGAGCCTCTTGTGCAGGGAGCGGGCGGCATGCTCTTTCACGACGCGAACGCGCTGCGCGTCCTCCGAAGCCTCGCCGACCAATACGGACTTCTCCTGATTTTCGATGAGATCTTTACCGGGTTCGGACGCACCGGCTCCATGTTCGCGCTCGATGCAGCCGGCGTCATGCCCGACATCGTCCTGCTCGGCAAAGCGCTCTCAGGCGGCACGCTTCCCATCGCAGCGACGGTCGCTTCGGGGAAGGTTTACGAAGCGTTTCTCTCCGACGATCCGCACAAGGCGCTGATGCATGGCCCTACATTCATGGGCAATGCGCTCGCGGCGGCGGCCGCCAATGCGTCACTCGATCTGTTCGAACGTGAACCACGCCTCGCCCAGGCGAAGGCAATCGGCACGGCAATGGAGGAAGGGCTCACGCCCTGCAGCGAGTATGCGGGCGTGAGCGATGTCCGCGTGCTCGGTGCGATAGGCGTCGTCGAACTCGACGATATTGGGGATATCGAGGCACTGAAGCGCCGCTTCATCGCGGCAGGTGTCTGGATTCGCCCCCTCCGAAATATTGTCTATTTGACGCCGGCCCTGACCATCGCGCCCGATGACCTCGCGACGCTCATCACAGCCGTTCGCGAGGTGCTTCGCGCGCGCGCCAGCGGAAATTGCTGACCAATCTGCGTCAACTCCAAAGCACGCGCGGCCCGAAATACGCGGTGTCCTTGACCCGCCGCGCGATTTCGCGAACCGCGGAATTCCGCGGGTCCGTGCAGTAGGTCATGCTCAGGACGACACGACGTTCGCCGTCTTCGATAGGCGTCACCTTGTGCAGGACCCGCGCGCCCTCGAAAACGACCAACGTATTGGCAGCGGTGGAAATCACCCGCTCCGCATCGCCATCCTTCACAAGCAGGCGGGAAGCCGAGAGGCCATCCGTGCCGTGCCCGCGGTTCTCGATCGCAAGCAGGATCGTGAAGTGACGGCCGCGATAGAAATTGTGATCATAATGCCAGCCGATGTGGTCGCCCGGACGCTCATAAATGAGTATCGACAACGAGCTTTCGTCGGATGGGGGCGTCGGCTCCAATACGACACCCGCGATTTCCGAAACAGCCTGACGATGGGCACGTGAATGATAGAATTCCGCGAGCCCGGGCGCGAGCCTGCGGATGGTACTGTACGCAATCGTCCCGCCCTTCTTGTGCAGCGGAACATAGCTGCGCTCCGCGCCGGACAGGTTCAGAACATCCTGCCGCAGCGCAGAGAAATCCGCCCCCGGCAGAAAATCGGGGAGAACGGCCGGCCCGTCGAACGCGATCATCCCGATCTCCGCGCTCCAGACGCGCTTCCCTTCTACAAATTTTTTGTGTCAGATTCGACTCTGATCGGGCCCAGGCCCGGTCCGACAGCATTGTGCAAGATGAGCCGAGGCGGGCTGAAACCGGCCAGTCGCTAACTGCCGGCGAAGCCCTTCTCCATCATCTCCGCCATCTGCTGATAGCTCTCGGCCAGGCTCAGAAGCGTGCGGTTCGTCTCCTTCAGCAGGACTTCCTCGGCAATGTCCCGCAGTTCCTCTGCGCGCAGCCGATAGTGTCGGACGCAAAGCTCACGGTCTGCCTGCACCGACCTGGCCTTGATAGTCCCCAGCACATAGGCGCGCCGCGCTTCACCCAGACGAGTTATCTTATCCATCGTCGGCGCCCAAAAGTTGCCTTACGCAAACGGCTGCCTGACGCAGAAGTTTCCCATTAGAGCAAAGCGATGTTGCACCGCACAATGGGAGCGCGGTGCAGCACATGGTGCATTTTGCGTCACCTGACAGATGAACGTTCTCCGAGCGTATGAATCACATGCACTGAAGTGGCCACGCCCGCCACTTGTTGGGGAGATAGACCAACCGCGGCGACTGACTGGCGCGTAAAGTCGCCGATGTACGCTGACCGGTGTCGGTATCGCGCGCGCCGGCGGCCTGATCGCCCTTTCGTGTGGCGCGGCCCTGTCCGGGCGCGCGTGCAGCTCGAAATCCGGCAATCCGCCGGGCCCTGCAGCCGATATCAGGCGGCGAGGCTATGGAGCACTTTTGCCACTTCGGCGCCGTCGAACGGTTTCAGGATGAAACGTCCATCATCGGGCAGACCTTCGTCGCGCAGAAGGTACCGTCCCGACGTCAATACAACGCGGACGTGAGGCCAGTGTTCGGTTTCGGCTTCGGCGAGTTGGAGCCCGTTGATCGATCCCGGCATGTTTATGTCGGTGAAGAGAATAGCGACCTCGGGATGGCGTTCGAGGATTTCCATGGCCTGGTCGGCATTGCCGGCCTCAAGCGTGTCATAACCCGCCTCCTCCACCATGTTTACGGTGTTCATGCGAATGAGAAATTCATCCTCGACGACAAGAACGACGGGCATTCGGCAGTATCGCGGAGTCTCCGTGTCACCAAAATAACGACGGCGTAAGGTGTTCGATCCCCCGGGATCGAATAACAAATAGCCGGGAACGCGAAAATCGCCCTCAGACTGAATCCCGCAAGGAATGAAACCTGGGCGTGTCGTTCCGGGCTGGCGGCTGCGCCGCATCGGATGGCCGCGACTTTCCGGCTTGCGCTTCCGATTTCAGCCATACCACGACTTATCCCCTCGCGATTCCCCCGGGGTGGTCACTCCGGCTTGACAAATTAATTGCTGAGGCAAATGTTGCATCGGCAAGTAATTGGGCAGTCAATGAGGCGGGCGCATTACAATGTGAGCGGGTTCAGGGCCGGCGAATCGCTCGGCTATCTGATCCGGCGGCTTCACAATCTCGTCATGCCGCGGGCCGAAGCTCTGTTCGACGAAGCGGATCTTACCTTTTCCCAATGGGTAGTGCTCATGGCCGTGCGTGACGGCATAGCTACGAGGTGCGCCGAGCTCGCCCGCATGATGGAACATGACGCCGGAGCGACAACACGGCTCATCGACCAGATGGAACGTCGTGACCTGATCCGGCGTCGCCGCAGCACCAAAGACCGCCGCGTCGTCAATCTCGAGATCACGCCCGCCGGCAAGGCGATCGCAAAAGCCATGATTCCACGCATCGTGAATTTCTGGAACGACGTGCTCGAGGATTTTTCCGCGCAGGAATTCACCCAGCTCGTCGCGCTCCTGGCCCGGCTCGCCGAACGCATTGAAGCGGAGCCCGCGCCCGGTAATGCACAAAAAAGGAAGACGCCATGAAACTCTCCAGCGCTGCGTTCCTCGTCTCGCTGGCGCTTGCCAGCTGCGTGTCGGCGCCGTCGACGACGCCACGCGAAAAGCCCCTCGATCCGGAATCGCTGGGTCTTGGAAAATCACCTGCTCCGAATATCGAGGACAAATGGTGGCAAGCCTTTGACGACTCCCAGCTCGACACATTTGTGGAGCGCGCGCTGGCCCGAAATCCGTCTCTGTCGGCTGCGCTGGCGCGGGTTCGCGAGGCGCAGTCCGAGCTTTCGGCAACCCGTGCCTTGACCTATCCGCAACTCAATTTTGAAGCTGATGAGACCCGCGAGCATTTCAGCGAAACTTACATCTATCCCCCACCCTATGCGGGAACGATGCGATGGATCGGGGATGTCCAGGCCAATCTCAGCTGGTCGCTCGATCTTTTCGGCAAGCAGCAATCGGAGATCGACCGCGCGCGTGCCGGCGTTGGCGCCGCCGCACTCGACGAGACTGCAGCGCGTCTCCTGCTCGCCGGAAGCGTGACCGAGGCCTATATCGCTGTTGCGCGTGCCCAGGCACTAACCAAAGTGGCGCAAGACGCCGTTACGGAACGCGAAGGCATCGCGTCGCTCACGAATGGACGCGTGCGTGCAGGTCTCGACACGCCTGCCGCACAGAAACAGGCCGAAGCGCTTCTGGCGCTCAGCCGTGAAGATCTTGTGCGTGCGAAAGCCGATGAGGAACGCGCCGTGCATGCAGTTGCGGCGCTGACCGGCCGCGGCGCCGCTGCTTACAACATGGCGCCGCCGGAGCTGAACTATGCAGCACTTTCATTGCCCGGTACTCTGCCTGCAGATCTTCTGGCGCGGCGCGCCGACATCGCGGCCGCCAAAGCCCGCATCGAAGCGGCGACGGAAGGTCGCGAGGTTGCGCGCAAGGCCTTTTATCCGGACGTCGATCTGCTGGGCCTCGCCGGCTGGTCCGCCATCGGTCTCGCACCGCTTCTCAACGCGTCTTCATTCCAATACGGCACCGGCCCCGCCATCAACCTTCCCATTTTCGATGCCGGCGAGCTTCATGCCCAATATGCGGGCGCGACCGCTGCGCTCGACGAAACGATTGCGAATTACAATTCGCTGGTCATTGGCGCCGTGAAGGAAACGGCCGATGCGATAACCAATCTGCGGTCCCTCGAACAGGAAGCTGCGGACCAGCGCGATGCGCTTGCTGCGTCACGCGCGAGCTTCGATCTTTCAGCCCGCCGCTATCGTAGTGGACTCTACCCCCAGCAAACCGTGCTTGACTCCGAAGCGGTGCTTATCCAGGCACGGCACGATGATGCCGCTCTATCGGCCGATACCGCCTCGGCGCGCGTCGCACTGCTGATGGCCTTGGGAGGCGGTTTTGTGTCGGGAAAGACAGCTACCGCCGACGCCCGCCTTTCATTACAGGACGCTTCTCATGAGCAGCACTGAACATGCGGACGGCAATGGCCGCCGCAGGCTCCTGCTTTCGATTCTGGCCATCGTGGTCGTCATCGGTCTTGTGGGCTACGGGTTTTATTGGTTCTTGTATGCGAGTCATTTCGAAACCACCGACGATGCCTATGTCGGCGGAGACATCGTGGCGATTACCAGCCGGGAAAACGGCACGGTGCTGGCACTCCACGCCGACAATACGCAGACCGTGCGCCGGGGCCAGCTGCTCGTCGAATTCGATCCGATTGCTGCGAGAGTCGCTTTGGACGCGGCTGAAGCCGATCTCGGGCGCACGGTGCGCAATGTGCGCACGGAGTTTGCCAAGGTCGATCAGACACGCGCCCAATTGAGCGAGGCGCGCACGGGGCTTGCCCTTGCACAATCCGATTATCGCCGCCGGGCTTCCGCAGGGAATGCCGTGTCCACTGAGGAACTCAGCCACGCGCGCGATGCCGTAACAAGCGCGGAAGCTTCCGTGACCGCCGCCGAAAGCGCCCTCGCGGAGGCGCAGGCCGCGGTGCAGGGAACGAAAGTCTCCAACAATCCGGATGTTCTCGCGGCCATTGCGAAAGTTCGCCAGGCGGCGATCACGTTTGCGCATATGAACCTCTACGCACCGGTTGATGGCGAGGTTGCGCAACGCACCGTCCAACTTGGCCAGCAGGTGGCGCCTGGCACACCGCTCATGGCTGTGGTGCCGCTTCGGGCAGTCTGGGTCGATGCAAATTTCAAGGAAGCGCAACTCGCCCGAATGCGCGTCGACCAGCCAGTCACGATCACGACCGACATCTATGGCGGCGGGATGAAGTTCCACGGCAAGGTGCTGGGATTGGGCGCCGGCAGCGGCAACGCCTTCGCGCTGCTGCCGCCGCAAAACGCCTCCGGGAACTGGATCAAGATCGTTCAGCGCGTTCCCGTGCGCATTGCGCTGGATCCGAACGAGTTGCGGGATCACCCGTTGCGCATCGGACTTTCCGTCTATGCCAGCGTCGATGTCGGCAACACCTCCGGCCAGGTTGTTACATCGCGAGCCGCCGACTGGAATTGGCGCGCGGACACAAAGGGCGACGGTTCGGAAGGCGTTGACGCGCTGGTCCAACACATCCTGGCAGATAACGGAGCCTGAAGGTGAGCGCCCAAGGCGCCAAACAGGATTGCCTGCGCGGCGCCCAGCTGCGAATTACGGCGCTCGCGCTCGCGCTTGGCACCTTCATGCAGGTGCTTGATACGACCATCGCAAACGTATCGCTTCCGACGATCTCCGGTTATCTCGGCGCCAGCACCGACCAGGGCACCTGGGTCATTACATCTTTTGCCGTTTCCAACGGCATCTCGGTTCCGCTGACCGGTTGGCTGATGGGGCGTTTTGGGGTCGTTCGCACCTTCATAGGTTCCGTGGTCCTGTTCACGATCGCCTCGTTCCTTTGCGGCACTGCGTGGAGCCTCAGCTCGCTCATTGTTTTTCGCGTTCTGCAGGGCGCAGTCTCCGGGCCGATGATCCCCGGCTCCCAGGCACTGCTTATTTCGATCTTCCCCGCCGAGAGACGGGCGACCGCGCTTGGCATCTGGTCCATTACTACGTTTGTTGCGCCCATCGTGGGGCCGGTTCTCGGCGGATATATCTCCGATAATTATCATTGGGGCTGGATTTTCCTCATCAACGTTCCGGTCGGACTGCTCACAGCGATTATCTGCTGGCAAAATCTCAGGAAGCGCGAGACTCCGACACAAAAGCTTCCCATCGACGGCCTGGGGCTCGCAATGCTTGCGATCTGGGTCGGCGCGCTTCAAATCATGCTGGATTCCGGAAAGGACGCGGACTGGTTTTCCTCGCCGCTGATCTGTACCGAGGCCCTGGTTTCCGCGGTTACGTTCGTCGCCTGGGTGATCTGGGAGACGACCGAGAAGCGGCCGATTGTTGATCTATCGCTGTTCCGAGAGCGCAATTTCGCATTCGGCAACCTCGCGCTCTGTTTGGGCTATGCCGTCTTCTTCGGCAATACCCTGCTGCAGCCGCTCTGGATGCAGACAAATCTTGGCTACACGGCAACCTGGGCCGGGCTTGTCGCCGCGCCAAGCGGCGTCGTGGCCGTGATCGTGACGCCGTTGACCGCGAGGCTGCTGCACCGAATCGATGCGCGCTGGATCGCGACTGCGTCATTTGTCGCCTTCGCGGCCTCTTATTTCATGCGCGCCGGATATACCGACACCGCCGGCTTCTGGGACTATACGCTCCCGCTGCTGGTGCAGGGCATCGGCGTTGGGACATTCTTCGTCTCGCTGGCAACCATTTCGCTGAGCGGCGTCCCGCCGGAGCGCATTCCCTCGGCTTCGGGAATATCAAATTTTGCCCGCATCAGCGGGGGTGCGTTTGCGGCTTCCCTCATCACGACGTTCTGGGATCGCCGCGAAGCCCTCCATCAGAGCCGGCTCGTAGACACGCCGACGTCCTACAATCCGGAGCTTCAAAACGCGCTCGAACGATTGCATCATCTGGGACTGAGCGATCTTCAAGCCTATGGACTTCTGGGGCGCGAATTGGTGGAGCAGGCTTATTTGCTCTCGAGCCTCGAACTGTTCTGGATATCAGGCTGCATCACAGTGGCTGTGATTGCAGTGATCTGGATGGCGCGAAGAGCCACCGGCTCATCCGGTCCCGCCGGTGCGGATTAGCCGGCGTCACCGAATATCGAATGGGCCAGGAACCGCAGGACTACCCCCACGGTCCATGATGCCCAGGGGGCGCGCGCGCGTCATCCGGCGGTGGAGCGTCCGCAGCCGGCAGATGGCCGCCGAGCTGTTGCAAGATCTGTACGCGCTTTTCGATGGAGGGATGGGTCGCGAACAATCCGCCCAGATCGAAAAAAGAGGGCGGGTTCTCGAAGAACATCTGCCGCACTTCGCTCGGTACATGGGGCAGTTCGGCGTTCTTCGAGATCTTGAGCAGCGCCGCGATCAACGCATCGGGATTCTTGGTCAGCTCCACCGAGCCCGCATCGGCGAGCAGTTCGCGGCGGCGCGACAGCGCAAAGCGCAAGATCAGCGCCAGCATATAGCCGATGAACATCACCACCGCGGCGATCAGCACGAGAATGATCGCACCGCCACCCCGCCGGGAGCGGCTGCGGGTAAAGGCGGCGAAGCGGATGCTGCTCCATAGCAGCTGCGCAAGAAACGAGATCATGCCCACGAAGACGATGGTTATGATCAAGAGCCGCGTGTCGCGGTCGATGATGTGCGTCAGCTCATGCGCCAGCACGGCTTCGATTTCGTCGCGGTTGAGCGCCGCGAGCAGTCCGCTCGTCACCGTAATGGCATAACTCTTGTTGTCGATGCCGCTCGCATAGGCGTTCATCACATCGCTGTCGATGATGTAGAGCCTGGGCATGGCGAGGCCGCGGCTGATGCAGAGATTCTCGAGCAGATTATAAAGCTCCGGCTGCTCCTGCCGCGTGACCGGCCGGGCGCCGGTTGCCATATGGATGATCGTATCGTTGAACAGATAGCCGATCAGCACCCAGATCGCGGCGGCGCCGACCACGATGGGCCACCAGGCGACGATCGCCGACAGGGCAAAATCGAGGGGGCTGCCGGTGCCGAGCACCGGCTCGATCCCGAATTGCTGCAGGGGTCCGTAGCCATAGGCATTCTGTCCGGCACCCGTGACGAGGCCGAAGAGGAAGAATATCGCGCCCAAAAGCAGCAGAAGCAGCACCGGAAAAGCCGCAAGCAGCAGGAACGACTTGATGTTGTTGTTCTGCCGCCAGGTGGTGAGGCCAAGCGGTGCAACCGGCGAAGACTGAGCCATCAGCTGCCGAATGACACTTTCGGCGGCGTCATTTCTTCCGCCTTTTCGGTCGGCGACAACTCGAACATCGCCGCCGGCTGGAAGCCCATTGCGTGCGCAAAGATCACGGTCGGGAACTGCTGAATGGCCGCATTGTATTCGGCGACGGCGTTGTTGAGGAAACGCCGTGCCGCCGCGATCTTGTTCTCGATGTCGGTCAGCTCGTCCTGCAGCTGCCGGAAATTCTCGTTTGCCTTGAGCTGAGGATAGTTCTCGGAAACCGCGAACAGACGGCCGAGCGCGCCCGAGAGCACGCTTTCCGCCTCCCCCTTCTCCGCGACGGTGGTTGCCCGCATCGCATTTGCCCGTGCCTCGGTCACGTTCTCGAACACACCGCGCTCATGGGCGGCATAGCCCTTCACGGTCTCAACGAGATTCGGAATGAGATCATGCCGCTGCCGGAGCTGCACGTCGATGTCGGCGAAGGCCTGTTTCCAAGCCTGGCTCAGCGAAATCAGACGGTTATAACTGATGATCGCATAGACGACGATCACCGCGATGACGATCAGAAGGATGATCATGGCCATAGGGATTCCAGAGCGCTCCCGATTATAGCCTACCCTATCTTTCGCCCCTGCGCGAGCCCCGCAACGGCCGGCCTTGCTATCGTCCCGCCGCCCCCGTCCTGCGTGTCGTGTGGTGGGTGCCGGCCCGGGTTTGCCAGGGTGATGCGCTGTCGCGGGCTGGCGCGGAGCGGGCGGTCGGGTAGTGTTCGTAGGGCTCGTAGAACTGGGCGTAGTACTGGGATATCTGGCCGTTGAAATAGACGCAGTCGCCGCTTGTAAGACAAAGAAACGCGCATCGGTTATGCTGACCGGTGCGGTGGCGGACGGGGCTCCGTGCTGGCGAACGCCTGCGCAGACACGACAACAAACAAAAATGCCGTCAGGAGCTTGATCAACGCGCCACCCATTTTGTGCTCCTCGCCCGGACCGCCGCCGCCTCGGCCGCCCGTCGGGCTCGCCGGGTCATTTTCCCGCCGCGCCCCAACTGACGAAGGTGCCCGTGCAATTGGGCGGCAAGGTCCAGTCGCCTTTCGTCGCGTCGTTCGGCATTCCGGCCTGACCGGGATTGAGCATGGCCTGCGAGGCGCGGATTCCGGTCGGCCAGTTCGCCTTGATGAAGGCGATGACCGCGACAATGTCGTGATCGGAGAGGTGGCCGGCAAAGGCCGGCATCCAGTACGTTGCGTGCGCCGGTTGATACGGAAAGCGTCCATATTTTGTCTTGAAAAACAGATCGTCGTCGGAATGCTGCCAGGTGTGGCCGGTGGCGTCATGTGCCGGAGCACGGCGGCCGGCGAACTGGTCATTAACCTGCCAGAGCGCCTGGCCTTCGAGATGCTTGCCGTGGCACGAGGAACAGACGGGCATGTAAATGGATTCGCCCTCCTTGACGAGCGCCGTGTCATTCGCATTCGCAAAATGGGCCGGCCAGGGCGTGGCGGCCGCAGCGGAGGTGGCGAAGAGCGCAGCGGCAAACGCGGCGGAAAGCTTCAATGGATCAATCTTCGTATGTCCTGCGCCATCTTGTGCCCGGGCACGTCCGGCGCCAGGAGATCGACGAACTGCCCTTCGGGATCGAGCACATAGACATACGAGCTGTGGTCGATGGCATATTCGCCGCCGCCGACGCTGCGCGCGTGATAGTAGACGTGAAAGCTCTTCGCCGCCGTTTCGATCGCGTCCGGATCGCCGCGCAGGCCCTGTATGCGCGGATCGAAGGCTGCGAGGTAGCGCTTCATGACCGGCGCCGAATCGCGCACCGGATCCACCGTGATGAACAGCACCTGGACGCGGGCAGCCTTCGGGCCAAGCTCTTTGAGCGCGCCGCCGATCTCCGTCAGCACGGTCGGGCAGACATCGGGGCAGAATGTGTAGCCGAAATAGATGAGCAGCCATTTGCCCTTGTAGTCCGCGAGGCTGACATCCCGCCCGTCGAGAGTTGTCAGATCGAACTGGCCATGGATCGGCGGCAACGCCGACAATGCATCTGGCGCCGGCGCCGCACCGACGAGAAGGATGACAAGAATGGAGGCCCAAACCCTTGTCATGCATGCGGCGGCGTGTTTCGGGCGCCGACCTTTATCAGCTTGGCCCCCGCCGGTTGGTGCTCCTGCGCACGGGCATGCTTGGCGTTTCCGCCGGCCGGAAGCACGAGGATGTTCGCCATCATGCCCCCATCCTCGTGATCGAGAATGTGGCAATGGTAGACGAATTCTCCGGTCACGTCGCCGCGGAAATCCATGCGTGCGGTAATGCTCGGATATTTGCCCTTCCCGGACCAGTAGCCCACCTGGTGGGTGTCGTACCATTGCCGCTTGTTCTTCGGAATTGGAACGCCGTTGATCGCGATCAGCTGGAAATGGATCTGGTGAATGTGGAATTCATGCACCTCCTTGGTGTGATTGTAGATTGTCCAATCCTCGACCGCGCCCTGCGTCGTTGTAATGCTGGGCGGTTCGTCGGGATAATAGGGGACTTCGGGCTGTCCGCAGACCGTGATGTAAAATGCCCCGCCGCCGCCAGGCGTTTTTTTGTTCGATCCCGTGACTTCGTTGAAATAGACACAACGATGTGCCGTCACCATTGAATCATCGACATTCGCGAACCGGTCTCCGCGGATATCTCCGGCAACCGGCAGAATGGCTTTCGGGATTTTCCGTGGGTCGGTCGTCAGCTGGATCTGCGCCAGCGGCCGGCGCGTGTCGATGTCGCCGGCCGGACCCGTATCGATATGATTGGTCATCAACACGGCGTGTTGCACGCTGGCCGTGGGCCCGGTGATGATGAATTCGGCGCGGCCGGCCGGCGGAATATAGACATCCTTCTGCGTGATGATCGTGCCCTGGTGCTTGCCGTCCTGCGAACCGGTCGGTACTCCATCAAATGCTACGATCTGCAAAGGCTGCGGTTTTCCGTCGTACAAAAGCTGCAGATCCAGATTGGTATCGGCGGAAGCATTCACCACGCGCCAGAATTCCTGCGCTCCAGCCTGCATCTGGATCACACTGGGCGGGTAGGTCGGATAGGGAATCGGGATGTAGTTGAGGGAAACGTCCCAGAATGGCGCCGTCGGTTGGAGGTTTCCATTCTGCGGCGGATTTTGGAGCGGCTGATCGCGCACAACGAGGAACCGTTGCGGCAGTCCCTGCACGGCGTGCTGGAAATTGGCAATGCCCTCGACTTCGATCGCTCCCGATGCCCCTCCTTGCACGGCGGGACTGGAGATGCCGTGAACATGGGCGTGATACCAATACATGCCGGGTGGCTCGTCCGTCGGAATCTTGAACTTGTAGTGGAAACTCTCTCCAGGATTGACGATCGTATTGATGACGTCGTCGCCGTGGCAATTCGGCGTGACGTTCATGCCGTGAAAGTGCAGATTCGCCGATTGCGGAGTCATGTAAAAGGCGCCGCAGGCCTTGGCTTTGGCGCTGACCTGCTCGCCCGTCGGCGGCTCATCGCCCGATTCCCGATTTGTCAGCGTCAGATCGAGCGTATCCCCGGGATTGAGATGCAGCGTCGGGCCTTCGGCGCCTTGCGGCGTGGAATAGCAGAAAAGTGTGCGGCCCCACTGATCGACCGTCGTGTAATAGTCGAAGGTCACTTTCAGCACGCCATTCTGGCTGTAGAGATCGGGAGGATTGGTGACTACGCTGCCCTGGGCCGGCCGCGGACAGGGATCTGTCTGCCCCAGCGCGCAACAGGGTGCGAGGATGAACGCCAGCAGAACCAGCAATGCCGTCCGGATCGATCTGGGGAATTCGCGCATGAAGCCCTCCCTTGGGGAGACGAACCATAGTGCGAATCATTCTCAGACGCAAAAGCTGTTTTCGAGAGGCCGCCTTTCGCGTGGACGGGAAACCCGTTGTCGATGCCCGGAAACGAACACGAAGCTATCGCGCCGACCTCATGGACGAAACGTTACGCGCCTGCCGCTTCCTCATGCGGGCGGGTACATTACCCTGGCACCGAGCTTTACTGGCCTCGTCCTGGCCGGTTGACGGTCCTGAGCGCGCGCATGATTGCCGCCCCCTCCCTTCGGGAGGACAAGGATGTTGGCCATCATGCCTCCATCCTCATGGTCGAGAATGTGACAGTGATAAACGAACTCGCCCACCACAGCACCGCGAAAATCCATCCGCACGGTGATGCTCGGCCATTTCCCCTTGCCGGTATAGCCGTTTTCCGGAAGGTACGGCACCTGGTAGGTGTCGTACCATTGACGCTTGTCGGGCGGAATCGGCACATCGTTGACCGCGATCACCTGGAAGTGGATTTGGTGGATGTGGAATTCATGCACTTCATGGGTCCGGTTCTCGATTTTCCAATCTTCGACCGCGCCCTCATTGGTGGTGATCGCCGGCGGCTCGCCCGCGTAATACGCTATCGGAGTTTGTCCGACGACCGTGATGTAGAAGGCGCCGCCACCCCACGGCGTGTGTTTGTTCGATGTGGCGATTTCGTAGAAATAGAGCTTGCGATGGGCAGTGACCATCGAACCGTCGAGATTGGAGAAGCGGTCTCCAGAAACGGGGCCCGCAACTGCGAGGATCGGCTTTGGAATCGCCCGCTTATCAGCGGTTAACTGGATCCGGACGAGGGGCCGGCGCGGGTCGCTGTCGCCGATCGGTCCAGTGTCGATATGCTTTGTTATCAGCACCGCCTGCTTTACGCTCGCCGTAGGTCCGGTGATGATGAATTCGGCGCGCCCGGCGGGCGGAATAAGTACATCGTTCTGCGTGACGATCGTACCCTGGTGCCTGCCGTCCTGCGAACCAGTCGGCACACCGTCAAAGGCTACGATCTGCAAGGGCTGCGCCTTCCTGTCATAGAGCAGCTGGAGATCCATGATCGTGTCGGCCGAAGCATTGACCACGCGCCAGAACGCCCGGGCGCCGGCCTGCATCCGGATGATGGCCGGCTGATACCGCGGATAGGGAACCGGGACGAAATTCACCGACACGTCCCAGGATGGCACCGTCTGCACGTGATGCCGGGTCTTGTCGGGGTTTTGCAGCGGCTGGTCGCGAAGGACGAGGAAACGCTGCGGCAAGCCTTGCACGGCGTGCTGCAGATTGGCGATACCCTCAACCTCGATGGCGCCCGAGGCGCCGCCCTCTACGGCAGAGTTGGCGATGGTATGTACATGGGCGTGATACCAGTACATGCTCGGCGGTTCGTCCTTCGGCACGTCTATCTTGTAATGAAAACTCTGGCCGGGACTGACGAGGGTGTGGACGACTTCGTCGCTGTGACATCTCGGCGAGACATTCATGCCGTGAAAATGCAGGTTCACCGATGGCGCGGTCATGTAAAGCGCGCCGCAGGCGGTGGATTTGCCGGCGATCTGCTCCAGGCCCACCGGCGGACTGGCCGGTTCCAGGTTTGTCAGCGTCAGATCGAGCCTATCGCCAGGGTTGAGATGCAGCGTCGGCGCCTCATCTCCCTGCGGCGTGACATAACAAAAGAGGGTGCGGCCCCATCGATCGACCGTCGTGTAATAATCGAATGTCACCTTCAGGACACCGTTCCGGCTATACAGATCGGGAGGATCGGCAATCACGCTGCCCTGGGCCGGCCGCGGGCAGGGATCGGTCTGCGCCAGCGCGCAGCAAGGCGCGAGCATGACCACGAGCACGAGCAGGAATGCCGTTCGAACCGATTTGGGAAATTCGCGCATGATTTCCCTTCCACGAGGCAATTGAACGTACTGCGAATCATCCTCAGGTGCAAAAGCAGAGTGGTAGAGAAATAATTCTGCGCCCGGCCGGCTGCTGCCCTGAAATCACCACGAAGACTTCGCATGGTCATCCGGCGAGACAGGGCTGCGGATGGTATCAATCCAGCATATGGAATCCCGGCCCCCGGGGTGGACCGCGCCGTTCCGGCGTTATGAGCGGCACCTGTCCGCGGCGGGCATGGTGCTGGGCTTCGCCGTCGACAATTGTACGTTCGGCCGCGTCGATCACCCCGGCCCACATATCATCTTCGTCGCTTACCTCGCGCTCGCCGCGCTATCGATCGCGTTTGCCCATGCGCTCCAGGCTGCGAAGGATCGCGATGCGGCGCGGCTCGCAGCCCGCCACGATCTGCGGACGAGGGCTGCTGAACCCGAAACCGGGAAGCACAACAGCGCAGGCAGTCCCGAACCCGAACGGCCGTCGCGCCTGCGCACCTGGCTGCCCGTCATCACCCAATTCGCGCTGGGCGGATTGTGGAGCGGATTCCTCGTCTTCTACTGGCGAAGCGCCGCGGTCGCCGCCTCATGGCCGTTTTTGCTGCTCTTGGGCGCGTTCCTCGTCGGCAATGAAGCCTTCCGGAAATACCATGCGCGGCTCGTTTTCGCGGCGCTGCTGTTCTTTTTCGCGCTTTATTCCTACGCAGTCTTTGTCGTGCCGGTGTTCACCAAGCACATCGGCGTGCTCATGTTCATCGCCAGCGGCGCGCTCGCCATTGTCGTATTTTTCTTCTTCCTCGGTCTCCTGAAGCTGCTGGGCCGGGGGCGCTACTACCAGTCGCGCTGGAAGCTGATCGGCGGCGCCCTGGCGATTACCGCCGCGATGAACGCCTTCTACTTCACCGGCATCCTGCCGCCGCTGCCGCTGGCGCTCGCCGATGCCGGCGTCTACCAGGCGATCAAACACACGGGCCCCGTTTATGTGGCGCAGGCGGAAAACGAACCCTGGACCGCGCGGCTCGGGTTGACGCGACCCGTCATCCATGTCGCGCCGGGGCAGAAGCTCGTGCTTTACAGCGCCGTCTTCGCGCCCATCAAGATGACAACGCGTATCACCCATCGCTGGCAAGTGTGGGACGCGGGCACGAAACGTTGGCTCACGCAATCCGTCGTATCGTTCGCCATCTCGGGCGGCCGCGAACATGGCTATCGCGGCTATTCGGTCAAATCCGATCCGCGCCCCGGCGATTGGCGCGTCGACATCGACAGCGAAGACGGCCGGCTGATCGGGCGCGTGGCATTCACGGTCGCCGCCGTTGCCCAGCCCGTCGAGACCGCGGCAAAGACGCTGAAGTAGCGAATATGGGCCGATCTGAATCAAATACATTCGGTCATGGCCCGCAAATGCGAGCCATCCAGGTTGGATCCACACTGGCCCTCGACCGTGCCCCGGTCGAAATAACACGGGTGTAGTATGTACCATATCCCGAGGTGTCGTAATTGCTCGCGAGCGCATAGGAGCCGGCCGGGCTTGCCGCGACCGCGCTTGCAAGCGCCGAGATGCCGTCGACCAGCATGTAAGCGGTGCCATTGATCGTCAGCGCGTTCGCGAGGTTCGCGAAGGTCAAGCTTCTCTCATTCCCGAGCCTAAGCGATCCCCCGCTACCACCGTCATTGGTCGTCAGGGTGACACCGCCCTGGCCTGTCACCAAGACGGCCGCATCGAATGCGATCGACCGATACGCATCCAGCGTAAGGGCGCTTATGTTGGACCAGGCCAGATTGGCCGACACTTTGATACTCCCGGCCTGCACAGCGTCCGAACCCGTG
>Ga0335075_10003697_pt1 | contig 24138 bp, 28 predicted proteins | sample Lox_Sample_24_FD_206723 | JGI IMG/M metagenome (GOLD analysis project Ga0335075, IMG submission 206723) | Soil microbial communities from Loxahatchee National Wildlife Refuge, Florida, United States - Lox_Sample_2.4 | ecosystem: Environmental > Terrestrial > Soil > Wetlands | place: USA...
CCGGTCCCCCTCCCCGGTCCGGGGAGGATTTGGAGGTCACGCCGCTTCCCGGCGCGGCGTGAGATAGTCGAGCAGCAGGCCGAGGCGGGCGCGCAGCTCGCGGCGGTGGACGACCATGTCGATCATGCCGTGTTCGAGCAGATATTCGGCGCGCTGGAAGCCCTCGGGGAGCTTCTCGCGGATCGTCGATTCGATCACGCGCTGGCCGGCGAAGCCGATCAGGGCGCCCGGCTCGGCGAGCTGGACGTCGCCGAGCATCGCGTAGGAGGCGGTGACGCCGCCCGTGGTCGGATCGGTCAGCAGCACGATATAGGGCAGGCCCGCTTCCTTGAGCTCGGCGATGGCCACGGTCGCCTTGGGCATCTGCATGAGCGAGAGGATGCCCTCCTGCATGCGCGCGCCGCCGGCGGCGGTGGCGATGATATAGGGGCAATGCTCCTCGATCGCGGCGCGGGCGCCGGCGACGAAGGCCGCGCCCACCGCCATGCCCATCGAGCCGCCCATGAAGGCGAAATCCTGCACGCCCAGCACGCAGCGCTGGCCCTCGATCGCGCCGCGTGCATTGACCAGGGCGTCGGGCTCGCCGGTGGCGGCGCGGGCCGCCTTCAGCCGGTCGGTATAGCGCTTGGAATCGCGGAAGCGGAGCGGGTCCTCCTGTACCTTGGGCGAGGCGATGATCGTATAGCCCGGATCGAGCAGCAACTCGAAGCGCGCCTTCGGCCCGATCCGTCCGTGATGCTCGCAGCGCGGACAGACGAACAGATTCTCCTCATATTCCTTGGTGAACACCATGGCGTCGCATTGCGGGCATTTGTGCCAGAGATTGTCCGGCGTCTCGCGCTTCGGAAGGAAAGGGATCGCGTTGCGGACGCGGGTCAGCCAGCTCATCGTTCATGCTCCTCGGAGGACGGGCGGATAGGACCAAGCGGGACGGATGTCTAGAATTCCTCCCGGGCACGGGGAGGGGACCATGCGCAGCATAGTGGAGGGAGCCCTGAGATCGAGGCGCCGCCGGGCCCCCTCCACCACGCGCTACGCGCGCGGTCCCCCTCCCCGTTCCGGGGAGGAACTAGAGGGTCGCGGCGATCGCCCTCGCGGCGGCGTCGGGGTCCTCGGCCTGGGTGATCGGGCGGCCGACGACGAGGATGGAGGCGCCGGCGTCGAGGGCCTGGCGGGGGGTGACGACGCGCTTCTGGTCGCCGGTGGCGGCGTCGGCGGGGCGGACGCCCGGGACGACGATGAACGCGTCGGACCAGGCCTTGCGGACCAGTTCGATCTCCGCGCCCGAGCAGACCACGCCGTCGAGGCCCGCGTCCCTGGCGAGCAGGGCCAGGCGCTCCACCTGGGCATCGGCCGCGCCGGCGACGCCGATCGCCCGGAGATCCTCACCGTCGAGGCTGGTCAGCACGGTCACGCCGACGACCTTGGTGCCCGCGGGCGCGGCGGCCTTGGCATCCTCCATCATCGCCCGGCCGCCGGCGGCGTGGACGGTGAGGATGGCCGGCTCGAGCGGGCGCAGCGCCTGGATCGCCTTGGCGACGGTGTTGGGGATATCGTGCAGCTTGAGGTCGAGGAAGACGGGCAGGCCGAGATGCGCCATCTCCTGCACGCCGGCCGGGCCGTTATGGACGAAGAATTCGAGGCCGAGCTTCAGCCCGCCGACATGGGTCTTGATCCGGGTGGCGATGGCTTTGGCGAGTTCGAGATCGGGCGTGTCCAGCGCGACGTAGACGGGGCTCGTCATGCGCTGGGCCAGGCCTTGCTGTCGGTCGCCTCGCGATCCGGCGCGTCGCGTTCGGCGAGCGTCGCCTCGCCCGGCGCGGAGGAGCGGCGGACCGGCGTGGGCACCGGATTGGGGACCACGTTCGGCCCGGCATTGCTGGGATTCTGCGTGTCCAGCCGCCGCTTCAGCGACCAGATGCGGGCGCGGTAGACGATGATCGTCGGCACCAGCCCGATCAGATAAGCGATCAGCACCAGCAGCGGCAGCTTCACGTCGGCGACGAGGCCGGCCCAGAGGTTCACCTCCACCACGTGCCAATTGTCGCGGGCGAACAGCACCATCACGACCGCGAGCACGACCCAGAACAGGGTTTTCAGGAACTGCATGGCGGTCTCTTTCGGTCAAAATGGCGGGCGCGTCCAGTGGCCACTCTCGTCATTGCGAGCGAAGCGAAGCAATCCAGTGCGGTCTCGCAGGCAGGCTGGATTGCTTCGTCGCTGCGCTCCTCGCAATGACGAAGCTGGTTCAGCCGACTTCCTTCTCCAGCTCCGCGAACAGGGTGCCGATGCTGGTCAGCCGCGCCTTCTCCTGCGCCAGGATCGCGCGGAAGGCGTCGCGCTTGAGCTCGACGATGGTGGCGGGCGGAAGCTGCTTGCCCTCGGGCACGGCGGAATTGACGATGTCGATCAGCCGGTCGGCGCCGTGCAGGCGGCCCCAGAGATAATCGTTCTCGCGATAGGCGCGGCTGAAGAAGGCGCCGAAGCTGTTGAACTGGATGCCCTTCAGCGTCTCCCGCGCACCGCCCTGGCGGATCGCGACCGCGTCGTTGGGCGAGATCCGGTCGACCTTGATCGGATCGAATTCGTCCAGCCCCTCGCCCTGCAGGAGGGGGAGGGTGGCGATGTCGTAATAGGGATAGCCGAGATAGGCGAGGATCAGCCCGCGCCGGTCGTTCTTGGGCAGCAGCATGAGCGCGTCGCTCAGCACCGCGTCGGCATGCGCGTCGATCGCGCCCAGCCGCCAGAGGTCGCGCAGCGCCTGCATGGCCGCGGCGGGATCCTCGGCGGCATCGGCGAAGGGCGCGCGCCGATCCGCGGCGACCCACTCGGGATCGCGGGCGCGGTAGCGGGCGATGGTCGCGTGGAGCACGCGCAGGATATCCTCCTGCTCGTCGCGCGGCGCCTCCATCTGCCCGGTCGTCTCGGTGATCCGGCGGGCGACGAAGCGCAGGCGACGGGTGCGGAAGGTGAGATCGAAATCGACGAGGAACTGGACGACGTCGTCGCGCGCGCCCTTGGCGGTGACCGCGCCGGTATCGGTGAGGCCCGCGGCGCGGGCATGGGCCCAGATCGCGTCCCGGACGGCGGTCTGCCTGGCGCTGTCGCCGGCGCCGCCGAGCCGGAAAATGGCGGCGGCGATCTCCTCCACCACGGTCGCGATCTTGAGCTGGCCGTAGGCGGCATAGGCATAGCCGGCCTCGCGGGCGGAAAGATTGTGCGCCTTGGAGCGCCAGCTCGCGAGCCGCGCGGGCGTCGGGCTGGAGAGGAAGAAGCTGGAGCCCACCGCCCGCTCGATCGCCGCCTCGACCTCGGGCCGGATCGTCTCGGTGATCCGGCGCAGGCGGCGGATGCGCGCCGACATGCGCTCGATCCCGTCGAGGTTGTCGCGGATCGGCTGCTCGCGGGGGATGTCGGAGAGGGCGCCGAACAGGGTGGAGAGGAAGCCCGGCGGCTCGATCTCGCCGCCCTCGCCGACGGAGGTCAGCTTGATGCTCTTCATGCCGGGCTTGGGATCGATATAGACGAAGCGGCGATCGACCTCGCGCCGGGCGGGGCGCTTCTCCAGCGCCGCGGTGGCCGGGCCGAAGGGCCGGTTGTGGAGCACCGAGCCGTCGATCAGGATCGCCTGCTCGGCCGCGCCCAGAGCGTGGCGGCGCGGCATGGCGCGGGCGAGGAAGGCGTCGCGGCCCGGCCAGCTTTTGCCGCGCGCCTCGAGGCATTGGTCGAGCTCGCCGATCCGGAAGGGCGGGAAGGCGCCGGGGAAGCTGGCGGTGGCGCGGGCGGCATAGACCAGTTCGGCGGGATCGGCGAGATGGCGCGCGCCGCCGCCCGGATCCTGAAAGGCGATGGTCAGGCGATGCTCGGTCTCGATCACCTCGCTGGGCGAATTGAGCCGGAGCTGCTCGGGATAGCCATGGAAATCGGTGACGGTGACGAACAAATCGAGCGGCTGGTAGTCGGGCAGCAGGGGCGCGCCCTTCGGCCCGTTCGCCATGGCGTCGAAGGCGTTGAGCAGGAGGTTGGTGAGCCGGGTGCCGCCGAAGGGCGGCTGCATCCAGGGCGCGCGCACGAAATTGGCGAGCTTGGCCTTCACCTCGGCGCGATGGGCGGGCTCCACCGTCTTGTCGATCGTGCCGGAGCGGGTGGAGAGCAGCCAGGCGACGGGCACGGCGGCGTTCTTCACGAACTTCTTGAAGCCGCTGCCGGGCTCGGCGAGCAAGGCGTCGACATCGGCCGAATCGAGCCAGAGGTCGGTCAGCGGATCGAGCGCCTCGCCGGTCGCCATGGCGTGGGCGAGGAAGACGGCGTTGATTCCGCCCGCGCTGGCCCCGGCGAGGATGTCGACGAGGATGCGAATGTCGGTATCGGTCTCCAGCGCGATGCGGCGGAGCAGATGGGCATAGACCGCCTCGGTCTCGCCCGGCTCCTCGGCGCGCATCGTCGAGCTGTGGACGTTCTGGCTGGCGCGGGCGAGGCGCCAGATCTCCTTGGTGATGCCATGCATGTAGACGGCGAGGCTGACGCCGCCATAGCAGACCAACGCGACCCTCAGCTCCTTCTCCCGCATGACGGCAAGGTGGCAGGCCGTTGCCCGGCTGTCGAGCAGGGCCGGATTTGGCCGCTTCCTTTCGGCGCGAACGCAAGCTAGGCCATGCGCCGTGTTGCGGGGGCGTTTACCAATCTATCTGCTGATCGGCCTGGTCGTGGCCGTCGCGCTGTGGGGCATCACCCGCGGGCGGCAGCCGGCCGAGGAGGCGGCGGAGAACAAGGCGTCGGGGCCACGCTTCACCATTCCCGTCGGCAACGAGGCGCCGCCGCCGGGCGCGGTCGACTATGCGCGGCTCGACCAGAGGCTGCAGCGGCTGATGCAGGACCGCCAGATGGTCGGCCTCGCCGTGGGCGTGGTCGAGAATGGCGAGATCCGCTTCCTCAAGGGCTATGGCGTGACCCTGGCCGGGAGCGGCGAGGCGGTGACGCCGTCCACCGTGTTCCGCTGGGCGTCGCTGTCGAAGGGCGTGGCGGGCGATATCGTGGCGCGGCTCGCGGCCGACGGCGCGCTTTCGCTGACCGATCCGATCTCGCGCTACGCCGCGTCGGTGCGGCTGCCGGGCGGCAATGAGAATATGGTGACGCTGGCCGACATCCTCTCCCACACGACCGGCCTGTTCGGCCATGCCGAGGATCCGCGGCTGGAGGAGGGCATGGACCCGCACCTGCTGCGCGCCTCCATGGCGCTGCTGCACAACACCTGCGCGCCGGGCACCTGCCACGCTTATCAGAACGTGCTCTTCGACGCCGCCTCGGAGGCGGTCGAGCGGGTCACCGGCAAGCCTTATGGCGAGGTGCTGCGCGAGCGCTTCTTCGCGCCGCTGGGGATGACCACGGCGAGCAGCACGCGCGCCGAGCTGATGGCGGCGCGGAGCTGGGCGCGCGGCCATGTCGGCGGCAATCCGCAGACCTTCGAGATCAGCGAATCCTATTATCGCGTCCCCGCGGCGGGCGGGGTGAACGGCTCGATCCAGGACCTGAGCATCTGGATGCTCGCCAATATGGGACGGGCGCCGGACGTGCTGACCCCCGCCATGCTGCAGCAGGTGCAGACGCCGCGGATCGCCACGCCGGGCGAGAATCGCCGCCGGTCCCGGTTCAGCGAGCGCACGGCGAGCACGCAATATGGCCTCGGCTGGCGGATCATGGACTATGCCGGCCATCGGGTGATCGGCCATCATGGCGGGGTGAAGGGCTATCGCTCGATGATCCTGTTCGATCCGTCGCTGAAGGCCGGCGTGGTCGTGCTCTGGAATTCGGCGACGTCGCGGCCGAACGGCATCGAATATGAGGTGATGGACATGGTCTACCGCCTGCCGTTCCGCGACTGGTTGTTCCTCGATACGCCGCAGCCGGGACGGGGCGGCGAGCGGGCGGCCGAGCGCGTAGCGGATGCGCCGGCGGGGCGCGAACGCCCCGCACGCGAGCCGGCGGGCGAGGGCCGCCGGCGGCCGGGCCGCTAGAGCGTCCGCACCCGCGGCGCCAGGTCCGCCCAGATCGGGAGATGGTCGGAGGCGCGGCGGGAGCAGGCGGTGCGGTGGGCGCCGCTGTCCACCACCTTCAGGTCGCGGCTCACCATGATCCGGTCGAGCGAGGCGATCGGGCGGCGGGCGTGGAAGCTGCGGCCGCAGGGCGCGAAATCATGGTCGGCGGCGAAATCGCGCAGGCAGCCGCCATTGGCGCTCCATTCGTTGAGGTCGCCCATCAATATGGTCGAGGGCGCCCCGTCGCGCTCGTCCAGGTGGGAGAGGATCGCCCGCGCCTGCCGCCGGCGCCAGAGGCCCGACAGGTCCAGATGCATGCCGACGCAGCGCAGGACGGCGCCGTCCACCACCACGTCGGCGAGCACCGCGCCGCGCGGCTCCAGCGCGGGCAAGTGAAAGAGGTGATGCTCCAGCACCTCCACCTCCTTGCGCACCAGCAGGGCATTGCCGTGCCAGCCGATCGAGCCGGCGCGCGTGTCCAGCTCGACCGCCTTATAGTCGCTATGCGCGTCCAGCAACGCGATCGGGATCGCGCTGGCGCGGGAGCCGAAGCGCCGGTCCGCCTCCTGCAGCGCGATGACGTCTGCGTCGAGCTCGTTGAGGACGTCGATCGTCCGCTCGGGCCGACGCTTGCGGTCGGTGCCGATCGACTTGCGCATATTGTAGGATGCCACGCGGATCATTCGCCGCCCCATAGGAGCGCGGTCATGAGGAGCGCAACCTTAGTGCGCCTTCTCCTTGCCGAGCGCATGTTCGAGGGCGCGGACGGCCTTTTCGGCGGCGAGGCCGACGGCGGTCTCCACCCGGTCGGCATCGGCATGGACGGCGACCGGCGGATGGCCGTTCACCCGCGCCTCGAGGCTGACCTTCTTGTCGCCGTCGCCGCCCTTGGAGCCGTTGGCGTCGGTGATATGGACCTCGACGTCGCTCAGCCTGGCTTCGAACCTTTTCAGCTTGGACCGCACCTTCTCCTCCAGCCGGGCATTGGCCTCGGCATCGCTGACGAGCCGGTTGTCGGTGCTGATCTGGACGAACATTCATGCCTCCTCGCTTGATCCCTGTTGGAGAATAATGCGGCGACGGGCGCAGCGTTCCATCGCCGCATTTTCCGCTGGATGTTCCACTCATGTTCCGATAGATTTCCGGGCGATCCTGGTGGGCGAGACGCGATGTCCCTGACGTTCGGTGTGATAGGCTTGGCGGCGATGATGGCCGGGCCCGAAGATTTCACGATGACGATCCCAGTCAGCCCCGAAACGGCCGATGGGCAGCGCCTCCTCGCCATGCGGGCGATCGAGATTTGCGGGACGCGTTATCCGGTCCCCGGCCGCTACCGCTTCGTCGGGAATGAGCGGGTCGCGCCGGACGGCACGCGCGGGAGCAGCACGTTCGAGGTCCGCCAGGAACTGACCTGTTCGGATACGCCGCCCTCGCCGCCGACCGAGGTGCCAGCGCCGGCGGACTGGCGGGCCTCCGCCCGGGACGAGGCCGATGCGCGGGCGGCGACCATGGCCTACTTCGCGGCCGTGGATGCCGGCGATGCGGCACGCGTCCTTGCGATGATGCCGCTGGCGCGGCGGGCCGAAGAGAATGTCGCGAGCCGGGCCGAGGCGATGCGGACCTTCCGCGCGGAGGCGGGAACCCCCGGCGCGCACCGCATCATCGCGTTGAGCTGGTATGTGAATCCGGCGAGCGCGCCCCGGCCCGGCATTTACGTCGCGGCCGATTTCGAGCGCGTCTATAGCGGGCTGGCAGCGGTTTGCGGCTATGTCGTCTGGTACCGGGACGAAGCGGGTCGCTACAGCCTGATGCGCGAGGAAACCGCGGTCGTGCCGAGGACGGCGGGCAGCACGCCCGCCGCGCTTGCCCAGGCGCGAGCCATGGCGCGCTGCAGGGCAAACTGATGGCCAAGCCGAAGAAACGCTATGTCTGCCAGCTCTGCGGCTCGGTGAGCCCGCGCTGGACCGGGCAGTGCGTCGATTGCGGCGAGTGGAACAGCCTGGTCGAGGATGCGGAAGGGGTGGTGACGCCCTTCTCCGCCAAGCACAATCTGCGCGGCGGCGGGCGGCGGATCGAGCTGGTCGGGCTGGACACGGAGGTGGCGCTGCCGGCGCGGGTCTCGACGGGGATCGCGGAGCTGGACCGGGCGCTGGGCGGCGGACTGGTGGCGGGCTCGGCGACCCTGATGGGCGGCGATCCGGGCATCGGCAAGTCGACCTTGCTGCTGCAGGCTGCCGCGAAGGTCGCGGGCCAGGGGCTTCAGGTCGCCTATATTTCCGGCGAGGAGGCGGCGGACCAGGTGCGGCTGCGCGCGCGCCGGCTCGGGCTCGGCGCGGCGCCGCTCAGGCTGGCGGCGGCGACTTCGGTGCGGGACATATTGACCACCCTGGCGGAGGGCGCGCCGCCGACCCTGCTGGTGATCGATTCGATCCAGACCATGTATTCGGACCTGATCGAGGGCGCGCCGGGCACGGTGAGCCAGGTTCGGGCGGCGGCGCACGAGCTGATCCGCTTCGCCAAGGAAAGCGGCGCGGCGTTGGTGCTGGTCGGCCATGTCACCAAGGACGGGGCGATCGCGGGGCCGCGCGTGCTCGAGCATATGGTGGATACGGTGCTGAGCTTCGAGGGCGAGCGCAGCCATCAATATCGCATCCTGCGGGCGACCAAGAACCGGTTCGGCGGTACGGACGAGATCGGCGTGTTCGCGATGCAGGAGGAGGGACTGGCGGAGGTCGCCAATCCCTCCGCTTTGTTTCTCACCGACCGGGGCGAGGCCGTACCGGGCGCGGTGGTCTTCCCGGCGCTGGAGGGGACGCGGCCCGTTTTGGTCGAGATCCAGGCGCTGACCGTGCGGCTGGCCAGCGGCGCGACGCCGCGGCGGGCGGCGGTGGGCTGGGACAGCGGACGCCTCGCGATGATCCTCGCCGTGCTGGAGGCGCGCTGCGGGCTCAGCTTCTCCAGCGCGGAGGTCTATCTGAACGTGGCCGGCGGCTATCGCGTCACCGATCCCGCGGCCGACCTGGCGGTGGCCGCGGCCCTGGTCTCGGCTCTGTCCGAGCGGCCGGTCGCGGCGGAGAGCGTGGCGTTCGGCGAGGTCGCCTTGTCCGGGGAGCTGCGGCCGGTGGCGCATGGCGCGCTCAGGCTGAAGGAAAGCGCCAAGCTCGGCTTCGAGCGGGCGCTGGTGCCGGCGGCGGTGGCGGCGGAGAAGGGCGCGATGCGGCTGACCGGGTTCCGGACGCTGGGGCAGCTGGTGGATCACCTGCTGGGGCGCTAGGTTGCGGCGAGTCAAACGAGTCCGGGGCTGACATGGTTGTTGGTGCGACGCTCGCCCTGCTGCTGCTGGCGATGGCACAGCCCGTGGTCCGCGCGCCGACGCCAAGCCCCAATGCTACTGTAGGCTGGAGCTGCCGCCATTCCGTGACACTGGCGCGGGGGAGGCTGGACGTGACCCGCAATCTCGATGCCGACGGGCGGCCGGACTATGATTATCTGTTTTGGCAGTCGGGCCCCTGGAACGGCCGGGCGTCGGTGGGGTGGCGGAGGCGCGGCCTGCCGAGATCGGCGATCCTTCCCTGGAGAATGCGGACAGACATGATTCTGGCTCCGCTCACTCTGACCAGGCTGGCGCAGCGTCCCGCCTGGCTGGTGCTGCGGGTCGATGGCCAGATCGCCAGCCGGCGTCTTTTGCCGCAGCAGATGAGCGACCTGCGCGAATTCGATACACAGCGGCTGGAACTTTTGGCGAGCTTCATGGCCGACTCGCCTAGGCCGGTACCCGTGCCCGATGTGACGGACCAAGACGAAGTGCTCGTGACCGTCGAAGAAGAAGGCGGCGAGACGCTTGCCCGATATACGCTCGCGTTGCCCGGTCGGGATGTGATCGATGAGGTGGTTGCCCAGGCAGTGCCGGCGCTCGAGGCCATGGCGGCCGACTTTCGGAACCGGTGTAGTGAAGATCGCGGCCAAGGGCGGGTCGACGCCGAAAGCCCTGCCGGCTGATCCGCCTTTCCCTGAATCGAAAGTCCCTCTAGCAAGGCCTTATGGGTTTCACCGCGCTCGACATCATCGTCATCTTCCTCGTCGGCGGTGGGCTGGTCTTCGGCTGGCTGCGCGGCTTCGTGGCCGAGGTGCTTTCGCTCCTCGCCTGGTTCCTGGCGATTCTCGCTCTGCGGGTGCTGCATGCACCGGTCTCGCAGGCGCTGGAAGGGCCGATCGGCACCGCCTCGGGCGCGGCGGTGCTCGCTTTCTTCCTGATCTTCGGCCTGGTCTTCGTCGGCGGCAAGTTCGTCTCGCACCGGATGGGCGGCCGGGTGCGCAATTCGATCATCGGGCCGCTGGACCGCGTGCTCGGCGCGGCCTTCGGCGCGCTGAAGGGGCTGATCGGCGCGACCATCCTGTTCATGATCCTGAACATCGCCTTCAGCTTCAGCTTTCTCGGCGGTGGCGGCGGACGGCCCGAATGGATGACCAATGCCGCCAGCTACAATCTGCTGAAATCGACCAGCGGCACGGTGTCCGAACTGGTCGAATCGCAGCAGAATGCGATGGACGACGCGGAACAGCAGAACGCCGCGAACGCGCAATGACCCAGCTTCGCCTGCACGACACGATGGCGCGGGAGAAGCGCGTCTTTACCCCGGCCGACCCGGACCGGGTGACCATGTATGTCTGCGGGCCGACGGTCTACAATCGCGCCCATATCGGCAATGCCCGCCCGGCGGTGGTGTTCGACGTGCTGTCGCGGCTGCTTCGCCATCTCTATGGCGAGGACAGGGTGGTCTACGCCCGCAACGTCACCGACGTGGACGACAAGATCATCGAATCGGCGCGGGCCGAGGGCGTCGACCCCGAGACGATCACCAGGCGCTACGAGGATTTCTACCTCGCCGACATGGGCGCCCTGGGCGTGCGTCCGCCGGACATCGCGCCGCACGCCACGCACAATATCGCGGCGATGATCGCGATGATCGCGCGGCTGATCGAAGGCGGCAACGCCTATGCGGCGGACGGGCATGTCCTCTTCCACGTGCCGTCCGACCCCGATTACGGCGCGCTCGGCCGCCGCGACCGGGAGGCGATGATCGCCGGCGCGCGGGTCGAGGTCGCCAGCTACAAGAAGGATCCGGCGGACTTCGTGCTGTGGAAGCCGTCCGCCGATGATGTGATCGGCTGGGACTCGCCCTGGGGGCGGGGGCGGCCGGGCTGGCATATCGAATGCTCGGCGATGATAGCCGCGCATCTGGGCGAGACGATCGACATCCATGGCGGCGGGCTCGACCTGATCTTCCCGCATCACGAGAACGAGATCGCGCAGAGCCGCTGCACGCATCAGGGGGCGCCGCTGGCCCGCTACTGGGTGCATAACGGGTTCCTCTCCATGGCAGGCTCGGAGAAGATGTCGAAGAGCCTCGGCAATGTGGTCACGGTGGCGGATCTGCTGGCGCAGGATCCGCGTGGCGAGATCTACCGTTTCGCTTTGCTTTCAGCGCATTACCGCCAGCCGCTTGAATGGTCCGAGAGCTTGATCGCGCAGAGCAAGGCGACCCTGGACCGGCTCTACCGCGTCGCGGGCGACGCCACGGGCGGCGCGCCCGACCCGGCCGTGCTGGAGGCGCTGGCCGACGATCTCAATACGCCTTTGGCCTTGTCCCGGCTGTCGGCGATCGAGGACGGCGCGACGCTGCGGGCCAGCGCCGCGCTGATGGGCCTGCTCGAGGGTGGTGCCGGCGCCTGGTTCCAGGGGGAAGGCGACAGCCGGATCGACGCTCTCGTCGCCGCCCGCGCCGAGGCCAAGCAGGCGCGCGACTTCGCCGAGGCCGACCGGATCCGCGCCGAACTGGCGGCCGAGGGGATCGTGCTGGAGGACGGCCCGCAGGGGACGAGTTGGCGCCGGGCATAGATTCCTCCCCGGCACGGGGAGGGGGACCGTGCGCAGCATGGTGGAGGGGGCCCAGAACTAGGGCAGCGTTGGGCCCCCTCCACCACGCCGCTTCGCGTCGCGGTCCCCCTCCCCGTACCGGGGAGGAACAGCTATATGCCTGCCGTGACCGCCACCCTCTACAGCCGCGACATATTGCGTCTCGCCGCGTCCATTCCGCATCTCGGCCGGCTGCCGGGCGCCCAGGCCAGCGTCGAGCGGAACTCGGTCGTCTGCGGGAGCCGGGTCGCGGTCGATCTGTCGCTAGACGACGCGGGTCGCGTCGCCGCGGTCGGCCTTGAGGTGAAGGCCTGCGCGCTCGGCCAGGCTTCGGCCGCCTTGCTCGGCGCCCATGTCATCGGCAGCGACGCGGCCGCGCTCGCCGCGGCGCGGGACGCGCTTGGCGCCTATCTGGCGGGGGAACAGGACGAGCCGGGCGCCTGGCCGGGCTTCGCGGTGTTCGCCGACGCGCGCGGCTTCACCGCCCGTCACCCGTCGATCCGCCTGGCGTTCGAGGCCGCCGCCGCGGCCGCGGCGCTGGCGGCGGGGGAGGGGGCGGATCGGTCGTCGCCGCGACCGCGTCTTCCGGATTGAGCAACCGGCCCTGGCGTTGCGGCTTGATGAAGGGCTCGGGCTCGGGGGTCGCCATATTGCCGCGCAGCAGCCAGCGCCCGGCGGTGAAGCCGCCGGTGATCTGCAGCTCCAGCCGTTCCTCGTCGCGCCGGCGGGTCTCGGCGACCTCCTCGTCGGCCGTCTCCGCGTCGAAGCCGAGGCCGATCATCACCTCCCGGCCGAAGACCAGGGCCGATTCGAACGTCTCCCTGATCTGGAAGTCGACGCCCTTCTCGATCAGGCGCAAGGCATGGCCGCGGTCGAAGGCGCGGACATAGAGCTTGGCGAGCGGGAATTCCGCCTTGCACAGGTCAACGATCCGGTCCGCGACCTCCGGCTTCTCGACGCAGACCAGGATCGCCTCGGCATGTTCGGCGCCGGAGGCGCGCAGCACGTCGAGCCGCGTGCCGTCGCCATAATAGACCTTGAAGCCGAAATTGCCGGCGGCCTGGATCATCTCGACGTCGATCTCGATCAGCGAGACGTCGACGCCGCGCGCGAGCATCGGCTGGCTGGCCAGCTGAGCGAAGCGGCCGAAGCCGATGAAGAGCACGCGGCCGTGCAATTCCTCCACCTCCTCGATCCCGTCCATATTCGGCTGCTCGGCGGGCATCAGATGCTCGACGGCGAGGACGACCAATGGGGTCAGCGCCATGGAGAGGATGACGATCGCGGTCATCAAAGCGCTCGTCCGGCCGTCGAACAGGCCGGCGGCGAGGGCGGCGCCGTAGAGGACGAAGGCGAACTCGCCGCCCTGGGCGAACAAGGCGGTCCGCCGCACCGCCTCGCGCTTCTCCGCCTTGAAGAGGCGGGCGACGACATAGATGCCGAGCGCCTTGACGATCATCGCCAGGACCACACCGGCCAGCACGAAGCGCCATTCGAGCGCGACAAGATGCAGATCGAGCGACATGCCGACGCTCATGAAGAACAGGCCGAGCAGAATGCCGCGGAACGGCTCGACGTCGACCTCCAGCTGGGTCCGGAAGGTCGATTCGGAGAGCAGGACGCCGGCGAGGAAGGCGCCCATCGCCATGGAGAGCCCGCCCAGCTGCATGAACATGGCGGCGCCGAGCACGACGAGCAGGCCGGCCGCCGTCATCACCTCGCGCGCGCCGGTCCGCGAGAGGATCGAGAAGAGCGGATCGAGCAGCCAGCGCCCCGCCGCCACGACCACGGCGACGGAGCCCAGAGCGAAGAGCACCGCCAGCCACATCGGCCGGGCATGCGGATCGGCCTCGCCGGTCAGGGACGCGATCAAGGCGACCAGCGCCAGCAACGGCACGATCGACAGATCCTCGAACAGCAGGATCGCGATCGAGCGCTGGCCGGCGGGCGATGCGGTGCCGTCTTTCTCCTCCAGCATGCGCATGATCACTGCGGTAGAGGAGAGGACGAAGCCCATCGCGCCGATGAAGGCGGGGACGAGCGGCAGGCCGGCGGCGGCGCCAAGCAAAGTGAGCAGCAGGCCGCAGGTCATCACCTGCGCCGCGCCCAGCCCGAAGATCGAATTGCGTAGCTTCCACAGCCGCCGCGGCCGCATTTCGAGGCCGATCAGGAAGAGGAACATGACCACGCCGATCTCGGAGACGTGGAGCAGCGTCTCGGCATCGGTGACCAGACCGATGACGTGCGGCCCGATCAGCAGGCCGGCGGTGAGATAGCCGAGCACCGAGCCGAGGCCGAGCCGGGTGAAGATCGGCACAGCCGCAACTCCCGCCGCGAGCAGGACCACGGAGAATTGCAGGTCGAGCCCTTCGGCATGGGTCATCTGGCGGCGGTTCCTCCTGTGGGCGCCCCATGGCGTTCGGGGAAATCGCGTCGCGGCGCAACCCCGCGCGCCGCTTAATCGTAACGGGGCCGTGCCGTCAGGCGCCGCGAAGCAGGGCGACGATCTCCTCGACCGTATCCTCGTGCCGCTGGCGGTCGCTCATCACCTTGAGGTGCGCCTCGGCATAGACCGGGTTGCGGACGGCGGCGATCGCCCGGAGCGAGCCGAGCGGATCGTCATTGTCGAGCAGGGGCCGGTGCCCGCTCCGCCGCGCCCGCTCGGCGAGCAACTCCACCGCGCCGTCCAGCCAGACGACGGTGCAGCGGTCCAGGACGAGGGCGCGCGTCTCGGCGTTCATGAAGGCGCCGCCGCCGGTCGCGATCACCTTGGCCGGCCCCTCGATCAGCCGGGCGATCACGCGGCGCTCGCCGTCCCGGAAATGGGCTTCGCCGAAGCGCTCGAAAATCTCCGGGATGGTCAGGCCGGCCGCCGCCTCGATCTCCACGTCCGAATCCGTGAAGGACAGGCCGAGCCGTTTCGCGAGCCGCCGCCCCACCGTCGTCTTGCCCGCGCCCATGAGGCCGACGAGAACGATCGACTTTTTCACCCTGTTGGACCCGCCCGCCATGCAGCGGGGGCTATACAGGCTGCGCCTCGCTGGGGCAAAAGGCGCGCCATGCCCAAGTACAGCTTCGCGCCGCAGCGCCGCCGCCGCAATCCGATCGGCATCATCCTCCTCGCCATTCCGGTGCTGATCCTCGCCTTCCTGATCTGGCTCGGGGTCCGCTCCGACGAGGTGCCGCAGCAGCGGATCGAGCAGGACGTGACGAATGCGGTCCTGGGCCGCTAGGGCCTCCCTCCTCGCGGGCGGCGCCGCCTTGCTCGTCGCCATTCCGGCGCTGAGCCAGGACCGGCGTCCCGAATCCCTGCTGCCGCCCGGTTTCGGCGACCCGCAGAGCCTGCCGCCGCCGGAGAAAGCGACGCCGGTGCCGCGCCCGCCGCGCGACACGCCGCGTGCCCCGGCCGAGACTCCGCCCGCCTCGTCCAATACGAGCACCGAGACGGTCGCGGCGGGCGAGAACAGCGTCGAGACCGCCGGCGAGGGGACGGAGGAGGTGGCGCTCGACACCGGCCAGCTGCCCCGGCCGAGCAATTATTTCAGCGTGCCCCAGGGGCTGGAACGGCCGGTCGATCTGGTCGGGCCGCTGCAGCCGGGCAATTTCGGGCTCGCCCCGGATGCCTTTGGGCGGAGCAACGGCTTCCTGCTGCGCGCGCTGATGCGCCGGCTGGACGCGCCCTTGCCGTCGCGCTGGACCTCGATCCTGCTGCGCCGGGCCCTGATGTCGCGCCTGCAGGCGCCGGCCGGGCTGGAGCCGGTCGACTGGGTGGCCGAGCGCGCCGCTTTGCTGCTCAACATGGGCGAGGCGGACGGCGCGCGCGCGCTGGTCCAGGCGGTGGATCTCGAGAATTACACGCCGCGGATGATCGAGGCGGCATCGCAGACGGCGCTCGCCACCGCCGATCCGGCCGCGCTCTGCCCGCTGGTGACGCCGGCGCGGAGCCTCTCGCAGGACCAGCTCTGGCAGCTTGCCGACGGCATGTGCGCGGCGCTCGAGGGCGAGGCCGCGCGGGCGGGCGCGATCATCGATCAGATGCGCGACCGGGGCGGCCAGAATATCGACCTGCAGCTCGCCGAGAAGGTGGTCGGCTCCGGCGCGGAGACCCGGCGCGCGGCGGAATTGCGCTGGGACGGTGTCGCCCAGATCACCCCCTGGCGTTTCGGCCTGGCCAGCGCGACCGGCGCGGCGATCCCGGACAACCTCATCGGCAATGCCGGGCCGCGCATCCAGGCCTGGCTGGCCCGCGCACCGATGGTGCCGCTGGAGCGCCGGCTGAGCGCCGCGTCGACGGCGGCCTCGCTCGGCGTCTTCTCCTCGCACAGCCTGGTGGAGCTCTACAGCCTGCAGCTCGACCAGACCGATCCGGCCGAACAGTCCGGCCTGGTCGGCGCGCGGCTGCGCACCGCCTGGGTCGAGCAGGACCCGGCCGCCCGGCTGGAGGCGCTGCGGACGCTCTGGACCGAGAATGAGGCGCCGGTGGAGCGGCAGGCGCGGCTGATCCTCACCGCCGGCGCGGCCGCGCGGATTCCGGTGTCCGCCGATTATGCCACGGACGCGCCGAACCTGATCGCGGCGATGCTGAGCGCCGGCATGGACGGCGAGGCGGCGCGCTGGGGCCCGGTGATCGACGGCGAGGGCGGCTCGGACAAGGCCTGGGCGCTGCTCGCGCTCGGCGCGCCGCGACTCAATGTCGCGGTCGACGGCGGCCGGATCGACGCCTTCGTCGGCGCCGACGACAGCCCGGGCCAGCGGCGCGGCCCCTTGCTCGTCGCGGCTTTGGCCGGGCTCGGCCGGATCACCGCCGAGCAGGCGGCCTCGGCCGGCTTCCGTCCCGGCGAGGGCGACGTCTGGACGCAGGCGATCGACCGCGCGGCGCAGGAGCGCGCGCCCGGCATGGTCGCCTTGCTCGCCGCGGTCGGCATGCAGACCAGCGACTGGGGCGGGGTGCCGCCGGATTATCTGTTCCGGATCGTTCGCGCCCTGCGCACCGTCGGCATGGACTTCGAGGCGCGGATGATCGCCGCCGAGGCGGTGGCGCGACTGTGAGCCCGCCCGCGGAGCGTGATTCTCCAGGCGCTCTGGACGACCGCTCCTCCATCGCCGCCTTCCTCGAGATGATGGCCGCCGAAGCCGGGGCCGCCCGCAACACCTTGCTCGCCTATGAGCGGGACCTGCGCGGGGCGTCCGAAGTGCTGGGCGGCGGGCTCGCGGGCGCGAAGCCGGAGGCGCTGCGCGGCCTGGCCGAGGCCTGGATGCCGCTGAAGCGCGCGACGGTGGCGCGCAAGTCCGCCGCGCTCAGACGCTTCTACGCCTTCCTGCAGGACGAGGGGATGCGGCGCGACGATCCCGGCGCCGCCTTGCCGCGGCCGGCCAGCGAGCGGCCGCTGCCGAAGATTCTCGATCACCGGGCGGTCGACGCCCTGTTCGCGGAGATCGAGCGGCGCAAGGCGGCGGGCGGGCAGGGGGCGCCGCGCCTCTCCGCCCTGATCGAACTGCTCTACGGCTCGGGGCTGCGCGCGACGGAACTGGTCTCGCTGCCGCGCAATGCGGTCCAGCCGGACAAGCCCTTCCTGATCCTGCGCGGCAAGGGCGAGCGGGAGCGGCTGGTGCCGATCTCGGACCTCGCCCGCGCCGCCGTCGCCGAACATGCCGCCAACGTGCCGCGCGACGCGCTGTGGCTCTTCCCTTCGGGCAAGAAGCATCTGAGCCGGGTGCGGCTCTACCAGCTGGTGCGCGAGCTCGCCGCCGATGCGGGCATCCCGCCGGAGCGGATCAGCCCGCACGTGCTGCGCCACGCCTTCGCCACGCACCTCCTGGAGGGCGGCGCGGATCTCAGGGCGGTGCAGATGCTGCTCGGCCATGCCGATATCGCCACCACCCAGATCTACACCCATGTCGACTCGCGCCGGCTGATCGACCTCGTCAACAGCCGCCATCCGCTCGCGGACGTGCCACGCGCGGACAGGCCGCGCGTTGACGAGGGCGTCAAGCGCGCCTAACTCCCGCGCCGCAATGGCCACCTTTCTCGATTTCGAAAAACCGATCGCCGAGCTCGAAGCCCGGATCGCCGAGCTGCGCGAGACCGCGTCCGCGTCCGAGCCCAATATCGAGGCGGAGATCGGCCGCCTGCAGGAGCGCGCGGCGCGGCTGCTGCGCGATACCTATGCGAAGCTCACGCCCTGGCAGAAGACGCAGGTCGCCCGCCATCCGGAGCGGCCGCATCTCAAGGATTATGTCGCCGGGCTGATCGAGGATTTCGTGCCGCTCGCCGGCGATCGCAATTTCGCCGACGATCCGGCGATTATCGGCGGGCTCGGCAAATTGGGCGGACGCCGCGTGGTCGTTATCGGCCATGAGAAAGGCGACGATACGGCGAGCCGGCTCAAGCACAATTTCGGCATGGCCCGCCCGGAGGGCTATCGGAAGGCGATCAGGCTGATGCAGCTTGCCGACCGCTTCGGCCTGCCGGTGGTCACCCTAGTCGACACGGCGGGCGCCTTTCCGGGCGTGCAGGCGGAGGAGCGCGGCCAGGCCGAGGCGATCGCCCGCTCGACCGAGCAGTGCCTCGCCCTCGGCGTGCCCTTGATCGCGGCGATCGTCGGGGAAGGCGGCTCGGGCGGCGCCATCGCCATCGCCGCCGCCAACAAGGTGCTGATGCTGGAGCATAGCGTCTATGCGGTGATCTCGCCCGAAGGCTGCGCCTCGATCCTGTGGCGCACGGCCGAGAAGGCCGCCGACGCCGCCGAGGCGATGCGGGTGACCGCGCAGGATCTCTACCAGCTGGGCGTGATCGAGCGGATCGTGGCCGAGCCGGCGGGCGGCGCGCATCGCGAACCGGCCGCGACAATCGCCTCGCTCGGCGCGGCGATCGGCGAGGAGCTGGACGCGCTTGCCCCGCTGTCACGGGAGCAGGTCCGTCAGGAGCGGCGCGACAAGTTCCTCGCGGTCGCCTGAGGGTTTCCAACCCTTTCCGGCTGTGTCATCCTTCCGGCGGACTGCGTCGCCTGGAGTATCAGCCATGAAGCCGATCGCCGCCGCCGCCGCGCTCATTTTCACGCCGTTCGCCGTGCAGGGCGCACAGGCGCCGCAACCGGCGCCCGTCGCCAAACGCGTCTGCACGGTCACGGCGACGATCGGCAGCCGGGTCAACAACACGCGACGCTGCCGGACCCAGGACGAACGCGAGCAGGAGAAGCAGGAGGCCCGGCGTACCGTCGACCGGGTCCAGAGCTACAAGGCGACGATGTGCGCGCCGCCCGCCCCGATGTGCTGAGCGGCGCGCGCTTCCAAAAGCAAAGGGCGGCGGGGACTGGCCCCACCGCCCTTCATGCCTCGATCGCTGGAACGGCCTAACCGTTCATCGCCGACGCGGCGTTGTTGAAGGTCGTGCGGATGCTGGTGCCGAGACCCTGCATCGCGGTGATGGCGGCGACGGCGATGAGGGCGGCGATCAGGCCATATTCGATGGCGGTCGCGCCCTTGCTGTTCCCGATGAGCTTGCGAATGCGCAGCAGCATTGTTCCGGTCTCCTTGGTTCCACTGGGTTCCTGAACGTCCACGTTCCCGGCCGCCCGTCTCTGGGTCGGGTCGGCCAGGGTCCGCGATAGGATTTCAGGCTTGAGAAACGTTTAAGGGGCGGCTGCGGCGAGACCCGTGTCCGGCGCGCAAGGAAAAGGGGCGGCGGACTTTCGTCCACCGCCCCTCTCTTATCCGGTCTGAGCGAACGGTTAGCCGTTCATCGCCGACGCGGCGTTGTTGAAGGTGGTGCGGATGCTGGTGCCGAGGCCCTGCATCGCGGCAATCGCCGCAACCGCGATCAGCGCCGCGATCAGGCCATATTCGATGGCGGTGGCGGCCTTGGAATTCTTGATGAGCTTGCGAATGGTCTGCATTGTCCGGTTCCTCGATCTCTATGTCCTTCGTGGACGGTGACCCGGCCACGTGCCCCTCTGAGAGCGAACCCGTTTTCCGCGATGTGGCTAAATAATCAGTTAAAGAGGGCGCCGGTTTTTTAGCCTCGCTCAGCCTTTCATCGCGGATGACGCATTGTTGAAGGTGGTGCGGATGCTGGAGCCGAAGCCCTGCATCGCGGCGATCGCGGCCACGGCGATCAGGGCGGCGATCAGGCCATATTCGATGGCGGTGGCCGCGCGTTGATTGCGGACGATTCGGCGGATGATATTCATGTCTTCACTCTCCTGCCGCTTGAGCCGGGAGCGCGGGAACATGTGCCGCTCCGGACCTGGCCCAAGCCGGTCTAGGCGCCGTATCTTGCTGAAAAGCTAATGTTTCTTAGGCGTCACGAACCTGCGTGGAAACGTTGTTCCACATGCCGGTGGTGGTGGTGGCCAGGGAAACGACGCCGACGAGAATGGCGAGAAAGATGAGCGCGACGATCAGGCCGTATTCGACAGCGGTCGCGGCCGTGGTGTCCCGGGCTATCCGCAGTGGATTGCGCATCTTTCTCTTCCCCTATCCCTGCTAAGGCGAAATACCGGTATCGGAGTTAATGAAACCCTTCCGGGAACGCGCGATTTGGAAAAAAATCCGACAATGACGGTGGTGGCGGCCGCCTTGCTCGACGGCGAGGGGCGAATCCTGCTGCAGCGGCGCGCGCCGGGACGGGCCATGGCGGGCCTGTGGGAATTCCCCGGCGGCAAGGTGGAGCCGGGCGAACTGCCCGAGGCGGCCCTGGCCCGCGAGCTGGAGGAGGAGCTTGGCATCGGCGTCGCGCCGGCGGACTGCATCCCGGCCTGTTTCGCCAGCGCCCCGGTGGCGGACAGGCACATGCTGCTGCTGCTCTACATCTGCCGGCGCTGGCGGGGCGAGCCGGCGGCGCTGGACGCCAGCGCGCTCGCCTGGCTGCGTCCGGAAGAGATGAAGCCCGGCGAGATGCCGCCGGCGGACGCGCCGCTCATCCCGATGCTCGACGCGCTGCTCGCGGCGGGGGCGGCGTGAGCGCGGCGGGGGGGAAGAGCCGGCTGGAGCGGCTGCGTCTCCCGGCCATGGCGGTTGCCCTCTGCTTCCTGTTCGTCGCGGTGATCGCGCTCGTCACCATCGTCCGCGATCCCTACCAGATGGACTTCATCTCCTATTGGGCGGCCGGGCGGCTGGGGATCGAGGGGCAGGCGCCGCTCGCCTACGATTTCGCCGCCCACCGCGCCGTGGAGCTGCAGGCGACGATGGTCGGCGGCATTCCCTATGGCTATCCGCCCGCCTTCCTGTTCATCGCCGCGCCGTTCGCGCTCTTCCCTTATCCGCCCGCGGCCGTCGCCTGGGTGGTGCTGACCTGGGCCGCTTATGCGCTGGCGGTGCGGCTCTGGCTGCCCAGGGCCTATTGGCTGGCCATGGCGCTGCCGCCGGTGCTCACCAATGCGATCACCGGCCAGGCGGGCTTCCTGATCGCGGCTTTGTTCGTCGGCGGCATGGCCCTGCTGCCGAAGCGGCCCCTGCTCGGCGGGCTGTTGCTCGGGCTGATGGTGGTGAAGCCGCAGCTCGGCCTCGTATTGCCCTTCGCGCTGGCCGCCGGGCGGGAATGGCGCGGCTTCATCGGCGCGGCGGCCGGGTCGCTCGGCTTCCTGTTGCTCGGCCTGCTCGTGTTCGGGCTGGGCAGCTACCAGGCCTGGCTGGGCAATGCCGGCCTCTATTCCTCGGTGGTCGCGGACGGGCTGGCGGGCTGGCACAAGATGGCGAGCGTCTATGCCTCGCTGCGCCTTGCCGGGCTCGACGCGACACCGGCCTGGATCGTCCAGGGCCTGGTCGCGCTCGCCGCCATCGCCGCCTGCGCCCGGCTCTGGCACCGCCACGGGGACTGGGGCATCCGCGCCGCCGCGCTCGCCGCCGCGACCGCGCTCGCGAGCCCCTATCTCTTCGGTTACGACACGCTGCTGCTGATCGTCCCGCTGGCCTGGCTGACCGCGCGGGGCCGGCATGGCGCGGCGCTCGCTCTGTGCTGGGCGCTGCTGCTGCTCGGCCTGCTGCAGGTGCTGGAACTGGTCGGCGGGCCGAACCTGGCGCCGCTCGCGCCAGCCATCCTGCTGCTGCTGGTCTGGCGCGAGGCTCAGCGCGGGCCGGAATCGGAGCCCTTCGGCCTGAGCGCGTCGGCGAGCGAGGCGGTGCCCGAGCCGCGGCGCGCGGGCGCCGGCTGAGTCGGCGCGGGCGCCCAGCCGCTCAGGAAGATCAGTTCGAACCGCTCGGTCGTGTCCTGGCCGAAATCGGCGATGGCGGCGGCGAGGCCCAGCCGCGTGAACGGCGCGCGCGCGCGCTGGGCGAGGATGTTGGTCGCGCCCGTGAGGCGGAGATCGCCGACCAGCCTGGGCAGCGAGGCATAGCGGACCTCGACCACCTCCCGGTCCGCCACCGGCAGCGCGAAGCCCGCGCGGGTCAGCAGGTCGCCCGCCGCGCGCACGTCGATCTGCGGATGGATGCGGGGGGAGGGATCGCGGCCCTCGGCCGCCTCGCCCGCGCGCATCGCCTGACGAAGCCGCGGCAGGCTGCCCGCGCCGGCGAAGGCGGCGAGGAGCAGGCCGTCCGGTTTCAGCGCGCGGCGGAGCAGAGCGAGCGCGCCCGGCAAATCGTTGATCGTGTCGAGCAGGCCCACCGAGAGCGCGAGGTCGAAGCCGGCCGGCGCGAGTCCCGGCAGTCCGGCCTCGGCGATCCGGACGACCTCCAGCCCCCGCGCCGCCAGTTGCGCGCCCAGCCAGGGATCGGCGCTGAGCTCCAGCACCCGGGCGAAGGGCCGCGCCACCAGGTCGAGCCGGTCGAGCAGTTCCTCCGCCGCGCGGCGGTGGAGAAACCAGGCGCCGTCCTTGCCCGCGCCCGCGCGTTCCCGGCGGAGGCGCCCGAGCGCCGCGTCGAAGGGAAGGGTGGGGCCGCCGGTCATGCGCGCGATATAGCAAGCCCGGGCGCCGCTCCAAGGCCTGTCCGGCAGCGGACAGCCTGTCCGGAATCGGACGCCGGAACGGCTGTGGCTTTCGCGCCCGCAGAGAGGAAAAACGCTGGCACGCCTCTTGCTGCGATGCGGCGGAATGACCATTGGGAGAAACGCTTTCCCTTCCCGTCCTTGGCCGATAAAAGCCGCCAATGCCGATAAGTGTATTGCGTCACTAAAACAGTTGTGCGAAGAGCCGCGACGATGACCGAGCTGACTTTCGAACCGATGCGCCGCGCGATGGTGGCGAGCCAGTTGAGGACGACGGGCGTGAACGATCCGCGCGTCATTCACGCGATGGGCGAGGTGGCGCGCGAGCGCTTCGTCCCCGCCGAGCGTGGCGCCATCGCTTATGCCGACACCACGGTGCCGCTGGCCAATGGCCGCGGGCTGAATCCGCCCATGGCGCTGGGTCGCCTGCTCACCGAGGCGCAGCTGCAGGGCGATGAGCGCGCGCTCGTGATCGGCGCCGGGACGGGCTACGCCGCCGCCGTGCTGGCGCGGCTGGTCGGGCAGGTGACTGCGCTGGAGGAAGACCGGGCCTTGCTCGCCGAGGCCGGCGCGGCGCTGGCCGGGACCGGCGTGACCCTGGTCGAGGGGCCGCTCGCCGAGGGCTGGGCCGCCGGGGCGCCTTATGATTTCATCCTGATCGATGGTGCCGTGGACTATATCCCGCAGGCGATCATCGGCCAGACCGCGGACCAGGGCCGGATCGCCCTGGCACAGCTCGATCGGGGGGTCACGCGTCTGGCAATCGGCCGGGTCGTGGCGGGTGCGTTCGGACTGACGACCTTCGCCGATGCGGCGGTCGCGATCTTGCCGGGGTTCGAAAGGCCCCGTGGATTTACCTTTTGAGAGCGGAGTGGGTTTGATGCGTTCAGCTTTGCTGGCAGCCGCCGGAGTGGCGGCCATGGCGATGAGCGGGGCCGCCATGGCACAGAGCCGGACCGCGCCGTCGCAGACCCAGGCCTTCGTGCCCAATCCGGCGCGCGCGCCGAACGCGACGACCCCCGCGCCGGCGCCGGTCGATTATGGCCGCGAGCAGACCCTGCGTGACGCCCTGGTGCGCACCTATCAGACCAACCCGACCCTGATGGCGCAGCGGCAGATTCTCCGCCAGCGCGACGAGGATGTCGATCTCGCCCGGGCGAACGGCCGGCCGCGCGCCGAGGTCTCCGCGGGGGTCAACCGCGACATCTATACGCGGCACGTGATCGGCGGGAACGGCGCCGATTTCAGCGTCTCCGGCCAGG
>Ga0335075_10003698_pt1 | contig 24136 bp, 26 predicted proteins | sample Lox_Sample_24_FD_206723 | JGI IMG/M metagenome (GOLD analysis project Ga0335075, IMG submission 206723) | Soil microbial communities from Loxahatchee National Wildlife Refuge, Florida, United States - Lox_Sample_2.4 | ecosystem: Environmental > Terrestrial > Soil > Wetlands | place: USA...
GGAGAGCGGCGCCCGTCGGGAGAGCGGCGCCCGTCGGGAGAGCGGCGCCCGTCGGGAGAGCGGCGCCCGTCGGGAGAGCGGCGCCCGTCGGGAGAGCGGCGCCCGTCGGGAGAGCGGCGCCCGTCGGGAGAGCGGCGCCCGTCGGACCTGACCGGAGTGGACGCGGCCGCCGCCCGCGACTGGGTCGCCCGCTGGGACCGCCAGCAGGAGGTCTACCTCGCCGACCGGGAGGACAGGTTCACCGCGCTGATCGACGTCGTCGAGGAGGCCACCGGGCGGCCCGACCCGCTGGTCCTCGACCTGGGCTGCGGGCCCGGCTCGCTCGCGGTCCGCCTGCTCAGGCGACTGCCGTCGGCGACCGTCATCGCGGTCGACGCCGACCCGGTCACGCTGTCGCTCGGGCGGGCCGCCTACGCTGACCTGCCGGGCCTGCGGTTCCATGACGTGGACCTGCGCTCGCCCGACTGGCCCTCGCGCCTGGGTATCGGTTCTGGCCGCCCGCTGGACGCCATCGTGTCCACGACGGCGCTGCACTGGCTGACCGCAGCGGAGCTGGCCCACCTGTACGCAACGCTAGTGGGGCTGCTGCGGCCCGGCGGGATATTCCTCGACGGAGATCACCTGCGGCAGTCAGACGGCGAGCGCCCGGTGCTCGCGCGGCTGGAGCGGGCGCTGGAGGAACGCCAGAGCCAGCGGCGATTCCCCGACGGCCACGGCGAGGTGGAGGACTGGGGGCAGTGGTGGGACGCCGTCGCCGCGGACCCGCTGCTGGCGGCGGCATCGGCCGAGCGCGACCGCCGCCAGGTGCGCCACCACGGCCAGGAGGGCAGCCAGCTCGACGTCCACGCCGGCGCCCTGCGCGCGGCCGGGTTCGCCGAGATCGGCACGCTGTGGCAGTGGGGCGCCAACCGCCTGCTGTGCGCCGTCCGCTAGATCGCTCGCTGCTAGGCCGCCCGCGCCCGCCGGCGGTTCATTCGGCCGGCTCGGCGGGCCAGAGGCTAGGAAGGTTGACGACGATCGCTTCCTGAGTGCTACGGGCGATGACGACGACGGCTTCTTCCGCGCCGGGGTTCTCCTCGCGGTGCGGCACGTAGGGCGGGACGAAGATGTAGTCGCCGGGCTTCGCCTCAACGCGCACCTCCGCCCGGCCCTCGGCGAAGATGAACGACGGGCGGCCAGCCACCACGAAGATCGCGGTCTCCGACTCGCCGTGGTGGTGGTTGGCCGACCTGGCCCCGGCGGCGACGTGCGTCTGTCCCATCCAGAGCTTCTCCGAGCCGACGCTCTTGCCCGAGATTGCCTCCCGGCGGGTCATGCCGGAGGTCTGGCCGGTGTCGCCGGTAACGTCCTCGCTCCTGATGTGGGATAGCGCCTTCTCAGACAGCGGCCGGTGCCAGTGGTCTTCGCTCATGCGTCTCACCGTAACGAGCCGGCCGCCGGCTTGTCAGGACCACCGTTGGCTGTCAGGCTGGGAACAGGCGATGAGGCCCGCCTTAACCGCGCATTCGGCCGACCCTCCGGAGCGCTGATGGCATCTACCGCGGCATCTCAGCATGGAGGCAGCGCGGTGGAGCCATCATCGGCGGCAGGACCCCGGTGGCACCTCCCCACGTTGCGCAGCGTCGTGCCGTTCCCCGCCGCCGCCATCCCCCGGCCCACCGTCGAGCATGGCACCGGGATGCTGCACGCCGAACTGGCGGCTGCGGCTCAGCTGCTCGCCGCCCTCGCCCCCCAGGACTGGGAACGCCGGCCGGGCCACGGTGGCCTGCCGATCCGGGACCTCGTCATCCGGCTGATCCTGGGCAGTGAGGAGGTCGGCCGCAACCGGAAGGTGCTCGGCCCGGTGTCACGGTCCGCGCTGCCGGAGTACGCGATGACCGATGCCCGTCGCAGGCACCGCACCGCCGAGCTCGCCACGGCCCCGCCCGAACGGCTGATCACGCAACTCCGCTTCTGGGGGCATGAGGCGGAGGTCGCCGCGCCAGGCGGACGGCGCACTCCGGCCCGGCAATTTCGCGTGGGCACCCCGCCGGGGATCTTCGCCGACTACTTGTTCCGGGTGCTGCTCGCCCGCGAAGCGTGGCTGGCCCGGGGCGACATCGAGGAGGCGACCGGGCGAACCGCGTCGCCCGGCCCGCATGGCGCGGAGATCGTTCGCCAGGCCCTGCGGGACCTCGCGGACGCCTGGGCGGGGCCGCCGGTGCTCGTGGAGATCACCGGGCCGCCCGCGGGCCTGTGGCTCGTCGGCTCGGCGAACGCGGACGAGGCTGTCGCCCGGATGCGGACCGGGGCGTTCTGGCTCGTGCGCCAGCTAACCCGGGGCGGGGACGATCCCCCGGACGCCACGGCCCGCGACCCGGCCATCACCGGCGATGCCGCCGCCGCGAGCGCGCTGCTGGCCACCCGGATACCGGCCTGATCGCCAGGGACCGCCTCTCGGTGCAAGTGACCAGGCGCTGGTGGCGAGGCGCTGGTGGCGAGGCGCTGGTGGCCAGGCGCTCGTGGCCAGGCGCTCGTGGCCAGGCGCTCGTGGCCAGGCGCTCGTGGCCAGGCGCTGGTGGCCAGGCGCTGGTGGCCAGGCGCTGGTGGCCAGGCGCTCGTGGCCATCCGAAGCTGCCCGCTGGCGGCCGCAGGGTGCGGCCCCATCCTGGGCCTGCCCCTGGTCAGGATGATGGCGCCTGCCGGTCCTGGACAACGCAGCCGTCGGGTGTGCACGTGTCTGTAGGCGCGGCGAATACGGTCAGTGGCGACGGTGCCTGGTGGCCTTCCTCCCAGGCCGTGCCCAGCGCGTCGAGCAGGGCACTGGTGCTGATCGCGCCGGGTATGGCGTAGCGGCCATCGATGACCAGGAAGGGCGTACCGTGGGCTCCTAGCCGCTGGCCCTCGCGCTGGTCGGCCTGCACGCGGGCGCGGTAGCGGCGGTCACCGAGGACAGCGGCCGCCTCGTGCTGGTCCAGGCCGATCTCGGCGGCGAGCTCCAGGACCTCCGCGGCGGTCCAGAGCTTGCGGGCCTGCCCGAAGTGGGCGCGGAACATCGCGTGCCATGCCTGGTCGCCGCGTCCCTTAGTGGCAGAGTGGGCGAGCAGCTCGTGCGCGTAGTCAGTTGGGCCAAGGGTCCGGTCGATCGCACGGTAGGGGGTGAGCCCCTCGGCCTCGGCCGCCTGCTCGATGGGCCGCAGCATGGTCGGCACCGCCGACTGGGGCAGTCCTGCCCGGGTGAACAGGTCACGCTGGCTGATGCCCTCGCGGGGCAGGTTGGGGTGGAGCTGGAACGAGCGGTGCCGGACCTTGGCCTGGCTCCCGAACGGCGCCTGGCCGATGGCCAGGCGCAGCCGGTGGTCCATCAGCCCGCACCAGGGGCAGACGATGTCGGACCAGAAGTCGATGTTCATCATGACCGGTCCCTCCGATTCTTACTCAATGTGTGTAACAACATCATGCGTTAGTCTTGGAGGGCGTACAAAAGGCACAGGGATGTGCGCCGACGGCAGCGGGGAGACGATGGCCATGGCAGCGAAGGGGTCACGCGTGGACATGCGGATCGCGCGGGCCAACGTCCGTGCGGCCGTGCGGACGGTACCCGGCCCGTGCGCCCGCTGGGGCGACCTGGACGCCGACTTCATCCGGGAGGTCCTCGATCTCGTCGGCGACAAGTGGAGCGTACTGATCATCGGCACCCTCGCCGAAGGACCCGTCCGCTACTCCGACCTCGCCGCCGCCATCCCCGGCATCTCGCAGCGGATGCTCACCCTGACGCTCAAGCAGCTCCAGCGCGACGGCCTGCTGACCCGAGTCTCCTACCCCGAGATCCCGCCCCGGGTCGAGTACTCCCTGACCCCGCTGGGCACCTCGCTGCTGTCCACCGTTCTTGCGCTCGCTGAATGGGCGGCCGACCACCATGCCGAGGTCCGCCGTAGCCAGGCAGCCTACGACCGGGACACCCCTGGCTCCGCCCGGAAGGCGCCCTGACCCCTCCCTCGCCACGACCTAGCCACCCGGCGGCCCGTGGCTGTGGATGACCTGCCCGTTCGGGCCGTATGCGGTGGTGGTGGCGTCGGGATGCAGGACGAGCCGCCAGCCGCGCCGGTGCACGCAGATGTCATGGTGAAACTGACAAAGCAGCACGCAACCGGACACTGAGGTCTGGCCCCCATCGGCCTGGTGGACCAGGTGGTGCACATCGCACGCGGCTGCCCGGCGCTGGCAGCCGGGCCACTCGCAATGACCCTTGGCCCGCAACTGAACCGCGCGGCGGATGTGGCCAGGGATGCTCGTGGAGTAGCCAACGTCCAGGGTGAGCGACTTGCCATTGAAGGGAGCTTCCAGCAGGCCCTGGCGGAGGATGGCGGCCAGCCGGTCCGGTCCGGCCACCAGGTCCACGGCGAGGCGCGCGATCGCGTGCCGAAGGGCCTGCCAGGCTTCCGGTGACAGCGCCTTGGATCGAGCCCGCCCGGGCTCGCGCCCGCCCGGCATCCCGCCAGGGCCGGGCTCGTCGCGGCCGGGCTTGCCAGGGCCGGGCTCGCCAGGGCCGGGCTCGCCAGGGCCGGGCTCGCCAGGGCCGGGCTCGCCAGGGCCGGACTCGCCAGGGCCGGACTCGCCAGGGCCGGTTTCACCGACGACGGCCAAGACCATGTCGATCATCGCGTCCACCACCGACAGGTCCGGGTGGCCGGTGACCACCGGCGAGACAATCGCGTCACAGCCGGCGATCTCCGCGTCCTTGCCCGCCAGGTAGCCGTGCTCACCGGTCATCGCCGCGAGCCACGCCTCCTGCAACTCCGAGCCGCCGGGCAGCCGGAGCAACTCGGCCAGCGAGATCACTGCATCGATGCGAGTGTCGGCCCCGGCGCGGTCGGGGAGCATCCTGGAGCGAATCAGCAGCTCACAGGCGAGTTGCAGCGCGTCGTGGTATCGCTGGGAGTCGGTCCGGTCGTCCTCGGGCCCTTCCTTCTTGCCCAGCGCCTCCAGGACCGCCTGCAGGGCGGCGGTGCACTCGGGCGTAAGGTCCCCGGTCAGCCGGCCGGCGTTGTCGATGGTGGTGCCTAGCTTCAGGTACCGCTCACCGAACCCGTCCTCGGGGTCGTCAGGGTCGGGCTGCTGCTGACGCCACTTCTCCAGCGCGGCCTGGGCGATGATGGCCAGGTCCTCAAGGACTACCCCGGCGGCGGCGCTGTCCAGGAGAATCCGGTCGACCTCGAGTCGCCAGTCCTCGGGCAACCGCCTCGTCCACTCGGCCATCTCGGCCGCCCACGCCTCGGAGATGATCCCGCCCGCCACGGCGTCAGCGAGCCCAGGGTGCGCGCGGAACTGCCGCATTCGCCGCACCTCGGCGCTCGCGGCCTTGCGGGTCGTCTTGTTCTTCGCCGCCAGCCAGGACGCCGACGACCCGTAGCCATCGGCATCATGACCGCGCTCGGCGTCGAACCGGGCCAGGATCGCCGACCGGGCCGCGACGAACTTCCCCGAGATCCCCCCGAGCGACTGCAGCACGCCTCCAAGCTCGGCGGAATCCAGGGACGCGGCGCCGGGGTCGTTGAGGTAGTCCATCGCTGCCTCGGCCATCGCCAGCGCCTCGGCAACACTGCCCGGCTTCGCAACACTGCCGGGCTCGGCAACACTACCCGGCTTCGCACCACTGCCGGGCGTGGCGACACTGCCCGGCTCGGCGCTGGCTGGTAGCTGTTTTCCTGTGCCGCGCACCCTGGATCACCTCCCCGAGGCGGACCACGGTCCCGGGCCTGCCAGCCACCTGCTAGTACTCGGCTCTGGCTCACCGGCTGCCGCCGAAGCTCTCCTGGACCTGACTCAATTATGCCACACGTAGTCCCTAAAAGATATATGTAGCACAATTCTTCTCAGTGACGGAGGACCTGCCCTGAGCCAGCCGACGGAGTGGATCACGTTAAGGCCATCGACCCATATTCACAGGGCGGTGACCACGGCGATGATCGCCACCAGGGCGATCAGCATGTACAGCAGGTAAGCGTCAAGGCGGCCGGACTGCAGGCGCTGCGCGGCGGCGACGATCCGGCGCACCGCGCGCACCGCCGGACGGTACAGCCATGCCTCCACGACCTCGATCACGTCGGAGTCGTAGCGGACGTGCGGGGCGCCGTTGGCGGCGCCCTCGATGGTGACCAGGCCTGAGCGAGTGTGCAGCACGCTGGCGAGTACCCGGCGGGTGGGGTTGGCGTAGCCGAACGCCGTGTACGAATCGGCCCCGTCCACCCCGATCGACGCTGACTTCCACGCCGGGACCCTGCGCACCCGCAGCATCCGGCGTCCGGACAGCACCACCGCTAGCGCGGTCACCACCACCAGCATCAGCGGGAGCTCCACCCACAGCCACGACGGGGACAGGATGGAGAAGCCGCTGAACACCGGCTGCAAGACCCAGGGAGACTTCAGCGCTCCCGCGGTCAGCGCCTCGGGAACGACTGGTGACAGCCCGGCGGCGATCATCCGGACCTCCAGCGGGGCCAGCGCCGCCAGCGCCAGCGGGCAGGCCGCGAGCACGAGAAGCGCGATCCGGCCCGGCCAGCGGTAGTCGCGCGATCCGCTGGCCTGGCCCCCGATCCCGCCAGCGGCGGCGGGTGGTCCGAGCACGACCAGGCCGACTATGCGCACGAACGTAACCCCGGCGAAGCCGACCGTCAGCGCCACCGCCGCCCCGGCGACCGCCAGCGTCAGCCGTCCGCCGAGGGATGCCACCCGGAACTGCTGCATCAGTGCCTCCAGGATGAACCACTCGGAGACGAACCCCGCGGTGGGCGGCAGCCCGGCCAGGGTCACCGACCCGATCGCCAGGCCGGCCCAGCTCCACGGGGCCCGCCGTCCCGCACCGTGCAGCTCTTCCAGGTCGTCGTGGCCCGCTGCCGCCTCCAGGCCCGCGGGCCTCGTCGATCATGCCGAACTCGCTGGTGCCGGTGTGGGTCTCGACCGGGATACGGCCGGTCTCGTGGAGGATCACCATGAACAGCGCGGCCGACGCGAGCAGGTGCGCCGGGCGGATGACCTCCCCGGCGCTGGAGCGGACGGTGGCGGCCAGCGCGTACGGCAGGTCGGTTCCGGTCAGCAGCGCCAGCGTGAACACGACGAACAGCACGACGGGCTCGGTTATCGCCGAGAAGGTCTTGGCCCGGCTGGCCCCGAGCTGGGCGTACGGACTGCCGGTGGCCAGCGCCGCCGTGGCGACGACGAAGCTGGCCAGCGCCAGCAGGAACCCGCCGCCCAGGATGTCGCCCATGTACCCCAGTGGCAGCGGGAAGCTCGTCAGGACCGGGATGAGCAGAGGGATCGTCAGGTAGGCGGCGACCGTGATCACGGGGGCGGCCAGGAAGAACGCGCTCGCGCCCGCCGGCGCCAGCGCCTCCTTGCGGCAGGGCTTCGCCAGGTCGTAGTAGGGCTGCAGGACGCGGGGGCCGCGGCGGCCCTGCAGCCGCGACTCGGCCCTGGCGATGAAGCCCATCACCAGCGGCGCGCCAGCCGCGACCGTCAGCACCTGCAGGAGCTGGATGACTGGGATGGGCAGGGCCGCGTTCACGCCGCGGCCCGGCTATCTATGCCCGCGGGCCGTTCGCCGGGAATCTCGCACTGCTCGCCCATCGAGGCCTCCTACCCTTGCGGCCCGCGTCAGCGGGCACTGGCAAACCGGGTAGAGGCCATCAGCGCGGCTGCGCGCCGCACGGTTATGGCGAGCCTCATCGCCAATGCCTCCATCTTCGCCCCGAGCGCCCGCGAGCGCGAGAGCTGAGGTTCCACGGCACGCAACGGTCGCATCTGCCGATTTAGGTGAGAAAACCGGCGCTAGTGCTCTAGTGTCAGCGGCTGATGGGTGGTGATGAGATGGCAGAACGACCGACCCCGACCCGCTGGGCCCGGCGCCTGCTGCCCGGCGTGGCCGTGGCAGTGGTGCTGGCCAGCGCGGGCCTCTACCTGGCCCGCGGCGTGCTCTTGCCCGGTCCCTCGCCCGTGCGGGCGACCGCGAGCGCGCGGGCCACGGCTTCCGGCTGCGGCGCGCCCGCGGCCGGTTCCTGCTCCGCCAACCCGGCGTACGTCGCCGTCGCCGGCCAGCCAGCGATGGTGACGGTCCCCGCCCGCCGCAGCAGTGCGGCCCCCTCGGCGTCCGCGTCCTCGCCGTCACCCCGGCCGGCCGCGACCGGGACCACGCCGGCCGGCGTCCAGCCGTCCGCGCCCGCGACCTCCGGCTCCTCGGGCGGCACCTCCTCGGCCAGCGCGGCCGGCCAGGTGCTGGCGCTGATCAACCAGGCCCGGTCAGCGGCCGGGCTGCCCGCGCTGACGATCACCTCGGGCCTGGACGCCAGCTCGTCCGCGCACAACCTGCGGATGGCCGGCGGCTGCGGGCTGTCGCACCAGTGCCCAGGCGAGCAGCCACTCGGCAACCGTGAGACCGCCGCCGGGGTGGACTGGACCTCAGCCGGGGAGAACATCGGCGAGGGCGGCCCGGTGGCCGACAGCTCCTCGGCCATCGCCCAGATGGCCGTCGGCCTGACCCAGTCGATGCTGAACGAGAAGCCGCCCGACGATGGTCACCGGCTCAACATCTTGAGCAGCACGTTCACCCACATCGGCATCGCGGTCTACCGCGACAGTTCCGGCACCGTCTGGCTCACCCAGGACTTCTCCAACTGACCGCGGGCCTCAGGGCGCCTGCCCGGCGACCCGGGCGACCTTGAACATGGTCGTCCAGCGCGGCTCGAAGCCCAGCCGCTCATACAGCCGGATCGCGGTGCGGTTGGTCGCTACCGCGTGCATGAAGGGGATCTCGCCCCGCTCGCGTATGCCGGCCGCGATCGCCAGCGTCAGGCGCGAGGCGAAGCCGTGGCCGCGCCAGGCCTCTTCGGTGCAGACCGCGCTGATCTCGGTGTAGCCGTCCACTCGCAGCCGCTCCCCCGCCATGGCCACCAGCGCTCCCTCCCGGCGGATGCCGAGGTAGCGGCCAAGCTCCATGGTGCGGGGACCGAACGGGCCCGGCCTGGTCCGCGCCACCAGGCCCAGCGCCTCGGCGGCGTCTTGCGGCCCCAGCCGGATGATGTCGGCGTCAGCGGGCAGGTCCCGGCCGACCTCGCCCCCTGCCACCAGCTGCACTCCCTCACTGCCGAAGGTCACCTCCCAGTCGGCCGGGAAGGGGGTCAAGCTAGCGGCGAGCGTCACCAGGCCACCCGGCCCGGCCAGGGCGGCGGCGTCCGCCCAGTCCTGGGCGGACGGGTCATCGGGCATGCCGTAGAACGGGCCGACGTCCGGGTGGAAGCGCAGCGCCCGGCCCTTGCGCTCGGCGAACCCCGCCTGCGGGCCGCTCAGGGCGGCCCAGGTCGGGTTGTCTAGTACCTCTTCCTGCTCTTTCACGTCGTTTACGATAGGGCACCTGCTGGGGCTACTGATCAAACAGGGGCTACTGATCAAACAGGGGCCTACTGATCAAACAGGGCGCTGACGGACTGGCCATCGTGGGTGCGGCGGATCGCCTCAGCCAGGGCAGGGGCGACGGAGAGCACGGTCAGCTTGGGGTGCGCCAGCGGGACAGGCACCGAGTTGGTGCAGACGATCTCCGACACGTCATCCTGGGCGGCCAGCTTGTCCAGCGCGCCGTCGGCGAACAGGCCGTGGGTGCAGGCCACGCTGATCGACCGCGGCTCCTGCCTGCGCAGCACGGAAAGCAGCTCGATCACCGTCGTGCCGCGGGCGATCTCGTCGTCCACGATGATGACGTCCCGGTCGGCGACCTCGCCGATGATCGAGGAGATGGCGACCTTCGAGTCGCTGAACCGCTCCTTCGACCCGGCGGCCACCGGCACCCCGATGCGGCGGGCGAACGCGGCGGCGTCCTTGGCGTAGCCAAGGTCGGGGGACAGCACCACGGCGCGCGACAGGTCCCGCTGCCGGAAGTGCGCCGCGAGCTCGCGCTGCGCGTGCAGGTGGTCGACGGGCACAGAGAAGAACCCGTGCACCTCAGGGGAGTGCAAGGTAAGCGTCAGCACCCGGTTGACCCCGGCGGTTACCAGCAGGTCCGCGACCAGCCGGCCACCGATGGAGATGCGCGGCGCGTCCTTCTTGTCCGAGCGGGCATAGGAGTAGTGCGGCATGACGGCGGTCACCCGGGCCGCGGACGCGCCCCGCGCGGCGTCGGCCATAAGCAGCAGCTCGACCAGGTTCTCCTGCACCGGCCTGACCAGCGGCTGGATGAGGTAAACGTCACGCTCCCTGCAGTTGGCCTGCAACTGAACCTGAAGGCAGTCGTTGGCGAACCGGCTGATCTCCACCGGGCTGCGTGACACGCCCAGCTGCGAGCAGATCTCATCCGCCAGGTACGGGTGCGCGCTCCCACCGAAGATGACGATCTCCGCGTTCACTGACCCTCTCCCAACGCCCGCTATGGCCCCTGGCATGGGTAAATGTATCGCCTGGCGAGCGCCAGGCTCGCGGCGGCCCCGCTGCTGCCGCGCGGCTAAGCCGACATGGACTACCCTCAGTAGTATGGAAAGTCCCAATCCAGGTGACACCGGTCCGGGCACCGTGCCCAACGAAGACACGGCGCCCGGGGAAGACACGGTGACCACCGGTGTCGCCGTGCCCGCCGGGGTCGCGCCGCCTGCCGCGCCGCCGGGGCAGGACGGACCCGTCTGGCGCTTCCTCATCTCACGCAAGTGGCTGCTATGGCACGTGACCGCAGCCGCGGGCGTCTGGGGAATGGCCTGGCTGGGGGACTGGCAGTACCACCGGGCGGTGGGCGGCAACGGGCTGAGCTGGGCGTACACGTTCGAGTGGCCGATGTTCGCCTGCTTCGGCATCGTCTTCTGGGCCAGGACGGTCCGCGACGAGTTCCGCATCAGGCGCGCGGGCCTGGACCCGAACCTGGAGCGGGCGGGCGTGGAGGTCGGCATCCAGCTTCCCGCGGGGCTGGGCCTGGAGCAGGCCGGGGCCTACGTGGGCGGCGCGCCCGCAGCGGCCCAGTGGACCGGGGAGGACGGGGCCGAGCCGGTGCTTGCCAGCGCCTGGCGGGCCGACGTGATGCGCGCCGCCGCCGACTTCCCGGCCGATCCCGAGGTCGCGGAGTACAACATCTACCTGGCCAAGCTGAGGGCCAAGGACGAGGCCAGGGAACGGGCCAACCTCAAGCAGTAGCACCCACCCACTAGCAGACTGAGCAGATAGGAACACCCCGCCATGCACGCAGCTGTCCTGCGCTACCGGGTGATGGCATTCACGACTGGTGTGCTGATCATCGTGCTGTGCTTCGTCGGCATCCCGCTCCAGTTCGCCTTCCACCATCCGGCGGTCGACGAGTACGTGGGCCAGGTCCATGGCTTCCTGTACATCCTCTACATGATCATGGCCTTCCTGCTCGCGCTGAAGCTGCCGATACGGGTGCTGAGCTGGCAGACGTTCGTGCTGCTGCTGGCGGGCACGGTCCCGGTGATGACGTTCGTGGTCGAGCGCTGGGTGAGCCGCCGTTACATCGCCCCCGCCCTCGCCGGCACTGGCCCGGCCACCGCGGCCAGGTCACCGCGCGCCCGGGCCAGCAGGGTGCGGTCCTGAGCTCCCACTACTTCGAGGCCCAGCCGACGGCCGCGCACCGCCCCGGGCAGGTCCGGGTGGTGCTGCCCGATGTCTACCTGGAGCTGGAGACGGACTCCGGGGTGTTCTCCCCCGGCCGCCTCGATCCAGGAACCCGGCTGCTGCTTGACGAGGCGCCTGCCCCGCCCGCCGGCGGTGACCTGCTTGACCTCGGCTGCGGCTACGGGCCGATCGCCTGCGTCCTGGCCAGCCGGGCCCGCGGGGCGACCGTGTGGGCGGTCGATGTCAACGAGCGCGCCCTGGGCCTGACCGGCCGGAACGCCCGGCGCGCGGGCCTGGCCAACGTGCGGGCCACCACCCCGGCCGACCCGGCGGTGCCCGGCCAGCTGGCGGCGATCTGGTCCAACCCGCCGATCCGCGTGGGCAAGGCGATCCTGCACGACATGCTGCGCGACTGGCTCTCCCGGCTGGCACCAGGCGGCCACGCCTGCCTGGTCGTCGGCCGTAACCTGGGATCGGACTCACTGCAGTCCTGGCTCGAGGGCCAGGGCTGGCCCGCGACCCGCATCGCCTCTCGCAGTGGCTACCGTCTCCTGCTTGTTTCCGCGATGCAGAACGAAAAGGGGTGACTCCCGCATGACCCTTCCCGGCCAGGCCGCCGGCCCCGCGCCTCATCGCCAGCTGCGATCGACGGACGTCAAGCGGCTCAACCGCGACTGGCGGCGTCGCACCGAGGGCAGGCTCGCCCTGCTGCTTGACTCGGTCGCCCAGCCGTTCAACGTCGGCTCGATCGTCCGTACCTCGGCCGCGTTCGGGGCCGAGGCGCTGTGGCTGTGCGGCAACACGCCCGACCTCGACCACCCGTCGGTTGGCAAGGTCGCGCTGGGCACCGACCGGTTCCTTGAGGTCACCAGGGAGCCGAGCGCGTCTCTGGCGGTCAAGGCAGCGCAGGCCGCCGGGTACCGGGTAGTCGCGGTAGAGCTGGCCAGCGGCGCGCTGCCGCTGGCCGAGGCCCCCCTTGGCGGCGACGTCTGCCTGGTCATCGGGAACGAGGATCATGGCTGCTCCCCCGCGGTGCTCGCGGCGGTCGACGCTGTCGCCTACATCCCGCAGCCGAGCCGGGTCGGCTCGCTCAACGCGGGGGTCGCGGCCGGCATCGCGATGGCCGAGGTCCGCCGGCGTGAATGGCACCCGGCATCGTGATTTCTACTAAATCACCCGCTTAGCCTCACATCCTGCCTTATCCATACATCCGACACAGCGACACGTTCTGTTCACCGGAAGTCCCAGGTCAGCCTCCACAATCGGCCGTGTGGCAGTCCCTTACCTGGATCACCCGCGCCCGATGGCCTTCGCGCACCGGGGCGGCGCGGCGCACCAGCCAGAGAACACCTGGCTCGCGTTCAAGTACGCGGCCGCGGCCGGCTACGCGTACCTGGAGACCGATGCGCGCTCCACGTCCGACGGAGCCCTTGTCGCCTTCCATGACGCGACCCTGGATCGGGTCACGGACATGCGCGGCAGCGTGTCATCGATGACCTACAAGCAGCTGTCCGCCGCACGGGTGGGAGGCACGCAGCAGATACCCCTGATCGAGGACCTGATCGGGGCGTTCCCTGGCCTGCGGTTCAACATCGACCTCAAGGATCCGGGCACGATCGACCCGCTGGTGCGAGTCCTCAAGCGCACCGAGGCCTGGGACCGGGTGTGCGTCACCTCCTTCTCCGGGCAGCGACTGGTGGAGGCACAGCGGAAGCTGGACCAGCCGGTCTGCATCGCGGTGACGCCAGCCGCCATGGTCGCCCTGCGCTACCTGGGCGCGCCGGGCAAGGCGCTGGCGGGCGTGGCCCGCTCGGGCGCGCAGTGCGCCCAGGTGCCGATGCGCATCGCGACCCGGCGGTTCATCGAGCGCTCGCACGATCTCGGCCTCCAGGTGCACGTCTGGACGCTGAACACGCGGGCTCAGATCGAGCAGGCGCTGGACCTCGGCGCGGACGGCGTCATGACCGACGAGGTGGACTTGCTGCGCGGCATCCTCACCGAGCGCGGCCAGTGGCATCCCGCGGTGACCGTCTAGCCCGGCGGTGGCCGCCTAGCGCGACGGTGACGGTCGAGCGCGGGCGCTGGCCGGCCCCAAACGAGAACTCTATGGCGAAACACTGCCGAAATACGGTTGGGCGCTGCCAGGCGAGGGAATCTTGTGACGGTATCCAGTGTTGCCGATAAAGATCGCCAACCGCCTGGGAGGCAGCTTACTTATGGCCGAACGCGCACTTCGCGGGACCCGGCTCGGCGCCACGAGCTATGAGAATGACCGCAACACCGACCTGGCCCCCCGTCAGGAGGTCCCCTTCGACTGCCCCAGTGGGCACCACTTTACCGTGCCCTTCGCTGCTGAGGCGGAGCTACCCCCAACCTGGGAATGCCGGGTCTGCGGCTCGATGGCGCACGCCGCTACCGGTGAGTCCCCCTCCCCCAAGAAGGTCAAGCCGCCGCGCAGCCACTGGGACATGCTCATGGAGCGGCGCACCGTCGAGGACCTGGAGGCGGTGCTCGCTGAGCGACTTGAGGTCATCAGGGAGCGGCGACTGCTCGAGGGCAACCCGCCGACCCCGCTTCCCCGCCCGCAGCAGCACCGGCGCAGCGCGTAACCGCCTGCCTGAGAGCGCAGTCAGTAGTCAGCGCAGTCAACAGTCAACGCAGTCAGTGACCCGCCTGGGGGGCGTACCCCTGCCCCCCATGGGCCACCTCAGCTCCGGCCCGAGCGCGACGCGCCCTACTTCCTGCGGTGCAGGCGTCCTTCGACGCCCCACTGGAAGACGCGCCAGAACGCCTCGCGGATGATCGCGCCGCCCATCTTGGACACGCCCCGCTCGCGCTCGACGAACGTGATCGGCACCTCCACCAGGCGCAGGCCCGCCCGCAGGATGCGAACGGTGATGTCTACCTGGAATGAGTAGCCGGTCGACTCGACGTTGGTGAGGTCGATCTTCTGCAAGGTTGACGCCTTGTACGCCCGGTAGCCCCCGGTCGCGTCCCTGATGCTGAAGCCGATCATCAGCCGGGTGTAGATGTTGGCCCCCCGCGACAGGATCTCGCGCTTCCTGGGCCAGTTGACGACCTTGCCCCCGGGCACCCAGCGGGAGCCGATGACGCCATCCGCGCCGCCTGTCACCGCGGTCAGCAGCCTGGGCAGGTCCTCGGGACGGTGCGATCCGTCGGCGTCCATCTCGACGACCACGTCATAGCCGTGCTCAAGCGCCCACGTGAAGCCGGCGATGTAGGCCTTGCCAAGACCGGCCTTCTCGGTCCGGTGCATGACATGGACTCGGCTGTCGGTCTCAGCCAGCTTCTCGGCCAGGTCGCCCGTTCCGTCCGGGCTATTGTCGTCGACTACGAGCAGGTCCGCCTGCGGCGTCGACTCCCTGATCCGGCCGGCCATGATCTCTAGGTTCTGCCGCTCGTTGTAGGTCGGCATCACGATCAGGACGCGGCCGATGGCTGAACCCGCCTCGGTCATCAGTTGACTTCTACCTTTCCATGTCCAGCGGAAGGAGGCCCAGGTGGCACCTCGGGCCGGAATCCGGCTCGCAGGCCGCGAGCACGGACTCCGTTGTCTACTGCGCCACCCAGGCCTCCCCCAGGTCCCAACCCCTGTCTGGCTGACAGTGCCGTCCGGCTTCAGCGCCGACTAGCTCAGGCAGGCCCAGCGGCCTGCCTCGCGCTTCTCCGCGCCCTGGCATTCGAAGGCTGGCTACCTTCGCCCCCTACCGTTCGCGGCCTCCATGTTACGCGCCAGTCAATCCGACGGGCGAACCCGATGCTGGACTGGTGCAGAAAACTTACCGCTGATGGGGCCAATGTCAACTTGCGAGGTTAACTGGGTCAACTTACGAGGCTAGCTGGGTATATCCGTACGTGACTGTGAGTGCGAGCTTACAGGCATTGAGTCACGGTCTTACTCAGAGAATACGGGGGACACCTGTGAGTAAAGTACCTCGAACAAGCCTCCCTGCGCGCGGGATCGCCTCAATCGGGGCCGCCGGCCTCGCCGCCCTCCTCGTCACGGGCTGTGGCACCGGTCACGGCTGGATGGGCGCCGGCAGGCAGGCCCCGCTGCGGCTGGAGTCGATCAGCCCCGCGCCCGGGGCCGCGGACGTGAACGGTGCGCAGCCGATCACGGTGACCTATAACCAGCCGCTGCCGGCCAACGTGCCGTTCCCGTCGATCTCGCCCTCCGTTCCAGGAAGCTGGCATCGCCAGGGCCAGACCGCGATCTTCACGCCGGGCACCGGCTTCTCCCAGGACACCCGCGTGTCCCTGTCCGTGCCGCTGGACCCCACGACGACGTCGGGAACACCGAACAGCGCCAAGGCCGGGACCGCCACCGGGACCGTGGCCAGCGCGACCACGCCGACCGCCGCCTTCACCACGGGCAGCTACTCGGTCCTGCGCCTGCAGGAAGTGCTCACCCAGCTCGGCTACCTTCCGTTCACCTGGACCCAGGGACCCACGACCCAGGCCTTCTCATCACGCGGCTCCGCCGCCCCGTCACCCCAGGGCCAGACCAGGCTGACATCGAGCGTCCACCAGCAGGTCCTTGAGGCCTACGACGCGCCCGGCGGGGCGTTCGGCTGGCCGGCCGGCTACCCGGCCCAGCTGCAGGCGGCCTTCACCCCGGGCAGCGCGAACGTCATGACCCGCGGCGCGCTCATGGGGTTCGAGGCCGACCACAACTTGGGCCTGACGGACAAGCCCACCCCCGCCATCTGGGCGGCGCTCATGAGGGCCGCCGCGGGCAACCAGGTCAACCGGCACGGATACAGCTACGCGCTCGTCAGCGAGAGCGAGCCGGAGACGCTGACGATCTACCGTAACGGCAAGCCCGCCTTCCACAGCCTGGCCAACACCGGCGGGGCGGGCACCCCCACGCCCATCGGGACGTTCCCGATCTACGAGAAGTTCGCCTTCCAGATCATGTCGGGCACCAACCCGGGCGGCTCGCACTACTCCGACCCCGTCCAGTGGGTGAACTACTTCTCAGGAGGCGCCGCCATCCACGCCTTCCCGCGAGGCGGCTATGGCTATCCGCAGAGCCTTGGCTGCGTCGAACTGCCCTATGATTCGGCCAAGCAGGCCTTCCCGCTGCTGCCGTACGGGACGCTGGTGACGGTGCTGCCGGGCTAGCGCCCGCCAGCCGCGTGGCTACTCGGCCCAGTTCCCGTCTCCTTCGCGGGTGCTGTGCAGCCAGCGGACGATCTGCGTGTGATCCGCGTCGGCGGGCAGCCAGGTGGCTGCCCGCCGCCATATGTCGACGGCGGCTTCTGCGAGCTGGGAGCCGGTGCCGAACTCCCTTTCCACGCCCAGCCCGATCAGCATGTCCTTGACCAGCAGGCTGGCGGAGAACCCGGAGTCGTAGGTGGCCGGGAGGATGTGGTCCGGCCACTTGGCCTGGGTGGATCCGCTGCGCCCGCTTGAGGTGTTGATCGCCTCGAGCATGACTGCGGGATCAAGGCCGAAGCGCTGGCCCGCCACCATCGCCTCGCTGGTGGCGAGCAGGTGAATGGCCGACAGCAGGTTGTTCAGGCCCTTGAGTGCGTGCCCCGCGCCCGGCGTGGTGCCCACGTGCAGCACATGGCGGCCGAGCACCTCAAGGACGGGCCTGGCCCGCTCGACGGCCAGGGCGGCGCCGCCCGCCATGATCGTCAGGCTCGCCTGGACGGCCCCGGCGACGCCGCCGGACACCGGGGCGCCCACGACCGCGATGTCCCGCGCGGCCGCCTGCCGGGCCAGTCGCTCGGTCGCGGCCGGATCGGCCGAGCTCATGTCGATCAGCAGGCTGCCTTCCGGCATCGCGGACAGCAGGCCCTGCTCCGTCGTCACCTGCTTGATGACCCGGGAGTCAGGCAGCATGAGGATGACCGCCTCAGCGTCCCGCGCCGCCTCGGCCAGGGTGCCTGGCAGGCCGACCGCGGGGGCGGCCACCCGCGCCCGCTGCCGCGCCTGCCCGCTGATGTCATGCCCCGTGACGAGGTACCCGGCGGCGGCCAGGTGAGCGGCCATCGGGACGCCCATGTGCCCCAGGCCCACGAAGCCGATCAGCGATCCCGGCCCGACGACCGGGGGGCCGGTCCCGGCTGGCTCAGACGGCGGGTCCGGTGCGGCCGGGAGATAGTGACGTTCCGTATCAGGCAAGGGGAGTTCCTAGGTCGCAGGCATCGGCGTGGGCGGGGTGCGCCCCGAAGCGGGCGCGGACCTGCGGGTCATGGCCGGCCACCAGCCGGGCGCCAGGCTGGGACGCGAGCTCGGCCAGCAGGTCATAGCCCCGGTACATGGCCGGGAGGTCGCACAGGACCGCGTATGGGCGGTCGGCGTCGACCTCCTCATAGTGGTGCAGGGCGTCGGAGGCGAGGATCACCGTCCCGGCCCCGTCGTCGATCGTGACGACGAGCTCGCCGGGGGTATGCCCGCCCACCTGGATGAGCTGGACGCCCGGGCGCAGCTGGGTGCTGGCGGCCTGCGTCAGGGTGAGCCTGCCCGCCTTGCGCGCCGCCGTCAGCAGCTCGAGCTCGTCCGCCTCGGAGTGCAGGGCGAACAGCGGGCGCCGCGCGACGGGCGACATCCAGAAGTCGTACTCGGCCTGGCTCATGACGATCTCGGCCCCGGGGAACTGGCCGAGGTTGCCGGTGTGGTCCCAGTGCGCGTGGGTGATCACGACGGTCCGCACGCTGGCCGGATCGATGCCCAGCACGGGGAGGGCGTCCGCGGGGGTGAACCACTGCTCGCGGTTGCGGCGGCGCCCCGCCTCCGGGGCGAAGCCCGTGTCGACGAGCGTGACCGTCCCGTCGTCGTCCCTGATGACCCAGAAGTAGTAGTCGACGCCGAGCGGCTGGTCTGGCTCGCCGTAGGCGTGGTAGCTGAGGAAGCTCTCGGACTTGCTCGTCACCCGGCTGCCGTAGCGGACGGCGAGCACCTGCCGGGTCACGGGGTGCCTGCCTGGTTGGCGGGGATCTGGTTGACGGCGATCTCGGCGGTTGCCGCCTCCCACAAGGTGGCGACGGTGATGGTCAGGCTGCGGGCCGCCTGCGACAGGGGCGGCCAGAAGAAGAACGTGCCGTGCCCGGTGGCGTTCCGGCCGGCCGAGAACCCCTCAAGCACGCCCTCATGCCTGTTGCTGTTATCATCAACGGCGGACACGGTGAAGCACGGGGCGATCACCGGCCACGGCGCGGCCGGCACCCACGGGGTGCCGTGCAGGGTCACGGCGACGAGGCCGCCAGCGGCCTGGGTGACGCGCTCGACCACCACGCGGGCATGCGTGAGCGGAAGCTCCGCCAGCAGCACCCGGTGCGCCGCCTCAGCCGACGTGGCCACCGCGCCCAGGTGGGCGCGAGAGGCCCGCCGGGCCGCCAGCGCGGCCTGCCAGGAGGCCGGGTCGGCCGGGGGCACCCTCGGGGGCACCGCGTCGCCTGCGGGCACCGCCGGGGGCGCCGCGAGCAGGAGCCCGCTGTCGGGGGCGAGCGCGCCCACGGCGAGCAGGCAGTCGGCCACGATGGCGACGATCTCGGCCGTCTTGGCGGGCTCCACGTCGGTCCAGCCGACCTTGACCGCACCGACCTGGCCCAGCGCCTCCAGGTAGCCCTCCGCCGGGGACGGCCAGCGGCTGGCGGCGGTGCCGGTGACGAGGCCGGCGTCCCGGCTCGCCTGGGGACCATCCTGGCCGCCCGCCGGCGCCAGGGGGATCGTCTCGGTCGTGCCCGCCTCGGCCGAGGCGATCCGCAGCCAGGCCGGGCGGGGAGCGTCGGGGTTCTGGTCCGCCACAAGCTCACCGCGCCACTCCTGACGGGAGATCGGGATGCGCTCCCAGGTGACGTTCTCCACCCGGGGCCGGTACCTGTGCCCCGTCTCGTCGGTCAGCCGCAGCATCGCCAGCGCCTCGCGCATGACCACGCTCGGCCGGTCCGGCTGCCCGCCGGGGTCGCTGGCGGACGCGCGGAAGCTGATGCGCCACTGGCCGTCCGCCAGCTTCACCCACTCGAGCAGCAGGTCCGCTGCCAGGCCGGCGATCGTCGCCGGGAAGCTGACCCCAGCGGGCGCCATCGCCTCAGGCACGTCGGTGAGCGCCGCCGGCCCTTCGGCAACCGCCTCATAGACCTGCTCGGCGCCAGAGTGGGCGGGCAGCTCCCCATCGGTCAGCCCCCACGACGTACCCAGCCCCTTTTGCTGCAGGCCCCCCTGGTAGTCCGACAGGACCTTGTCCGCCTGCCGCTCGGGAATCAGGCCAAGCAAGACAAAGGCATTCGCGGCCGCCCGCACGCCCAGCGTGCAGTGCAGCACCTGCGCGCCGCCTTGGGCGCGCTGCAGTGCCTCGTCGACTAGCGACCGCAGGCACTCCTCGGGTTCAACGATCTTCCAGCTCACGCGGACAACGCTAGTCGTGCCGTAACTGGCGCGCTATCGGGCATGCCACCGAAAAATCACTCCGGGCCACCGCTAGCCCCGCCAAGCCCACCAGGGGCGCCCCGTCCCAGCAGCCGGTCGATGCTGCGCCGGTCACGCTTGGTCGGGCGGCCCATGCCCCGGTCCCGCCTGCCAACAGGGGCGACCATCTCGCGGGGCGGCGGGGGCGGGCTGTTGTCGACGTAGCACTCGGTGGCGATGGCGGCGCCCACGCGCTTGGCTATGACCTTGGTCACCACCACGATCCGGTCGCGGTCGCCCTGCCGCACGCGGACCTCATCACCGGGCCTGACGACATGCGCGGGCTTCACCCGCACCCCGTTGACCCGCACGTGCCCGCCCTTGCACGCGGTGGCCGCGGCGGACCTGCTCTTGGCCAGCCGGACCGACCAGATCCAGCTGTCAACCCGGCCCGCCGCTGAGTGCTCTTCCGCCACGGTGCCACTGTAGCCCGGCCGCCCGGCCGCCCGGCCGCGCCCGCATCGTGCCGGGCCCGGTGCCGGGCCCGGTGTGCTGGCCCTTTGGTGTGCTGGCAGCCCTACGCCTTGACGGCCCCGCCGAGGTAGAGTGCGCCGATCTCCGGGTGCTCGAGGACCTCCCGGCCGGTGCCGGTGAGGCGGACCGTGCCGTTCTCCATGACGACGCCCTGGTGGGAGAGCCGAAGGCCGGCGCGGGCATTCTGCTCCACCAGCAAGATGGTCGCGCCTGCCTGGTTCATCTGCCGCGCCGCGTCGAACACCGACTTCAGGACCAGCGGCGACAGGCCCATCGACGGCTCGTCGAGCAGGATTATCGCCGGGTCGAGCATCAGCGCGCGGGCGAACTCGACCAGTCGCTGCTGGCCGCCGGACAGCTCGCCGGCCCGCTTGCCCGCCCAGTCGCGGACCTGGGGGAACAGGTCGTAGACGGCGTCCATCCGGCTGGCGGCCTGCTTGCGGTCCCGCAAGATGTAGCCGCCCAGGTCGATGTTCTCCGCGACGGTCATGTCACGAAACAGGCTGTGGTTCTGCGTGACCTGGACGACGCCCGCCGCCAGCACCTGCCGGGGCGACTTGCCGGTCAGCCTCTCCCCGCGCAGCGTCACGCGGCCAAGGCGCGGCTTGAGCAGCCCGCTGATGACCTTCATGACCGTGGACTTGCCCGCGCCGTTCGGGCCGACGACGCAGGTGATCTGGCCCCGCGGGACGGTGAACGTGACGCCACGCAGCACGTCGCCGCCGCCGTAGCCCGCGACGACGCCGTCAAGGACGAGCTCGGGCTCAGCTGATGACGTCACTGGGGTCCTCCTCTACCGGTGTGCCGGCCGGGCCCTGCTGGCCTGCCACGTCGTCGTCGAAGTCAGCGCCGAGGTAGGCGTCAAGGACGCGCTTGTCGGTGCGGATCATCTCCGGCGGGCCGCTGACCACGCAGGAGCCGGACTCGAGCACCGAGACGCTGGAGCACAGGCCCATCACGAACTCCATGTTGTGCTCGACGATGAGGAACGTCTTGCCCTGGGAGTTCAGCTCGCGGATCCGGTCGGCGATGAGGTTGATGAGCGTCGGGTTGACCCCGCCGGCCGGCTCATCGAGCAAGATGACCCGAGGATCGGCGATCAGCACGTAGGCCAGCTCGAGCAGCTTGCGCTGTCCGTAGGACAGCGATCCGGCTTGCAGGTCCGCGTGGCCGTGAATGCCGACGAACTCAAGCAGCTCCATCGCGCGGCGCCGCACGGTGTGCCGCTGGCTGCGGCTGTGCTGCGCGGCCACCAGCATGTTCTCCAGCACGGTCAGCCGTTGGAAGATCCGGGTGAGCTGGAAGGTCCGCCCGATGCCGACGGCGAACACCTTGTCCGGGGCCAGGCTGGTGATGACCCGGTCGCCGAACAGCACCTGGCCCTCGTCCGGCCGCTGGTACCCGGTGATCACGTTGAACAGCGTGGTCTTGCCGGACCCGTTCGGGCCGATCAGGCCCGCGATGGTGCCCTCCTCGACGGAGATGGTGGCGCCAGTCAGCGCCTGGACGCCGCCGTAGGCTTTCTTGATGCCCTCGGTGCGGAGTAGGGCGGTCACTGTCCACCGTCCTTTGCCTGAGGTTGAAGGGAGGCCGTACCGCCCACGACGAGCGCGGCCGCGCCGGCCTGCTCGGTCATCACGGCCGGGACGACCGCCGGGCGGCCGCGGCTGCGCAGCCGCTTGATCCACTCCGCCCCGGTCGACACGATGCCTCGCGGCATCACCAGCACCACGAACAGGAAGATGACGCCGAGCAGGATCTCGCTGAGGTACCCGCCGGAGAACTGCGGCTGGGTGTTCAGCCACAGCGTGCCTGGCTCGATGATCAGCGCGCCGATTACCGGCCCTGAGATCGAGCCGTAGCCGCCGAGGAAGGCCATCAAGACGATCTGCAGGTCCCAGAGCGGGTCGAAGCCAGTCTGCGGCTGGACCTGGTTGATGTAGTAGAACCAGACCCCGCCGATCATGGCGGTGATCGAGCCAGTGATGACCAGGGCCGTCATCTTCACTCGCATCGTCTTGACGCCCAGGCCGCGGGCGCGGTCCTCATCATCCCTGATGGCCCGCAGTTGCAGGCCGAACCGGGAACGGCGCACCAGGGTGGCGACGATGACGGTCGCGACGGCGAAGCCGAGCGCGATGAAGTAGAAGTTCTGGTTGTAGGGAACCGGCTGCCAGGTGAGGAAGGGAGAGTTCAGCCCGCTTGAGCCGCCGGTGAAGGAGAAGTTGAACGCCATCAGCTGGAAGATGAAGAAGACCGCGATCGTGATGACGATGAAGGTGTGCCTGCGCACGTGCAGCGCGATGAGGCCGAAGACCAGCGCGATGCCCGCGCCGATCAGCCCGACCAGCGGCAGCAGGTCAAAGACCTGCGTGCCCTGGACGTTCCAGCCCTTGGCCATGAGGCCGAGGGCGTAGGCGCCGCTGCCGTAGAACACCGCGTTGCCGAGCGAGACGTAGCCGCTGTTGCCGGAGAAGATGTTCCACGCGCTGGCGGCGGTCACGAAGATCATCGCGAAGACACCGTACTGGGTGACCGCTGGGTTGGTGAAGACCAGCGGGAAGGCGATCGCGAGCGCGAGCGCGACCACGAGCAGGCCGCCCCGGATGGCCGCGCCCCGGCTTAGCGCCGTCACTGGGCACGCACCGCCTTCTTGCCGAACAGGCCCTCGGGGCGCAGCAGCAGCACCAGGATGAGCGCCGCGTAGAAGACGGCGATCGCCCAGGTCGGCTGCCAGACGGTCACGACCGACTCCAGCGTGACCATGAAGATCGACGCGGCCAGCGCGCCACCGACGCTGCCCAGGCCGCCGAGGATGATGATGGCAAGCAGCCGGGAGATCAGGTCGTAGCCGCTGTTGGCGTTGAACGCGTTCGTCGCGCCGAAGGCCATGCCGCCGGCCGCGGTCACCGCCACGCCGATGCCGAAGGTCAGCGCCGCGACCCGGTTCACCTCGATGCCGATCAGCCGGGCGGCGGTCTCGTCCTGCATGACGGCCCGCACGCTGCGGCCGAACTTGGTCCGGTACAGCAGCAGGTAGATCGCCGCGACCAGGGCGATGGCGAGGATGAAGCCGTAGATGTAGATGTAGCCGAGGTAGAAGCCGAGGACGTGAATGCTCGCGTTGGTCCCGTTGATGGACGGCTCGTTGACCTGCACCTGGTCGGCCCCGTAGATCTTGTAAAGGACGCCCTCGATGATCAGCGCCACCGCGTACGTGACCAGCAGGGTCATGGACGTGCGCTCCGTGCCGCGCAGCCGGCGGATGAAGGCCCAGTGGATCAGCACGCCGAGGATGAACATGACCGGGATCGTGATGGCCAGCCCCGCGAACATGTCGATGTGCAGGTGGCCATAGATCGAATAGGTCAGGTAGGCGCCCAGGACGACAAGGACGCCCTGGACGATGTTGATGATGTCGAGGACGCCGAAGATCAGCGTCAGGCCGACGGCCATCAGGGCGTAGACGCCCCCGACGAGGATGCCGTCGACGATGGCCTGCAGGAGTTCCCGCCCCATTCAGCTGGTCCAGGGGGGCTTGGTGGTGAGGATCTTGACGGAGCCGGGTGCGGTGGCTGGCAGGACCTGGGTGAACTTGCCGCCGGGTTGCCATTGGAAGATGAAGGCGGCGGCGGAGGTGTTCTCG
>Ga0335075_10003700_pt1 | contig 24127 bp, 12 predicted proteins | sample Lox_Sample_24_FD_206723 | JGI IMG/M metagenome (GOLD analysis project Ga0335075, IMG submission 206723) | Soil microbial communities from Loxahatchee National Wildlife Refuge, Florida, United States - Lox_Sample_2.4 | ecosystem: Environmental > Terrestrial > Soil > Wetlands | place: USA...
GGAATCGTGCGGCCAACCGGCTCCGCCGCTTACACCGGCTACGTGGACGACTTCGCCGTAAACCCGGTGTCCGTCGATCCAACACCGCCGTCGGTGACGCTCTCGGCGCCGAGCGGGACGCTCTCCGGCACCGTGACAGTGACCGCCACGCCGACGCAAACGGTGCCGACGACTGATTACCAGATCTCCGAGGCCGATTTCTACGTGGACGACCCCAGCGGAAATCCCGTCCTCTACGCCGTTTCGACGGGGCCGTCCTATACCTGGAGCTTGAACACCAGCGCCTTGTCGAACGGCACGCACACGCTGCTCGTCAAGGTTTACGACGACGAGGGCAACGTCGGCGAGCAAACCATCACCATCACCACGTCGAACGACACCACCCTGAGCATGCCGAGCGGCTATCCGCCCCACTCGGATTCTTCTGTTGGGATCGTGGAGCTGGACTATGCAAGCGACGCAGCCGATGAAACGCTGGTCCAGAACGATGTGGACACGGTTATCGGCGAGGTTGGGACAGAACTCACGACCATCCATAACTGGGATTCATCCGTCCAGCAGCTGTTCTACACCAACGTTTCCAACCTCGCTGGGAGCATCGCTGACGCGAGTAATCTGTCGCAGGATGGGCTGCTTGCCTGGCTGAACTATGCCGAGCAGAACGCTAGCTCTGTCAACGCCGAAGCCGCCTTCTACCACGTCGCGGTGGCGACTCCCTATTCGGGTGGCGGCCATTCGAGCAATCCCGTCGATGAGTTCTGGGCCGTCTTCGACCCCAGCGACGGCACGAACAATGAGTATAACGAAGCGTACACCGGCGGCAGCATTTCTTTCGGCGGCAGCGTCAACCAGGCCGTCGACATTGGCTACCTGGAGCCATTCTGGGAAATCAATTTGAATTTGAGTACCGCCGCCGGCAGTGGTTGGACGTATGCCCTGGAATATCCCACGGCGGTGGACAGCAGCGGCAACCCCACGGCGTGGGGCACAATCACTCCGCTTACCGACACCACGGATGGATTCACCCAGACCGGGCAAGGTCAGATTACCTTCAACGCGCCCAGCACCAGCACCTGGGTGCCGGCCTCCATCGACGGCTCGGCGATGATGTACTTTGTGCGCATCGTCACGGAGACGGCCGGGACGGCGCCGGTGGCCAATACCATCAAGGGCGATAATTACACCAACGCCACCACCAACTCCGAAGGCGTCAGCACCGGCACCATTCCGGCCTACGACTGGGCGCTCGATCCCTCAGGCGGTTATCTGGACCCGTCGCAATACGCCATCGCCGCGGCGGCCGGCGACACCGCCCACTTCGGCTACCAGAGCCGGCTGTTTTATGACGGTCCAATGCGCTTCTACACCAATCCTTCCAACCCGGAATTCGATGCCTGGGCGCTCACCTACTACCCGAGTTTCCTAAACCCAAGCAGCGCTCTGTACCAGCAGTACGCGACGGGGTTGTTTATAGACAATTCGACAGGGAACCCGCCGGGGCAGGGGTCGAACGCCATCGAAGCATACAATATCGTTCAAGGCCAGGACAACAACAAATATCAGATCGCTCTCGTGGAGCCTACCGACTCATATAGCAACGATTACGCGACGTTGCTCAACGAGATCGGACTTGCCCTGGCCCCCGAGAACGGCTGGATCATGGCGAACCCCAACGGATCCCTGAGTATGCCGGGCGGTAAAGCCGGCCAGACTTACGCCGATCCGATCATCCAAAAGGTGCAGGGTTACTACCAGGAGGAGGGACTCGGTGCCGTGTGGCAGGACACCTCGGAATTCGATTCCTTGTATCAGATGGTTGATTACCGGGCCACAACCGACAACCCCGAGTACGCGGTGATTGATAGTACGAGCAATAAGGCTATTGCGGACTCACCCTCGGACGAGGAGAATTCCCAAACTCAGCTGACCACCCTGGCGGCTTACTACATCCTGGCCCCCAATAATCCCAGTCAGGGCGCCCTGGATTTCTTTGGCGGAGAGGCAACATCAAGCGACTGGGAACCTTCAACAGGTACGTTTAATCACTGGTCTCCGGCGGCGGCCTACAACATCGGCACCCCCGTCAGTCCACTTCCGCCAACTGCGCCAACTATCTTCGACAACGGCTCAGATGGCGGTTCGGGCACGGAATCCGATAACTCGACCTATACCGTTTACGAGCGAGCTTTTACCGGAACGAACAACGAGCCTGTCCTGGTCCTGTACAAGCCGGACTCCGTACTCCCCGATGGTGGAGCGTCGCAATTGACCGGCAGCGACTCGGCATCCACGGTTACGCTGGGCGGCTCCTACTACGTCCTCCAATCCAACGGCGCCCTGTCGAGCACAACGGTGACATCGATCAGCCTTGAGAACGGCGAAGGGGCGATCCTGGTGGATCCGCCAACCTCGCCGCCGCCGCCGATGGTAAGAACATCTAGGATTGCCGGCCCCGTCGCCTCAAGCCCCGCCGCCGTGGTGCCTGCCACGCAAGCGCCGGCCGGCACGTCCTCGGGTAGTCCAGGAAACCCTGGACTCAGCACCAGGGCGGTGCTGAACGCGGAGGTATATGATGCCTTGTTCCCCGGCTTGATTGGCCCGAATGAGGCGCCTGCGAGCCAAGCTCCGAGTGCGCAGCCAGCAGATGCCTTTGCGTCCTGGGCCAACTTGTATCAGCTTTTCTCGGCAGGCCTGACGGCGAAGCTGCTCAGAGCCCGCGGCAATAGCTCATCGTTTGAGAAGATGCTCGGATCGGCAGACGATGCTTATGCCGCGTTGTTCTCCGTCTCTCCTGATGATGCTCCACTGAATCCCTCTGCAGCGAGCTGAGGAGGAAGTTACAGTTCGAGTGTAGGATGGACCGTGAAGATTCGGCCCATCCTAGGACAACGCTTTTAAGTGGGAAAGGAGTCCTGCACATGAAACGTATATTCCTTGTTCTGGCTACGGCGGTCATGGTTCTGCCTTGGCTTACCGCAGCCAGGGTTCAGGCCGATATGATCCAATGGAGCGTCTCCGCAAGCGCAGTTGTAGCGAACGGAAGCGGTACGGTAATATCTAATTCCTATCCAGGAGTTTCAGGATCAAATGTTACGATTGAGCTATCGAACTATGGGAACTATGGGTTGCCAACGACTGGGACGAATGCCGAGACCGTTCCCGTGGTAGCTCTTAATGCTGGGTATATTGGTAATCTGGGCTCCATCGATAGCGAGTTTGGTGGTCCTTCGTCTCAGTATCAGCTGAATTTAACTCTCCGCGACCAAGCCTCGGGCGCCTCTGGTAGTGTAACATTTAACGGTTACTTCAGTGGCGTGCTTGGCATAAGTGGTGGTGGGAACACCCTGACGAACAACTTCGTTGGTCCGACTACCCAAAGTCTGAAATTAGGTAGCGACCTTTATACCGTGACGATTGGGCCCACTGTTCTTCCCCAGACGTTCATAGGTGCTTCCGGTTGGTCGAATGGTGGCAGTATCAGCGCCTCGATCTCGGTGCAGCCGGCGACCAGCGCCACTCCGGAGCCATCCAGCTTGCTGCTGGCGTGCCTGGGCCTACCCCCACTCGGCTTGGCCCGCTGGCTCCGCCGCAAGTCCGTTGCCAACCACGCCTGAGCCGAAGACCCTTGCTCTCCAACAAGGGGACAGTCACGCCTGGCGATCATGACGTGTCTGTCCCCTTGCTCTTCCGATCAAACCGCCTGCTCGACAGCTGGTCTACAACTATTACCCCGGCACGAAAGAAACGCAAGGAATGCTTAGCGACGCTTCGCAGAAGCGTCGGGGGGCAACGACGCTTCTGCGAAGCGTCGCTAAGCAGAGGTGCCCTTCTTTCGTGCCGGGGTAATATGGCCGAAGGAGCTTGCGAACCGCCCCCCCTCCTCTGCGGGTAGGCGCAAGGAGAAAACGCATTCCTCCTTGCCGGCCGTGCTGACACAGCTTTTCGGGTGAATCTTTCTGAAACCTCTCTACGACGCTCCGGGCTTACGGCGCCTGCTGTTAGCGATGCGGTTGTCGGCCGTCGCCGCGGCTTGTCGTCGCCACGATCGTAGCCGCCGATCCGGTAATTGCTCTGATGCTGGCTGCGCATGTCGCCGCGCCGCTTGACGACGGTGTCGCCTTGATGGTGCGGGCGGGACGCTCGCGCTCCGAGCCGGGCTGCGTACAATTAGCCAGAGACGATGGTTTGTTTCCGGTCGGGACGGACCCATGCCCAGGCGCTTCATCTGCCGGCACGATCATGAATGGGAAGCCTCGCTGGCTCCCGGCGACGATCTCGGTGCGAACCTCGCCTGTCCCGTGTGCGGCGTCAGGGACTTCACCTGCCTGCAAGAAGAATCCCTGGACGACAAGCCGCCGACCGGGTTCGCTCCGTCACTGCCTGGCCCCAGCCAGCCCTTGCCTCGTGTGCCCGGCCACGACATCATCGAAGAGCTGGGACAGGGCGGCATGGGAGTGGTCTACAAGGCGTTCGACCGCCATCGAAAACAGATGGTCGCCCTGAAGACGCTGCAAGGGATGACGCCGGCCGCTCTCTACCGCTTCAAGAAAGAGTTCCACACGCTCGCCGAGGTGACGCACCCCAACCTCGTCACCCTCTTCGAGCCGATCTCCGACGGCACACACTGGTTCTTCACCATGGAGCTGGTCGAGGGGATCGACTTCCTTCGCCATGTCCGCGGCGGCGTCCTCGCCTTGGCCCACACCGTTCTCGATACTCTGCCCGACGACGCGCCGCCCGTCCATGCCGCGGCCCCGCAGGTGTCTCGCCCCTCGCCGGGGCCCAGCGCCGAGCAGACCGCCCGTCTGCGCGAGGCGCTGCGTCAGCTGGCCGAAGGCGTGGCGGCCCTGCACGAAGCCGGCAAGCTGCACCGCGACATCAAACCGGGCAACGTGCTGGTGACGCCGCAGGGCCGTGTGGTGCTGCTCGACTTCGGCCTGGCGACCGACCTGGGACCGATGGGACATCACGAGAGCAGCCAGCAGCACCTGGCCGGCACGGTCCCCTACATGTCGCCGGAGCAGATCGCTTGCCAGCCGCTCACGGCCGCCAGCGACTGGTACAGCGTCGGGGTGATGCTCTACCAGGCCCTGACCGGCCGGCTGCCCTTCGAGGGCGATCTGTATGAGGTCCTGCACGCCAAGCGCGAGCGCGATCCGGTGCCGCCCGGTAGTCTCGCTGCCGACCTGCCCGAAGATCTGCAGACGCTGTGCATGCAGCTCTTGCAGCGCCGCGCGGCGGATCGGCCGGCCGGCCAGGAGATTCTCTGCCGCCTGGCGAATATCGGCGAGCGTGGCTGCGTAAGCGCCCCGAGAGACCAACACTCGGGGCGCTTACGCAGCCACGCTCGCCAAGCTCAGGCGCCCTTCCTGGGACGCCAGCGTCAGCTTACGGCCCTCCACGATGCCTTTGAGGCGACCTGCCAGGGACGGACGCGGACGATATTGATACATGGACTCTCCGGTATGGGTAAAAGCACGCTCATGCGTCGCTTTCTCGATACCGTGGCCGCGCGACAGGACGTGGTCGTGCTGATGGGCCGCTGCTACGAGCGTGAATCGGTGCCGTACAAGGCGCTCGACAGCCTGGTGGACGCGCTGAGCGGCTACCTGCGCCGCCTGCCCGATATGGAAGTGCTGGGCTTGTTGCCGCGCGACGCGCTGCTTTTGGCCCGCGTCTTCCCGATGCTGCGGCGTGTGTCGGCTGTAGATGCCGCGCCCCGGCGCGGCGAGGATCTGCCCGACGCCCAGGAGCTTCGCCGCCGTGCCTTCGCTGCCCTGCGGGAGCTGCTCGCTCGCCTCGGCGATCGTTGCCGTCTCATTCTCTTTATCGACGATCTGCATTGGGGCGATCTGGACAGCGGTCTGCTGCTGGCCGAGCTGGTGCGCCCGCCCGATGCGCCGGTGCTGCTGCTGCTGGCCGGCTACCGCAGCGAAGACGGCGACGTCAGCCCCTGCATTCGTGCCTTGCGGCAGCTCCAGGATCAGGCCGGCCCCACTCCGGATCGCGGTGAGCTGGCCGTGGACGCTCTCGATCCCATCGAGGTCCGCGACCTGGCTCGCGCCTTGCTGGGGCCGAACGCCTCCGCCGATCAGGTGGAAGCGATTGCCCGCGAGTCGGCCGGCAACCCGCTTTTCGTTCAGGAGCTGGTGCAACACCTGCAAACGGAGGATGAGCCGGTAACGCTGGCGATCACTCTCGATGAGATGCTCCGGCAGCGAGTCGAACGGCTGCCGCCGGCGGAGCGGCGTCTGCTGGAGGTTGTGGCCGTGGCGGGACGGCCGATCAGCCAGGTGCTGGCGCGGCAGGCGGCCGAGCTGGAAACCGACGAGCGCGCCCTGGTGGCCCGTCTGCGCGCCGCCTGCCTGCTTCGCAGCACCGGCTCCGCCGAGGCCGACGAGATTGAGACTTATCACGATCGCGTCCGCGAGACGGTGACGGCCCATCTGTCGTCGGACGTGCTGGCGTCCCATCACGCTCGTCTGGCTCGCGCCCTGGAGGAATCCGGTCCGATCGACCCCGAACGACTGGCTGTCCATCTGCAACAGGCCGGTGAAACGAAGCGTGCCGGCGATTGCTACACGCGTGCCGCGGATCAGGCGACGGAGGCCCTGGCCTTCGATCGAGCCGCGCGCCTGTACCGCCGTAGTCTGGAGCTGCGCACCGTTCACGGCGAGGAAGAGCGCGCGGTGCGCGTTCGGCTCGCGGAAGCTCTAGCCAACGCCGGCCGCGGCCCGGAGTCAGCGCGCGAGTACCTGGACGCCGCCGACAGCGCCGCTCCCGCCGAGGCGCTCGACCTGCGCCGCAACGCCGCCCTGCGTCTGTTGACCTGCGGCCACTTTCGTGAGGGCATCGCCACGCTTCGCCCCGTGCTCGACGCCTTCGGCCTCGGCCTGCCGGCCAGCTCCGGACGGGTGTTGTGGCCTTTGCTGCTGGCACGGCTGCGCCTGCGTCTACGCGGCCTGCACTTCATCGTGCGGCCGCCGGAGCAAATTGCACTGGACGACCTTCGCTACATGGACGTGTGCTGGTCGGTCGGCGTCGGCCTGTTCGCGCTGGATCTCCTCAGCGCCTGGCTCTTCCTGACGCGTGCGCTGCTGCGCGCGATGGCGGTGGGCGACTCACTGCGCATCGCACGCGGTCTGGCGCTGGAGGCGTCCTTCCTGGTCAGCGGCGGCGGGCAGCGGCACGGCCGGCGCGCCGCGGCGGCGCTGGAGATGGCCGACCGGCTGGCTCGCGAGGGCCAGCATGCGAGCGTGGCGGGGCTGGTGCAGCTGACGCGCGGCATGGCCGCCTTCAGCGAGGGACGCTGGGCCGACGCCTGCGACCTGTACGACCGCTCGGAATCTCTCTTCCGCGAGCACGGCGTCGGCGCGGCCTTCGAGATCAGCCTGGCCCGCCTCTACTCGCTCATCGCTCTCTATTACCGTGGACAGCTTCACGACATGAGCCGAAGGGCGGCCTTGCTCTACCAGGAGGCGCGCGAACGAGACGATTTTTTGGCGACGATGTACGCCGGTCTGCTCAAGCTGTATGCTCCGCTGTCCGCCGACGATCTCGACGGCGTCGAGCGCGGCCTGGCGGAAATTCGCGAGCATTGTCCCGAACAGGGCGTGGAGCTGCTGCGGCACAACGTCCGCATCTGGCAGATGAACCTCGACCTGTATCGCGGCGACGGTGCCGCCGCCCTGGAACATCTCCGCGAGCCGACCACCGCCCTGGAGCGCTCGTTGGTCCGCGGCAGCCGGCACCTGCGCATCCCCTGGAGCTACAAGCGCGGCTGTTGTTTCCTGGCCGCTGCCCAGGTGGCTTATGCGCCGTACCCGGCGGCTCAGGTGGGGGATCGCGCGCTGCTCCAATCAGCACAGCGCCGTGCGGATACGACCCACGCGCCGCGCGCACTGCTCCGCTCCGCCGTGCGATGCGCCCGCCGATTGCAGAGCGAGAAGCTTCCCTGGGCCGATGGACTCGCCGGCCTCATTCGCGCCGGCATCGCAGCACGTCGGGGAGATCGAAGCGGCGTCTGCGCCCTCTTGCGCGAAACCATTGCCGTTTTCGAGGCATCGGGCATGCCTCTGCACGCCGCCGTCGCGCGGCGACGCCTCGGAGAATGTCTTGAAGGCGCGGAGGGGACACGGCTGATCGTCGAAGCCGATGCCTCCCTGACCGAGGCGGGCATTCGGAATCCGGCGTGTATGACGACCCTCTATGCGCCGGGCGTGGCGTAGGATCAATGTCGGCTTCCGCGCGGCACGGTAATTGCTACTTATTTTTTAAGGTAGTTAGTGGCGGTCTCGCCTACGGAAGCTGCCTGCCATCCGGGAGCCTCCGCATCACGACAACGAGAGGACAACTGAAGAGGTCATACCCATGTCGAGCCATTTAGGACTCCTGGAAGTCGAATGCGACGCCCCTCCTTATCCGATTGTTCGCGCCTGCCGGAAGCTGGGAATGAGCAGCCCCGAAGATGTCCGTTGGTGCCGCAAGAGTCGCCAGGCCCGACGCCATCGCGGCTGGATTCATTTTTTGGCCAGCCCCATCTGGGGACGTTTGCTGGGTCGGCATGACAGCGAAACACCTAGCTGTACTTGCGGCTACACCTTGCCTGATATCGAGTGTTACGCCTTCACCTTTCAGACGGGCGAAGAGGTTGAGTACGAGATAGGGCAGTGTGCCCGTTGCCGAACGATCTACTGGGACAAGATCTAGGGCCGGTTGCGTCAGCCGCTTGCGGCTTAGCGGGACTCGGGAACGCTAAGCCGCAAGCGGCCAAGAATGCCTTCATCTCCGATCTTCCCGATCCGGCGCGGCGAAGCAGCTCTGTCGATCCTGCCGACCGCGCGCGGCGGCCTTTCTCTGAACGAGACAACAATCAATCGAGAAATGCCTTCTACGCCGAGGATGGCGCGGCCGCGCCGCACGGGGAGCGTAGCGGCCGCGATTCCGGGTTGCGGCGAGTGGGGCGGCGAGCCGAAGAAAAAGAGGCGATACGACGCTGCTCAATCGCCGGTGCGCACGTCCTGGCCCGTGTGTGCCCTTCTTGCCGCTCTGAGGTTCCCAAAAGGAGATACTTGATGCTCCGCGTTCCCCTCCCATTCCGGGGAGTCGCTGTTCTGTTACTCGCCGCATCGACGGCGATCGCACAGACCCCCGAGCCCCCGGCTGAATTACCCCTTGATCCACTCGCTCCGAGCTCGCCCGAATTTCTCCGGCAATACTCCGACAGCTCCCGTCACCCGCTGCTCCAGTTTCTGGTGGATGGCGAATTGACTTCTCTCGATGAGACGCCGAAGCAGAAGGAGAAGTCGCCGCGGCTGACGCCATTGCCGGATGCCAAGAACGCAACGCCCTCGACCGCGTGCGGCTCCTCCGCATGTGAAGACCTTGCCGTTGAAATCGACTGCCCGTCCGCTCCCTGTTTCTTACCCTACGCCTGTCCGCCTCCGCCGCCTCCGATGTGTCATTGTCGCAAGTGCCAGCGCCAGCGCAAACACGCGCATGGTTGCGGTTCCGGTCCCAGCTGCGGCAACCCCTACCTGGGCTGGCCGGGCGGATACCCCGGCTGCTACGGTCCGTCCCCCTGCCCGTATCAAGGATGTTGCAGCCATAAGGGCCGCCACAAACACGGCTGCGGCTACGGCTATGGCTACGGCGGCTATGGCTACGGCGGCGGCGGGTCCCCGTGGGGTGGTTCCGGCGGCTACGGCGGCGGGTGCGGCATGATGGGTTGCGACGGCTTCCTGGACGGCGGCTGCTGCGGCAGCTGTATGCCGTACATGGCTCCGCCGCCTCCTCCGCCTCCGCCGCCATGCTTTTGCCGCAAGTGCCGGAAGAAGTATAGCTGCGGCCAACAGGGCTGCGGCTATCCCGGCTACGGCTCTCCGTGGGGCGGCGGCTACGAGGGAGGGTATGGCGGCGGTTACGGCATGATGGGAAGCTGTGGCGGCTTCATGGACGGCTGTTGTGGCGGAGGCTATGCTCCTCCGCCGCCTCCGCCGTGCCCGTGCCGCAAGTGCCAGCGCAAGCACGGCTGCTCGTATGGCTACGGCTATGCCGGCTGCGGTTATCCCGGTTGGCCGGCCTATCCGGCGCCGGGCGCAAACATGTGGGATAACGGCTACAACGGCTTCACGGATCCGAATTGTTTCGGCGGCGGCTGCAAGCACCATCACTGCCATGGCCGGTGCCATCACTGCCGCGGCTGCCATCACACGCAGCCGTATCCCTGGTACGCCTATCCGCAGGCGATGCCCTGCATGATGGACGCAGAGCCGTGTTGTATGGATTGCGGCTGCGGCGGAGACTTCTGTCCCGCTCTCGTTCCGAGCGGAACCTGCAACTAGGACATGTCGGTCAAGGAAGAGCGGCTACGGCGGGGCGTCTGGACATCGGACGCCCCGTTCGTGTTTTCGAGATGTGTTTTGTAAATCGCGGGCATCCTGGTAGCATCCAGGAAGGAGCTTGTTCAAAATCGAATCACGAAAACACGAGAGGAGGGAAACACGAAAAAAGCCATAAATACAATATGCAGAGCAGAAAGAAATATACTTGGCTGCTGGTGCTGCTTTTTTCTCTTTCTTTTTCGTGTTTTCGTACTTTCGTGATTTCGTGATTCGATTTAGGGAGGATCTCATGACGCTGTCTGCCCTCGAAATGCGGCATCTAGATGAGGACGGCTATCTGATCCTGGAGCGCTTCCTGGACGCCGGCTTGCTGGCCCGGCTTCGTGCATGCATCGAGGAGCTGTTCCGTGAGGAAGGCGAGCGGGCGGGCCACGAGTTCAAGCTGGAGCCTGGCTGTCGCCGCCTGGCCAACCTCGTGAACAAGGACGAGGTCTTCCGCGAGGTCATCCTGCTGCCGCGCTTGTTGGAATATGTCCGTCACGTCCTCGGACGGCACATCAAGCTGAGCAGCTTGCACGCACGCTCAGCCGATCCGCACGGCATCCGCGGACAGCCGCTGCACGCGGACATGTCGGCCATCGCCGACGAACACGGTCCCTGGGTGTGCAACACCCTCTGGATGCTCGACGATTTCACGGCGGAGAACGGTGCTCTGCGTGTCGTCCCCGGCTCGCACCGCTTTCGCCGCCTGCCGGCGGACAGCCTGGCCGACCCGCTGGCCGATCACCCCGATCAGGTACTTCTCACCGGCCCGGCCGGCAGCGTCGTGGTCCTCAACGCTCACGCCTGGCACGCCGGTACCGCCAACCGCGCCGACCGTCCGCGCACCGCGATGCATGCCTTCTACTGCCGCCGCGACAAGCCGCAGCAGCAGTATCAGAAACGCTTACTCAGCTCCCAGGTGCAAGAGTCGCTGTCGCCCGCGCTGCGCGACCTGCTGGCGCTGGATGATCCGCTGAACGATCAGCTCAGCTCCGAGGCGGGTGTCCGCAGCGGGGTCTTGAAGTGAGCGTTTACCTCCCTGGCACCCCTTGTGGTATCTTAAACGACGGTGATGCTGGTCGGAGGAGTGAAAGATGTTCACATTGGCCAATTTACAAGCGCTGTTGCGAGCCAACCCATTTGTGCCATTCCGTCTCATTCGTTCAGACGGCGGCAGTATCGATGTGCCCACCCCAGAAGTGGTGTTTCCGGGGCGGCAAATGGCCGTGATCGGATTGCTCGATCCGGGTTCGACGGACACGGCTTGGGACAACTTTGTCATTCTTTGGTACATGCACGTCACCGGCGTCGAGATGTTGCGACCTGGGGCTCCGCCGTTCGCCTCTCCCGGCGAGCCGCCCTCGGGAACACCGACGCCGGCGAGCGGCAGCTGATTTACGGCTTTTCACCATCCCGATAATAGTCGATCCAGCCGATCATCATTTCCTCCCACGTCTGATCGCCCCAGTAAACAGCTTTTTTGGGATCGGGATTGTTGGGGTTTTTCGCCGAGTTGTCGAAGTGCGCGACACAATGCAGCTTCGTGCCCCTGGGCATGGCTACGTGGTCGGCGAGGCGATAGACACTTTGCCAGTTAAAATCATAACGCGGCACCGACAACAGGATTTCTTTCTTGCCATCGGGATAAATGGCCTCGTAGAGAAAATTCTTGCCGCGCAGGTGCATGTGCGGCATGAAATGCAAGAGATGCGCGTCCTCGTCGAAAACGTGCTCGGACTCGATCTTGTAGTTGTCCGCGCCGGCAGGGATGCGATCGAAGCGGCTGATGAATGATGTGCTGTAGACCGGCTTGGTGAGCACGCGATGGTGCGGCGGCTTCTTGCTGAAGATCATGCCCACCGAGGTTCGGTCGCGGCAGGCCTTGCCGTTGGGCGTGTAGTGCATCTGGAAAATGACACGTGCGCCGGCGGGCACTTTCTTGGCCAGGCCGTCCGGCAGCTGCATCGGCATGTCGCCGGGCGCGGTGCCGCACAGCACCGCTCCGGGCGCGTCAGGGTTGAAAAACTCGCCCTTGGGCTGGATGAACATCACCACATGATGGACCACGCTCGGCGCGCCGGGCCGGGCCTCCGCGCGCTGAACCCAGCGATCTTCCTTGAAGCCGGGATCGACCGTGAAATACTTGTAGGGAATGCCGCCCTTGGGCGCCCTGGCCGGCACCTCGTACTCGCGCGGCATCTGAATAACCAGGTCGGGCTTGCCGATGTTCCAGCCTTCCGGGAAGCGGCGCGGCGGCGGCAGGTCCTTGTCGCTGCCGCGCGGCGTACCGTGGTCGATCCAGGCCAGCAGCGTCTCGCGATCCTCGCGCGACAGCCGGCGATCGTTGGAGAACTTGCCGTAACGCGGATCGGCATACCACGGCGGCATCCGCCCCTCGCTGACCACCTCGCGGATCGTGTCCGACCACGCCGCCGCATCGTCGAAGCTCATCAGCGCCATGGGACCGATCTGTCCCGGACGATGGCACTCCTGGCAATTCTTCTGCAAGATGCGGCTGACCTGCTTGGCGTAAGTGATCCGTCCGTCCGCCCTGGGTTTGGCGACGCGGCCAATGTAGCAGCCGGCCGTCTCCGTCCGCGGTGTCGAAACGGCCTTTTTCGCCAGGATCTCGTCGAGCGCGACGGCAAGGTCGCGCCGCGTCGGTTTTCCAGGCCGCGCATAGCCGATGCCGAACTGATCGTCAATGCGTCCCTGATAGCGAATCACACCGGAGCTATCGACGAGGAACGCTTCCGGCGTTCGCCGCGCCCCGACCTGGTCGGCGACCTTGTTGCCGGCGTCCTTGACCATCGGGAAGGGGATGGCGTGCTTGCGTGCGTGAGCCGCCACGCGCTCACGGCTGTCCTGCGAGTTGGCATTGATGCCGACAAAAGCGACGCCTTTAATCTTGTATTCCTTGTGCAGCTCCGTCAGGACGGAGACGAATTGATTGCTGAGCGGACATTCGACGCCGAGGAAGACGAGAACGACGGCCTTGTTTTTTTCGCGCAGAGCGGACAGGGAAACGATGTCTTGATCGCGCGGATCCTGGAGACGGAAATCGGCCGCCTTGCGTTCTTTCTCCGGCGCAGGCTCGGCGCTCGGGCCGAAGGAAACGCAAAGCAGAGCGAGGCCGCCAATCAAGAAATACGCGGGAACACAACGTTTCGACATGAGATAGCCTCCTGAACCGCGAGAACAAGCATCGTTCGCATGAAGGGATGAACGCGGGCCGATGGGAACCTACCACACAGTCAGTATAGGGAGCCGGAGCAATCACTTGCCAGGCGTTGGCTTCGGGGCGATGGTTCGGCGGACGGATTATTCGTTGGAATCGGGAGAGAGAGCCTGGCTTACCGCGTTTGCCGCTTGCGGCTTAGCGGGCGGGACACCTGCTAAGCCGCAAGCGGCGAATGGCGTTACAATCCCGCCCGCGGCTTGACCTTCAGCTCCATTTTCTTGCCGTCGCGCAAGATAGCAACCGGAACGGTGACACCCGGCTTGAGATGGCTGGCGATCTCATAGAGATCGGTCAGGGTATCGGTCCAGCGGCCGTCGATCGTCAGCAGGCGATCGCCGACTTTCAGCCCGGCCTCGGCCGCGGCGCTGCCTTCCAGCACTTCCTTGATGTCCACGCCGGCTTCGTCATCCTCCGCCTTCTTCCGCGCCGTCAGGCCCCATTGCGCCGCCGGCAACAACAGCTTCGCCGTCTGCGAGCCGCTCGTCATGAGCTGTAGCAGCGTCGATTCCAACGAGCGCATGACATTCGGCGGCTTGTAAGCGCTGGGCATCAGCGTCAGCGTCTCGGCCTGATAATCGATGGTCATCTTGTAGCGAGCGAAGAACGGGAAGCCGACGATGCCGTACAAGGCTCCCAGCTTCTTCGACATCAGCTCCACGAGCGGATGGTCCATGACGATGGCCGGCTGATCGGCGGCTTTCTCGGTGCCGACTTGCAGCTCCTTCACCTTGACCTCGGCAATCGAGCCCACGAACGGCAGCACCGATTTCGGCGCGTCCTTGAGCAGACCGGCTTCCTGGGCCAGCTTGTTGTTGAGCAGGTTGATCGGCGCTCCCGTGTCGAAAATGACGCGGTAAGGCCCCTTGCCGTTGACCTTGATCTTCACGGCCATGTGCCCGCTCTTGAGCAATTCAAACGGGATGACCACCGGCTTGGCCGCCGGCTTGTCGATGGGCTTGACCGCCGGCTGATCCGCGAACATGCACGGCGACGAAAGAAGGAGACCCATCACCGCCGCGACCCGATAGCACGTTTTCATGTTAGAGTCCCTCTCCGAGCTTGACGGTGATGTCTTTCTTCTCTGTGCCGCGTTGTACGGTCAACTTGATTTCTTCGCCGGGATTCTTTCGGCCAACATAGCGCTGCACGTCGCTGGTGTCGAGGACCGAGCGTCCCTGGACGTGCGTTATGCGATCGCCGACTTTCACTCCGGCCTTGCCGGCCGGTCCCTCGGCGAGCACGGCCTGGACGACGGGGTTGTCGTCATCGTCTTTCAGCTCCATGCCAAGGAAGCCGCGCAGACGCACGGGCGGGCTGGCTTGCGTGCCCAGGAAGCTGCCGAGCGATTTCATCAGGGTGCCAAGCAGATCGAGCCCGCCGGTCCCCCGACCGCCGCCGAGCGATCGCGGCGCCTTCATCTTGTATTCGAGCGGCGTCCATACCATCTTGTCGCGCGTGAAGTCGATCTCCATGCGATAGCGCGCGAGAATGTTGTAGCCGATCATGCCATGCAGCTTGACGCCGGCCAGCCCAAGGGCGTTCATGCCCTCGACCTGCGGCGGCGTCTCGATGCGTCCCTTGACCTTGGTCAGCACGACGCCGCCCTCGATCTCGAAACGATCGAAGGTGCCCCAGCTTTTGTCGTCGGGCTTGACGCCGAGCTTGCGGGCCACCGGCACGGCGACGAACAGCGCCGGCGCGCCGGTATCGACGATGAAGTTGTACGGTCCTTTGCCGTTGATCTTGGCCCTGACCAGGATGTGCTTGGGCTTGGTCAGTCGGTAGGGCACCTGAAACGATTGCGGCGGTTTCTTGGGCGGTTCCTCGGCGCGCGCCGGGAGTGCGAGGCAGAGGCATATCAGGGCGGCGCACGAGCACGGTATTTTCATCGCGAGGCTCCCGGATGCACGTTCAGGGATAAGGCGACACTTCGGCGATTATACCAGACGCGCCTGGTTTTCGGTTAGCGACGCTTCGCAGAAGCGTCGGGAGAGGGCAACGCTTCTGCGAAGCGTCGCTAACCGGCTACTTTCCGCCACGTCGGACTTTGATCCGTCCCGGCGTCTCGGAAGTGGCGCCCAGGAAGATGTAACACATCTCATCGGTCGTCTGCTCGCCGAATTTAACCCAGCGCGGAGGGCTGAAGGGGTTATTGGGGTTTTTCTCGCTGTTGTCGTAGATCGCTTCGACGGCCAGCCGCGTGCCGGGCTTGAGGGTCAGCGGCTGCTTCAGGAAATAAGTTTCCTGCCAGTTGTACTCCCAGTCCTTAATCGCCACCAGGGTTGTCGGTTTCCCGCCGGGCGGCGTCAGTGTCACCTTGACCTCGCGGCCCAGCATGTGCATGTGCGGCATGACCGAATACAGCTTGCAATCTTGCAGCACTTCCAGCTCGCCCGTCACGCGGAAGCGTTCATTGCCGGCTGGAATGAGCCAGAACCGGCCGGGGAGGACCATGCCCTTCCAGCGCTTGGTTTTGCCGTTCTTGGCGAAATACAGACCGATCGACGTGCGGTCCTTCTCGACGCGGCCATTACGGTGGTAGTGAACCTGCACAATGATGTCGGAGCCTTTGGGGAGGAAATAGCCGTACCCCGCGGGCAGGTGATGCGCGACATTGCCCGGCGCCCAGCCGCCGAGTCCGCCGACCTCGCCCGCCGCCGGCCGAAAGCCCAGCCCCATCGCCGCCGAGTAGCCGGGACCGCGATCGCCTTGCTTGGTCTCCTTTTCCTCACGGGCGTTCTGCTCCATCTCACGCCCCTTGCCGCCGGCGTCGAAGAAATTGAGCGTGTGATGCACGATACGGTTATTGCCGGGCCGTACCTCGACGGCGGTGACGAACTTGTCCTCGGTCAGCTTGGTCGGCAGCACGAAGCAGCGGAACAGATCGGGACCACCGGCGCCGATGGTCATCTCCTCCGGTACGGTCAGCACAAGGTCGGGCTTCCCGAGCTGCCAACCCTCGACGAACCGGCGCGGCGGCGGCGCGTCCTTGGCATCGCCTTCCGGCGTGCCGCCGTCCACCCACGCCGCCAGCGTTTGAATGTCTCTGTCCGCCAGCTTGCGTTCATTGTGAAACGCCGGCCCTTCGACCGGTTTCCACGGCGGCATCTTGCGCTCCTTGGTGTATTCCTTGATGTCGTCGGCCCAGTTGACCGCTTGTTTGTAGGTCATCAGCGCGAAGGGGCCGACGGCGCCGGGCCGATGGCACTCCTGGCAATTCTTCTGCACGATCGGCAGCACATCGCGATAGAAGGTGACAGCCCCGTCCTTGCGCGTCTTGCGCTCGCGGACGATGCCGCAGCCAATCGGCTTCGTCGCCGGCTCCGACACGGGCTTGCCGGCCAGCACTTCGTCGAGCGCTTGCCGCAAATCGTGCCGCGTGATTCGGCCGTTCTTTTTGAGACGCGCGTAGTAACCGTCATCGATCCGGCCGCGATAGCGCAGCACGAAATTGCGATCGAGCACAAATGCGGAGGGCACGGTCTTGGCCTTGAAGGCATCGGCGGCGCGGAAGCGCTCGTCCTTGAAGACGGGGAAGGGCAGCTTGTACTCGGCGGCCTGCTTGGCGATCTGCTTCGCGTCGCCGTCGTCGCTGCTGTTGACGGCGACGAATGCCACTTGCTTATCGCGGTAGGTCTTCGCCAGCTCCGCCAGGACCGAAGAATAGCTGGTTGACACCGGACACTCGAAGGAGAGGAACACGACGACGATGGCTTTCTTATCCTTGAGATCGTACAGCGAATGGCGCTTGCCGGCCGCGTCTTTCAGGGTGATGTTGTCGATCTTCTTGTTGAGCTTATCGACAACCACATCGGAATCGGCGCGGAGCGACGCGCCCATCGAGACGATCGAGACCGCCAACATCGGCAGGAGCGACCGCGAAAGCAGTCGAGGCATAAGATTTGTCTCCGTTCGACGAACCACGGGATGAATGCCCACGAGACGATAAACGTAGCATAAAGATTTTACTCGTCGAGCGACATCCAGGTTTCAACGCGCATCGCCGGCAAGGGAGGGCTTTTCCCTTGCCGGCGACGGGAACGGATCGAAGCGGGTTCGCCGAGCGGAGCAATCCCTACAGCCGAGGAGTCGAGTGGAACAGATTACTCACGATCGCCAGCTCGGCGTTGACGAGCTGCTGGATCTCCGCTTCGATGTTAGCCACGATTTGTTCGACCTCGATGAACAGCTGATCCAACGCGCTGAGCGGCGACGGCGGCGGAGAAGCGGCCGGCGGAGGACTCCCTGGAGGAGCCGACGGCGGAGAGCTGGGCGGAGCGGACGGCGCTTGTACGGTAGTCGTGGCCTGGGCGGCGGCCGGCGTCGGCTGGGTAATGCCGAGCTGATCGGCGGCCACGCTATAGAAGGCATAGGTATGGCCGACCTGGCCGGCGAATGTGGTTGAGGTTTGCGTCGTGTTTTGCAGCAGCGGCGTAAAGGCGCCGCCGTTGTCGGAGACATAGACGTTGAAGGAGGCAATACCAGGACCACCCGCGTCGCTGCCGGACCAACTGACGGTGAACGTCGGCGAGGTCTGGACGGCCGGCAGCGGCGCGACCGTGCTGGTGGGCGACGCGGTGATCACGGATCCGAAGGCCGACGCGACGTTGCCGCTGCTATCGCTGACCTGCACGTTGGTCAGGTAGCCGCCGGACTGGGAATAGCTATGCGAGCCTGTCACGCTGAAGGTGCCGTTGGGGCCGGCGACGACCTGGCCGGTCGAAGTCGTACCGTCGCCCCAGTTGATGACGGCGGTGTAGGTGCCCGACGCCGGCGCGTAGACGGTGGCGATCGATCCGCTGACCGTTTGGCTCCCCTGCGTCGTGAGGTTTTGCCCTGCCACGGTTATGCCCTGGACCGGCGGAAGGGTACCGCCGTTGTTGACGTTGATCGTGGTGTTCTCGGATCCCTGGCCTTGCGCCCCATTGCCTGCGACGACCACGCTTACCGCGTAATTGCCGGGTGTCGTGTAGAGATGATTGCCGGTGACAGTATAAGTCGCATTGCCGCTGCCAGCCGCGATCTGGCCCTGGGACGACGAGCCGTCGCCCCAGGAGATGTACGCCGTGTAGTCGCTGGCCGGCGGCGCCGCTTGATTGGCGGGGACGTTCGGGTCGCTGAACGTGGCGATGGTTCCGGATTGAAGGGAGCTTGCGCCGCTCGGCAGAGTCGCGGAGACGGACAGCGGTTGGTTGGCTGGGTTGGATGCCGCCAGGGTGTCATTCAGCAGGAGGGTGCCATCGCCCGCCAACTGTGCAAAGTCGGAAGCCGTATCCTGATCCGTCGCAAAATCAAGCCCCAGATTCAAGGCGTCATGGGTTGTCTGGAGGGCGTCGCCCACAATCCCGCCCACGGGGCCGCCGGCCAGGGAGGAGATGTCTCCCGCCAAGGCCAGCACATCCGACAAGGCGGCGGTTAGCGCCGCCGAGCTCCACGGCAAGTTGCTCGTGAGATATGCTGCGTCGGCGTTGAACTGAGGGGTGTCGGCAGCAAACTGGCCGGGAACATAATAAACGGACACGTCGTCATTATTCAGGTGATACATGTCGAGCAACGCTTGGACGACAGGCTCGGTCGCGGGGGTTACTTCAATCGAGTTCGTGGCGTTAGCGCCTTTGAGATCCCAGGTATTCGCCTGGACCGCAAAGTCACTCGCGGCCTGATAGTTCTTCGCGGCGTATGCGTTGATGGCGTTCTGGATATCGAAACGAGCTGACTCAAAATCCGACATTGCATTGGTGGCTTGCGTATTCGCAAAAGCATTCGACTTGATCAACCAGGCCAGTCGGCCGAGATCCGCCGCGGTCGTAATCGCCTGGCCGATGGTGCCCGTGTCGGCTCCGGGGATGGAGCTGACGACATCGCCGAGCAGATTGCCGACATCGCTGAACAAATAGCCCAGGGGCTGTTGAGCGGCCACGGCGGGGTTTTGCAGCGCCTGGATTTGTGTGTTGATGTCGAAGATAAAGCCGATGTCGCGCAATCCCAGGCCGACGTTGCCTAGGCCGCCGGCGTCGAGCAGGCAGCGATCTTCCAGTGCTTCGACAGCAAGTCGAACACCGCACCGGGATGGAGGCTTGATACGGGGGAGGGACCGCCCACCGGAGGGAAAATCTTTCGTAACGCATCGACGCGTCCAGGGCAGAGACATGGTGTCGCTCCTTTCAGATCGGTGCGCGGCACATCATGGACACCGAACGCATGCGTCGTATCGAGCGCGGCGCGGTTTAGGGAACGGATGCTGACGCGAAGAATCTTGGAAGAATTAAGCCCTCTGAGCCGTTCTTTCAATCACATAGGATACGCTAATCGATCCGAAATGCGACAAGAAAAGCGCAAATTCCGGCAGATAAATCGCACCTCACCACGCGAACCGCTTCTGGGCGAGCGGCTCGCGCCCGCGTATGCCACCACTTCGGCTAGCGCGGCGGATTGCCGCCTTTCGGCGTGCTCAGCCCGTCGCCTTGCAGATAGGCGAACAAATCACACAGCTCCTGATCCCTCCGCGGAGCGACATCCGCCGCGGATGGTTCGAAATCGGTTCGCCGAGCGAAACAATCACTACAATCATGGAGTCGAACGGAGCAGGTTGCTCACGATCGTCAGCACCTCTTGCTCCATCGCCAGCTCAACGTTGCGGAATTGCTGGATCTCCGCCTCGATTTGGGCGATGATCTGCTCGATTTCCTGGATGATCGGATTCACGCCGCCGTTGCCAGGGTTGCTCCCACTACCGCTGCTTGTGCTGCCTTCACCCCCGCTTTGGCTGCCTCCACCGCCGCCGCCTCCACCGCTCGACAGCAGCACAGTCGTTGTGGCCTGAGCGCCGGCCGGTGTGGGCTGGGCGAGGCCGTTTTGGTCGATGGCCACACTGTAGAAGCCATAGCTCTGGCCGGCCTGGCCGGTATACGTCGCCGAGGTCTGCGTCGTGTTCGTCAGCCAAGGCGTGAAGGCGCCGCCATTAACGGAGACATAGATGTTGTAGGAGGCGATGCCGGGGCCGTTCGGATCGCTGCCCGACCAGCTGACGGTGAAGGTCGGTGAAGTCTCGGTGGCCGGCAACGGGTTGACGCTGCTGGTGGGCGGGAGAGGCGACACCAGGCCGAAGGCGGAAGCGAGGTTGCCATTGTTGTCGCTGACCTGGATGCCGATCAGGTAGCTTTCAATTTGCGAATAGGTGTGCGAGCCGACGACATTGAAGGTGCCATTGGCATTGGCAACCACGGAGACACTGCCGGAGCCATCGCCGGAGCTGTTCGAGGAACCGTCGCCCCAATTGATGGTGGCTGTGTAATCGCTGGCCGTGGCGCCGGCAGGCGCGGTGAACGTGGCCAGGGTGCCATTGACATTGCCGCCGCCCGAGGCAGCAGCGCTGAGAACGCCGGCCGTGGAGCTGTTCGCGCTCGGACTGGGGCTGAAGGAGAGGTTTTCAGCCGTCACGGTCAGACCCGATGCCCCAACCGTCGCTGTGCCCGTGGTATCGATCGCGGGCCCTGGGCCGTCCGCATCTCCTGGAGGGAGGAGCTGCACGTCAACGTCGTAGGTGCCATTTCCGTAATAGGTGTGGCTGCCCAGGATGCTGAAGCTACCGTTGCCGTTGGAGACAATCTGCACATTGGGATCGGTGCCCGTGCCGTCGCCCCAGCCGATGCCGGCCTGGAAGTCGCTCGCCTGGACATTGGGGTCGTCCCAAGTGAACGTGGCCACCGGGCCGTTGAACGTCTGACCCGCCGTGGCGGTAATGGCGTTTACGCTCAAGCTCGTCCCGACCGTCAATGTGGGCTGGACCGAGGTGCCATAACTATCCGCGTTGTCATCAATGGTCACGGTGGGCATATACTGTCCGGGCTGCGCGTAGGTGTAGGAACCCAGTACACTGAAGGTGCCATTGCCGTTGGAAACAATCTGACCGTCGGATTGGCCGCCGTCGGGTTGCGTGTTGTCGTCCCAATTGATGTTGGCCGAGTAATCATTCGGATTGGTGTCGCCGTCGGGCTCGCTGAAGGTGGCAAGCGTGCCGTTGAAAGTTAGTCCGGCGATGTTACTGTTTTGCCCGTTGACGGCGAGACCTTGAGGGACGACGTCGATCGTTGTGGTTCCCGAAGTGGTGGAGCCGTCGGGTCCGGTAATTTGCACGCCGACCGTGTAATTGCCCGCCTGCGTGTAGGTGTGCGAACCCGCGACGAGGACCTGGATGGTGCCCTGCACATAGTCGAATTGGCCCAGCGAGGATGTGCCGTCGCCCCAGTTGATGACAGCGGTAGTTCCCTGGAGGATCTGGCTGCTGTCGTCGGCGGAGTAGAAGGAAAAAAGCTGGCCGTTGAATGTCTGGCCCACGACGATGCTGCCAGCGTAGATAGCCTGAGCCGGCGATGGCACGATGCAGGGCCCAATGGTCGCGTTCTGCTCGGCTTGCCCCTGGGTGTCATCGCTGGCGCCAAGGACGACAACACTGACCGGGTAATTGCCGGACTGGGCATACGTGTGAGAGCCAAAAACGTCATACCAGCCCAGATAGGGATCGTTGACGATTTGGCCGGTGGAAGAGCTGCCGTCGCCCCAGTTAATGAGGGCCGAGTAATCACCAGGGGGGAGCTGAAGACCATAAGGATCCGAGAATTCGGCGATCTCGCCATAGAAATTCATGCCGGTGACAGGGACGGCTTGGGGGTCTGGGTCGGGGAAGACCATGTCGACTTCCAGCGGTTGCGCGCTCGCCGCGCTTCCCAGAGCATCGTTGACCAGGGCCAAGAAGTCGCCGAGCAGGTTAGCGACATCGGCCGTCACGTTAGCCGGGTTGGGTGGGTTTTGTCCCAAATCAAGCAAGAGGCCAAGGCTGTCATGGAGAGCTTCCAGCGAATCGCCGATCACCTTGGGGACCTGTCCGTTGAACAGGCTGGTGATGTCGCCGCTCAGTGCAATCTCGTAAGAAGTTATGTTACCATAATCCGCCTGTAGCTCGTTTTGAAGCTCCGTCCGATCGGGCGTGGTGGGATTGTTGTTGAGGATACCCTCCAGGCTCCAAGCATGCCCCAAGGCCGCCATAAACTGGGCACTATCCCCCGCGATGCGAAGAGACTGCCCTGTTGCCGTCTGGCCGGCAGCCCAAAGGATGCCGCTGGTTAGATTCAACGCACCGCCTATTACATTCTCGCCCGCTTGCAAGTACCAGGCGTCGAGTGCTGCGGGAGTCAGGCCATTAGGAGGAGAAGCCCCCGCCGCAACTATGCTGGCCAACGCGCCTACTATTTGTCCACCGATCGAAGTAAAGCTCAGCCCCGGATTCCCAGAGAGCAAGCAGCGTTCCTCCAGCGACTCCAGCATCGGCCGGACGCAACGCCGACCGCGTCTTGGCGAACGCTGGCCCAACGAAGACCGACGAGCCTTCCGCCCGCCGTCAGGGAGCTTGCTACTCACCCATTGACGCAGCAACGACAGAGACATGCTTTTCCTCCTTCAAGGGAACGACACGGGACGCTACGGACGGCGGACGCACGCGTCGTGACGAGCACGGCACGTCCTGGGTACGTTCGCTGACAGGATGAGTCCAGGAGACTCAAGCGCCAGGGCCGGTTCTTCGATTCACAGAGGATACGCAAATTTGTCAGGAATGTGACAAAGAAAAATGAAAAAAATCTGGCAAGTGGGGTGTGGCTTCGAAACAGCACGAGCCAGCCACCGAGAAGGAATGCTCCTCCGCGAATGCCTCAACCTTGGCGAGCAGGCATTTCTCTCTGAAGGGCAAAACACCGACTGGCGGCGAGGGTGATGGGGATCGCGGCGAGGTGCTGCGCTAAGCGCGCAAATATATCCGGCGCCTCCTTGCGGAGGCGCCGGAAAACCAGACTTACTTACGGGTCCCGTCCATCCCTTCGGTAGCCTGGCAGCCTTATCCGTCCCCCCTCGGACGGTTAAGAGCCCATAGCTTTGCGTCCCCGCCTCACGACGGGTTTGCCTTTATCGAGGACGGCCAAAAACGCCGCCCACTTCTTCCGTTGCGGCCGGTCGAGTCGTTGCCTCAACCGGCCACACAAGAACAATAGAACGCTTTTTCCGAATGTGCAAATGCGTCACGATTTTTTTTTCGTGCCGATCGTTCCTTCTTCTCCGTGCGTTACTTTTTTGGCTCCGCCTTATTCCTCTCCATCAGCGTCTGGGCCTCGCGGTGCAAGAGCCAGGCGATCAGCCAGTCATGGCTGTACTGCGCATTCGTCTCCGTTGGGGACAGGGTGGGCGTGGACACGTATCGATCGAGAAGCCGAGAAGCCCGCTCGAAATGCTCCCGCGCGGCTTTCGTTTGCTCCTGCTTGTGATAGCTCATGGCCAAGAGCAAATGGCAATTCGCGGATAAATCCGGTCGCGAAAGGATGAGACGCGATGCCTCCTTAACATCTTGTCGAGAGGCGATGCGGAGCAAGAGAGGCTCAAGCCCCTCGGCGACACCGCGATAGCTTCCCCGCCGGTAATCCGCCAAGGCCTTGCCCAAGATCAAATAAGGCGT
>Ga0335075_10003701_pt1 | contig 24124 bp, 19 predicted proteins | sample Lox_Sample_24_FD_206723 | JGI IMG/M metagenome (GOLD analysis project Ga0335075, IMG submission 206723) | Soil microbial communities from Loxahatchee National Wildlife Refuge, Florida, United States - Lox_Sample_2.4 | ecosystem: Environmental > Terrestrial > Soil > Wetlands | place: USA...
GTCGAAACCTGGTCCTCCGCCGAAAACGCTCTCCCCGCCAGCAGTGGTGTCCCCATCGCCCCCAGCAAATTCCCGGCGATACTCCGGCTATCCGCGCTGATTGACGGCTGATTGGCAACCTTCGGCAGCCAGTCCGCGGCGTAGCTGCCGCGCAGATGAAAGTCCCTCATCGGCGGCGAATTGATCTGCCCCGCAGCCTCTACTCCAGGGAGATTTTCAATTCGTTGTTGCACGTCGTTGTAGAAATTGCGTGCCACTTCCGGCCTCGTGTTAAACGGCAGCACCAACCGAATCGTCAGCAGGTGTTCCGGCTCAAATCCCAGTGGCAGCTTCGTCAAGTTCCACAGCGACTCTGCCAGCAGGGACGCACCCACCAGCAGCACCAGAGACAGACCTACCTGCACCCCCACCAGGACGCTGCGCAACCAGTTGCCCGACGATCCTCCGAGGCGTGCCTCACCCCCCTTGAGCGCCGAATGCAACTGCACCTTCCGTGTTTCCAGCACCGGAGCCACTCCGAACACGATTCCAGTTGCCAACGAAATCAGCAGAGCTATTCCAATAACAATCCCGTTCATGTGGATCGTGCCCGGCCGCCCCAGAATCCCCGGCAGGCTGGTAGCGGCGGTGCGAGTCAGCGCGAATGCCAGGAGGATTCCCGTGCCGCCGCCTGCCAATGCAAGCAGCCCGCTCTCCACCAAAAACTGAAAAGCCACGCGCCGTCCCGTGGCACCCAGCGCCCGCCGCAGAGCAACCTCCCGCTGCCGAGCCGTCGCGCGAGACAAAAGCAGGTTGGCCACATTGATGCAAGCGATCAGCAGCAGCAGCGCCGAGGCGATCAGCAAGGCCAACAGTGCCGGTTGCACGTGACCGTACAGGTCCTCGCGCAGCGTCTCGCTCGTGAACCGCCACGCGCCGTCGCTCGACGGATACTCCCTCCTGAGTTGCTCCCCGAGCCGATCCAGATCGCCCTGAGCCTGCGCCGGAGTTACGCCCGGCCGCAACCTCCCAAATACAATGTAGCCCCGCAGTCCGTCGCCCCGATAATTGCCCCACTCATTCGGAACAAACTGCGCCGGGTGCCAAAGATCCACGCCTCCCGGCGCAGAGAAATCTCGCGGCATCACGCCCACAATCGTCGCCGTCTGCTGATACAGCGTCACCTGTTCTCCGATTACGTTCGGATCGCCTCCGAAAAGCCGCTGCCATCCCGAATAACTCAACACCACGGTCTGCGGGGCATGGGGCACGTCGTCTTTCGCATTGAATACCCGCCCCAGCATCGGCGCTGTGTCGAAGACATCCCAGAATCCTGCATTCGCTGCCGCTGCGTTCACGTAGATGGGCAACTTCTTTCCCGCAATCAGGGTGCTCTCGTCGAAGTAAATGCACGTCAGACTGGAGAAGCTCCGATTTCGCGCCTCAATGTCATAGAATCGCGGACCCGTCATCAGCCCCCCAGCCGACCGCCCGGCAATCCGTGTGTCGTGAATCGCGACAATCCTCTCCGACTGTGGATAAGGCAAGCTCCTGAGCAGCGTCGAATACACCACCGTGAACATCGCGGTTGTCGCCGCAATCCCCAGCGCCATCGTCAACACCACGACGAGCGTGAACCCCGGCGAACGCCTCATCTGTCGCAGCGAAAATCGCGTGTCCTGCGCCAGGCATTCGAGCAACGGCAATCCCTCCTCTGCGTGGTACTGCTCTCGGATCGCCTCCACGGCGCCAAACTTCATCCGCGCCCGCCGCCACGCCTCTTCCGCGCTCATTCCGGCTCTTACATTAGCTTCCGCCTCGCGCGCCACGTAGTCTTCCATCTCTTCGCGCAGCCTGGCACCGCCGCGCCGTCCGGTGACCACGTTGCGCAGACGCAGCAGGAATCGGTTCAGGCTCTTCATGCCAGGTCCCCCGCCTTCACCTCAAAGAAGCGCGCGATGATCGCCGCGGTCTGCTCCCAATCCCGCTTCTCGGCTTCGAGGAGTTTGTGTCCTGCGCGGGTCAACCGATAGAAGCGAGCCCTCCGATTGTTCTCCGATGGTCCCCAATCGGATTCAATCGCGCCCTCCTGTTCCAGCCGAAGCAGCACCGGGTAGAGGGTCCCCTGATTGACGAAGAGCAGGTCACCACTGATCTGCTCGATTCGCCGGGCTATTCCGTAGCCGTGCAGCGGCCCGAGCACATCGAGAGTCTTCAATACCATCAGGGCCAGCGTCCCCGGTTGTACGTCCTTTTTCTGTTTCGAGAGATTCGGCATCGCCATCGCCCCTGACATTTGGCCTACCAACAGGAGAATGATGTCACATTTCCATTGGGAAGGCAACAGGTGAAAATGAAGATGGATCAGCCGATTGCCTGAAGCGACAGGAGGTCCGGACCAGATTCCCACGGAGTACCGTCGCAACCGTTTCACATGAGCGTGGGATGGAAGGGTGCGTAACCATCTGAGAGCGGCCCTCAATCACAAGACTCCTACGTTTGCATTTGCCGATTCGATCACAAGGTGTTCTCAAGCGAGTGTCGCTGACGAGAAAGTATCGGACTGGCCACCGAACAAACTATGTCTCGTTCTCGCCGGGGAGAAAGGAGACCTTGCGTGTCCACTCCGCGCCGGCAAAAGCACAAACCCTTCGATTTCGACAATTTCCTTAAGAAGGCAAAGCTGTGGGCCTTCGACATCGGGATGGCGATGGCATTTTTCGTCATGCTCTATCGCGTCGTAATGCCCGAAATCCGGCGGTGAGCGCAAACTCACTTTGCGCCAGCTCCTTCTTTGTGGTTGGGAAGCCGCATCGTGGTTTGCAGCCGAAAGACAAATCGGAAATTCCTGATGAGAGCACGATTCCTTGGTGCGTGCGTGTCCGCGGCACTGCCGGTGACGGTTTCCGGGGCATGGGCGCAGTCAAACCTACGAGGACTCAGGGTATCGCCACGCTCAAAAGGCAAGCTCCTGCCGGGATTCCACCTGCACAGAACAGCTTGGGACGGGCATACGATCTCGGCCAGGGCGTTCCACAGGACTATGCACAGGCGGCATCCTGGTATCGCGGGGCTGCCGAGCAGGGGATCGCAGCGGCACAATACAGGCTTGCGGTGCTGTACGCCAAAGGCAAGGGTGTTCCGCAGGATTACAAGGAAGCTGTTCACTGGACACAGAAAGCTGCACAGCAGGATTACGCTCCGGCGGAGTACAGCCTTGGATTTTCGTACCACGTCGGCGAAGGATCACCCCGAGATTATGCGAAAGCCGTGTTCTGGTATCGCAAGCCAGGCGAGCAGGGGAATCCCGATGCGCAGTATTGTCTGGGTATGCTCCAGTTCGGTGGACAGGGTGCGCCTCAAGATTATGCGGAGTCGTATTTCTGGCTGGACATTGCTGCTTCGGAGAATGTTGCAGACGTTGCGTCCGAGGACGTAGCAAAGCTACGAGACACTGCCGCTTCTGAGTTAACCAAGACCGTCCTGCTACAGACCCAGGAACGGGCGCGAAGGTGTCTTGAGGATAATCCTGCGAAGCCGCCATGACGCAATGCTGTGGTGACTGCATCGGTTTCGGATATTCCGGCTACTTGCGCCTGCCGCTCAGGAGCGTACAATTGCGGCGTCCACGAAGCCATGACGGAAGGCCGGGGTTATCTCGACAGAAGAAAGGGAGAGGATTTCCATTCGCCATTCTACCCGTACCCTGTTTATGTCCTGTATATGTATATTCTGCATGTGCCTGCTTGTCGGTTGCGGAGGGGCAACTTCAAACGATAGCGGGCACCCTTCCACGAGTTCTGTTACTTCCATAACGGTCTCATGCTCCCCACAAACAGTCCCTCATACAGGCACATCCCAATGCCCTGCGACCGTAAGCGGCACCGGTAGCTATTCCTCGACGGCTTTGTGGTCATCGAATGTAGGGACGATCACTCAGGCTGGCCTTTTTACAGCCCCGGCTAATGCACTGAGTGCGACAATTACCGCGACCAGCCAGCAGAACCACTCTATAACTGGAACAGCGGCCCTCACTCTCACGACAATTTCCTCGGTGACAGTTACCTGTACCCAGGCCTCCATTCCATATGCTGGGAGCGCTGAGTGCTCAGCAAATATCGCTGGCACGGGAAGCTTCACCCAGTCGGTCATGTGGTCTGCTACCAGTGGTTCAATTGACGCCAACGGCAACTTTACGAGCTCACCCCCAGGCACGAGTGCCACAGTTACTGCCACCAGTACGATGGATTCTTCTATTGCAGGTACCGCTATGATTGTAATGACGCCTGCTTCCTTAACGCCCGCGGAAACGGTCGGCAACAACGGCATACCGTATTCGGTCCAAGTGACACCAGACAACAGCACGCTGCTGCTGAGCACCTTCGACTCATGCAACGCGATTGATAACTGTACCACGCCATCTGGCAATGGCGGCCTCTACGCTTATACGCCTGCAACACCTGCTGCGCAATTTGTTTTGGCGCGCACTGATCAGATATATCCCCCCATACAACTGGACGGGATACTATCAAGTAGCTTACTCCAGTCAGATCACAACAGCATTTATTGCTGATTCAGGAGGCTATCTTCAGACATTCGACATATCTGATCCTAGCTCCCCGAGCTCCCTAAACGGATTACCATTTGCATGCCGGGTTATGGCGGTGACACTTGCAACCAGCGAAGACAGTGCGTACGCGTCAGACTCCTGTGGCCACCTGTCTCAGATTAACGTGACCACTGCAGATAATATGTCCATAACGTCCCAGGTAGAGATGCCGACTTGAATTCAGATTTTCTCAATGGCCTTATCGCCGGATGGTCAGCAATTGCTTGGGTTTGATCAGGGCTACATCGCTGTCGTGGATCTATCATCAGGACCGCTCGGCGCCGTTAGCGAGATTGATCAAGATTTCGCGATTACAAGCGCTCCGAATGCGGCGCAGAAGTTTGCCAACGGAGTGTATATTGGGGATCGAATGGCAGTGTTCGTTGGACCCGGGGGGCCATCGTAGTCGACCTGACTGCTCCACAAGGTCCGATAGTAGACGGTGCGGTAAGCTTTTCGGCACTACCATCGATCCCCGGTCTTGTTGATTACGCAGCATACTATTCAGGTGCGAACGGATTGGCGCTGCTTGCAGCGGGCAATTCGTTCTGTGCGGTCAATGTCTCTGATGTGTCCAGCCCGTACATTCGGTATGTCGCTGGCCTACCGACGCCATTTGCACCCACAACCGCTGAGAGCATGTATGCCTTCATGTCTGCTACATCGAATGGAGAATATGTATATGTTGTCAGTTCAGGAGAGGCAAGCGTGCTGAATATTTGGTAATGGTAATGCTGCTACAGTCTAGGTTGCTCGCTTGGAGAGATACTGTATACCGCGCTGACGGCTCGTGAGATGTTACTGGCTGAGGCGGCTCGTGCGGGTTGAGAACGCAGCATTGGAGAATTCTGCATGAGGTGATTGCGGCCCTTGGTCGGAATGAGCAGCGTAGCGAAATAATCACGGCAATCGGGCAGAGAGGCCACTGAAGCGCGTCAAGCCCAACTAGCCGACAGAAGTTCAGCCTGCTCCAAGACCGTCAGTGTGAACTTCTCATGTTTGGCCGGCGGGTTCCGAAGAATGCGCTTCACCAGAACCCGCAGGTGAGCCCTGACGTTCTCCCGGACGGTCCGGTCGATTGTGGTGTTTTTTCGGTGAGCGTTAAGCGAACCCCATCTTGTGGGGAGGCGTGCGCGGCCAGCTCGAGCTGTTGAAAGACTATGGGGAAGTCTCTGGTGGTAAGCGCTAGCATGAAGTCTTCTTCAGAAACCAGATGAAGTGAGATTGAATGCCGTGTATGCAGCTCAAGGCTCCCGAAGCAGCCGAGCAGGATCGACAGCAAGCATTCTCCGCGCAGGAGCCCATGTCGCTGCGATTCCAATGAGAACCATGGACGCGGACACGGCGATGATCACCAGCGGGTCCCACGGCGTCACCATCGCACCGAGACGCTCCATCACCCGAGCGGCCAGCAATCCAGCTGCGATTCCCACGACCGAGCCGCCGCATAACAGCAGCGCAGGACGCCTCAGCATTGCCTGGACCACCTGACGTTGCTGCGCTCCCACGGCGATCCGTATACCCAGCTCTTTCATCCTTCTGGAAACGGAATAGGACGCCATCCCGAAGATCCCGGTGACGGCCAGCATCACCGCCAGAAGCCCCAAAGCGGCGAGCACGATTGTGACAGCCTGATCGAACATCATCGAGGCATCTACATAGTCCTTCCATGATTCCAGAGAGAATGGGACATCCGGAGCTTCTTTCCGCAGCGTCCGCCTCAGCGCAGCCGCGATCTGGTTCTCCGGAAGGTTCGATCGCACCACCAGGCAGGTTGCCGTGGAGAGATAGCTGCCCGTGCCCTGCGCAAACGGCATCATCATCATCGGCTGCGGCTTTTCGCCAATCGATCCATACTCGCCATCAGCCACTTCGCCGACAATTTGGTACTTCGCCTGCGCCCACAAGTCGAAGCGTCTTCCAATCGGTGATTGCTTTCCATATAACAACCGTGCAAAGGTCTGGTTGACAATGGCGACATTCGGGACGGCCTTGTCATCGTGCCAGGTAAAATTGCGCCCACGGAGCAACGGCGTCTCTGCCGTGTGCAGGTATTCCGGCGACACCAGGTAGGTCGTCGCAGCGAAGGCCATGTGTGCCGGAATAAAGTCTGTCGTGCCCCACCGGTACACGAACCAATCGGCCCCTCCCAGGCCAAAAGGAACGAAATCCGCGAGAGCCGCGGAAGTGACTCCGGGGATGGACTGTGCATCCGCCAGAATTCTCTTTTGCACCGGGAGCGCCGTATCCCCGGTATACCCGGCCATACTAAGATCTCCCTGCGTAATGGTTACCCCCTGAGGGTCGAAGCCAAGAGGAACGTGCATGGCCCGCTGCATTCCACGAATCGACATGGCCGCGGCGGTGACCAGGAGCGTGCAGACCGTGATCTGAAGGAGAAGCAGCACATCTCGAAAAGCAAAACGGCGGAACGATTCGGACCACGCATAGCCTGATTTGATCGCCTGCACGACGTCGGTTCGCCAGATCTGCCGCGAGGGGAGGATTCCGAACAAAATGCCGCTGCCAAGTGACAACGCAATTGCCAGCACATACACACTACCATCAGGAATCACTGGCAGGCGAGTCGGAAGGCTGCTGAATCGCTTCCATTGGCTGAGCCACCCCAGCAGCAGCCGCGCCCAAAAGGCGCCCACCGCGCCCCCGGCCAGAGAGATCAATATGGCTTCGGCCAGCAACTGCCGCAACACCACCCACCGGCTGGCGCCGATCGCCATCCGCACGGCCAGTTCGCCGGCGCGGTCGGCAGCTCGTGCGGCGAAGATGCTGGCCAGATTGGCGCATGCCGCCAGCAGCACCAGGGCTGACAGCAGCATCATGCCCAAAAGGCTTTTCTCCGTGGGATCGTTCGGACTTCCCGCCGGTCCAGGCCGGCGCACGTCCAGGATCAGGCCTTCATCCTTGCTGTAGTCCTTTCCCATTTGTGTCGCCACAACGTTGAGGGCCTGATCTGCCTGCTGGGGCATGACACCCGGCTTCAGGCGTCCCATTACGGTAATCCCATAGTGATCGCGGCAACAGAAATCGCTCCAGCCCGTGACCTGCTGGGCGTTCACAATCGGCATCCAGTAATCCGGCGCGAAGTACACGTTTGTCCCGTAGAATCCACGCGCTGCAACGCCGATTACCGTAAAGGGATGCTCGTTCAGCTTCACCACCTTGCCCAGCATGTCCTGCCGCCCGCCAAACTCGGTCTGCCAGAAGTCGTAACTGAGCACAAGCAAGGGGGCCGAGCCCAGCCCGTGTATGTCCGAGGCATCGAAGAAGCGGCCCAACGCCGGATGTATACCGAGCACATCGAAGTAATTGCCGCTCGTCGCATATCCCCAGCTGCGCACGGTGGAGGTTCCGGCAGCCATTCCCGCGCCCAGCGTCCTGTAGGCCATCAGTCCCGTAAAGGAAGAGTCGCGGTCGCGGAAATCAAGGAAATCCGGCCAGGATTGGGAATCGCCGCCGTGTCTGCCTCTGGAAACCTGCCACAGGTTCCTGGGGTTGGGCACGTTCAGCGGGCGCAGAATCAGACCGTTCAGAAGGCTGAACACCACGACGTTGGCGCCAATGCCCATAGCGAGGGTCAGGATAGCGGTCAGCGAAAATCCGGGCGATGCCACCAACCTGCGCAGAGCAAATCTCAGGTCTGCCAGCAGCCTTTCCAGGTTCGGCATCATCCACGCTTCGCGGCCCTTCTCCTCGATGCGCGTGACGTTGCCGAAGTGCCGCTTTGCGGCCGCCTCCGCGTCGGCGCGCGTCATGCCTTCGGCCACCAGGGCATCCACCTGCTCCTCCAGATGCGCCTGAATCTCTTCCGCCATGTCTTCGTAGATCCGACGACGACGAAAAATTTGCCGGAATGAGATCATTTTCGCCCCCTTATGGCTCTACGGGTGCAAGAACCAGATGAATCCCTTCGAGCATCTGGTCGAAGCTGGCCATTTCGCGTTCCAGATGGCGCAGACCGGCCCGCGTGATCCGATACACGCGTACCCGCCGGCTGGTAGAAGAGATCTGCCACTCTGCGCGCACCAGCTTTGCCCGCAGCATCCGTTGCAGGGCCGGATAGAGGGAGCCCTCCTCAACCTGAAGCAACTCGTTCGAGCGCTGACGAATGTGCTGGACCAGCGCGTAGCCGTGCATCGGCTGACGTCGGAGCGACTGCAGGATCATCATCTCCAGCGCACCACGGAAGAGGTCTCTCTGTTCGGATTTAGGGTCGTTTGTCATAGGCCTGTGTGAAACAGGCCTAGACTAACCCAGTGTGATTTACGTGTCAAACGGACCGCGCCTGCGCAGATGGTCAACCCACAATGAGGGGAGCCCCTGGCTGGCTACGGGCAGGCGTGCAAGAGCCGACGGCCTGCCGCGGCCCCCAATGCAAGCTTTCATGCCTTATCAGGCACTAGCGTGCTCTTCGCGATCCGCGCGATGGCCCCCAAAGGCGTGGATCGTGCGCGTTCCGGCGACCACTTCACCTTCGTGTGCTACGCCACGGGGAATGAAGTACTCCTCACCAGCACGTAGCGGAATGCGGTTTCCTTTGATGACGAGAGTGTAGCAACCCTGCACCACCAGCATGTATTCGTCGTAGTCATGCACATGCTCGACCGACTGGGCGTTTTCGGAGCACGTCCAAAACGCCATTTGGCTGCCGCCTTGCCCATCGAATACGTAACCTTCGACACCGGGAGTCGCCTGATTCGAGCGCGCAATTCGGTTTGCAGGGTCCTTCATGAAGTCAGGGAATGCGTTCATGCCGAGCATATTAACGCCAGTCCGGCCAATTGACGAAGTCCGTGCGACAAGTGCATTGACCGACGGTCCCTGTCCGCTTTCCACCCCTTGACAATCGGGAGAAATGAGCCGTATACCTCCTGACAGTCGAGTGGAGGGCGCGATGGGCGCGGAGAGTCGCGATTTAGTTCAGGGGACGCTGGAAATGCTGGTGCTCAAGACGCTGGCGCTCGAATCGATGCACGGATACGGAATCGCGCTGCGCATCGAGCAGATCAGCAACGGCGTCTTCCGGATAAATCCGGGATCCCTGCTTCCGGCATTGAGCCGCCTGGAGCGGTCGGGGCGTGTTCGCGGGGAATGGCGCGCGTCGGAAAACAACCGCCGCGCCAGGTATTACACGTTGACTGCGGCAGGACGTAGGGCCCTCGAACAGGAATGCCGCCAGTGGGGCCGTCAGGTTGCTGCGATCAGCCGGATTCTCGAAGCCTGAGGAGGAATCATGCTGCGGAGCCTGATTGCTGGCATGCGGGCGCTGTTGCACCCGGCGGAGCGGAACGCCCAAATCGAGGACGAGCTGAAGAGCTTTTTCGAGTCTTCCGTAGAAAACAAAATGCGGAGCGGCATGAGCCCCCAAAAGGCGCAGCAAGCAGCTCGGATAGAGATCGGTAGCGGCGAAATGGTGCGGCAGAAGGTATGGTCGGCTGGCTGGGAATCGTGGGTCGATTCGCTGGTGCGTGATCTGCGCCTCGCAACTCGTCAGTTGAGGAAGTCGCCGGGATTTGCGGCGACGGCGATGTTGACCCTGGCGCTGGGGATTGGGGCGACGACGGCCATCTTCACGCTGATCTACGACGCGATGCTGCGGCCGCTGCCGTTTGCGCACGCGGACCGGCTGGTGAACGTGCAGGAGAAGGTGCAGGAGTGGAGCGATATATATCCCACTCTACCGGTGAGTGCGAACCACTTCACGTTTTGGAAAGGGCACAGCGACAGCTTTGCGGCGATGGCGCTGATGCAGGAATACTCTCTGCCGCTGGGAGGGAGCGGGCGCCCGCTACAGGCGGATGTGCTGACCGCAACAGCCGGGATTTTCTCGCTTTTGCAGGCGCAGCCGCAGCTGGGTCGGGCGTTTACGGAGGCGGAGGCGCAGCCTGGGCACGACCATGTAGCCGTTCTGACCTACGGTCTGTGGCGGGAGCAATTCGGCGGCGATCCCGGAATTGTAGGAAAGACGATTCGGCTGGATGGGTATCCGTATACCGTCGTCGGGGTGATGCCGGAATCGTTCCGCATGCCGCCGCTCTACCCGGATGATGGGCCGGGCAACGGCAACGAAGCCCGACTCGACGCGATCATTCCGATGGCCTTTACGAAGGAACGTCTGTCCGAAACGATGGGTGATCTGAATTACTTCGGGCTGGTGCGGCTGAAGCCGGGAGTGACCGTGGCGGCGGCGACCGCGGAACTGGATGCGGAGCAGCATGAGATATCGGCGAGCCTCCCAGCGGACGAGAAGGTGACGCTATCGGCCGTCCTGAAGCCGTGGCAGCAGGAACTGGTCGGAGGCAGCCGCAAGCCGCTGTTGATGCTGCTGGCGGCTGTGGCCGGGCTGCTGGTGGTGGGGTGCGTGAATCTAGCGAATCTGTTGCTGGCGCGGGCGGCGGGGCAACGGCACCGAATGGCTGTGGCTTCGGCGCTGGGCGCCAAGCGCAGAGAGATGCTTCGCATGGCCATGTGCGAGACGTCGGTACTGGCAGTGGTGGGGTGTGGGCTGGGGATTCTGCTGGCGAGCGCACTGGTGCCTTTCATGCAGGGGTATTTGCCTGCTGCCCTGGATTTCCGCGGGCCATTGCACCTGGACTGGATGGGAGTGGGGTGCGCGGTGGGTCTGGCGATGGCGGGAATGCTGCTGGCGGGGCTGGCGCCGGCATGGATGGTATCGGGCACCGCGCCGCAGGAAGTGCTGCACAGCGAGGCGAAACTCGCCAGCGAGTCGCGAACGAGCCGGCACCTGCGCCGGACTCTGGTGGGCGTAGAAGTGGCTGTGAGCGTGACTCTGGTGGCAATGACTGGATTGCTGACACTTAGCCTGATGAAGCTCATGCACATCAACCGCGGGTTCGACGTCGAACGGACCATAACCGCTGGGATCCAGATGCCGGAAGCGATGTACTCGACTACAGCAAAGCGGGTGGAATATCTTCGGCAAGTCCTGGAGAAACTGAAGACGTTGCCTGGGGTGGAAAGAGCCGCTCTTACCAATGCCTTGCCGTTTTCGGGCAACGCCGGATGGGGCGACATCGCGCAATTACCCGGCGACGTGCGGCCCTGGACAGATCAGCCGATCGAGCAGATGCGCGCGGTGAGTCCAGGCTATTTCGAGACGATTGGTATGCGATTGGTCGAAGGGCGATACCTGACAGCGAACGACTGGGGGCGGAGAGAGGCGGTGGTTTCCGAGCTGACCGCGAAGAGGCTGTGGAAGGGCAAGGATCCTCTGGGTCAGAAGTTTTGGGTGGACTCGCCAAAGGAGAAGCCGTTCACCGTAATTGGTGTTGTGGCGAATGCACGTACTGTGACGCTGGCGAAGCCAGACTCGATGGTGATCTACGTGCCCTACTGGTACCGCTGCGATGAAGGAGTTGATGTGGTACTGCGGACCCGACAGAACCCGGTGGCGATGGCAGGTGCCATTCGAAAGTCCATTTGGAGCGTGGATGCCGGTGTGCCGGTGCCCGAGGTCAGAACGCTGGGCGCCGTCGTCGCCGATTCGGTGGCAACTCGGCGATTTGAAATGGACCTGCTGCTGTTGTTTGCAGTGAGCGCGTTGATGCTGGCGGCGCTGGGGGTGTACGGGGTGGTGACGTATTCGGTGGTGCAACGACGGCGAGAGATCGGATTGCGTCTGGCGCTCGGGGCGCAGCGCGAAAATCTGTACGGAATGGTGTTGCGGGACGGACTGGCGCCGGTGGTGGTGGGAGCGGCGATCGGCACGGCGGCCGCGTTCGGGATGGCTCGGGTAGTAAGCAGCCTCCTGTTTGAGGTGAGTCCTTATAACCCGGGGATCGCCGCGGGCGCGGTGGGACTGCTGGTGACCATTGGTGTGGCGGCGTGCTTGCTGCCGGCGAGACGAGCGGCCCATGTGGATCCCATGGAGGCACTGAGGATGGAATAGGAGAACGTCGGCTCTTCGTCAAAAAGGCCGGTACAGATTCGATCGCGGGAAAACCCAGCGAAATTCCATGGGATTCCTGAAGCCTGAGAGAGGGGAAGAAATGCTGCGGAGCCTGATTAGCGGTGCGCGAGCGCTATTGCACCCGGTGAAGCGCAATGCCCAAATCCAAGATGAGCTGAAGAGCTTTTTCGAGGCTCCGTGGAAGACAAGGTGCGGAGAGGCATGAGCCCGGAAGACGCGCGGCGAGTTGCTCGGATCGAGATTGGCAGCCGCGAAATGGTCCGGCACAAGGTATGGTCGGCTGGCTGGGAGTCGTGGGTCGATTCGTTCGTCCGCGATCTGCGATTCGGAGCACGTCAGATAAAGAAGTCCCCGGGCTTTACCGCGGTGACGGTGCTGACGCTGGCGCTGGGGATTGGTGCGAATACGGCGATTTTCCTGCTGACGTATTCGCTGCTGCTGAAGAGCCTGCCGGTACCCGATCCGGGACGGCTGGTGCGGTATTCCGCCTCCAGCAACGACGGAGATAACGCGTTTTCGTACCGGCTGTACGAGGCGCTGCGGGATCACCAGGGGCCAACCCAGGGATTGTTTGCGTGGGAGGACAGCGACGCTGAGCTGGACGAACACGGCGCCTCCGGCCAGATTCCGGTGGGATTGACGACCGGCAGCGTCTTCCGCGTGCTGGAACTGCAGCCGTTCCTGGGACGTGGATTCGAGGAGCGGGCAGGCGAACCGGGGCAGCCGCTGGAGCACGAAGCGCTGGTGAGCTACAGCTACTGGGAGAGCCACTTCAATGGCGACCCGCATGTGCTGGGCCGGACCATCGAGCTGAATCACGCCGAGATGACGATCATGGGAGTGCTGCCGCCGGGATTCGAAGGCATCTCGCCGGATCATCGCGACGATCTGCTCCTGCCACTGTCGTTCGAGAGGGTCATGGATGGGAAATTCGCCATGATCGATCAGGCCGGGGCCTTTTGGCTGACGGTGATGGGACGTCTGCAACCAGGCGCGACGCTCCAACAGGCCCGTTCCGCGCTGACGGCCACCGCCAGGCTGGATTTCGATACAGCGGACCCGCAGCACCGGGTGCTGAATAACGGCCTTTTCGACGGAGGATTCCGGCTGGGCGTGGTCGCCGGGCGGACGGGACAATCTTGGCTGCGGCAGCAGTACGACCAACCGCTGAAGGTGCTGGAAGGTTTGTGTGCACTGATGATGCTGCTGTGCGCCGTGAACGTGGCGCTGCTGGTGCTGGCGCGAGTGAGCAGCCGGGTGCACGAGTTCGCGGTGCGGAGCGCGCTGGGCGCGGCGCGCAGCCGACTGATGAGCCAGGTCCTCATGGAAACAGCGCTGCTGGGCCTGGGCGGACTGGCGCTGGGCGGATACCTGGGCTGGGAACTGGCCCATGCGCTCGTCACTGTAATCACGAAGATCGGCGACCAGCCTGCGCTGAATCTGCAGGCCGGGGCGGCCATCATCCTGTTTGCCGTTACGCTCAGTCTGGGCGCCGCGCTGCTGGCAGGATTATGGCCGGCCTGGCGTGCCTCACACACTGCTCCGGCGCTCGACCTGAAGCAGGCGCGGACCCAGACCCGGACCGGAGATTTGGGACGCTGGCTGATACCTGCCCAGGTGGCGCTGGGAGTGGTGCTGATTTACGCGGCCGTGCTGATGACGAGCACCCTGCGGAATTATCTGAAGGAAAATTCCGGGTTTGCACCCGATGGCGTGACGTTCGGCGAACTGAATTATCAGAATGCCGATCCCAGCGACCAGGGCCAGGTCAGGAAGGCGTATGCGATAACCGAGGCGCTGCGCCACCAACCGGGCATTGAATCGGCCGCGTTGCTGTCGTTGCCGCCGGTGCGAGGCTGGTCCATGATCAACGTCTACTACTCGCGCGGGCCGAAGGGCGAGGTCCGCTCGAGTGAGCACATCTGGAGCCAGGAAGGTACAGAGGGATATTTCGCGACTCTGGGAACGAAGATTCTGGAAGGCCGGGGCTTCGCGAGAGTGGACATTGACGGCGACAAAGTCTGCGTGATCAGCCGGTCGGCGGCGAATTTCTTCTTTCCCGGAGAAGATCCGATCGGGCGATTCGTCACAGAGGGAAACGGGCAGCCTCCGAGAGGAAAGGCGGCGAAGGAGCCTCCGGCGAGCTATCGCGTCATCGGCGTGGCGCAGGATGCGCGGATCGGGAGCCTGGCGAAACCGGCTCCGATGGCCTTGTATACCTTGTACGCCCAGGACAAGCACCCCTGGACCCCCAATCTTGTGGCAGTTCGGAGCAGCAATGACGGACTGGCGGCCTCGGCGATCCGGCGGGAGGCAGTCCAGTTTCTCCCAGGTGCGCTCCCGCCGGAGATTTACACCTTCGATCAGGCCGTCGACGCCGATCTCAGCCGCGAGCGGCTGCTGAGCAGCGTCTCCGGTGGCTTTGCGCTGCTGGCGCTCGCGCTGGTGGGCGCGGGGCTGTATGGGGTGCTGTCACGGGCGGTGACGGAGCGGCGGCGGGAGATCGGAATCAGGATGGCGCTGGGCGCCGAGCGGAAACGCATCGTGGCTGCGTTGGCGCGGAGCGCCGCGATACGCATCGGCATAGGCGTGGTAGCCGGGGCCGTGCTGGCGGCTCTGGCGGGCCGGCTGATGAAGTCGCTGCTGTACGGGATTTCGGCAGGGAGCCCGCTGGTCGCGCTGGCGACCCTGGGGCTGTTGTTGGCGGTATTGACGACGGCCTTTGTCCTGCCGGCGGGACGGGCAGCCTCGATCCAGCCGATGGAGGCGATTCGCGAGGAGTAAGCGCGCTTGCTCGACAGTCAGAGGGCGGTTCGCGGTAAAGTGCGCTGCTGCGCAGCGGGTGAAAATTGACAGGTCATCCCCAACGCGGTTGGGTCTGCCTCAATTTGTGAACATCTTGATTTCAGGTATTTAGGCATATCGTGTTTCCGTATGTAAACGCGAGCTTCCCTCCGTTTACAAATGTGGACATCTTTCGATGGACTGAGTTAGCTCATCCTCGGTAAAAACCCGGCTAGTCGGCGCCGCGTGTCCGCGGCGGAGGGTTTTCTGACTCCATCCTGTACATCGAGCCGCCGTTGGTCAGTAGTCATTGGTAATGACAGGCATTGGAGTCGGCATGGCGACTGAAATTCCGAAACCGGCCGCCGGGCTGGGATCCGAGGAACCTCCCAAAGCCTGCGGCTTTTTGGGGGACCGATCCAGAGCAAGTGGTACAACTCTCACCATTTGAGAGACTCGTCGCCCTGAAATGACCAAGAATGCTCCGCAATCAGTGCTTCCACTGAATCCTGTCACCGGGCAAGAGCAGGAGTTGGGCTGCACCATCCAAAGTCCTCGGAATCTGTATTGGCGCGTAGTGGGCGAAATTCACGCGTCGCATTATCCGAATCGACTCCAGCGCTTCGCTCTGCTCTGGAAAGGGAATGGAGAACAGCAGATGCGAAAGCGGCGCCCCAAATGGGCACGAAGTTCGACGGCCGTTAATCCAGATCGTTGATAAAAGGCTGACCGAGCCAGGTGGAAACTGGAAGCAGATGACTCCCGGTTCACCGATGCATGTCGCGGGATCTCTTCGGTTAATGCGTGCAGTTGCTACCTCAAGCTGCTTTTCGTGCGCGGCGCCGATGAGAATCGCGTTGGATTCAGGATTGCTCCCTGAGAACCCTTCCAGAAGAAGCCGTAATGCTCGGGCCCGAATGAATTGCCGCGGGAGCGAGAACGACTCATTCGCCTGAGATCCAATGTGACCTTTCCCCTTCCCGGGGCCGCCGCTACTCAGTTTCAATTGAACACCACCCCCCGGACGCGAGAGAACTTCATAAGCCGCAGCCGACATCCTAAGAGCGACAGTCGATCCTGAACTGGCCGATTTCCCACCGGACTGGACTCCCTGAATCCTTATCTCCATCCCCGGCGACAAGTCCACGAAGTTCTCTCCCTGATCGGAGTACAGGAACTCAGGAACTTCGTTCGCAGGAAGAGGAATCCTTTGAGCAACTGCGGAACGTATCGAGAGGGCACTGAGACCGGAGGGAAAGCAGCCATTTTCCTTCGTGCGGACAAGGTCGCGTATGAATCCCTTCCATTGTTCATCGAGATCTGTATCGAAACCGAAGGCATTCCAACCTAAAACGCTCGGACTTCGAACAATCCAGTATCTCCCGTCTGGAGGGGAACCCAGGTGCAGAGAAAAGACTTCGCCGCGGATCTGGCATCCGGCAGGTTCCTTTGACTCACGCGTGCCAGCGGCCAGGATCACGGTCTCGGTCTGAAATCTGCCCTGATCGGAGCTCAGGACGGAATTCGGGACGAGCATCGGAGCACCGCTGTTCTCGCTGATACGGTATCCGCTCTCAATCGCTGATCGGGGTTGCAGGCACCCCGAGCAGCACCAAGCGGTCAGACTGGCTATCGCCCCGAAGAGAATCGTTGCGAGCCACCCGCCGCTTCCTGTCAACTCGGAGCTGTGCTTTGACGATTGCATCGGTCGATGATGGCGCGCCCATGCCACCCTTCAGGCAGTAGACATCTTACTGCATTGGGGAGTAGAGTGCCTACATCATGATTGGAAGACACCCTTACAGGAACCGCGTGGAAGTGCTGCAGGGGACGCTGGACATGCTCATCCTCAAGACGTTGCAGTGGGGCCCGCAGCATGGATACGGCATTGTGCAGGCTCTTCGAGCAAACTCCGGAGAGATGTTGCAGGTTGAGACTGGCTCGCTTTATCCTGCGCTGCATCGCCTGGAACGTCAGGGATGGGTCCGCTCCGAATGGAAGCAGACTGAGAGCAAGCAGCGCGCCCGCTACTACCGCATCACCGCAGCCGGCAAGAAACAGCTCGCATACGACCTCAACCGCTGGGAACAGCTGGTCGCAACCATCGGCTCCATCATTCGCAGCCGTCCCGGCGAAGGAGAGGTATGAACCTTTTCCGCCGATTCGCGTTCCGCCGCCGGGCAGAGGAACTCCAGGAGGAGCTCGAATCCCATCTTCGGATGGCGGCTGCCGATCGCGTGGTCCGCGGCGAATCGGAACCGTCCGCCCGCCAGGCTGCCCTGCGCGAATTCGGCAATGTCCCGCTCGTCCAGGACATCACCCACGACAGCTGGGAGTGGCCCTGGCTCGAGCGCCTGTTACAAGATTTCCGTTACACACTCCGTCAGATGACTCGCTCTCCGGGCTTCGCCGCCACTGTGATTGGCATTCTGGGCCTCGGTATCGCTGCCGCCGCCGCCATGTTCACGGTAGTCGATCACGAACTGTTGCAGCCCATGCCGTACAGGGACCCGGGCCGGCTCGTGACCATCCGCGAGGGCAGCGGCAAGGACGCAAACTGGGGTGCACCCTGGATGGATATCCAGCAATGGATGGAGCGCAGCCGGTCATTCCGTCAGATTGCTTTTTCCACTGAAATGGGCAAGCAGGAGTACCTGGAGCAAACGGCTGCCGCCGTTCACGTGTCAGGCCAGGAGGTTACTTCGAATCTTTTCGGCATGCTGGGCGTGCATCCGATCCTCGGCCGGGCCTTTTTGCCCGAGAAGCCCGGATCTGCCACCGGGCGTAATGCCGGAACCCTCGTGCTGAGTTACGCCGTCTGGCAAGCGGCATTCGACGGCAGCCGGAGCGTCGTCGGCCGGGTTATCAGTGTCAATACCACTCCCTACACAATCATTGGCGTGATGCCACCGGGATTTCGCTATCCCCTGAACCCCGTGGCTACCCGTGAGGGACAGGTATGGACAGCTCTGCGGTTGGGGCCGGATGACTGGAAGAATGCCCCGTACGGTCCACAATATCAGGTCATCGCACGTCTGCAGGACAGCGCAACTTTGCGCAGTGCCCGGTCTGAGATGGCAGCCATCCAGAAGCGTGTCGCGGAAGGATACACCGATCCATACGCGCGGAAAACTCTTGACGCTCTCACCCTTCAACGGTACGCCAGCTTTCTCGTCAACGACGATCTTCGCAGGGCGCTGCTATCTCTGCTCCTGTCTGCCGCTGTCCTATGGCTGATTGCGAGTCTGAATGTGATGAATCTGCTGCTGGCGCGGGGAACGGCGCGGCAGCGGGAAATCGCGATGCGTGGCGCGTTGGGCGCCAGCCGTGGCAGGCTGCTTCAGCAGATGATCGTGGAGGGACTGATCCTGAGCGTCTCGGCGGCGATCCTCGGAGCCAGCGTGGCGTTTGCCGCTGTCAGGCTACTTGGACACGAGTTGCACCAGCAGCTGCCTCTGCCGGCTCCCGCTGCGCCGAATCTGCTGATCCTTCTTGTCCTGCTCGGCCTGACCGTGCTCTCCACAATGCTCGCAGCCCTCTGGCCGGCGCTGTTCGCGGTCCGAACCCCAATTGAAGCGGCGCTGCGGCAAGATGGCGCGCAAACCGGAAGCTCCAGGCGGCATCACCGCCTTCGCGAAGTACTCGTGACGACTGAGATCGCGATGTCTTTGCCCCTGCTCGTCGCCTGCGGTCTCCTGCTGCAGACCATTTACGCGCTGCGCCGGGTGCCTCTCGGTTACCGGACTGACCACATCATCGTCGCGAACCTGAACGTCCCATCATTCCGCTTCGCAGGAAAGGACCTCCCGCAAACGCTCTACATGCCCCTGCTTGAACGCGTACAGCATCTTCATGGGGTGCTAGATGCGGGCCTCATAAATGAAGTGCCGTTGGGACATACGTTCAACATCACCCTGGGACTCCGCCTGAACGGTAAGATCATCCACGCCATGCTCACGCCTGTGACGCCCGGAATCCAGCGCGTCTTTCGATTCAGGATGCTGGCTGGCCGCTTTTTCAATGAGCAGGATTCCCCCACGTCGCAGGCTGTTGTGGTCGTGAATCCGGCCTTCGTGCGCGAGTATGCGCCGGACAAGCACAATCCGGCCTCCGTCATTGGAACGGCCATGTGGCAACTCCATCAAGGTCAGCCGCTGCACATTATTGGCGTTCTGGACAACGAACGACAGGAGTCGATTGCGGATTCATCTCAGCCCGAGGTCGATTTGTGTCTTTGCCAGATCGTCCCTGGCACCATGGCCTATCCGGTTGTGACCAGCTTCATGGATCTGGCCATTCGCACCAGCCGCCCGCCTGCGCAAATGATCCCTGAGTTGCGCGACATTTTCGGCCAGGCAAGCGCCGAAATGCGGGATGCCAGCATAACCACCATGGGTCAGATCGTTGAAGACTCCTATGGCAGCCAGCGTCTCGCGGCCCATCTTCTCGAAATCTTCGGCGGGGCGGCGTTGCTGTTATGTGTGGCTGGCCTGTATGGGCTGCTGGGGTACGTTGTCGCCGAGCGAACGCATGAGGTGGGCGTACGAATCGCGCTGGGAGCACGGCGAGGGCACGTTCTGTGGCTGGTTATGCGAGATGCGGGCGCCATGTTGCTGGCTGGCACGGTGTCAGGTGCGGGAATGGCGGTGGCATCGGTTCGCCTGGTGCGGGGGTTCTTGTACGGTGTGAGTGCACAAAACGAATGGACGCTGGTATGCGCAGCGGTTTTGCTGATCGTGAGCGGACTGGGTGCAGCATACCTCCCGGCTCGAACCGCTGCCAATATTAATCCAATGGAAGCCCTTCGTATCGAATAGATCTGCTGCATGAATGCGTGCGATTTGGCTCTCGGGAAAAAATCGGGGGTTCCTCTTGACATTCGTCAACATCTGTATATATACACTATATACAGATGCTCACCGACCTAGTCATCTCGCAATCCGATAGCCGCCCGATGTACGTGCAGATCATGGAGCAGATCAGGCAGCGGATCGCGGTAGGCGAGCTGACGCCGGGAAGCGAGCTTCCCTCGATTCGCGAACTGGCCGTGGCGCTGCGGGTCAGCGTGATCACCATCAAGCGCGCTTACCTCGAGCTGGAACACGAAGGGACCATCGTGACCCAGCACGGCAAAGGATCGACGGTCGCTCCCGACCCCGATCTCAGCCTGCGGTTTTACCAGCAGCAAATGACGGAGCACGTCGAGCAGGTGGCGCGGCTTGGAAAGCTTCTGGGCCTGAGCCACAGAGAGCTGGCGCGCCGTCTGCGCGAAGCCACCGACCGCCTGAACAACGCAGAAACCGGGGCCGAGCTGATGAAGGAGAGAGTATGAGCGAACTGGCGGTTCATTTCGAAGGCGTCACGAAGCAATATCCGCTTTTCACGCTCGACCACATCGACCTCGCACTGCCGGCGGGATGCGTGATGGGCTTCATCGGGGCGAACGGCGCGGGCAAGTCCACTACCATCCGCATTCTCATGGGTCTGGTTCACCAGGACCGCGGAGCAGTTCATGTGCTCGGCCATGCGATGCCGCGGGAGCAGGTAGCGGCCAAGCTCGACATCGGCTTCGTCTCGGAAGACACGCGGCTGTACAGAGCCGCGACCCTAGCCTGGCATATGGAGTTCATCCGCTCGGTCTTCCCCCGATGGGATCAGGCGTACGCGCAGCAGCTGCTACGGCGCTTCGACCTCAGACCCGAACAGAAGATCAAAGGCCTCTCCCACGGGCAGCGCGTGAAAGCCGCCCTGCTGCTGGCGCTTGCCCGGCGTCCCCGGCTGCTCGTGCTCGACGAGCCCACAACCGGACTGGATCCGGTGGCCCGACGGGAGGTGCTGGGCGAACTGATGGCGGTGCTGGCAGACGAAGAACGCACCATCCTGTTTTCGTCGCACAACACGCTGGACGTCGAGCAGATCTCCGACCGCATTGTCTTCATCGACCGCGGTCGCATCATGGATGCTGACGATAAGGACGTCTTTCTCGATCGCTGGCGCCGCCTCCGTCTGGTCATGCCTCCGGACGCCGCTGTGCCGCGGCTTCCCGGAATTGTGGAGGTGGGCGGCAGCCCGCGATTGCCGGTTCTCACCACCAACCATTTCGATACGGCCATGGTTTCGCTTTGTCAGGAAACCGGGGCAACGGTGCAGGCAGTGGATTGCATGACGCTGGAGGAGATTTTTCTCGCCAGCGTCCAGAACAGAAGGGAAGGTCAGCCGGCATGAATACCTCCATGGTGCGGCGCCTCATCCTGAAGGACTGGTACCTGAACCGGTGGATGCTGCTGGGGTCCATTCCAGCGGGGCTCATCTCGCTGGGCATCATCCTCACGGGGAATAAGGCGGCCTTTCTGCTCGGAGTCATTCTGCTGGTGATGATCGCCGTGGGCGTGGGGGCGCAGCTGGTCATGGAAACCACTCTCTACGAACGCAGGGAGCAGACGCTGGCCTTCGTGATGAGCCTTCCGGTCTCATGGCGCGAATACACGGCGGCAAAAATCGTCGCGAACCTGGTCCTGTTCCTCCTTCCCTGGGCAGCGCTGTTGGCCGGGGCCCTCGCACTCATTCTCTTTGCGCCGGGCGTTCCGCACGGGTTCGTTCCCTACGTCGTCATCATGGCAGTGGAGGTTCTGGTCAGCATCTGCCTGATTGTCGCCACGGCGCTTATCAGCGAATCGCAGGGCTGGACGACTGCGGCAATTCTGATGGCAACGCTGGGCATCAACGGATTCGGGTACTATGTCGCTCACAATGCAAGCATCGCGACAGGATTGTGGGGCAGCTCGATCCACTGGACGGCGACCGTGTCGGTGCTGCTGCTGGCGGAGTTCGCAATGATCGGATTGACGCTTGGGCTCACGTTCCTGATTCAGTCGAGACGGACCGACTGCTTGTGATGGACCAGTCTCGCGACTTCACTGCCGGTTATCGATCAGCGCTGACGCGATCTGCCGAGTTCCGATGAGGATTCCACGAGCGCGTAACCGCATGCGTCCATCGACCCCGGATTTCTACTGAGTCGGCTGTGCGCCAGGAATCCAGGAGCGAATTGGCCGTTCCGGGAACAGGAAGGAGGAGCAGTGCAGTCCCTGGAAAAACCAGAGAACTTACACAGTGTGCTTCACATCTTCCACCTTTGATGGATATGTAGTATTTAGTTTCAATAGCTTATCGGCAGACGCAGCGGACTTAAAAAGACCTGTATCTCGAACCCGAGGAGGACATCGCGCCCGGCTTCATCGAGCCGATCGTCTATGCGAGCGACCACGGCGACCGGCAAATCAGCATGATGCGCCGGGGCTTCCAACGGCCCGACCTGCTGCTCTGCAATGCAAGCTCCGAAGAATCGAGAGAGCCGCATTTTGGAAGGACTGGTTCCTGCGCCGCCGCTGCATCGTTCCGCCGACGCCGTCTTCGAGTGGCAGTACGCACCCAAAGGCGCGAAATAGACAAGATGGGTATTTACCTGACTCAGGTAACCCCTACATCTTGTGGTTTTAGAAATCCGGTTTTGCCGCACATTTGACCGGGGCGCTTGGTTTCGCTCCCTGCGCTCATGGCCGGCAGCAGTCCGCGCCACTCCGGATCGAAAGTTTGGCGGTTCGACCCGAGCGGGTCACCGCGCTTCAGGGGGCTGCAATGGCTCGGAAAACAGGATCGCGATTCTCCGAATCGGTCGACGAAACCCTTCCCCGCTTCACGCCGCAAACACTACAGGTTGTGGTTACCTGAGTCAGGTAAATACCCATCATAGACAAATACGGGATCGCCGTTCCTGGCCGGGAGCCCTTCGGGACGGCTGGCCTCTGGAAGCCCTGGTAAAATCTGAAGACAGACCAGTGGGAACACACATTCGCCATCCTCACCGGTGAGCCGAACGAACTCCTGCAGCCAATCCACGACCTCATGACGACCATCCTCGAACCGCGCGATTACGCCGAATACCTGGCTCCGTCAGACCGACGGCCTGTCCACTTTCTCCGCATCCTGCCGGTGGAGCAAATGCGTGCAACACCCGTAGAAATCCACGATGCGACTGCTCAACCGCGGCTGCTGTGACGGCCAGCAATCGCCGTCGTTCAGGAGCACCAACCCATCAGCTATGGAGCCGCAGGATCAGCGGAAAACAGGCTTGCCCATGATGCATCCAGATCAAGCCAGCGTTGTGTGCTGAACCAGCTTGTCGGCAATTCCGGAATGTGCAGCAGCCCGTGGCCGTTCTGGCAGATCAGTTCTGTGCCGCACCAGGCAAGAAAATTGCAGGAAGGCTGTCCGACCCGCGCCGGGTTGGACAGCAGGCGGAGACACACCGGACAGCGCCTTCGCTGATCCTGGAATATCCAGCGCAGAGCAGCAAGAAACCCCGCAAAGGTTGTGGACAGCTGAATGTAGAGCGACGCGGATGAGCCAACCGCAGTGAAGCCGAAGGCGGCAACCGCGGACCACGAGCCGACGATGACCAGAACCAGCAGCAGTTTAGCGAGCAGAAAGGCCCAGCGGCGAATGCTGACCCCAAGCGGTATACGGTAGCGACGTGCGGGATACTCGCCGAGCCGCAGCGCCGTGGTCGCGGGCAGAGATATGCAGGCCATCAGCAGGGCAAAGAGAAAGATGCTGAAGGGCTGCCTGAACATATAGGCAAAGGAGATGCAGACGAACCGCAGGATGACCACTGCTGTCCAAAACAGCTGCATAATCTCTCTGGGTTGAGGGAAGGAGGAGGGAGGCCGATCCTCTTGTACGCTGGAGTGGGTTCAAGGAGAACCACTTTCAGCGAGGAGAGGATCAGCCATGAGTCAAGTATG
>Ga0335075_10003702_pt1 | contig 24117 bp, 21 predicted proteins | sample Lox_Sample_24_FD_206723 | JGI IMG/M metagenome (GOLD analysis project Ga0335075, IMG submission 206723) | Soil microbial communities from Loxahatchee National Wildlife Refuge, Florida, United States - Lox_Sample_2.4 | ecosystem: Environmental > Terrestrial > Soil > Wetlands | place: USA...
CACACGTCACACCGATAACCGTGGTACACGCCATTCCCAAGTTCTGCGGCAAGCCTAGCAGGTTCATGCGCAGGAGCATCCCGAGCTGTTTGAGGAAATTCATCCGGGCTCTACCGTCCGGCCAAGGCGTCCACGATGTTGAGCTTTGCTGCGCGCAGCCCCGGCACGCTGACGCTCATGAGAGCCACCAGCACAGCTCCGAGGATGCCGAGGCCCACGACCACCATCGGCATCGAGAGTCCAGCGATGTATTTCGCGGCAAGCGGAAACGCAAGCCAAGCAAGCGCGAGACCCGTAACGGAGGCGGTGATGCACACGAGCAAGGCCTCGGCCGCGACAAGGACAAACACCGTCCCGTTGCCGAAGCCGAGTGTCTTCAGTACTGCGAGCTCGGGCGTGCGCTCGCGAACCGTCTGCATCATCATCGTGGACGTCGAGAACACCACAGCCGCCAGCACCGCGCTGAGGATCCAGCGGATGGCGAAGTTCAGATCCCCGAGTGACTCCAAAGCCTGCTGCGAGCGCTCTCTGAACGAAGAAGTTTGCGTTGGGCTCGCCGAATTGGCGAATGTGCGATCGATAGCATCGCTCACTGTGGCCGCCTGCTTCGGATCCGATGCGATTGCGTAAAAGTGGTCGACCGTCCCCTTGTCGAGCGCTCGCGCCTCATCAAGATAGGAGTAGTTGGCGACGACCAGGCTGGCCTCGCCACTCTCGTGATCGGAGAACATCCCCACGATATCGAAGGTCCAGGTCGTCGATCCGTTGGTCTGGACGGTGCTCGTGGTGAGCGGAATCTTATCCCCGATGTGCCAACCGTATTTCCTGCCGATATCCGCGGTGATCAATATCCCGGTTCGAGTCTTGCGGAGGGCCTCGAGGGCCTTCGGCTGAATACTGAAGATCCGTGGCGCGACCGTCCGGAAGAAATCGCTCGGCGGGATAGCGAGCACGTAAACGGACTGGGTCGGCTTCTGGTAGTACGTGAGCATGCCGTCGGCGAACGAGGCGGTTTTTACGCCAGGAACCGATTCAAGCTGGTTCAGCTCGGCGATGCGCAGGCGCGGCCCGCCGACCACGGCGGGACCGATGTAGAGTACGTCCGCGCGGACATCGGCGATTGCCCTATCCATGCCGATCTTCATCCCCTGCAGAACTCCGAAGAGCACGAACGCAACGCAGACCTGAAGAAAAATCAGCGCCGTGCGCACGGGCTTGCGACACATTCCGGACCAGATCAGCGGCAGGTATTTCAAGCAGCAGTTCCGCGTGCTAGCACATTACAATTCGCATGAGCTCGACTCTGGAAAATGCGCAACCGCCCGGGTAGTCGTCGATACGCAAGTCAGCCTCAAAAGCGATCGACGTGCCATCATAGCGTCCCCAGTTCCAAGGATTCTAGCGCCGTCGTTCCGTACGACCGCCACCGACGTCTAATTGTTCCGGCTCTACCTCAGCTCGGTGCATCTGGGTGAGCGCACTAATGGGCAAGGCAGCCTGGGATGTGCGGGCCCGGATATTCGCGCGAGAAGCGCTTCCTGAATGGACAACGCTCGTGGGCTGGAATGTGGGCTGGAATGTGAGTGTGGGAAACGAGACAGGATAGCCTTTCGGCGGCTGTTTGAATCAAACTTTGAGCGGAAATACTCAGCCCTTGGCCTGGATCGGTTCCGACCAGAAAGTGCGGTTGGGTGGCGCGGAGCGGTTGCGCGCTCGTCTGGCAGGACATCTAACCACAATGCGACGACATACCTTGTTGCGCAGAGTTTTGGTGTGCGGTAACGTACGCACGCTGGAGAACTGGGAGCAGGGCCGGGCCAAGCCAAATGCGCAAGCGGCACTGCTCATTCGCCTGGTGCAGCGCTATCCCGATACAGTACGGCGTCTCGCGCAGATCTGAGGACTTCGAACTGCACACCATGCTGCTCGTTTGGGTCCGGGATTCCGTAGCGTCTGGGCAAGTCGTGCCGTGTTGAGGCCGCGCTGTACGCGGCGCGAGCTGGGAAGTCTGTGCGCTAACATACCTTGGACATAGAGACAGCCTTCATCCTGCTGTTCGTGGTGGCCACGGCCGTCGCCATCGCCGCCCGGCGGGTACGTCTGCCTTACACCGTGGCACTGGTGTGCGCCGGTCTCGCGCTCGGGGCGCTGCACTGGTTTCCGGCGCCGCATCTGACCAAGAGTCTGCTGTTCTCGGTGTTTCTCCCCGGGCTCATCTTCGAGGCGGCCTTCCACATCGATGCGCGCGAGCTGCGCGAGAACTGGATGACGATCCTCGTGCTCGCCGTTCCTGGAGTCATCGCCTCGACGGCGCTGGTGGCGCTGGCTCTCGCACCGGTCGTCGGTCTGCTGCGGTTCGCGCCGGGCTTTGACTTCAGACACGCGCTCGTGTTCGGAGCGTTGATCTCGGCGACCGATCCGGTTGCGGTTGTCGCCCTGTTCCGCACTCTTGGGGCGCCCAGGCGGCTGGTGACGCTCCTCGATGGGGAGAGTCTGCTCAACGACGGCACCGCCATCGTCTTCTTCACGCTGACCCTGTCGCTGCTCTCCGGCTCGGCCGTCACCGCGAGTCAGCTCGGACTGCAATTCGTCTCGATCGTCGGCATGGGTGCGGCGATCGGGGCGTTGATCGGCATTGCGGCCTCTCTGCTGATGAAGCAAATCGACGACCCGATGATCGAGATCACCGTCACGACGATCGCCGCCTACGGGTCATTCGTCTGCGCCGAGACGCTGCACAGCTCGGGAGTGATCGCGGCCGTGGTGGCCGGCACGCTCTGTGGGAACGTCGGTGCCCGCACAGGCATGTCCGCCTCGACGCGGGTTGCCTCGGCAACCTTCTGGGAATACGTGGCTTTCGCCCTCAACTCCATCGTGTTCCTACTGATCGGCCTCGAAGTCCACCTGTCGGTGTTACTCAGCTACTGGCTACCGATCCTGGTGGCGTACCTGGTCGTGACGTTGGGGCGGGCGTTGGTGATCGTGCTCGGGCGCGCGCTGCTCGGGCTCACCCGTGAGCGGTTCCCGTGGCGCTGGAGCGTGGTGCTCACCTGGGGCGGGCTGCGCGGGGCGCTGCCGATGGTGCTCGCGTTGAGTCTTCCCGACGACCTCGCGTACCGCCAGCTGATAGTGTCGATGACCTTCGGCGTGGCGGTGTTGTCGATCCTGGTGCACGGCCTGACGATGTCGACGGTGCTGAGGCGCCTCGGGATCGTGCACGAGGCGGCCGGGCGCATCGCTTATGAGATCGACAGCGGTCGGGTACAGGCGGCGGCCGCTGCGCTCGGGGAGCTCGATCGGATGGCTGGGCTGCATCTGGCTGCGCCCGAGATCCTGAGCGGGCTGCGTGAAGAGTATCGCCGCGTCATCGCGAGCGCCGAGCAGGAGCTGACCAAGCTCGCCGTCGATACCCAGGAGCTTTACCGGCGGGATCTGCTCCGGATCCGGCGGCGCCTGCTGGCAGCCGAGCGCGATCAGGTGATGCGGGCATTCGAGCAAGGAGCGCTCGGCCGCACCAGCCAGGAGAAGCTCCTCGCCGATATCGACGCCCGCACGCTCGGGCTGGAATCTGATGTGCAGCTGCCGGCCGAGAAAGGCGAGAGAACCGATCCATCATCCAGCTGAGTCGATCCTCGTCGCAGCTTCCCGGCCAGTACGCTGGCCATGATGGGCACGATCGACGAGTCGGCCCCTACCGACATGAATGATGTCGCCACCCAACCTTCGGCACATCTGACGGGCATCGCGGCGCCTTCAGGCCGCCGTACCCTGCAACGCGGCGCCGACCATCTGCGCGCGCACGACCGGAAGACTGCCGGGATGATGCTCCTGGATGTAAGCGATGAATTTCTCACGGATCTCACAGCGCAGGTCCCAGGATTTCGAGGAATCTTCCGACGTGGCCAGCACCCGCAGCTGCATGGTTTTCTCGCTTGTGTCGGTGACCTGTAGGTTCCAGAAGCGGCGGTCCCACAGCGGGCTCGCCTCGATGATCTGCTTGAGCGCCTTGCGGCCCTCCGTGAGAGGAAACGAATAGTCGACCCACACGAACACCGACCCCAGCAGCTGGGCCGAGTTGCGCGTCCAGTTCTGGAACGGTTTCTCGACGAAGTAGGTCAGCGGCAGCACCAGCCTGCGGTCGTCCCAGATGTGCACTACCACGTAGCTGAGGGTTATCTCCTCGACCCGACCCCACTCGCCCTCGACGATCACCACATCGTCCTGGCGTATCGGCTGGGCCAGTGCGATCTGGAAACCGGCAATCAGGTTCGCCAGCGTTTTCTGGCCCGCGACGCCGGCGATGACCCCCATGATGCCCGCCGAAGCGAGCAGACTGGTGCCGACGTGGCGCACCTGCTGGAACAGCATCAGGATGCATGCCACGGCAAACAGCCCCAAGGCGACGTAAGCGACGCGCCCGAGTACGTGCACCTGGGTGTACAGTTTGCGCGCGCTCAGGTTGTCGGAGGCGGTGATGTCGAACCGCAGCAGAAGCGCTCGCTCCGCGGTCTTCACGGCCTGGAACAGCACGACGGTGATTGCCACAATCAGCAGCACGCTGCTGCCCTTGGCGGCGACGCCGGCGTAGGCGGACGGCAAACCCAAGATCGGCAACGCGAAGATCGCGGCGAGTACCGGCAGGATCACACGCAGGCCGCGGCCGAGCAGCGGCACGAGCAGATCATCGAGTCGGCTGCTGGTGCGCGCGGCCCAAGCGGACAGCTGCGCCTCCAGAGCGCGTGTGAAGCGTAAGCAGAACCAGAGCGCCACCGCAAATATGCCGAGGTTGAGCAGCGTATGGAGGAAGTCGAGGATCACGCCCGTCCCCTGTGGCGATGGCAACGATACCAGCAGGGGCGCCAGGGCAAGGTAGCCGCCGCAGATCCAGATCAGCAGGTACAGCGGTCCACCGAGCGCGCCGAGCGTGTGATGGCGCAGCTTGGCCGCGGGCGCGGAGGATTTGCGTGTGCGGCGGATGATGGCGGCCGCGGTGGCGTTCGCGATCAGTATCAGTATCACCACGGCGCCGCTCAGCGCGAGATTCGCCCAGGTGACGGCACCCAGTACGTGTGCATTCATGCGCGGTCCAAACAGTGCGGACATCCAGTCGTGCCATACCGCCATCAAAGCGCCGTCGAAGTCTCTCATTGCAGTGACCTCCAGCCCGAGCTCTGTCATCCCGAGAATAGCGGCAATTGTGTACCCAGGTCGCGGATTTCGGCACGCCGCTGTCAGCGGACATCGGAAAGCAGCTCTGCACCTTGCAGTCCGAGTCGGCTCGACAGCTCACGCCGCTCAGCTTCCCGACAATGCTTTCTGGAACTGCGTGCTCTGCAACATGGAGCTCACGGTGTTGACGATCGCGTCAGAGAGGACCTCGTAGTAGTCCTCCAGCTCATAGGATCGTCCGAATCGCTTTGCCTCTCCGGAAGCGGTGCCGCTCCAGAGCACTTTCCCATCCCGGCCCACCACAGTCAGGTGGACTGCGACCTCGGATCGGTAGAGCGAAGTCTCCCTCACGAAGAATTGCGTCACCTCGCCCTTGATCGTCACTGTGCCGCTGCTGTCGACCGTCTTCAGGCCGGCGCTATCGAAGAGCTCACGCATGTGCGTGCTCACGAACGACCCGACGTCATCGCGCGTCGTCACGGGCTTTGGCTTCTGATCCTCGCGATTCTCCCCGATTGCCTTCCTGTCGGCGCGCAGGTCGCGGAAAGCATCGAACTGCACTGGCGCCTGCGACATTTCCGTGGCGCCAAGCCGTAGATCCGAAGTAGGTCGCCATTTCAGGGGCACATCGAGAAGCAAAGCCGCGTGGGCCTGTATGCCGAAGGTTGCCGCAATGACAAGAAGAAGGATTCGAGCGCGCATGGCGGATCGGTCTCCGATTGCAGGTGGAGGCGGGTGGAATCATACGATGCTCAGGGGTTACCGTCCTAACGTTCGAGCAGCAGGGCAACGTGGAATCGGTGCTCTATCGCGGGGGGCGGTCGCACAGCAGTGCGCGGCGCCCGTTCGGCGGCGTTGTTGTCGGCCTCGAGTCGACTCTCAGGCCGGCCCGCGCGAGATTGCGGTGAGGATTCCGGCGAGGATGCGGGTCGGGCTCGGCGGGCATCCCGGCACGGCCACATCCACGGGGATGACGTTCGATACCCTTCCGCGGCAGGCCCGGTCGGATCCGGGACGTGCACCGCTCTCACCGAAAATGCCGCCCGAGCAGCCGCAGTCCCCGATGGCGACGACGAGCTTCGGGTCGGGCGTCGCCTCGTAGGTGCGCTTGAGCGCTGCCTCCATGTTCGCGCTCACGGGACCGGTGACGAGCAGCAGGTCCGCGTGGCGCGGGCTCGCGACGAAGCGGATATTGCACCCTTCCAGGTTGTAGTAGGGATTGTGGAGGGCCTGGATCTCGAGCTCGCAGCCATTGCAAGAGCCGGCATCGACATGCCGGATGCAAAGCGCCCGCCCCAGGATCGCCGCAGTGCGCGCATCGAGCGCGCGCCGCAAGCGCAGCAGCTCATCCGTTGCCGGCGCCGCCTCCGACACGAGGCCGATGGAGCCGATCTTGCGCAAGGTCCTCAACATGACTACAGGTCCACCCCGCTGTAAGTGAGGTTGAAGGATTTGTTGATGAGCGGAAAGTCGGGCACGATGTTGCCGATGATCGCGTGCTCGAGTGCCGGCCAGTTCTGCCAGGAGGGGTCGTGTGGATGGCAGCGACGGATCGAGCCGCCGGGCCCCGCCTCGAGGGCGAGGAATGCCGGTCCCCGCCAGCCTTCGATGAGACCGGCGCCGAAGGCGCCGGCGGCGGGCGCTTCGATGGGAACGACATGGGCGCCCGAGGGCAGCTCGCCCAGAATGCGCGCGAGCAGCCGACCCGATTCCTGAAGCTCATCGAAGCGGACGCTCACCCGCGCAGCCACGTCTCCTCCGCGCTGCAGCATTTTCGCGGGCGCCAGCTCCTGGTACGGAGCGCACGGAAGGTCCACGCGCGCATCGAGCGACTGTCCGCTCGCCCGCCCCACGAGACCGAGCACCCCGAGCCGAGCCGCGAGCTCCGGGGCCACGCAGCCCGTCCCGGTGAAACGATCCCGCAGCCCGGAATGCTCGTCATAAATGGTGCGCAGCTCGGCGGATTCCCGGCAAACGCTGGCGACGGTGTCGGCGAGGGCGCGGCCAGCCGCCGCCGACAGGTCGCCGGCCGTTCCGCCCGGAACGATGGCATCGAGCAGGTATCGCTGTCCGAAAGCGGCACTCACGCCCCGCAGCAGATCCTCCTTCAGGCGGGAGAACTGCGTGAGCCCGAAGGCGAATCCGGCATCGTTCCCGAGCGCGCCCAGGTCACCCAGGTGATTGGCGATTCTCTCGAGCTCGAGGAATGCCGCTCGCAACCACACCGCGCGCCGGGGGATGAGACAACCGCTCATCGCCTCGAGCGCCTGACAGTAGGCCCAGGAGAACGCCACTGCGGAATCCCCCGATACGCGGGCGGCGAGCCGGTGCGCCTCGAGGATCGGCAGCTCGGTAAAGCGCCGCTCGATCCCCTTGTGCGTGTAGCCCAGCCGCTCTTCGAGGCGGAGCACCTTCTCCCCGACCACCGAGAAGCGGAAATGGCCGGGCTCGATGGTGCCGGCATGCACCGGCCCGACCGCGATCTCGTGCACGCCTTCCCCCTCGACCCGTACGAAGGGGTAAGCCGCATCGTGCCGCAGCCAGAAGCGTCGGTCCGGGTCGCTCGATCTGACACCTGAGATGTCGAACGCCGCCCGCTGCATGCGCGAGGCAGCGGGGAAGATGCCTTCGAGTCCCGGGTAATGGTCGAGCTCGCCGGAAGGCTCGACAGACATCTCGATGATGAGCACACCGGGCTCCGTCAGGTACGCTGCATACACCGCCGCCTCGCCCGTCACGCCCGACTCGCCCGAGCCCCAGAGCGAAAGGAGCCTGCCGCCCGCTGCCGCGACATCGTGCGCCGACCGCAGCCAGTCCTCACCGCTCACTCCCAGTCCTCGCGCCGAAGGCGCGCCCCGCAGCACTCGCGCGCGGTCCCACCAACGCCTCACCGGCATGGCCGAGACCCCCGGGACGCCACGCTCGCCACCTCAGTGCCCTCCGATGAGGTGGGCCGCCGCGCGATACCAGTCCGCCAGATAAGGCGGGATGTAGAGGCCGAGCAGCAGGACGATCGTCAGATGCGTGAATACCGGCAGCAGCGCCGGCGCGTGCGGGAGCCGGCGCATGTTGGTCTCGCCGAACACCATCGGCTGCACGCGGCCGAAAATTGCGGCGAACGCCACGCCGAGCGCGGCGAGCAGAATGGGCGTCGCCCAGGGCTGCTCGCGCATGGCCGTGGTCAGGATGAGAAACTCGCTGGCGAACACTCCAAAGGGCGGCATGCCGAGAATCGCGAGCGAGCCCATCATGAGTCCCCAGCCCACCGTTGGCGAGACGGTGATGAGGCCACGGATGTCGTCCATGAGCTGGGAGCCCGCCTTCTGGGCCGCGTGGCCCACCGTGAAGAAGATCGCGGACTTCGTGAGTGAGTGCACCGTCATGTGCAGGAGCGCGGCGAAGTTGGCGATGGGGCCGCCCATCCCGAAGGCGAAGGTGGCGATGCCCATGTGCTCGATCGACGAGTAGGCGAAGAGGCGCTTGATGTCCCGCTGCCGCCAGAGGAACAGCGCCGCGAGCACCACCGAGAGGAGGCCAAAACCCATCAGCATCCGCGCCGGGAGCTGCGAGTGGAGCGACCCCTCCACGAGCACTTTGCAGCGCACGACCGCGTAGAGGGCGACGTTCAGGAGCAGGCCCGACAGCACTGCCGAGATCGGTGTCGGCCCCTCCGCGTGCGCATCGGGCAGCCAGTTGTGAAGCGGCGCGAGGCCGACCTTGGTGCCGTAGCCGACCAGGAGGAACACGAAGGCAAGGGCGAGCACCGCCGGCTCGAGCTGGGATTTGACCGCATCGAGATGCGTCCACAGTAGCGCGGTCACGCCCTGCGATCCCAGCACCTTCTCGGCGGCGAAGTAGAGGAGGATCGTGCCGAAGAGCGCCTGGGCGATGCCGACGCCGCACAGAATGAAATATTTCCAGCCGGCCTCGAGGCTGCCCGGCGTGCGGTAGAGCGTCACCAGCAGCACCGTCGAGAGCGTCGCGCCCTCCATCGCCACCCACAGCAGCCCCATGTTGTTGGTGGTGAGCGCGAGCAGCATGGTGAAGGTGAAGAGCTGGTACATGCTGTGATAGAGCCGCAAACGCCCCGGAGTGATCCGGCCGTGGGCGGCCTCGATGCGCATGTAGGGGCGGGAGAAAAGCGCGGTGGTGAGCGCCACGAATGCCGTCAGTGTCACCAGGAACACGTTGAACGGATCGATGAAGACCTGCTCGCGCCAGAGAAGCAGGTCGCCGTGGCGGATCACCCGCGCGGCGAGCGCGCAGGCGGCGAGGAAGGTCCCGAGACCGAACGCGGCGTTGATCTCGGGCGCATCCCGGCGCGAACCGAGGAGCCCGAAGAGCGCTGCCCCGGCGAGCGGCAGACCGAGCAGAAAGAGGAGCTCCACGCTAGTTCCGCTCCTTGAGCGATTCGAGGTGGTGCAGGTCCAAGCTGTCGAACTGCTCGCGGATCTGGAAGAAGAACACGCCGAGCACCAGCATGGCGACCAGCACATCGAGGGCGACGCCGAGCTCGACCACCATCGGCATGCCGTAGGTGGCGCACATCGCACCGAAGAAGAGGCCGTTTTCCATGGAGAGAAACCCCACCACCTGCGACATGGCCTTGCGCCGGGTGATCATCATGAGGAAGGCGAGCAGCACGACGCTGACGGCGATGCCGATCGCGCCGCGGGTGGCGGTGCTCGCGAGTTGGGTGATCGGCTGTGCGAGCCCGAAGGCGAACACGACGACGAGCAGCCCTACCAGCATCGTGCCGGTGACGTTGAGCAGCGGCTCGGTGTCCCAGTAGACCTCGAGCCTGCGGATGAGCCGGTGCAGCAGCCAGGGCAGGAAGATGACCTTCAGGGCAATGGTGAGGGCGGCGGAGAGGTAAAGATGTCCTTCACCCGTCCGCCACGCGACGAGGAGCGTCGCTGCCGCCAACGCCCCGCCCTGGATGGCGTAGAGGTTCACGAGCGAGACGATGCGTCGCTGGGAAAGCATGGCGAACGAGAGCAGCAGCATGAGGGCCGCACAGGCGTCGAGGAGCTGCTGATCGACGGGTATCCGGGACATCACCCTCGAGCTCCCAACATCACGTGCACCAGCAGACCGAGCACCGCAAAGAGGTAAGCGGTCGCCAGGAACTCCGGCGCGCGCATGACGCGCAGCTTCGCCGAGACGGTCTCGATGAGTGCGAGCCCGCCGCCGGCAAGCAGCAGTTTCACCGCGAGCGCCGGAATGGCCACCATGAGGCCGACGGGTCCGATGTGCCCCGTGGCCACGCCCCAGGGGATGAAGAGCGCGAAGCCGATGCAGGCGTAGTTGAAGAGCTTGAGCGCCGCGCCCCACTCCATGAGAGCCAGGTGCCGCGCCGAGTACTCGAGCAGCATCGCCTCATGGATCATCGTCAGCTCGAGATGGGTCGCGGGATTGTCCACGGGAATGCGTGCATTCTCCGCAAGCAACACCAGCGTGAAGGCGACGGCGGTAAAGGCGAGCGCGGGGTTTAGACCCAAGGTCTGGGTTGCAAGGTGCTCGGTGATCGCGGGGAGCGCCGTGCTCGCAGAGAGGAGGGATGCGACGAAGATGACCATCAGCAGCGCCGGTTCCGCGAGAAACCCGACCATCATTTCCCGGCGCGCACCTAGCGTTCCGAAGGCGGTGCCGATGTCCATCGCCGCTAGGGCCATGAACATGCGAGCGGTCGCAAAGAGCCCGACGAGTGCAATGGCGTCTGCCGATACGACGAGCGGCAGACGGGTGCCCATCGACGGGATGATGGCGGCGGCAAGCACCATGGTGGCGAAGACTACGTAAGGCGCTGCGCGAAAGAGCTGGGAGGCGTTCTGCGCGATGACGGCGTCCTTGTGAAAGAGCTTGCGGATGTTTCGGTAGGGCAGCCACAGGCTCGGGGCGCGGCGGTTCTGCAGCCAGGCGCGACACTGGTTTACCCAGCCGAGGAAGATCGGCGCCGCCGCGAGCGCGGCCACGATCTCGAGAAGCTGCGTGAGCCAATCCGCGGGTCTCATGCGAAGAGCGCCAGTGCGAGCAACACGAGCAACGTCACGAAGCTGTAGAGCAGATACACCGAGATCCGCCCCTGCTGCAGGAAAGCGACGGCGTTGGCGAAGCGTTGCACCGAGCGCCCGAGCGGCTCGTACACCGTGCCCCAGAGCCGGTCCCGGATCGCGATTCGGTAGCGGGGCGAGCGATCGGAGGGTGCCGGCAGCTCCCGCTCGATCTCAAAGAACGACTGGAAGATGTTGCGGATCGGCTGACCGAAGCCCTCTGCCGTGTCCTGCATCCGGGCGTTGAGCGGCCCAAACCCGCAATCCCACACGCCCGCCCGCCGCACGCGTTGGTGGTACGCGAGTCGCACGCCGAGCACGGTCAGGGCCACCACCGCCGCGGTGGCCAGGAGGAAAACGAGCGGTCCGTAGGAAACGGGCCGGCCAGGCACGGGCGCCAACAGCCACCACTGCGAGGCGGACTGCGGCACCGCCGCGCCCACGAGCTGGCGCGTGACGGCTGCGAGCGCGGCGACGACCTGCAGGGGAAGGAGTCCGAGCAGCACGCAGCCGAGGGCGAGCCAACTAAGACCTAAACGCTCCAGCCGGCCGCAATCGTGAGCGTGCGCGAGCGAGAGCTCGCGCGGCTGACCGAGGAAGATGACGCCGAAGAACTTGACCATGACATAACCGGCGAGCGCGGCGCAGAGCGCCACCAGCGCCGTTCCCATCGGGATCAGGAGGTTCACGAATTCATGGGGCACACGATCCGCGAACAGAAACGACTGCAGCAGCAGCCACTCGGATACGAAGCCGTTGAGGGGTGGCAGCCCCGCAATCGCGAGCACGCCGATGAGCGACAGCCACGCGACCCACGGCATGCGGTGCATGAGGCCGCCCAGGCGGCCGAGGTTCCGCTGCCCGGTCGCATGCAGCACCGCGCCCGTGCCGAGGAACAGCAGGCTCTTCATGAAGGCGTGATTGAGACAGTGATAGAGCGTCGCGAGGAGCGCGAGCGCAGCGACGGCCTGCATCCCCGCGCCGAGAAAGACGAGCGAGAGGCCGAGACCGGTGAAGATGATGCCGATGTTCTCGATCGAGGAGTACGCCAGCAGGCGCTTCATGTCGGTCTGCACGGCGGCGAACACCACGCCGTAGAAGGCGGTGAAGAGCCCGAAGGTGAGCGGCACGAGGCCCCACCACCAGATGGGCCGCCCGAGCAGATCGAGCGTCACCCGCAGCATGCCGTAGACCGCGGTCTTCAGCATCACGCCGCTCATGAGGGCCGAGACCGGCGACGGCGCGGCCGGGTGCGCCTCGGGCAGCCACACGTGCAAGGGCACGAGACCCGCCTTCGCCCCGAATCCGGCAAGCGCGAGAAGGAACGCCGCCGCCGCCCAGGTGGGCGTCAGGTGCGCCGCGCGCATGGCATCGAAGGTGAACTGCCAGCTGCCGCCTTGCAGCACCCCGAAGGAGAGCAGGATCGCGATCGCTCCCAGATGGGCCATGAGCAGGTAGATGAAGCCGGCGCGACGGATCTCGGGGATGCGGTGCTGCGTGGTCACGAGGAAGTAGGAAGAGAGCGCCATCAGCTCCCAGGCCACCATGAAGCCATAGGCGTCGTCGGCGAGCAGTACCCAGCCCATGCTGGCGAGGAACAGGTGGTACTGCAGGCAGAGCAATCCCGGCGCGGTCCCCTCGCCCTGCCTGAAATAGCCCCCGGCAAACACCGAGACGCCGGCGGACGAAGCCCCGAGGAGCAGAAGGAAGAGGCTCGAGAGCGGATCGAGCCGCAGATGGAAAGGCAGGTCGGGCAGACCCAGCGGCAGAACGAGCCGCCCGGTGCCGCCGGCGAGCAGGCTCGAGCCCGCGAGCGCCGCGAGCGCGAGACCGAGCACCGCGCCGAGCGGAAAGAGCGTCCTGCCCGCAAAGCGCACGCTCGAGGGCCGCAGCAGGCCCGCGAGGCCGACGACAACCCAGGCCGCAAGCAGTGCGGCACAGCCCGTCAATGGCGATGGAAAAATCGTGGTCACGGAGGATGAAACAGACGGTGCATCGTATTATCATTTGATACACCTCAAATGTGAAGCAGATTCGTTCCGTGGCACCTGAAGACCGCACCGCCCGACTCACGATCCTGATCGATCCCCGCAAGAAGGCCGTCTTCGAGCGGCTCTGCGCCGAGGAAGACGCGACGCCCTCCCAGGTCGTGCGGCGCCTGATTCGCGCCTACATCGAGGAGAGGCAGGGCACGCCCTGGCGGCCGGAGTCCCAGGAGGGCTCGCTCCCCACCCAACGCCGGCGCGGCTCGAAGCCGCGCAGCTCCAGGCAGCCGTGAGGGCGCGGCTTGCGGCCTGTATAATTCGGCACGGGTGTTGAGGCCGCATTCTGCGGCTCGACAGGTCAGAGTCGGTCGGGCCGCCGCTCGTGCGAGGCGTGCCCGTGACTCTACGAACCCGTGCTCCGGCCCTGCGTTTCGCGCAATTCCTGCGGGTTGAGGCCGCCAGTGGCCTCGTGCTTCTGGCGGCCGCGGCGGGCGCGCTCATCTGGGCGAACTCGCCGGCGGCAGGCGCCTACCAGACGGTTTGGCAGGTGCCGCTGGGTTTCAACGCGGGCGCGCTCCATCTCGCCGAGCCGCTGCGGTTCTGGATTGACGATGCATTGATGGCGCTGTTCTTTCTGCTCGTGGGGCTCGAGATTCGGCGCGAGTTCCACGAGGGGACGCTGGCGAACATCAGGCTGGCTGCGTTGCCGGTGGTCGCCGCGCTGGGCGGCGTACTGGTTCCTGCGCTGATCTATACGGTCTTCAACGGCGGCTCGCCGTTGTGGCGGGGCTGGGCCGTGCCGACGGCGACGGACATCGCCTTCGCGGTGGGTGTGCTGAGTTTACTGGGCAAGCGCGTTCCCGCGAGCCTGCGCGTACTGTTGCTCGCCATCGCCATCATCGACGACATCGTGGCGATTCTCGTGATCGCGTTGTTCTACTCGCATGGGCTCGGCATCGGTGGGCTCGTGATCGCGGGTCTCGCGACCGCCGTGCTCGCGGCACTCCAGATGGGCCGTCGCCGCGCCATCGTGCTCCCCGCGATGCTGGGTATTCTGATCTGGAGCGGACTACGATCCGCCGGCGTGCATCCGGCGCTATCGGGTGTGATCGTCGGCATGCTGATGCCGGTCGCAGAGGCGCGACGTGCTGAGCGCGTCCTTCATCCCTGGGTCGCTTTCGGCATCATGCCGCTTTTCGCATTGGCGAACGCCGGCGTGGATCTCGCTGCGGTCAATCTCCATACCCACATGACACTGCTTCTCGTCGCAGGCGTTGCGGCAGGGCTCGTCATGGGCAAACCTGTGGGCATCTGCCTCGCGACCGCGCTCGCGGTGAGGCTTCGCTGGTGTGTCTTGCCCGCCGGCGTCGGTATCAAGCACGTCGGCATCATCGGGTGTCTGGCGGGCATTGGCTTCACGATGTCGCTCTTCATCAGCCATCTCACCTTCGAGGACGATGCGCAACTTGCCACGGCGAAGCTCGCGATCCTCGTTGGATCGACACTGGCTGCCGTCCTCGGGCTGCTGCTGGGCCATCGATGGTTGAGCGACCCGCGGTAGGCCCTTGCCGTCGAGCTTACGCCCATCGCGGCCATGGGAGACAAACGCGGGAAATGGCGAAGCTTACGAAGCGGCTTGTGCGAAGGGAGGTCCCCAACGACACTTGCGTTGGTTACGCCTCAAATTTCCCGCAACCCGAAGAGCTCACCCATGACCAGCGCGCCGCCTCCCTCGACCAGCGCAGACCTGTGTCGGACCGGAATCGAAGGCTTCGACGATCTCATCGGCGGTGGCTTGCCGCGGCACTGTTTCTACCTCCTGCAGGGCGATCCGGGCTCCGGCAAGACGACGTTCGCGCTGCAGTTTCTGCTGGAGGGATTGCGGGTCGGCGAGCCTGCTTTCTACATCACGCTTTCCGAAACCAAACTGGAGCTCGAAAAGGTCGCGCTTTCCCATGCCTGGCCGCTCGATCGCATCCCGCTCCTCGAGCTGTCCGCCATCGATTCCCTGCTGCGGCCGGAATCACAGACGACCGTCTTTCGCTCATCGGAGGTCGAGCTCACCAGGATCACCGGGTTGCTTCTGTCGGAGGTTCGCAAGCACAAGCCCGTTCGCCTGGTTTTCGACTCGTTGTCCGAGTTCCGACTGCTGGCCGAGACCCCGCTGCGCTATCGCAGGCAGCTTCTGAGTCTCAAGCAGGAACTCACCCTGCAGGGCTGCACGGTACTGCTCTTGGACGACAAGATGGATTCGAGCCGCGTCGGCCCCGACCCGCACGTCCTGAGCATCGCCCACGGCGTGTTTGAAATGGAGCAGCTCTCGCCCGACTACGGCAGGTCGCGCCGCCGTCTGAGGATCATGAAGGTGCGCGGTGTTCCCTTTCGGGAGGGCTACCACGACTACATCATCGAAACCGGCGGATTGCGGGTCTTTCCCCGCCTCACCGCCGCGGAGTATCGCAACACCTTTCGCCGCGAGCCGGTGCCGAGCGGACTGGACGAGCTGGACGAGCTGCTGGGCGGTGGGCTCGATGCGGGGAGCACGACGCTCATTCAAGGGCAGGCGGGTACCGGCAAGTCGACGCTTGCACTGCAGTACGCGACGCGGCTGGCGGCGCGCGGCCAGCGAAGCCACCTCTTCTGCTTCGACGAGACCGTCGGCATTATCCTGGATCGGGCCGACAAGCTCGGACTGGGGCTCGCCGGATATGTGAGCGAGGGGCTGACTACCGTGCAGCAGATCGATCCTGCGGAGATCTCGCCGGGAGAGTTCGCAAATCGGGTGATTCGCGCCGTGGACGGCGGCAGCAGGCTGATCGTCGTCGACACCCTGAACGGCTATTTGAATGCAATGCCGGGAGAGCGCTACCTGACCACCCAGCTGCACGAGCTGTCCACCTACCTCAATCAGAGAGGGGTGCTGACGGTCTTCGTCCTGACGCACCAGGGAGTACTCGCAGGCGACTCGCCGGTGGATATCAGCTATCTGGCCGATACCGTGCTGAACCTGCGTTTCTTCGAAGTGTCGGGATCCATCCGCACGGCTCTGTCGGTGCTCAAGAAGCGCAGCGGCCGGCATGAGCGGACGATTCGGGAATTCATGCTCGAAGCCGGGCGGGGCATTCGCGTCGGTGCCCCACTGAGTGACTTCCAGCACATACTGAGCGGCCTCCCCGTCTTCGTGGGTGACAGCGCGCGGATGTTGCACGCCGATGACCGATGAAGCGGTAGCACTTCGCATCCTGATCGTCGCGCCGGTTGGACGCGACGCGCCGGCGATCGTCGAGCTCCTGGAGTCCGAAGGACATCTCACACGGGTCTGCAGCGGGCTGCGCGATGCTGCCGTCGAGGTCGAGGAGGGCGCCGGCGCCTTGCTGCTCACCGAGGAGTCTCTCGAGCGGGAGCAGATCGCCGCGCTGCTGCCGAGGCTCGATCGGCAGCCTGCATGGTCCGAGCTGCCCGTGATCATCCTCACGACAGCCGGCGAGCGCTCGGCGGAGCGCCTCGAGCGCATCGCCGCCGCCGCCGGAGGCATCACCCTGTTGGAGCGACCGCTGGGCGCAGGGACGCTGTTGCGCAGCATCGAGGTGGCGCTGCGTTCACGGCGCCGCCAGTATCAGGTTCGCGACCTGCTCGCAGCGCAGCAGGCGCGGGAGACCGCGTTGCGCGACAGCGAAGAACGGCTACGGCTTGCAGTCGCCGCGCTTCGCGACGCCGACCGGCGCAAGGACGCCTTTCTCGCCACGCTTTCTCACGAGCTTCGAAACCCGCTCGCGCCGATCCGCAATGCCGCCGAGGTTCTTGCCTCGCCGGGACTTACGCCCATGCAGCTGCGCTGGACTCAGAGCGTGATCCAGCGCCAGGCGGCGCACATGGCCTCGCTCCTCGACGATCTTCTCGAGCTGACTCGCATCACGCAGGGAAAGTTGCAGCTGCGCAAGCAGACTTGCTCGATACGAAGCATAGTCGAGGCTGCCGTCGAGACCGCGCGTCCTCTGCTCGAGAAGAAGAGACACGAGCTGCGGATCCGCGTGCCGGACGATATTCCGCCCTTCATCGCCGATCCCGTTCGGCTCGCACAGGCGCTGTCCAATCTGTTGACCAACGCCGCGAAGTACACCGATGCCGGCGGTTGGATCGAGCTGTCGGCACGGCTCGAGGAGAGGCTGACGATCGCGGTCGAGGACAATGGCATCGGCATTCCGGCAGAGCAGCTCGAAGGCCTGTTCACGATGTTTACCCAGATCCCTTCGGCAGTCGGCCGCTCCGAAGGCGGCTTGGGAGTAGGTCTCGCCCTCGTGAAGGGTCTCGCCGAGCTGCACGGCGGAGCCGTCGAGGCGCAGAGCGAGGGCGTGGGTAAGGGCAGCCGATTCCTCATTACGCTGCCATTCGAAGCGGGGCCTCAGAGCGAATCGCCCGTGAAAGAGGGGCCAGCCGTGATCCCGTCCGGGAAGCTGCGCGTGCTGATTGCGGATGACAATCGCGACGCGGCGGACACTCTGTCGATGGTGCTCTCGATGGACGGTTACGAGGTGCGTACGGTGTATGGTGGCCGCGCTGCAGTTTCCGCCGCGGAGGCGTTCCGACCCGACGTGGCGTTGCTGGACATCGGAATGCCGGACGTGGATGGACACGCGGCCGCCAAGGCCATTCGACAGCAGCGCTTCGGCCTGGATATCTACCTGGTCGCAATCACCGGATGGGGGCAGCAGGACGACAAGCGCCGAGCACTCGAAGCGGGCTTCGCCACCCACGTGACGAAGCCGGTGGATCCCAACCTGCTGCGCGACCTGCTTCGCAGTGTGGTGACGGCGGTTTCCGCCAGGAGCCGTGAGTCGGACTGACCAGGCTCACTGCGCTATTCGGGCCTTTTCGGTGCCGAATTCACCGCGTGTCTCGGCGGCGTGCGCGCTCGCGCAAGCGATCCTTCACGGTGACGCAGAGCATCGACGAGCAGCGCAAAGGCGGGCGATGACTGGCGGCGGCTCGGATAGTAGAGATGGTACCCCGGCCACGGCGGCGACCACTCCTGTAGCACCCACGCGATTTGGCCCTTCGAAAGATGGGGTCGCGCGACATCCTCCGGGATGTAGGCGAGACCGTAGCCTGCGAGCGCCGCATCGCGAACCTGAAAGATGCTGTTGAAGGTGAGCTGTCCGTCGACGCGGACTTTGAGCTCTCGGCCGTCGCGCTCGAAATCCCATGCCCAGAGACCGCCGTAGGTGGGCAAACGCAGATTGATGCACGAATGCGCCACGAGGTCCTGTGGCGTCTTGGGCGGTGCGTGCTTGGCGAAATAGGATTTCGCGCCGACTACCGCAAAGCGGATGTCGGGGCCGATGCGGACCGACACCATGTCCTTGGCGACCTGCTCGCCCAGGCGCACGCCGGCATCGTACCGCTGAGCGGCAATATCGATCAGGCCGCCCTCGGCATTGATCTCGACCTTCACGTCCGGATACCTCGACAGAATGCCGGCGAGCTTCGGCCAAAGGATGGTCGTCGCAGAATGATCGCCGGCCGTGATGCGAATCGTGCCGGCCGGCTTGCGCCGCAGCTCATTGAGGGCCGCGAGCTCCGCCTCGATCTCCTCGAAACGGGGACCGATGGTGCGCAGCAGCCGCTCGCCCGCCTCGGTCGGTGAGACGCTGCGCGTGGTGCGCAGCAGCAGTCGAATGCCGAGCCGCTCCTCGAGCCCCCGCATGGAGTGACTCAAAGCCGACGGTGAGACTCCGAGCCGTGCCGCGGCCCGGGTAAAGCTCCTGCTGCGGGCAATCGCCAGGAAGGCCTGGAGGTCATTGAAGCTCTCGCGCGCCATTTATGAGATTTTCTCACAACTTCATGCGAATTCCACCCACTAATCCTTTTGCGGCCGAGACCGTAGATTGCTCACCGGTCAACATGCGAATCGAGGAGTGAAATCCATGCAAGAACGTGAACTCGGCCGCAGCGGCCTCAAAGTTTCCGCCATCGGGCTGGGCTGCATGGGTATCAGCTTCAGCTACGCCACTCATCTGTCCAAGGAGGAGGGCGTCGCGCTGATCCGCGCCGCGGTGGCGCGGGGTGTGACCTTCTTCGATACCGCCGAAGTCTATGGTCCCTTCGCGAACGAGGATGTCGTTGGCGAGGCGCTGCGTCCGGTGCGCGAGCGGGTAGTCATCGCCACCAAGTTCGGCTTCGACATCGACCCGAGCACCGGTCAGAACCGCGGTGTCAGCAGCCAGCCCCAACACATTCGCCGTGCGGTCGAGGGCTCACTGAAGCGCCTGGGTATCGAGACGATCGACCTTCTATACCAGCATCGCGTCGATCCGAACGTGCCGATCGAGGACGTCGCAGGCACCGTCAAGGCGCTGATCACCGAGGGCAAGGTCAAGCATTTCGGCATGTCGGAACCGGGGGTCCAGACTCTACGCCGCGCTCATGCAGTGCAGCCGGTGGCTGCGCTTCAAAATGAGTATTCGCTGTGGTGGCGAGCTCCGGAGACGAACGGCATTCTCCAGGCCTGCGATGAGCTCGGGATTGGCTTCGTGCCTTACAGCCCGCTCGGGAAAGGTTTCCTGACCGGCGCGATGAGCAAGGAAACGAAGCTGGCGGAGAATGATTTCCGCAGCTCTGTCCCGCGCTTCTCCCGCCAAGCGATGGAGAAGAACCAGGCGTTCGTGGACCTATTGAGGCGCGTCGCCAAGGAGAAGGGCGCGACCCCGGCGCAGATCGCACTCGCCTGGCTGTTGGCTCAGCGGGCCTACATCGTGCCGATCCCGGGGACGACCAAGCTCCAGCGGCTCGAGGAGAATATCGGCGCTGCCGATGTCGAGCTGACCCAGCGCGATCTGCGGGAGATCGAACAGGCGGCCTCGCACATCCAGGCCGAGGGTGAACGCTACGCGCCGCAGCATCTGGCCATGGTCGGCCGCGAGGCGCCGCTACCACCATGACTCAGACGACCATGGCCGAGCCATTCACGTCAAGCGGAGTGCCGGCCCACTCGCACTCGCGAGGCCATCCAGTTCGTGTCGAATGAGCTTGGCTTCCGCAACGGAATTCGCGAGGGCGATGGCGCGGCTCAGCGCATCGCGCGCTTCATCGGGCCTGTTCAGCTCCCTGAGCAGCGCGCCACGCAACCCGTGCAGATAGAAGTAAGCATCCAGCTCTTCTCTCAACGGGTCGATCAACTCCAGTGCGGCCGCGGCACCCTGCAGTTTCCAGACTGCCACGGCGCGGTTGAGGGTCACCACGGGCGATGGCTGCAGCGCTTCGAGCGCCTGATACAGCGAGTGGATCTCTTGCCACAACGTGTCCTCGGGTCGGGTCGCGTGGGCATGGAGCGCAGCGATGGCCGCCTGGAGTTGGTAGGGACCCGGGTTTTGATAGAGGGAGGCTCTTTCCAATAACAGCCGCCCTTCATCAATCAGCGTCCGATTCCAGCGGCTCCGATCCTGCTCCTCGAGCAATACGATCTCGCCATTCGCGTCGAAGCGTGCCGGCGCGCGGGACTGCTGCAGCAGCATCAAGGCCAGGAGTCCGAAGGCCTCCGGCTCGGTCGGGAACAGGCTCAGCAGCAGCCGCCCCAAGCGAATGGCTTCGTCCGCAAGCGCTTCGCGCGCCGCAGCAGTATCCGGCGTGCTGCCGTAGCCCTCATTGAAGATGAGATAGATCATGGTCGAAACGGCTGCGAGTCGCGAGCGCCGCTCGGCAGCGCCGGGTGTGTCAAATTCGACGGCAAGCTCCGCAATCGCCCGCTTGGCGCGGGTTATCCGCTGCTCCATGGCGGCGGGAGATACCAGGAATGCTTTGGCAATCTGCTCGACCGTGAGCCCAGACACGATGCGAAGTGCGAGCGCAATTTGCTGGGTCGCGGGCAGGGTCGGGTGCCCGCACACGAACAAGAGCCGCAGGATGTCGTCTCCATAGCGACCCTCGTCGAGGCGTTCCGGAGTCAGGTCGTCACCGGCTTCCGTGAGGGCATCGTCGTCAGGTAGGGGTCCGCTGGAGCGGACGCCGCGCTTGGCGTCCAGGGCGGCATTGCGCCCGACCGTGATGAGCCACGCTGTGGGGTTGCGGGGCGGCCCTTTGTGGGGCCAGGTCTGCAGAGCCCGAAGGCAGGCTTCCTGAAAGGCCTCCTCGGCGGTGTCCAAATCACGGAAGTAGCGCAGAAGCGCGGCAATGGCCTGCGGCCGGGCCGCCAAGATCGCGATATCGATGTGCGCCGGATCGTGCATCTGGTGTGTCAAGGACGATGGGATACACTCCGGACCGACAGGATGCAAAATATTTTCCGCGGCATTGTCGGCAGGCAGATCCCCAGGGCGTCCTTGAAGCGAAATCCACCCCAACCGGGAGACGTGCAATGAAGGTCATGGTTTTCGTCAAAGCGACCAAAGATACCGAGCAAGGTGTGCCGCCCGGTCCCGAGGCCATGGAGGCGATGGCCAAGTACACCGAGGCCCTCATCGCCGCCGGCATCATCAAGGAACAGATCTTCGGCGGACTCAAACCAACCCGCTTTGCCAAGCGCGTGCAATTCTCAGGCAAGAACCGCACGGTGATCGACGGTCCATTTGCCGAGACCAAGGAATTGGTCGCAGGTTTCTCGATGTGGGAGGTGAAGTCCATCGAAGAAGCCGTCGAATGGGTGAAGAAGTCCCCCAATCCCGCGCCAACGGCTTCCGAAGTCGAGATTCGTCCACTGTACTCGCTGGAGGAGCTCGAAGCTTGGAGCAATCCATGAGGCGACGGACCTCCATGAGGCAACGGACCTCGAAGGAGGCGCGCCGGACCTGCCGGTCATGAGCCATGCAGAGGGCGGGTGTCTGTGCGGGGCGATTCGGTATCGCGTGACCGGCGCCCCGTCCTGGTCGACCATCTGTCACTGCCGCACCTGCCGCAAGGCAGGTGGTGCCCCATCCGTCGGATGGCTGACCTTTGATCGAGGAAACTTCACGCTGCTGCAAGGTGCCCCGGGCCGTTTCGTCTCGTCTCCCGGTGTCGTGCGTACCTTTTGCACGGTCTGCGGGACGCCATTGACCTACGCCAACGAAGGTAGGCCGGGCGATATCGATGTGACCACGATGTCGCTCGACGACGAGACGAAGTTTCCACCCACGAGCGAGGTATGGATATCACAGCGGGCGAGTTGGGAGATCATCGATCCGAATCGTGCGCAGTACTCGGGCGATGCGAGCGCGGAACCGCATTCCAAGGGTTGAGGGGTGGCGCAGTCCGTGTCAGCGGCCTGCGCGCGCGCTTGCTTCGGTCGCATGGAGCAGCGGGCCCACCGGCGATGTGCTCCGCGACGGTGGTCGCGCGATCTCCTGTCGCCGTTCGGAGACCGCGTTGGCACGAAGCTTGCTGCTCCACACTGGTTAATGGAGATGGGTTTACGGTGTGATCCGGCTTACGTTCCACGACCCCGCGGATAGTCCGGGCGCAGAGCTGGAGGCGTCCGACATCCGAATCACCGGTGGCGTGCTCTGGAATCAGGTGGAGCACGGCCTCATCGCATGTTTCGCCTGCGGCGCCTGGAAGCACCGCGGCAAGTACTATCCCAGCATCTCCATCGCAGGCGGCTGCCGGCTGGTATTCGGCATCGCACGCGATGCGCTCGTCTCGGAGCCGATATCCCTTTTTTCGGTTACCGGTCACGTCTTCCGCGCCAACGGCGTCGCCATTGCGGAGTACGACGAGAAGCAGGACCTTTGGCAGGGCCTGATCCGGCCGATTACCTGGCAGGCCATGCGCGTCGTCAGCGCCGCGGCGGCATCGGCGCTGGCCGACGTCACCCGACCGGTGACCCTCAATCCCTGGGATTACCCGGCCGGCGACTGGCCGTCGGCAATTTCTTCATCGAAATAGACCATCGCCGGGCTCGCGGCACCTTCAGCTCGCCGGCGGCGGCTTGCCGTGCGCGTACTGATTCAGCCAGTCGGGCGATGGCAGCCCGATCTGAGCCGCCCAACGGCCTTGGGCGTCGCGATAGAGAAGAGTGGGCGTGCCGACGGATCCGGCACCGATGACGTCGAGGACTGACACGTGCGCCCGCAGGAGATCCTGCAGCGACTTGTCGTGTGCTTGCGCGGGCGCGATTCCCCCCGACTCATGGGTAACGTCGAAACGGTCCTCATCCGCATGCAGCGCGGCGCGCGGATCAGTCGCCGCGAGGATCGCGGCCGCCTTGGGCGCGCTGCTCGATTGCAGAAAGGCCACCATCACCCATCGAAGCTGCAGCTTTCCGGATGAGACGAGCGGCTCCGCCATCTTGTAGAAGTGATAGCAGAAGATACAGTTGGGATCGGCGAACACGTAGAGCAGGGGTGCAGTGCTGCGCCCCTCGTTGATGAGATGCCCACCGGCGTCGAGCTTGCGCACCATCCCGGCAAGGTCCGGCTGCGGGCTGTAGCGCTCGCGATAGTCGTCGGTGAGATCGGTGCCCTTCGGCGAGATCACGTGGCCGACGATCAGGTAACCGCCGTCCCCGTATACCACCTGGGTGCCATCCTGGTTGGTGACGATGTAGCCCGTGAGGCCGGGCACGTCGGTGGCGAATTGATTCACTACCTTCAGCTTGCCGGCCTTGACCAGCGCGGCGAGCGTGGGTGGCAGAGAAGGAGAGGAAGAGCGCATGGCCGCAAAGACCGGCCAGAAGATCGGCAACACGAGGAACAGTATGCCGAGGCCGGCGAGCCGACGGCGCAGGAGGCTGGGCTTCATGGAATCCTGGATGGGGGGTGTCAGGCCAGCCAAGTGTACCCCATCGGCGCGGCCCCCCGCCCGTGTCGCTAAGATGAAGCGCTGGATCCGGCATTGCGCTGCGCAGTCCCTGCTCCGCGCAAGCCCGGGGTGTCCCTCCATGGCCACCCGTGCGACGCATGCGTCGCACCCTGCCCGGCCCAGCGCCGTTGAGCCAAAAA
>Ga0335075_10003703_pt1 | contig 24113 bp, 19 predicted proteins | sample Lox_Sample_24_FD_206723 | JGI IMG/M metagenome (GOLD analysis project Ga0335075, IMG submission 206723) | Soil microbial communities from Loxahatchee National Wildlife Refuge, Florida, United States - Lox_Sample_2.4 | ecosystem: Environmental > Terrestrial > Soil > Wetlands | place: USA...
CGTTGCCGACGAAGCCTTCGCCGTCGCGCACGTTGGGGAACGTCCACGCGTGCTCGCGCACGAAAGCCTTGGCGCCGCCCAGCGGATCGCTCCAGTCCACGCCCACGATCCTGCCGCGGCCGGCCGCCGTCCTGGAGAAGCGCTCCAGCGCCGGCGCCTCCTGCGCGCAGGGACCGCACCAGCTCGCCCAGAAGACCACCAGCACCGGCCGGCCGGCCGCCCCCGCGAGCATGCTCTTCAGCGTCACCCGCGGCCCCACCAGCGCTTCGCGGGGCAGCGCCGGCGCCGTGCGGCCGCTGGCCGGGCTCGACGACAGCCCCACGCGCGCCGCCACCGCCAGCGCCGCGATCGCCACGAGCGTCAACGCGAGCGCCCGCATCCGCCGTGCCGCCCGCGCCCGCCCGCCCTCAGCGCGCGGCAAGGAGGGGCACGTCGTGGGCGATTTCCGAGGGCTGGAAGCTCGATGCGTACAGCGTCAGGCGCTTGCCCGAGCCCGTGACCCCGTACACGATGCCCGTGTGGTTGATGAACTGGGGTTCCGCGGCGTCGCGTGCGGCGCCCACCCCCCACGCCTTCCACACGGGCCCCAGTTCCTTGGCCGAGCCGATCAGGTACTGCATCCTGCCGGTCATGCCGTGGCGCGCGAGGAACGCCGCCACCGCCTTCGGCGTGTCCCCGCGCGGGTCCACCGACACGGCGACGATCCGCACTTTGGACGCGGTCTTCGGCCCCATCAGGTTCAGCGCCACGCGCAGGTCGGAGGTGATCAGCGGGCACACGTCCGGGCAGCTCGTGTACAGGAACGTCACGAGCACCGCCTTGCCGCGGTAGTCGGCGATGTTGACCGGCTGCCCGAGGTAGTTGTGCAGGGACAGCGGCGGCGCGGGCTTGGCCGGTTCGAGCACCGCCGCGGCCTCGAAGTGGTCGGCGAGCGCCTGCGCCCGCGCCTTTGAGCCGCTCGAGCCGGGGATCGCCACCAGCGCGATCGCGCCCGCGACGAGCACGAGCACGAGCAGCGACAGCATCACGCGGAGGTCCAGCCCGTTCTTGCGCATCGGACAGCGAAGTTATCAGCGCGCGGCCCCGCGCGTGACCGCTGCCGTCGGCAAGCGAGCTTGCAGTCCTTCCCCTGGAACGCATCTTGCAGCCAGATGTGTTAGTTTGCCGCGCGTTCGTGCCGAGTCCTCGACCCCCCAGGGGGACGAGGAGCGGGGGACCCAATGCAGTCGAGAGGCTGCTGGGGCGAATCGCCGCACATTGCGGCGTAGCGTAGACGCTTACGCGAGCCCGTCAGCTAACCCCGTAGGCGCCATGCAAAGGAATGAGAAAGGACGCCTCGGATGCCGGGATCTGCGCGTGATCTTGCTGTTGTGGACCATTGGAGCGCATCGCTGGAGCGCTCGCGTGCACGTCGTGCCAGAGCGGAGCGCGGGCGCAGGGGCGCCAGAGCGAAGGCGATGTGCTCGGTCGCGGGCTCCAGCGCCACGCTGTCGGCGCTGCTCGACGCGCGCAGCACCCTCCCCCGCGCTCGCGACCTCGCCGAAGAGGAGCCCTGGCAGCTCTCGCTGGGCCGCTCGCGGGCGCGTCGGCGCGCGAGCCAGCTGCGCTTCGTGCCGACCGGCTCGCGCGCCAAGCGCATGTCGCTGGGAGCGCTCGTCGCGCTGAGCGTCGGGCCGGCCGCCGCGAGCCTCGCCGGCGGTGGCGCGACAGCCACGGCGACCGCCGCCGTGGACCCGCCGACGACCACCGAACACGTGATCGTGCTGAGTGCAGGCAGCGAAGGCAGGCAGGTGCGCCTGCTCCAGCAGGCCCTCGGCGGCATCAAGGTCGACGGCGTGTTCGGGCCGGAAACCGAAGCGGCCGTGCGCAGCTTCCAGGCGAGCAGAGGGCTTGCCGTCGACGGCGTTGTCGGGCAGCTGACCAGCGCCGCGTTGCGCAAAGAGAGCGCGGGCAAAGCGATGATGAGCGACTTCAAGGCGCCGATCGCGGAAGCAGGCGGCGAAGCCGCCGTGCCCTCCACGGGCAGCGGCGGCGCGACCGCGCCGGCGTCCACCGCGGAAGCGGTCGGCTCCACCGCGGAAACGGAGGCGTCCAGCGCGGAAGCGCTCGCCTCCGGCGCGCAGGCGCCGACCTCCGCGACATACGTGTCGGACACGAGCGCCGTGTCGGGCGGCACCGGCCACAGCGGCGAAGCGCGGGCGCAGGAAGCGCAGGTGGACGCGGTCAAGCAGCTCCAGATCGCGCTGCACGTCAGCGTGGACGGCCAGTTCGGCCCGGAAACCGAGGCGGCGGTCCGCCGCCTGCAAGCCCGCCACGGCCTCACCACCGACGGCGTCGTCGGCCCGCAGACGTGGGGCGTGATCGGCGTGCACGCCCAGCAGACGCTCACGCCGCCGGCTTCGGCGCTGCCCCGGGCAGCCGGCCACGCGGCCGCGAGCGCCAACGGGCAGGCGGCGCAGGACGCCGCAGACGGCGCGCCGGCCGGCGCCGCGCAGGCGCCCGAACCGAGCGCGAGCGAAGCGGTGCAGTGGCTGCAGGCCGCGCTGCACCTGCCCGTGGACGGCGAATTCGGGCCGGAAACCGAGGCGGCGGTGCGCCGCCTGCAGTCCCGCCACGGCCTCACCACCGACGGCGTCGTCGGCCCCGACACGTGGGCGCTGATCGGCGTGCCGGACGCGCCCACGCTGACCCCGCCCGCGTCGGCGCTGACAAAGCCCGCCGGGCGCCCGGCGACGGGCGCCGCCGGCGACGTCGGCCTGACCGCAGGCAGCGGCGGCACCGCCGGCGGCGACCACGGCGCGGCGCCGAGCACGAGCGAAGCGGTGCAGTGGCTGCAGGCCGCGCTGCACCTGCCCGTGGACGGCGAATTCGGGCCGGAAACCGAGGCGGCGGTGCGCCGCCTGCAGTCCCGCCACGGCCTCACCGCCGACGGCGTCGTCGGCCCGGACACGTGGGCGCTGATCGGCGTCCCGGACGCGCCCACGCTGACCCCGCCGGCGTCCGCGCTGGCGGGCGCGGGCCCCACCGGCGCCCCCGCTGGCGGCGCAGGCGAGGGGGGCGCTGCCACGGGCGAAGGCGAAGGGGTGGTCGAGCGCGTGATCGAGGCGGCCGACGAAATCGCCACGCGCCCGTACGTGTACGGCGGCGGGCACGGCTCGTTCGAGTCCGAGGGCTATGACTGCTCGGGCTCGGTCTCCTACGCGCTGCACGGCGGCGGGCTGCTCAGCTCGCCGGAGGACTCGAGCGAACTGGAGTCCTACGGCGAACCGGGACCCGGCCGCTACATCACGATCTACGCGAACGCCGAACACGCGTACATGGTGATCGACGGCAAACGCTTCGACACGGTCGCGCTCGCGGAAGACGGGTCGCGCTGGGGCGGCGCGGGCGACGACGGCGGCGACTTCGTCGAACGCCACCCCGACGGGCTGTAAGCAGCCGGCCGAGCGTCCCATCCCAGGCGCCGCCTAGCCTGCCCTCCTCCCGCCTGCTGCAACAGCGACGAGAGGAGGCGCGGCGATGCTCGCGCGGGCGCACACGTTCACGATCGAGGACCTGCACACGCGGCACGTGACCGTCGAGGTGGACGTGCGCCGCGGCCTTCCGGCGTTCGCGATCGTGGGCCTCGCGGACACGGCGGTGCGCGAGGCACGCGAGCGGATCGAGGCGGCGATCCTCAACTCCGGGTTCGAGTTCCCCTCGCGGCGCATCACCGCGAACCTCGCTCCCGGAGACGTGCGCAAGGCGGGCCCGGGGCTGGACCTGGCGCTCGCGTGCGCGCTGCTGGCCGCCAGCGGGCAGCTGCCGCCCGACGGCCTCGAGCGCTGCGCGCTGTACGGCGAACTCGCGCTCGACGGCTCGGTGCGCCCCGCGCGCGCCACGCTGGCGGTCGCGCACGCCACGCGCCGGGCGGGCGTGGGCGCGCTGGCGCTGGCGGGCGCGCGCGCACGCGAGGCGACGCTGATCGACGGCCTGCGCGTGGCGGTGGTGGACGACCTGCGCAGCGCTGTGCGCGTGCTGCGCGGGGGCCCGGCCGACACGCCGCCGGCGCTGGCGCACGCAGGTGCCGGCGGCGGCGAGCAGCGCGCGCTGGCGGCTGGCGCCGCGGCGCCTGACCTGGGCGACGTGCGCGGCCAGCATCACGCGGTGCGGGCGCTGGTGATCGCCGCGGCGGGCGCGCACAACCTGCTGCTGAGCGGGCCGCCGGGCACGGGCAAGACGATGCTCGCGCAGCGCCTGCCGTCGATCCTGCCGCCGATGAGCACGGCGGAGGCGATCGAGGTGACGCGCCTTCACAGCCTGAGCAGCGAGCGCGTGGACGGGCTGGTGAGGGACCGGCCGTTTCGCGCGCCCCACCACTCGATCACGACCGCGGGCCTGATCGGCGGGGCGCGCCGCGGCTCGGTGGGAGAGGTGGCGCTGGCCAACCACGGCGTGCTGTTCCTCGACGAGCTGTCGGAGTTCTCGCGCAGCACGCTGGAGGCGCTGCGAGGGCCGCTGGAGGACGGCCGCGTGGCGATCGCGAGGGCTGGCCACTCGAGCGTGCACGCCGCGCGCTTCATGCTGGTGGCGGCGACCAACCCGTGCCCGTGCGGCTACGCGGGGGACGGCGATCGCTGCGCGTGCGGCGAAGCGGACATGGCACGCCACCGCCGGCGCCTGAGCGGCCCGCTGCTCGACCGCATCGACCTGCTCGTGCACCTCGCGCGCGAGGGCGAGCGCCACCTGCGCGAGCCGCCGCTGCTGGACTCCGAGCACGCGCGCGAGCGCGTGGCGGCCGCGCGCGAGCGCCAGGCGGCGAGGCTGGCGGGCGAGGGTGTGAAGGTGAACGCGCAGATGGACGCGCGCATGCTGCGCGAGCACGCGAGGCTGGACGAGCGAGGCGAGCGGCTGCTGGCGGCGGCCTGCCGGCGGGGGCTGCTGAGCGCGCGCGGGCACGATCGCGTGCTGCGCGTGGCGAGGACGATCGCCGACCTGGGCGCCAGCGAGAAGGTGCGCGCACGCGACGTGGGCGTGGCGATGCGAGCCGACGCGACGCTCGCGCACAGCAGGGCGCTGTGAGCGCGGCGCGCGCGTGCCCGAGCTGCGTGCGTCGCAGCTGGCTGCTGGCGCAGCTGAGCGGCCCGCTGGACTGCTGCGCGCGCGACCGGGGGCGCCTGCTCGAGCTGCTGCGGCTGCCCGACACGCAGCTGATACGCGCTGTGGCGGGCAGGCGCAGCGCGGAGCTGACGGCACGGCACCGAAGCTTCGACGCCGGCGCGCTCCGCTCGGCGGGCGGCCCGGTCCCGTCGAAGGGCGGCCCGGCCCCTGCGACGGGCGGCGCGGCGCAGGCGCTGTGCCGCCATCGCCGCGGCTATCCGGACGGGCTGAGGACGCCGGCGGCTCCGCCGATGCTCAACGTGGCCGGTGGCGCCGAGCGCCTGGCGAGGCTGGCGGCGGCGCCGGTGGTGGCGGTGGTGGGCAGCACGAGAGCCAGCGACTACGGCATGGAGACGGCGCGTTCGCTTGCGCGCGGCCTCGCGGCGTGCGGGGTGACGGTGGCGGCGGGGCTCACGGACGGCATCGCGGTGGCGGCGCACGCGGGGGCGCTCGAGGCGGGCGGCGGGACGATCGCGGTGATGGGCGGCGGGCTGGAGGTGGCGTGCCCGGCGCGCAGGCGCGCGCTGTACGCGCACGTGACGCGGCGCGGCTGCGCGGTGGGCGAGCTTCCGATCGACTGCCACGGGCGGCGCTGGGGGCAGCTGGCGAGTGAGCGCATCGTGGTCGCGCTGGCCCGGCTGGTGATCGTGGTGGAGGCCGACGAGACTCCCGCGGAGCTGGCGCCCGCGCACATCGCGTCGACGCTCGGTCGCAGCGTGGCGGCGGTTCCCGGTCGCGTCAGCTCTGCGCTCTCGCGCGGCACCAACGCGCTGCTGATGGGCGGGGCGAGCCTGGTGCGCGGCCCGCAGGACGCGCTCGAGCTGCTGCACCCGCCACCGCGTGCCGACGGGGAGCGGGCAGCCGCGTCGGCCTGCGGGGCGGCGGGCGAGCGGCCGCTGGAGGCGAGGCTGGAGAGGATGCTCGAGCGGGTCGGCGGCGGGTGCGACACCCCGGACGCGCTCGCGCGCGAGGGCGTAGAGCCGGGCGACGCGCTGCTGGCGCTCAGCGAGCTGGAGCTGCTGGGGCTGCTGGCGCGAGGCGACGGCGGGCGCTACGTGGCGCGCGCCTCCCCGCCGGCGGCGCAGGGGTAGCGAGCGCGGACCGCGCCCGTCGACGAGCGACCGGGGGCTTTGAACAAGCCGAAAATCGGTCGTCTACTGGTTGGGAGACAGGCTCAAGAAGGTGCCTCATATCGCCGACGCCTTGCCTTGAGACGAGGAAACAACAGATACCGCGGATGACGATGGAAGCACGACAGACACCTCGACGGGACGAAAGGGATGGTGAGCTGCGCCGTCTGGGCGACGCGCTGGGGGCGCGCGTCGAGGAGGTGCTCGCACGCGCAGACGCTTTGGAGCGCGATGCCAAGAGCGCGCCCGCGCAGCCCGTGGACCCGCTGGTACGCGAGAGCTTCGAGCAGATCGGGCGCCGTTCGACGCTGGCGGTGGCGGAGTGGATAGCGGGTGGGAACCCGGAGGCCGGACGCGCGACCGGCCAGCACGTGTCGCACACGTACGGGCAGATGGCCGCGCAGAGCGCGACGCCGCTGGGCGAGCTGACCAAGCGCTGCCTGCGCTGGCGCGACGCGGTGACGTCCGTGCTGCGCGAGTGCGCGGGCGAGCTGGAGATCTCCTCGGCGTCGTTGTTGAAGGCGCTGTCGATGACCCAGCGCACGATCGACGTGATGCTCGTGCGCATGTGCGAGGCGTTCGAGCAGGAGCGCGCGTCGATCGAGCAGGAGCTGGCGCGCCGCCAGGAAGAGCTGGCGTTCATGGCCACGCACGACCAGCTCACGGGGCTGCCCAACCGCACGCTGATCCTGGACCGCGGCGAGCAGATGCTGAGCCGCGCGCGACGGCTGAAGACGCCTGTTGCCGCGCTGCTGATCGAGCTGGACAACTTCACCGGCATCAACGACACGCTCGGACGCGAGTCCGGCGACGAGCTGCTGCGGGCGGTGGCCGCGCGCCTGGACGGCGTCGTCCGCGACATCGACGCGCTCGGACGCATCGGCGGCGACGAGTTCGTGGTGCTCGTGGAAGAGGTCGACAGGACGGCGGACGTGGCGCTGATCGCGGACCGCCTGCGCGAAGCCCTGAGGCCGCCGTTCACGCTCGCGAGCGGCGCGCACGCCAAGTTGACGGTGACCGCGAGCATCGGCGCGGTCACCGGCGAGCGCGCGTCGGTGGAGGAGCTGCTGCGCGACGCCGACATCGCGATGCACCGCGCCAAGTGGGAAGGCAAGAACCGGCACGTGGTGTTCGAGTCGGGCATGCAGGACGTGGTGCAGAACCGCATGGAACTCGAGATGGACCTGCGCGCCGCGCTGGAGCACGACGAGTTCTTCCTGATGTACCAGCCGACGTTCGACCTGCGTGCGATGACGCCCACGGGGGTGGAGGCGCTGCTGCGCTGGAACCGCCGCTCGCGCGGGGTCGTGCAGCCCGACGACTTCATCCCGCTGCTGGAGGAGACGGGCCTGATCGTGGAGGTCGGCAAATGGGTGCTGGAGGAGGCGTGCCGCCAGGGTGCCCGCTGGCGCCGCGACGGGCACGAGGTCTCGATCGCGGTGAACGTGTCCGCGCGCCAGCTCGAGAGCGATGAGTTCATCGCCGACGTGAGCGAGGCGCTGGCGAGCAGCGGGCTGGAGGCGAGCGGGCTGACGCTGGAGATCACGGAGACGACGCTGATGCGCGATCCCGAGGAAACCGCGCGACGCCTGCGGGCGATCAAGGAGCTGGGCGTGCGCATCGCGATCGACGACTTCGGCACTGGCTACTCCTCGTTCGCGCACCTGCAGCGGTTCCCGCTCGACGCCCTGAAGATAGACCGCTCGTTCATCTTCCAGCTGGCCGACAACCCCGAAGGCGAAACGCTCCTGCGCACGCTGGTGAAGCTCGGCAAGGCGCTGTCGATGGAGACGGTCGCCGAGGGCATCGAGCGCAAGCACCAGCTCTCGCTGCTGCGCGAGGAGCAGTGCGACGGCGGCCAGGGCTACCTGTTCGCGCGTCCGCTTACCGTGGAGGCGGCCGAAGCGTTCCTGCAGGACTGGCGGGCTGGCGAGGCTCCCGACTCCAGGATGCAGGACGCGCCCAGCATGTAGGACCGCAGGACCCCTTCCTCGAGCCTGTAGGCTTACCGTCCCATGGTCGCCACACGGGAGCCTGGATGAGCGACAGCTTCGATGTGATCGTGGTGGGCGCGCGCTGCGCGGGATCGCCGCTGGCGGCGCTGCTGGCGAAGCGGGGGATCAGCGTGGCGCTTGTGGAGCAGGCCACGTTTCCGCGCGACACGCTGTCGACCGCCTACTTCGAGGCGCGGGGGATGGCGTTCGCCGACAGCCTGGGTTTGACGGACAGGATCCGCCAGACGGGCGCGCCGTTTGTCAACCACAACAACGTGCGCCTGGAGGACCTCCGCTATGTCGCGCCGATACCGCAGCGGCCCGGCGACGTCGGCGGCGGCGTGTCGGTGCGTCGTATGCTGCTCGATCCGATCCTCGCCGAGGCCGCAGCCGAGGCCGGGGCCGAGGTGCGCATGGCGACGAAGGTGACGGGCTTGCTCGAGGACGGAGGCCGGGTGACGGGCGTCCGGGTCACGCACAAGGGCGCGGAGGCTTCGCTCGACGCCCGGCTCGTCGTCGGGGCCGACGGGCGCAACTCGACGGTGGCACGGCTGGCCGGCTCGCGCAAGTACAACCTCACGCCAAACGAGCGCTTCGCGTACTGGTCGTTCTTCGAGGACGCCAACCCGGGCTCGGAGCCGGCGTTCATCTTCCACCGCTGGGGGGATCGGGTCGTGCTGGGGTTCCCCTGCGACAGCGGGCTGTACCAGGCGATCGTGATCGCGGACCTGAGCGAGCTGCCGCGCTTTCGCGCCGATCTCGAGGGCAGCTTCATGGAGTACGGGTGCTCCTGCGAGCCGGTGGCGGAGATCCTCTCGGGCGCCCGCCGCGTGGGGAAGTTCTTCGGGATGCTGCGCTGGGAGGGGTTCTTCCGCGAGCCTACGGGCCCTGGGTGGGTCCTGGCGGGCGACGCCGGGCATTTCAAGGACCCGACGGCCGGGCAGGGCATCCAGGACGCCTTCGGGCAGGCCGACGCGCTCGCGCGGGCGATCGTCAAGGCGCTCGACGGTCCCGCCGGGCAGTTCGACGGCGAACTCGCAGCCTGGGGCCGCTGGCGAGACAAGGACGCCGTCGAGCACTACTGGCTCGCTACCGACCTGGGCAACGCGGGGCTGCTCCCCGCCGTGGTGCCCGAGGTCTACGCGCGGCTGCTCGCGCAGGGCAAGATCGGCCTGGCGATCGACATGTTCAACCACCGCGCGTGGCCCTCGCAGGTGTTCACGCCGCAGCGCGTGCTCGGCGCCACCGGCAGGCTGCTGGCGCGTCGCGGCTGCGACCGCCCCGCCCTGCTCAGGGAGGTCTTCGGGCTCGCTGCCCAGGACGTTCGGCGGCGGCGCATGGGGCGCCGGCCGGTGTATGCGCAGGCGGGTAGGTCACTCGACGCGGGGGCGACCGAGGTCGAGGACCCGGAGGCGGTCGTGGCGTGAGGCGAGTGCGTGCTTGGTGAGCTTTTGGCGGTGCTTTTGCGTGAAGAAGCGGACGAAGGGATTCGAACCCTCGACCTTCGCCATGGCAAGGCGACGCTCTAGCCAGCTGAGCTACGTCCGCGAACTCTTCGCATTCTAGCCTCAGCCGGGACGGCGCGCGCGAACCTGGTAGACGGCCAGGTCGCCGGACTCGAAGCTGTGCCCGGCCGAGCGCAGGTACAGCCGCCACACGCGCGTACGCTCGACGCCCGCGAGCTGCTCGGCCCGCTCGAGCTGCTCGTCAAGGCGCCGCGCCCAGTGGCTCAGCGTCACCGCGTAGTCCTCGCGAAAGCCCTCCACGTGCCCGGTCCAGAAGCCCGCGCGCTCGAGCGCCAGCTGCACGCGCGACAGCGGCAGCGGCTCGCCGTCGGGGAACACGTAGCGCGTGGAGAACAGGTCCTCCAGCGGCGTCGCGTCGGGGTCGAGCATCGCGATCGCGTGGTTGAGCAGTTTGCCGTTCGGCCGCAAAAGCCCGAACAGCGTGCGCGCGTACTCGTCGATCTGCTTCTCGCCGACGTGCTCGGACATGCCGACGCTCGCGATCGCGTCGAACGACCCGGCTGTCAGCTGGCGGTAGTCCTGCACGCGGATCTCCACCTGCTCGCTGAGGCCGGCATCCGCCACGCGCTCGCGCGCCCGCTCCGCCTGATGCCGGGACAGCGTGATGCCGACCACCTCCACTCCGTGCTCGCGCGCGGCGTGGATCGCGAAGCTGCCCCAGCCACAGCCGACGTCGAGCACGCGCATGCCCGGCTGCAGGTCGAGCTTGCCCGCGACCAGCTCCAGTTTCGTGCGCTGCGCCTCCTCCAGCGTTTGTGCGCCGCGCGAGAAGACCCCGCAGCTGTAGGTCATCGACTCGTCCAGGAACAGCGAGAAGAACTCGTTGCCGACGTCGTAGTGGTAGCGCACCGCCTGAGCGTCCCGCTCGGCGCTGTGCAGCTCGCCGCGGGGGATCAGCTCGAGATCGGGGCGGCGCGGCAGGCCGCCGGGGATCGCCGCCGCGGCCGCCGCCAAACCCAGGCGCACACGGTCGGTCAGCGTCAGCGGCGGCGGGTCGAAGCGCTCGACGGTCCGCAGCGCAAGGTCGAGGTCGTCCACCGCCAGCGAGCCGTCCACGTACGCGCGGCCCAGGCCCAGCGTGCTCGGCGCCGCCAGGAAGTGCGCGAGCGCCACGGGCCTGCGCACGAAGAACGTCGGCGCATCGGCCACCGTCGCGGCCACGCTCGCCCCGTCCCAGAAGCGCACGTTGAACGGCCGTGAGGGGAACACGCGTCGGAGCTCTCGTCCGAGCGGCTCGCTGATGCGCAGCAACGCCACGCGCGCAGGATCGCAGATGGACGCTAGCCCTTGAAGGTCGAGCGCCCGTGGTCGCCGAACGGCTCGTCGCGCTCGCGCACGGCCTCGCGAAACCCGGCCTGCACAGCGCGGCTTCTGAACGCGTGACCCTCCGCCGTGTGGCGCGCGATCCCGTCGAAGACCGTGCCCAGCAGCTGCGAGGCGTGCAGGCCCTGCGCGTGCACGCTCTGGTTGACCAGCAGCTTCATCATCATCAGCTGGTTGACAGGCACGCGCGCGATCCGCTCCAGCAAGACGTCGGTGCGCTCCGCGAGCCGATCCGCCGGCGGCGCCTCGATCGCAAGCCCCCACTCCACCGCCTCCGTGCCCGACAGGCAGTCGCCCGTGAACAGCAGCCGCTTGGCGCGCTGCGCCCCCACGCGGTGAGCCCACAGCGCAGTCGTCGGCGAGCCCCACACGCGCGCCGGCGGATAGCCGATCTTCGCGTCCGCCGCCACCAGCAGCAGGTCCGAGCACAGCGCCATGTCGGTGCCGCCCGCGATGCAGAAGCCGTGCACGCTGCACACCACCGGCTTGCCGCAGTCGAACAGGCTCATGAAGCCGCCGACGTTGCGGCTCATCATCGCGTAGTCGACCATCGGGTCCCACGTGGCGCCAGGGTCGTGGTTGGCGGCGATCACCACGGGGTCCAAAGGCGAGCCCGCCGGCACTGGCGCCCGCGGCCCCTCCGTCGCGCTCGCGGGTCCCTCCGCCGGCGCGGGTCCCTCCGCCGGCGCCCCGGCGCGCCGTTCCGCGCTCTCCACGAGGTCATAGCCGCCGCAGAAGCCCGAGCCTGCGCCCGTCAGCGACAGCACGTGCACGCCCGGATCGAGGTCGGCGCGCTCCACGCACGCGGCCAGCTCGCCGATCATCTGGCGAGTGATCGCGTTGCCGCGCTCGGGGCGATCGAGCGTGAGCCGCGCCACGCGGCCGGTGACCTCGTAGCGTACGACCGCTCGGTCCCCCATGCGCGCGCACTCTAGCGCCGCGCGCCGAGCCCGCGGGGCGGGGCGGTGACATACTTCGCGCGTGCCCAGCGATCACGCGTTGGCTCGCCTCTCGATCCTGATGCCCGCCGCGGCGCTGCGTGGGCTCGGCAGGCTCAACACGCCCATCTACCGCCTCACGCGCGGGCGACTGATGAACAAGGTCGGGCGTGCGCCGGTCATGCTGCTGACCTCCACCGGACGGCGCTCGGGCAAGCAGCGGACGGCGCCCGTCCTGTTCGGAGTCGACGGAGAGCGCCTGGTGGCGATCAGCTCCAATGGCGGCAACCACAACACGCCCGGATGGGCGTACAACCTGAAAGCCAATCCCGACGCCGAAGTGCAGATTCGCGGCGAACGCCGCCGGGTGCGGGCGCGCGTCGCCGAGGGGGACGAGCGCGCGGCGTTGTGGCGCAAGATGAACGAGCAGTACGCGGGCTTCGACGACTACGACGCCAACGTCGCTCGCGACATCGCAGTGTTCGTGCTCGAGCCGCGCAGCTAGCGCTAGTGTGATCGCATGCGCTTGTTCGGCACAGACAAGACCGCGATGGTCGCGTCCGCGGACGCCCTGCCAGGCCGCGCGCAGGAGATGCCCGTGCCCGATCGCCACGCGGTGTTCGGCACCCCGCTGCGGGGGCCGTTTCCCGAGGGGATCGAGCAGGCGATCTTCGCGATGGGCTGCTTCTGGGGCGCCGAGCGAACGTTCTGGGAGCTGCCCGGCGTGTACTCCACCGCGGTCGGCTACGCCGGCGGCACGACGCCCAACCCCACCTACCAGGAGGTGTGCAGCGGCGCAACCGGGCACACCGAGGCCGTGCTCGTCGCCTTCGACCCGGCCAAGATCAGCTACGAGGAGCTGCTGCGTCACTTCTGGGAGGGGCACGACCCCACGCAGGGCATGCGCCAGGGCAACGACGTCGGCACGCAGTACCGCTCCGCGATCTACTGGCTCGACGAGGCCCAGCGTGCCGCCGCCGAGGCCAGCCGCGATATGTACGCCGGGCAGCTGAAGGCGAGCGGATACGGCGAGATCACCACGGAGATCGCCAAGGCCGGCCCCTTCTACTACGCCGAGGACTACCACCAGCAGTACCTGCACAAGAACCCCGGCGGCTACTGCGGGCTCGGCGGAACCGGCGTGAGCTGCCCCGTCGGCCTGCGCGCGTAGCGCTCACGAGACGCCGCGCCGCCGGCACCGCGCAGCGAGGCGGCGGCGAGACGTCGAGGCCCGTCACGCGCCCGCTCGAACCCGCACGCGCGTCTCCCGAACGCAGAAGCAAGCGGCCCCGCCGAAGCGGGGCCGCCAACCATCCTCAACCCCAAGGCGGGCGCGCTCGTGGGGAGAACGCGCCCGCCACCAGGAGGAGAGCTTCTGCCGCGCTACGCCCCCGCGCCCGCGGGCACGCTACCCGTGCCCGGCTGCCAGGCGGGCGGGTGCGGGCCACCGAGCGTTGGCACGTCCGCCGGGTAGACCTCGTTGCCGTGGATCGCGTGATCGCCGATCTCCAGCTCCTCGTCTGACAAGCGCAGGGGCACGAAGATGCCGATCACCTTCAGGATGATGTACGTCGCCACGGCCGTGTACGCGATCACCCATGCGGCAGCCTCCGCCTGCCAGCGCAGCAGCGTCCAGCTGCCGTTGACGAGCAGGCTGCCTTTGCCGGGCAGGTTCGACGCGCCGCCCACGCCGATGTACTCGACCACGTTCGGGTCCGCGAGCAGGCCGACGAGCAGGCCTCCGGCCAAGCCGGCGATCCCGTGCGTGTAGATCACCCCCAGCGTGTCGTCCACCGATCGGAACATCGGCGCGCGGCTGAGGAAGCGGATCGCCATCCACACGATCGTCGCGTCCACCACGCCGACCACTATCGCCCCGTAGCCGTTGACGAAACCCGCCGAGGGCGTGATCCCCACGAGCCCCGTGATCATGCCGTTGACGGCGCCCAGCATCGACGGCTTGTCGCGGAAGATGTAGTCCCACGCGATCCACACCATCATCGCCACGGCGGTCGCGAGGTTGGTGTTGAGCACCGCAGCGGAGGCGTCCGCGCCCGCGTAGTAGGAGTCCCCGCCGTTGAAGCCGTTCCAGCCGAGCCACAGCAAACCCGCGCCGCACGCGACCATCAGCAGGTTGTTGGGCGCGTCGATCTCTCGATCTCGCTGCAATCGTGGACCGATCACCGCCGCGAACACGAACCCGGAGACGCCGGCGGCGAGATGGATCACGTAGCCACCCGAGTAGTCCAGGGCGCCGTGCGCGGCGAAGTAGCCGCCACCCCACAGCAGGAACGCGTTGACCGTGTACACGCACGTGATCCACGCCAGCACGTACGGGATCCACGCCTTGAAGTTCACGCGGCCGAGCACCGAGCCGAGCGCCAGGATCGGCGTGATCGCGGCGAACACGAACTGGAAGTACACGAGCGAGGCCTCCGGGAAGTGGAACGGCGGCCCTTCCGTGACGGACGGGATCAGCGCCTGGTGCTCCTCACCGGCGTGCCCGAGGACGCTGCCCGGTTCGCCGAGGAACGTGCCGAGGAACCCTTTCGTCCCGAAGACGCCCGACCCGCTGTGCGCGATGGGGTTGTCGAAGCCCATCTTGAACGCCCACAGACACCACGCGATCAGCGTCAGGCAGAACGCCACGAACGTGAGCATCATGCTGTTGACCGACCAGCGCTTCTGCATGACCCCGCCGTACAGGACCGCCAGGCCGGGCAGGCTCATCAGCCCGACGAACGTCGCCGCGGTCATCTGCCACGCGTTGTCCCCCGCATTCAGCCAACTTGGGTATGACAGCCAGGTCATGTGCCTCCGTTCCTGCCGTTGTGTGTGTGCGAGCCCCGCAGCGCGAACGCGCACCCTTTGTCAGTCCAGTTATGAAATCCGGCGGATGTGAACGCGGGTAGGGCCAACCTGGCCAACACTTGGGCATCCCGTTTCGACATTTGTCCAGACGCCCGCAAACTGCGGGCGCACGCGGCCCGCAGGCCGATTCGGGCTCAGCCTGCGGCGAACGGGAAGCCCGCGCGGCGGCACGCCGCGCGCAGTTCGTGCTCGATCGAGTGGAAGTCGCCGGACGCGCACACGCGCCTGGCGCGCGCGCCGCACGCGTGCAGTTCGGCGCCGCCGAGCGTGCTCGCGAACGTCACCGACACGCAGTCCCTGCGCGCCGGCGAGCCACTCGTCAGCGCGTACGCGCCGAGCCCCGCCAGGACGAGCGCGAGACAGCTGAGCAGCACTGCCACCACGGTCTTCTCGCGCCTGCCCCAGCGCAGCGGCTCCGACAGCCGCCGCGACTGTTCTTGCATGATCATCGAGCCGTGAAGGCTACTCGGCGTCGGCGGGCTCGAACGAGAGCGCCGCCGAGTTGATGCAGTAGCGCTGGCCTGTCGGTCCGGGACCGTCGTCGAACACGTGGCCCAGATGCCCGCCGCAGTTGCGGCAGACGACCTCCGTGCGGCGCATCAGCAGGCTGTTGTCCGGGCGCAGCTCCACCGCTTCGGCCACGGCCGGCTCCATGAAGCTCGGCCAGCCCGTGCCCGACTCGAACTTCGTGTCCGCGCTGAACAGCATCGCGCCGCACGCCGCGCAGCGGTAGTCGCCCGAGTCCTTGTTGTAGACGTACTCGCCCGTGAACGGCGGCTCCGTGCCCGCCTTGCGCAGGACCTCGTACTGCGCGGGCGTCAGCTGCTCGCGCCACTGCTCATCGCTCTTCACCACTCGCGGCTCGGTCGATGACATGAGCATGTTCTAGCACCGATCGCCGCCCCCGAGCCGCCGGCCGGGAACCGGCACGGGAGCCTGCTATATTGATGTTTACGTTCACGTCAGATTTCTAGTTTGGAGATCATGCCGAGCCCAGCCAGCACCGCCCCGCCCAGCCCCCGCGCATCCGCTTCCACCGACCGCGCCGCCTCCCAGCGCTTCGGCGTGGCCGCCGGCCACGAGCACTACAAGTGGTGGGCGCTGTCGTGCACCAGCCTCGGCATGCTGCTCGCGGCGACCAACTCGGGCACGCTGATCATCGCGCTGCCCGACCTCGAGCGCTCGCTGCACACGAGCCTGCTCGCGCTCGTGTGGGTGATCCTCGCCTACCTGATCGCCGCGACCGTGCTCGTGCTGATGGCCGGGCGCCTGAGCGACCTGTTCGGGCGCAAGCGCGCGTACGTCGGCGGCTTCCTCGTGTTCGCGCTCGCCTCCCTCGGCGCCGGCTTCTCCTCGGGCGCGACCGTGCTGATCCTGTGGCGCGTGCTGCAGGGCATCGGCTCGGCGTTCCTGTTCGCCAACGCCGCCGCGCTCGTCACCGACGCCTTCCCGCGCGAGGAGCTGGGGCTGGCGATGGGCGCCAACACGATGGTCGCCGCGATCGGGCTCGTGCTCGGGCCGGTGCTCGGCGGCGCGCTCGTCGCCATCTCCTGGCACTGGGTCTTCTGGTTCAACGTCCCGTTCGCGCTCGCCGGCGCCGCGTGGGGCGCGCTGATCCTGCGCGAGCTGGCCAAACCGGACTCCGTGCGCGGCTACGACGTGCTCGGCACCAGCGCCTTCGTCGTCGGTCTCACCGGCCTCGTGCTCGGCGTCTCGCGCGGCGGGCTGTCGGGCTGGGACGACGCGATCGTGATCGCCGGCCTGGCCGCCGCCGCGGTGCTGCTGCCGCTGTTCGTGCTGATCGAGCGACGCTCGCGCGCGCCGATGCTCGACCTGCAGATCTTCCGCAGCCGCCTGTTCGCGGCCGCCAGCGGCGCCGCGTTCATCAACGGCCTCGCGCGCTTCGCGCTGATGTTCCTGTTCGTGTTCTACTTCCAGGGCGCGCAGGGGGACACGCCGATCGACGCCGGCATCAAGCTGATCCCGCTCGCGCTCGGCATGCTCGTCGCCTCGCCGCTCGCCGGCGCCTACGCCGATCGCCACGGCTCGCGCGCGCTGGCCGCGATCGGCATGCTCGTCAGCGCGGCGGGCCTGGCGGCGATGACGACGCTGCAGGTGCACACCGCCTACTGGCAGAGCGCGCTGTGGCTGGCGCTCGTGGGCGTCGGCTCGGGAATGTTCAACAGCCCCAACACCGCCGCGATGATGGGCGTCGTGCCCGCGCACCGCCGCGGCATCGCCGCCGGCGCGCGCACGCTGCTGCAGAACACCGGCGCGGTGCTGTCGATCGCGTTCGTGCTCGCGATCGTCACCTCCTCGGTGCCGAAAGCCACGCTGTTCGCGGTCTTCTCCGGCCTGGCCAAGGGGCTCTCCCAGGAAAAGCTCGCGCCGTTCATCGCCAACATGCACACCGCCCTGTGGGTGCTCGCGGCCGTGTCGCTGGCGGGAGCGTTCGTGTGCCTGCTGCGCCCCAGCCACGTGCAGCCCGACGCGGCGGAGCGGCGCCGGCAGCACCAGCCGCCGGCCCCGGCGGACGTCCCCGCGGGAGAGCTGGCCGCATGAGCCTGCGCATCGGCGACGTCGCGCGCCTGGTCGGGACCACCCCCAGGACGATCCGCTACTACGAGGAGATCGGCCTGCTCCCCGAGGCGTCCGCGCGCCCCTCCGGCCAGCACCGCATGTACACCAACGCCGAGGTCGAGCGGCTGCGCGAGGTGATGCGCCTGAAGGACCTGCTCGGCGTGTCGCTGGACGAGCTGAAGACGCTGCTCACCGCCGAGGAGGCGCGCGCCGAGGTGCGTGCGCAGCTGCGGCAAGACGACGTCCACCCGGATCGCCGTCGCGAGCTGCTCGACGAGGCGCTGGGCCACATCGAGCGCCAGCTCGAGCTGGTGCGCCACCGCGCCCGCGAGCTGGGCAAGCTGGAGCACGAGCTGTGCGAGACGCGCAAGCGCGTGAAGCGCAAGATCCGCGAGCTGCGCGAAGGCGCGCCCGACGACGAACACGGCGGCGGCGAGCGGCTGCTCACCCCGGCCGCGCGCGGGTAAAGCACATGGAGCGCAAGTGGTGGACGCTGATCGCCGTCTCGGTGGCGATCTTCATGCTGCTGCTCGACATCACCGTCGTAAACGTCGCGCTGCCCGACATCCAGCGCTCGCTGCACTCGAGCTTCGCCGACCTGCAATGGGTCGTCAACGCCTACTCGCTGACGCTCGCGGCGTTCCTGCTGACCGCCGGCGCGCTCGCCGACCTGCTCGGGCGAAAGCGCGTGTTCACCGTCGGCCTGGTCGTGTTCACCGCCGCGTCCGCCACGTGCGGGCTGTCCGGCAGCCCGCTCGCGCTGAACATCGCACGCGCCGTGCAGGGCACGGGTGGCGCGATGATGTTCGCGACCTCGCTCGCGCTGATCGCCTCCGCCTTCCACGGCAAGGAGCGCGGCGTCGCGTTCGGCGTGTTCGGCGGCGTGATCGGCGCGGCCGTCGCCGTCGGCCCGGTGGTCGGCGGCGTGATCACCTCGGGCATCGGCTGGGAATGGATCTTCTTCGTCAACGTGCCGATCGGCGTCGGCGCGGTGGCGCTCACGCTCAGCCAGGTCAGCGAGTCGCGCGACCCGGACGCCAGCGGCGTCGACTGGATCGGCCTGGTCACGTTCTCCGGCTCGCTGTTCCTGTTCGTGCTCGCGCTGATCGAGGGCAACGAAAAGGGCTGGGGCTCCACGCGCATCGTCGCGTTCCTCGCCGCCGCCGCCGTGCTGCTCGTGCTGTTCATCGTCGCCGAGGCGCGCCAGCGGCGCCCGATGCTCGACCTCACGCTGTTCCGCCGCCCCGCGTTCGCCGGCGCGAGCGCGGTCGCGTTCGCGATCTCCTCCTCGATGTTCGCCATGTTCCTGTACCTCACGCTCTACATCCAGGACGTGCTCGGCTACGACCCCTTGCAGGCGGGGCTGCGCTTCCTGCCGATCACGCTGCTGTCGTTCGCCGTCGCGCCCCTGTCCGGCCGGCTGAGCGTGCGCATCCCCGTGCGGCTGCTGCTCGGCGTCGGCATGCTGCTAGTGAGCGGCGGCCTGCTGACGATGACCGCGATCCACGTCAGCTCCGGATGGACGGCGCTGATCCCCGGCTTCCTGCTCGCGGGCGCGGGCATCGGCATGATCAACCCGCCGCTCGCCTCCACCGCGATCGGCGTCGTGCACCACTCGCGCAGCGGCATGGCGTCGGGCATCAACAACACCTTCCGCCAGGTCGGCATCGCCACCGGCATCGCCGGGCTGGGCGCCGTCTTCCAGCACCAGGTCACGCACAAGACGGTCGCCGCGCTCGACTCCACCGCGGCCGGACGCGGCGTCGTCGCCTCCAGCCACGGCAAGCTGTCCGGCGCGCTCGTCTCCGGCGAAGTCTCACAGCTCACCAGCCGGCTCGCGCCCGCCTCGCGCGCCGCGCTCGGGCACGCCTATCGCGTCGGCTTCACAGAGGCGTTCACCACGATCCTCACGATCGGCACGGGCATCGCGCTCGCGGGCGCGCTGCTGGCGTTCGCGCTCGTGCGCAGCAGCGACTTCGTCAGCTCGCAGGCGCCATCCGCGGAGGGCGCCGAGCAGGAGCCCGCCGTGGCGGCGGCGTGAGCGCACGCGAGCCCCGCCCCCTGCGGCCGCCTGCGCCGCCGGCGGGGCTGTGCGACACGTGCGCGCACCAGCAGCTCGTGGGCAACACGCGCGGCTCGACGTTCTCGCTGTGCAGGCGCTCGCGCCGGGACCCCGCCTACCCGCGCTACCCGCGCCTGCCCGTGCGCGAGTGCGCCGGATACGAGCGCCGGCCGGACAGGTGATCGCCGCGCTGCAATAATCGTTGCTCACACAACTATGACGACCTTCTACCGACTGCTTGGATTCCTACGGCCCTACCGGCGCGGGTTGATCGTCTCGTGGGCGCTCGCGAGCCTCGCGATGGTCATGACCGTCGCGCTGCCGCTGCTGACCGGGCACGTGGTCGACACGATCGGCAAGGCCGTGTCGCACGGGCGCCTCGCGCCCTCCGCCGCGCGCGCCCACGACCGCCACACGCTACTGCTCCTGTCGCTCGCGATCCTCGGCGTGGTGCTCGCCCGCTGGGGCTTCACCTACTGGCGGCGGATGGTCGCCGGGCGCGTGTCGCTCGCCGTCGAATACGACCTGCGCGAGCGCATGTACGCGCACCTGCAACGCCTCGAGCTGGGCTTCTTCGACCACCAGCAGACCGGCCAGCTGATGTCGCGCGCGACCGTCGACCTCGCCGCCGTGCGCTTCTTCCTCGGCTACGGGCTCGTGTTCATCCTGCAATCGATCCTCTCGATCAGCCTCGCCGGCGTGGTGATGCTCGCGATCAACCCCGGCCTCGGCGCGATCTCGCTCGCGCCTGTGCCGTTCGTCGTGGTGCTCTCCTACCGCTACGGGAGGCGCGCGCGCCCGGCGATCCAGGAGACACAGCAGCGGATCGCCGAGCTGACCGCCGACGCCGAGGAGAACATCTCCGGCGTGCGCGTCGTCAAGGCGTTCGCGCGCGAGCGCCGCCAGCTGGCGCGCTTCCGCGAGACCGTCGGGCGCGTGTTCGACCAGGCGATGGTCGCCACGCGCCTGGAAGCGGGCTACAACCCCGTGATCGGCTTCCTGCCGCAGCTGGGGCTCGCCGCGGTGCTGCTGCTCGGCGGCGAGGAGGTGATCCACGCGCACCTCGCGCTCGGCCAGTTCACCGCCTTCTACCTGTACCTGAACATGCTCATCACGCCGATGCGCTCGCTCGGCGTCACGCTCAACCTCGCCCAGCGCGCGACCGCCTCGGGCGCGCGCATCTTCCAGCTGCTCGACCGCGACCCGCGCCTGAGCGAGCGCCCCGGCGCGCAGCCGCTGCCGCCAGGCAACGGCCACGTGCAGCTGCGCGACGTCACGCTGCGCTACGAGGACCCCCACGACGAGCTGGACGCCCCCGCGCAGGGACTCACGCCGCAGGCGCAAGGACCCCACGCACCCCCACCTGCGAGCGCATCCCCGACGGCCGCGCACGACGGCGCGCCGAGCGCCGGGCGCGCGGTGCTGCGCGACGTCGACCTCGACGTGCCCGCAGGGCGCACGGTCGCGCTGGTCGGGCCGACCGGCTCGGGCAAGACGAGCCTCGTGGCGCTGGTCTCGCGGCTGTACGACGCCAGCGCCGGCGAGGTGCTGCTCGACGGCGTCGACGTGCGCGACGTGCAGATGCGCGCGCTGCGCGGCGCCGTGGCGGTCGTCAGCGACGACCCGTTCCTGTTCTCCGCGAGCGTCGCCGAGAACATCGCGTACGCGCGGTCGGGTGGGCCTCCGGTCCCGATCGCCGAGATCGAAGCCGCCGCGCGCAGCGCGCAGGCGCACGAGTTCATCCAGCGGCTGCCAGAGGGCTACGACACGCAGGTCGGCGAGCGCGGGCTCACGCTGTCGGGCGGCCAGCGCCAGCGGCTGGCGATCGCGCGCGCGCTGCTGGCCAACCCGCGCGTGCTGATCCTCGACGACGCCACCTCCTCGGTCGACGCGTCCACCGAGCAGAGCATCAAGCTCGCGCTCGCGCACGCGATGGCCGGGCGCACCACGTTCGTGATCGCGCACCGCCTGTCGACGATCGCGCTCGCCGACCAGATCGTGGTGCTCGAAGGCGGGCGCGTGGTCGCCCAGGGCGAGCACCAGCAGCTGATCGAGCGCTCGCAGCTGTACCGCGAGATCGTCGCGGGCTCGGCCGCTGAGCCGAGCGCCGAGACGGTCATGGCCAACGCGGGAGGGCGGCTGTGAGCCCGCCCGGCGGCGTCGGCGGCATGGGCGGCGGCTTCGGCGGCGGGCGCGGCGGGGCGCGCGCGGGGCTGGGGCCGGGCTCCCAGCGCGGCGGCCAGCGCTGGGCAGGCGAGCGCCCGACGCGCGGCAGCAGCGCGCGCAACCTGCGCGGGCTGCTGGGGCTGCTGCGCCCGTACCGCGCGCGCGTGGCGGGCATGCTGCTCGCGCTCGCGCTCGGCACCGCCGCCTCGCTCGCGCCGCCGCTGCTCGCCAAGCTCGCGATCGACCGCGGCATCGAACGCCACGACGAGCGCACGCTGGTGGTCGTCGTAGTCGCGTTCCTCGTGTCCGCGCTGCTGGTGTGGCTGTCCACGTACGCTCAGACCTACCTCGTCGGCTGGGTGGGCCAGCGCGCGCTCGCGGACCTGCGCATCCGCATCTTCACGCACCTGCAGCGCCAGCCGATCGGCTTCTACGAGAGCCGCCCGGCGGGCGTGCTGATCTCGCGCATCACAAACGACGTGGAGGCGCTGGAAAGCCTCGTGACCGACTCCGTCGTCACGCTGTTCCAGTCGGGGCTGATGCTCGTCGGCGCGATCGGCGTGCTCGTGTACCTCGACGTGAAGCTCGCGCTGCTGACGTTCTGCATCGTGCCGTTCGTCGCAGGCGCGAGCATCTGGTTCAGGCTCGTGTCCGCGGGCGCGTTCAGGCGCACACGCGAGACGATCGGCATGGTCACCGCGTACCTGCAGGAGACGCTGTCGGGCATCCGCGTGGTGCGCAGCTTCGGCCAGGAGCCCGCGCACGAGGCGCGCTTCGCGGCGCTCAACGAGGACAACCGCGAGGCGAACATGGTCACCGTGCGCCTCAACGCCGCGTACTTCCCCGGCGTGGAAATGCTTTCCGGGCTGGCGCTCGCGCTGATCGCGCTGTACGGTGGCTACCAGGCGATCGACGGCCACGTGACCGTCGGCACCGTCGTCGCGTTCGTCGCCACGCTGTCGTTCCTGTTCGAACCGATCCAGCAGCTCTCGCAGCTGTACACGACCTACCAGTCGGGCATGGCCGCGCTGGAGAAGATCTTCCAGCTGCTCGACACCAAGCCGACGCTAGTCGACCGCGAGGGCGCGCTCGAGCTGGGGCCGATCCGCGGCGAGGTCGACTTCGAGGACGTGTCCTTCGCCTACCGCGCGCGCTCGCAGCGGCGCGGTGGCGCTGCCTCCCGGGCTTCTGAGGATGGCGACGGCGCCGGGCCGACGAGCGTGGAGCAGCCGCAGGAGGTGCTCGCGCTAGAGCACGTCGACCTGCACATCCCCGCCGGGCAGACCGTCGCGCTGGTGGGCGCGACCGGCGCGGGAAAGTCGACGATGGCCAAGCTCGCCGCGCGCTTCTACGACCCCACGCGCGGGCGCGTGCTCGTCGACGGGCACGACCTGCGCGAGGTCTCCAGCCGCTCGCTGCGCTCGCAGATGGGCATCGTGCCCCAGGAGGCGTTCCTGTTCTCGGGCAGCGTGCGCGAGAACATCGCCTTCGGACGCCCCGACGCCGACTACGCTCAGGTGCGCGCGGCGGTCAGGGCGGTGGGCGCCGAGGAGTTCATCGCGCAGCTGCCGCGCGGCCTGGACACGGAGGTCGGCGAGCGCGGCGCGCAGCTGTCCGCCGGCCAGCGCCAGCTGCTGGCGTTCGCGCGCGCGCTGATCGCCGACCCGCGCATCCTGATCCTCGACGAGGCGACCTCCAACGTCGACCTGCACACCGAGGCGCGCATCGAGACCGCGCTGCGCCGCCTGCTCGCGGGGCGCACGTCGATCGTGATCGCCCACCGCCTGTCCACGATCCGCCAGGCCGGGCGCATCGTCGTGCTCGAGCACGGCCGCATCGCCGAACAGGGCACGCACGAGGAGCTGATCGACGCCGGCGGGCGCTACTACGAGCTGTACCGCGACTGGACCGCGCAGGCCAGCGCCGCGTGAGCACTCCGGGACAGGGACTCGCAGCGTGTATGCAGCTAGGCCGAACTACTTGTGATAGAGCCAGAAATGGCTCCAGTGGAGGGCAATAGAGCGCCGATCCCGCCGAATGCCTATTGTCGACCTGATGAGCGCTCTGCAGCGGGGCCGGGAGGAACGGCAGAGGTTGCTGAGGAGGGGCGAGCGCGTCTTTGTTTGGAGCTCGACGGTAGCCCCCAGCCTTCTCTTGGTTGCAGGCCGGAGCAGCAGTCGGTGGTAGTGGCGTGCGAGGTGGCGCTTGAGGCAGCGCATCGCCTCGATGCCTCTTGCCCTCCGCTTCCTCGCTTCCTTGCGCGTGAGGTAGGCGCGCGTGGCGCGGTCCAGGTGGCCGCGTGTGATCGCGATAATGTGCCTGGTGCGCTCGTTGACCAGCGAGTCCCGGCGATCACCTAGCAGCCGGATCTCGGCGGCGTCCCG
>Ga0335075_10003704_pt1 | contig 24110 bp, 22 predicted proteins | sample Lox_Sample_24_FD_206723 | JGI IMG/M metagenome (GOLD analysis project Ga0335075, IMG submission 206723) | Soil microbial communities from Loxahatchee National Wildlife Refuge, Florida, United States - Lox_Sample_2.4 | ecosystem: Environmental > Terrestrial > Soil > Wetlands | place: USA...
CCAATGGATCGATCTCTGATTGACCAAGCGGCGGAACCGCCTCCTGGTAGCTACGTATCACCATATCCGCCCGGACATGCGGGTCAATCGTGTCGAGCAGCCGGTAAAGGCGGTTGCGTTCGTCGGGGATGAGCAACGGAGATGGATCCACCTCTTCGATGGCTGCGTCTATCGCCGGGAAAACAGGCGCGTCTTCCGGGAGCTGGAATTTGGCCAATTGCTCAGCTAGGCAATGCAGCGCGCCAGGATGTGCGGCGCACGCGTCTACAATCGTGAGGGTGGCGTTGAAGTCACCGTCGCTTCTGTCTATGTCGCTTCGCTCTATATGGAGCCGTCCGTCGAAGTGGCGCTCAAGCCAATTAATATGAAGAAGGCGGTCCTCTCGGAGGCGGATACCGCTGTGCGCGTGCAACAGCGCGGCGAGGCGATGCCACTCCGGCTCCGGCAAGCGGCTTCTCTCCCGCGGTCGTGGTTGCCTCTTGGCGGGGGCAGGCCGGCATATAGCTCGCAGTTCCGGCCAGTACGCGGCGATGACATCGGTTGGGATCATCCAAGCGATCCGGTCTTCAGCCGCGGTGTCCACGGCGACCACACAGCCGATGACCGCACCGTCTTCCTCGTCGATTACCCCAGCACCACTGAATCCCTGTTGGATGCGCTTGCCCGTAAGTGTTGGGGCGTCCATCTGGATCCACTCGATGTTGGGACCACCGCGACCGATCAGGCGGGCGCGAGCCCATACGCCGTTCAGCTGGCCAATCGGATGCCCCAGTACTTCAATTGTCCGGCGAGCAGGTGAGCCGACGAGGCGCAGCGGCGCCGGAGTGCCTAGGGGCACATCCTCGCCGGCGATCTGCAGCACGGCCAGGTCACCGGCCTCGTCGCGTTTGGGGAACCATGCCTTCTCAATCACCTCCGCGCGATGAACCCGCCTATCCGTGGACTGTGGGAAATCGACTCTGACATGGCCGACCGGTCGCATGATACCGGCAAGGCCGAGAGCGGCCTCGATAACGTGCGCGCATGTTACGATCTTTCGCTCGCCGACGTAAACCCCCGCACCAACCGCGACCTCCCCGTTCGAGGAGAAAATCCTGGCATGCCAGGGGGCAGTGTCAGGCACAGGTTGACCCCGCTATATTCCTGTTTGCCAGGAGCCTGGTATGAGAAGAGAGTTCGACTTCCTTCATCTGACATGTGCATATGACGTTAAGGTAGGACTTTCCTTTCGCTATGGCGATGCCGCTGTTCGCGCCTGAGCGGAAACGGACTAGCTGCGTCATTCAAATCCCCCACCAAGCCATCGTCAATCCTGCGCCGGATCCACCGCATGACGAGACAATGTTGCAGATTACTGGCCATAGCGTACTAGCCGATATGTAGCGATTAAATACTTCGTTGCAACTGTGACGGTTGTTCTGTCTGGAGGCCTCTGCGTAGGGGTAACCACAGACAGGCAATCCCAGCCGCTGGTCAGAAGTTGAAGACGGTCAGCCACTCTGCCTCGCGCGGCCGGAATCCGTACTTCGCCATCAGGTGGCGGGTCAGCGCGGGCATGTGCCCGGCACCATAGACCACCGCGACGTCGATGGCCTCGTCGCGGTGCCGCACGAGGGTCTCGTCGAGAGCAGCTGCCAGCTGCGACACGTCGACCGCCGCAGACATCGCACTCCACGTCGATCTCTGGCCGGTAGATCGCCGCCGCCAGGCGCTGCGGTGGATTCACGACGCGGGCGGCACCGACCTCACCCTCGACGATCTCGCCCTCGTGGCCGAACTCCTGCTTGCAGCGTGCGCGCGAAGTTAACTCGTCCGGCTTGCTGAGGCCCACCAAGCCGGACGGCTGCAAACCAAACTGCCGCGCCTTGAGCCGCCACCCGCTACTGGTCATCGCGCGCGATGCCATGCGGCTCGGTCATGCTGTGCTCGCCATCTTGGCGCTGGGCGTGTAGGGCAATCGCCGCGGATAGTCGTGGACTTCGGCCGTGGTCTTGCCGTCATAAGGGGCTTTGGGTGGTTGGCTTCGCCCGCCACATACGCACGATGGACCCGGCAGCGCGAGGTCCGCCAGCTGGCCCGGCCGACCTTCGCGTAGATCGCCGTGGTTCGCTCGCGGGCGTGCCGCAGCAGCTGCCCGATCTCCTCCATCGACGCGCCGTCGGCCAGCAGCTCGCAGGCGGCGGCGTGCCCCATGCCGTGGACCCGAACCGGCTGACCCTGGCACTGGAGGCAGCCCGCGGCCGGGCCGGCCTCGGGTAGCCGCGGCCGGACTGGACCCCGGACAACGTGCGACAGGGGCGGTACGTGTTCTAGCTGGACGGTATGCAAGGTTCAAGCTAGTGCCGGTCGGCTTCCGCCTGGCGAAGCCAATACGGTCGGCTAGAGTTGCCGTGTGCCGGTGACCCATTCGGTGGTACGGATTGCGCCCGCGATTCGCTTTGTAGGTCGCCTGGCGTCACTGCTGCGCGACGCGGTACGGATCGCGTGTTTACCGCCGTTGCGTTCCCGTCGCTGTGGGCGGTCAGCGGGATGGCGTTCGGCGGGCTGGGGTGGCGAGCGCATGTCTGACGAAACCATTCGGGTGCTGGTCTGCGATGACCAGAGTGTGGTGCGGGTCGGCTACGTCACGATCCTCTCCGCCCAGTCCGATATGGAGGTGGTCGGGGAGGCCAGCAATGGCGCGATCGCAGTGCAGGAGGCGCAGCGACTCCACCCGGACGTGGTGGTGATGGACATCCAGATGCCTGTGGTTGACGGGATCGAGGCGACCCGTCGGCTTGCCGGTCCGACGGTGGACGGGCCGTCAGCGCCCAGGGTGCTCATCGTCACCACGTTCAATCTGGACGAGTACGTGTACCAGGCGCTCCGCGCCGGCGCGAGCGGCTTTGTGCTCAAGGAAGCGCCGCCCGCCGAGCTGGTCGGCGCGGTCCGTACGGTCGCCGCGGGAGAGTCACTGCTCGCACCGGCGGTCACCAGCCGGCTTATCGGCCGCTTTGCCGGGCGCATCCGGCCATCCGACCCCGCAGAGCCGGGGGCTGGCCAGGCGCTGAGCGAGCTGACCGCGCGCGAGCGTCAGGTGCTCTCGCTGATCGCCACCGGGATGTCGAACGCGGAGATCGCCGGAGCGTTGTTCATCAGCGCAGAGACGGTGAAAACCTATGTATCGCGCATCCTGACCAAGCTCGGGCTGCGTGATCGGGTGCAGGCGGTGGTTTTTGCCTATCAGGAAGGGCTGGTCTCCGCCCGGAACTGAGGGGGTGCGCGACGCGCCCCCACCTCCCAAGAAAGCTGTCCGCGATCGTCTTTGCCTTCGCAGCTCGGTGGAAGGTCAGGTATCGCTCCTGACGGGAATCACCGCACGCACCCGGAACCGGCCGTCCGCCTGGCTCCCGGCCGTCAGCTCGCCGCCGAGCATGCCGACCCGCTCGCGCAGCCCGTTCAGGCCACGCCCGCCGGACAAGTCGCTCCGCGCGCCGACGGGGCGCAGTACGGGAGCGGCGACGTTGGTCACCTCGACCTCGACCTGACCGTCCCGGTAGTCGACTCGGACCACGGTCGGCTGTCCGGAAGCGTACTTGACCGCGTTGGTCAGGCCTTCCTGCACCACCCGGTGCACAGCCAGCCCGACATTGGCGGATAGCGCCGGCCGATTACCGTCCTCGACCAATTCGATCGGCTGCCCGCCCATTCGGGCCTGTTCCACCAGGTCCCGGACGGTTCCCACGACGGGTGCCACCTGCGCGGCCGGCTCGTCGGCCGTCTGCAGCACGTCCAGCAAGGACCGCAGTTCGGCCAGGGCCCGCCGACCGGTCTCGCCGATGGCCGTGAGCGCCGTAACGACACGGTCCGGGGATTCAACGATGAGCTCCGTGGCGCCGGCCTGCACGACCATGGCGGTGACATGGTGGGTCACCACGTCGTGCAGTTCCCGCGCGATGCGCGCGCGTTCGGCGGCAGTCGCGGCGGCGGTCGCCAGCCGTCGCCGCTCGACCTCCTCAACCCGCCGCCGGCGTACGAAGGCACCAAGCACCCAGCACGCTGCGAGGGCCAGATAGAAGATCAGGAAGTCGGCCAGCCGGTCGGGTGATCCAAGCAGGCGTACGACAGCCGAGAAGACGGCGTAGGCGGCCGTCGCCGCTACCGCCGTGCCGCGCCGGAACCGCTCTTGGTGTGCGCCGGCGGAGTACAGGCAGAGATACACGGTCACGCTGCCGAACTGCGGCGGGTAGCCGAGCGACTCGTAGATCACGAAGGCCAGGCCGACGATCGCCAGGCACACGGCGGGCCGCCTGCTTCGCACGGCGAGCGGCACCGTCTGCGCCAGCATCAGGACGAGCGCGAGCACGCCGGCCGGCCGTCTCGGAAGGTCACCGAATTCGGCGCTCACGGACGACAGCGCCGGCACGAACGCCAGCCCGGTGAACGCGACGGCGAGCCATCGATCCCGCACCACCGTGTCGTAGGACTGCCACCAGGCCTGCAGCACCCGCAACCGGCCGCGGACCCAGGTCCTTGACATATCCAGAGCCTAGCGTCCCCCGTCAGAGCTACCCGCTAATGTCCGCAGCCGGGTGACCCGCGACATAGCCCGCGGAACCTACGTTCGCTTCATCGGCCAGCACCATGGCCAGCCGCGATCCAGGTCGCGGAACCACCGGAAGCGGAAGGCACCATCATGACAAGACCCCGTAGGGCCGTACCCCGCGCCCGTCGCCTACACCTGATCGGCGCAGCTGCCCTGGCCGTGGCTGCGGTCGCGGCAACTGCCTGCTCGGCCCAGACGGCCGGCGCTAGTTCCGGCGCCGCCCGGACCAGCGCCGCCCGGACCGATGCTGTCCAGACGAACGTCCAGACCTCGATCGAGTGGGGAGCCTGCCCCCCGCTCGCACAGGGTGCCACGCGGAACCCCGGGCAAAAATGCGGCACCGTGACCGTTCCCTTGGACTACCAGCACCCGGACGGCAAGACCATCACCATCGAGGTGTCCGAGCTCGCCACCGCCAAGCCCGGCAAGATGCGCGGTTATCTCCTGCTGAACCCGGGCGGCCCGGCGCTGGAAGGGCTGAACATGCCCAGCACTATGGCCCCCACGCTGCCCGCCTCGGTCCTCGACGAGTACGACCTGATCGGGTTCGACCCGCGGGGCGTCGGCGTTAGCACGCCGATGAGCTGCGGCCTGTCCCAGAGCTTCGCTGGCATCTTCCCCTATCCGGCCGCCGACGGCTCCATCACCCAGAACGTCGCCCAGGCCAAGGCCGCTGCCGAGGATTGCGCCAAGATCGGCGGCGAACTCCAGTACTTCACCACCGCCAACACCGCCCGTGACATGGACCGCATCCGGATTGCGCTAGGCGTGCCGAAGATCTCCTACTGGGGCCAGTCCTACGGCACCTACCTCGGTGCCGTCTACACCACCCTGTTCCCGCAGCACACCGACCGCATGGTCCTCGAAGGCAACGTCGACCCCAACGACGTGTGGCAGCAGCAGATCCAGCTGTGGAACCAGGGCATGAACGACCGGTTCCCCGACGCCGCCCGCGTCGCCGCCGCCGACAACAACCAGCTCGGGCTCGGCGGCACCGTCGCACAGGTCACCAGCACCTTCCTCGCCCTCGCCAGCCGCCTTGACGAGACACCGGTCGCGATACCGGGCGCGAACCTGTCGCTGAACGGGGCGCTGCTGCGTGAGGTCACCTACGAGCTGCTGCTGCACAACAACACCCTCACCACGCTGGCCCAGTTCTGGAAGGCATCCGCCGACCTGTCCGCCGGCAAGACTCCGACCGCCGCGGACGCAGCCGCCCTGCAGCAGGCCTTCGCCGACCTCAACAGCCCCGGCTCCGCCAACGTGCCCGCCGACAACCAGGTCAGCATGACGCTGGCGCTCATCTGCGGCGACACCTCCTGGCCACGCAACGTCGCCTCCTATGCCGCTGCCACCGCTGCTGCGCGCGCCAAGTACCCGCTCAGCGACGGCATGCCCGACAACATCTGGCCGTGCGCGTTCTGGTCGAAGGCGCCGATCGAGCCGCCGGTCAAGGTCACCTCGAACGGCCCGCGCGACATCCTGCTCCTGCAGAACCGCCGTGACAACGCCACCCCCTGGGAAGGCGCCCTGGGGATGGCCAAGGCGCTGGGCTCCCGCGCCGGCTTTGTCGGCGTGGACAACGGCGGCCACTATGTCTACGGCACCGGCTCCAGATGCGCCGACCAGGCCACCATCGCGTTCCTCACGAAGGGAACCCTTCCGGCCAAGCCCCTGTACTGCCCCGGCCCTCAGTCCTGATCTTCGCGGTCAAACGGTGTTCGCTCTGGGTCCGCCGACCGGGAGCGAACACCGTTAAACGGCTGGAGCGGATTTGCCTGAACCCCTCCCTAGGCCGCCGTCTTTCCGGCCTTGTAGGCAGGGCAGCACGCACAAAGACAAGTACTCGGCCAATCGCCCGGGCAGCCGCTGGAGCACGCCGGCCTGGCGCGTGTGGTCAAGCCGGTGGGCCAGCGCTTGTTCGAGTACAGACGTGATGGCCGAGCACTTGAAGGCGGCGCGCTGCGCAGTTGCTCGCTCGAGGCCACGATCGGGTCCAGTGTGCGCCCGGCATTCCGGCGCTCCTCGGTGTGCGCGCCCGACAGGGCCCGAAGGCCCGGTGCCACCAACTCCGCCGGGGCCGACCCGGCGGGCGCATCCTCGACGCCCGCGGTGACGAGCGCGACGAGTGCGGCCTGCCCCTGGAACACGATTTCGCGCTTGTCCGGGAAGAGCCCGAACAGCGTGGTCTTCTTCAGTCCGGCGCGTCGGCGATCTGCGCCGTCGTCGTCCCGTTATAGCCATGCTCGGGGAACAGCGAGCTAGCATGCGGTACCAAGCCGCACGTGAACGCGCCCATCGCGGAAGTGTCCGTCGAGCTATAAGACACAACGTGCCGCATGTGCCGCCCGCAACTCGGCCTAGACGACGCCGACGAAGCCAATGTCCGGCTCGAAGCGCTGTTCGTCCTCTCGATCACCCTCGGCCTACGTCCTGGCAAGTTGCGCAAGCTCACCTGGGATCTCGTGGACCTCGATAGGGGAGTGATCCACGTATGGCGGTCGGCCCGCGGGGACGGCGACACCAAGACGCCCAAGTCGAAACGCTCGCTCATCCTGCCGAAACGCGCCATCGTCGCGCTGAAGGCACACAAGGCGCGGCAAGCGCGAGAGCGGCTAGCGGCTGGCGAGGCGTGGCAGGAAAACAACCTCGTGTTCTGCCTCGAGGATGGAAGCGTTTATAGCAGCGACAGCCTCAACTGGCGGTTCAGCAAGATGACCCGCCGCGCGAGCATCGGCCACTGGCGGCACGCCCACGAGAGCCGGCACACCGCAGTGTCGATCATGAACAGCAACGGCGTATCGATCCAAGAGATCAGCGACACCGTGGGCCACAAGTCAACCCACGTCACCGAGACCGTTTACCGTCACGTGATCGTGCCCGCGATCCGTGGGGGAGCGACGGTTATGGACAACGTCTTCAAGGCCGACGACGTAGAAGACGACAGTGACGGCGCGCAAAGAGCCTAGTCACTAGATTAGTCGCTTACAATAGAACAGAGGTCCGGAAAAACCCTTGGAGCTAAGGGGATTCGAACCCCTGACCTTCTGCATGCCATGCATACCGGATTCGTCTGACAGGGTCGCGCGGGGTCCGGTTATCGCACTTCAGAGCGGCTTTGATGTCTGAGGACGTCTCGCTCAGTCTGGCAAAATCCGGCTGCGTTGGTCCTTAGTTTGGTCCTAGTTTGCCGGACCTCCCACCTCGAATCGAGCTCGTTCTTCCGGAGCGGTGGTCTGCTTCTGCTGTTCCGGTAGCTGCGGCCCAGGTAGTCACTGGGGCACCCCGATGATCGCCGCGCTGATGCGCTTGTCGACCGGCTCGATGACCGGGACGCGCCGTAGCGCGTCGTGTACGACCGCCAGGTCCAGTGGCCGGGCCTGCAGCAAGCCGTCGAGGTCACGCAGCCGGGTGTAGCGGCGACGGCGGCGGGTGTGCCGGATCTCGGCGAATAGCGGGCGCATCAGGTCCCACCACACCTCGCCGACCAGGTAGGGGTCGAGCTGTTCCTCGTCATCGGGTGCTGGCCGGGCGATCTTGCGCAGTCGCCACCAGCGTTCCGCGGCTTCGTGGTCGCCTCGCGTGAGTGCCTGGTCACCCCATGCCTTGGTCATCTGCGCCATCTGTTGCAAAGCGCGCTGCATCCGGCGAGGCAGCAGCATCGACTCGTTTTGCGCCGCGGCGGACAGGAACCGGTCCAGCCAGCGCTCGCAGTTCTCGTCGAAGGGAACGTTCGGCGGATCCACCCGTAGGTGCGCCCGAAGCCGGTCGGCGACGGCCTCGACACCGGCAGCAGCCCGCAACGGATCGCCTTCGAGCATCAGCCAGCGGGGTGCACCGTGCTGCGTTCCGGCCAAGGCGAGAAACGCCCAGGGGGCGTCAGCCGCGACCGGGGCCACACGCGCCATGACCCTGTGCCGCGTGTGCCGGTGTTCCGCGTAGACGGCAGCAGGCACGAGCGCGTCCTCACCTTCTGTCAGGCGGCGCACAGGATCGAGGGCATCGCGGATGCCATCCCATGTAAGGTCCGGGCGGTCCAGCTTGCGGATGTGCTGCTCAACGTCGACGACGGCGTCTTCTTGATGACCAGTGAACTGTGGCATCGGGAGATTGGACCCGAGCAGGGCCTCGCTGGCCTGGCGCCGGGTGAGGAGCAATTCGACCTCGCGGGTGGCGAACGCCTTGCCGTCTTCGGGCCACCAGACGGTGATCCGGTCGTGAGGACTGTCCATCCGGTCGACCCGGCCAACTCGCTGTTCGGCTACGCGCAGCGTGGTGGGGAGGTCGAGGTGCACCAATGCCGCCGCACCTTGCAGGTTCAGGCCCTCGTTCAGCGCGTCGGAACACAAGGCGATCGCGTGCGCCTGTGAATCACACGCGAATAGCTTCTCCACTTGCTTGCGTGACTGGGGTGTTTCCCCGCTCGCGATCAGAACTTGTGTCGCGGGATCGCGCAGCTGGGCGCGGATCGCGGCGAGCGTGATCGGGTGCCGGTCGAACGCCAACACCAGCCGGTGCCCAGCTGCCATCCGGTCCAGCAACTCGGCTTTCGTCCGCTCCCGGGCGTCGCTGATCTTCGAGGAGTGCTCGAGGATCCGCCGGTACGTTGCCGCTTCGTCAGCGCACGCCTGACGCCAGGCTGCCTCGTCAGTCAGCCATTCGGGCAGCGTGCATATGAGTTCTGCCTGTGGCAGTCCTCGCACGGCGATCGCCGTCATGTTCCCTATGACGTTGCCGGTCGCCTGCTTCTTCGCCGTCGGCGGAAGTCGGCAGGCGCTGAGCGCCTCAGCAGTCCCGGCAAGGTGTTCCACCAGCGCTGCTCGCGACGAGCGCATCGCCGCGAGCACGTTGTGGCGAGCTAGTCCTTTCGCCGCTTTAAGCCTGGCCTCCAGCCACTGCTGGTCAGTGACCTCGTGCCTGAGTACGTCGGGGACGCGGAGTCTTTCGCCGAGATGGATGATGCCGCGCAGCTGCATGGTCAAGTCGCGGATGGTCTCCGCCGCCACCTCGTCTGAGGGAATCTCCCCTGTGGGGTAGGTGTGCGGCTCGTGCACCGGGTACCTGCTGACCCGGCCGGTTTCTGGGTGCCGGTAGGCGTCTTCGTCTTGCGCAACGAGCTCGTTGAGTGCGGACTTGGTCCGGCGCACCGTGAAGCGCTGGATCTCCTGGCGCAGGCGCTCCCGCTGCCGGCCGGTCAGCGGCTCGTCAAGCCGGGCGGGGTGATCGAGTTGATCGAGAATCTCCAGCGTGCCGTCGTCGAAGTTGTCGGCGCCGAGCAACTCCACCAGCGACAGCAGGTCCTGGGCACCGCGGCTGATCGGAGTCGCGGTGAATAGCAGCACATGATCGGCGACCGAATCCCGGACGTGACGGGTGCGGTTGGAATCCGCCGACAGGAAGTTGTGCGCCTCGTCAACGGCCAGCACCTGCGCGCGGGCCACGTGTGCCGCCTCAACTCGCGGACCAGCCGGATCAGGGCGGCTGAGCAGGCCGTGCGAGACCGGCATGATCGTCACGCCGCTGACGAGCGCCTCGCGCTGCCAGGTCTCCAGCACCGCAGGCGGACACACTAGCGTGGTGAGGTCCCGGTCGCGGCGCAGCCGCCCGGTATCCAACAGACGGTCACGGACGGCAGCGACCAGGTGGGCACCCATCCGCGTCTTGCCAGACCCCGTGGCATCGGCCACCAGGACGCTGCCAAGGTTCTCCATCACCCACAACGCTTGCGCGATACCAGCGCTCTGCGACGGCCACAGCTGTGCGCCATGGTCCTGGCGCGGCAGGACATCCCGCGCCCAGTCACCCTCAAGCAGCTCAGCGCAGGCCCGGGCCAGCGCCTCCTGCCAGGTGACGACCTGCAACAGGGCGAGCAGCAGGCGCCGGAACTGCTCCTCCCATGGCTGCCCATGAGACCAGAGGTTGTCTGCAACCGTGGCAAGCTCGCCGTAGCGCGTCGGCTCGCCGGCCTTCTCGAACCGGGCGTTCGCCTCCAGTTGGCGGGCCAGGCCGAAATCGGTGTAATTGCTCGATCCGACGGTAGCGGCACTGTCGCCGAGGTACACCTTCGCGTGCAGGCGCGGCGGGCCGGGTATTGCTCTGACCCGCAGCGACCCGGCATCTAGCTCCTGGATAACCCGGATCACCTTGCCTGAAAGGCGAACCGACACCGAGTGCTCGAGCCAGTATTCGCGCACCTCCTCGGTGAACTGCTCCTGCGCCGATCCGAAATAGGTACGCCTGGATGGGAAAGGCTCAGACCCAAGCAAGAGGCGGACGCTACCCGGCCGGTCACCGCGTCTGCGCCGCCAATCCGCCACCAGTTCGGTGAGCGCGGCGATCGAGGAGTAACCCGCGATCAGCAGCGGCGCATCGGAGGTGCGCAGATCCTCTGTGACCACTGCGCGCACGTACGCGTGGGCATGGTTGACGGGAAACCGTTCCTGCGGCGGCCAAGATCGCCCCGCAAGCTGGTGTGCGACGATGCTCCCCGGGTCCGACGAGAACAGATCGTCGCCCCGGTCCTCGGGCCGCTTCGGTCTTCGTGGCATTGCTCGTGCCTCACGCAGCTGTGCTGGCGAGCGGTTGCGTCTGAGCCATCGGATTCCCGTGAAGCGATGCGGAAGTAGAGGTCGTTACAGCATGAACATTAAGCCACACATGCGGTATGCGGCAGAGCGCACCGGGGAACTTCCGCAGCGATCTCGGGTCATGATGAGGCTGAGCACGTCGGGCCAGAGGCAACTGCAATTCCGAGATCGAGCGACGAGGTGAACCCAGGGAGCGCGACGTGGAGCTAGGGGTTCGAGCCATGACCTTCTTGCATGCCATGCAGCATGGTTCGTCTAACGGCGTCGCGTTAAGTCTGGTTACTGTAGGTCCAGCGATTTTTCGTATCTGGATACGTCGCGATCGATCTGGCGAAATCGGACGCCGTTGGACTTGGTTTGGTGCTGGTTTGCCGGGCCTCCCGTCAGAGGGCCCAATCACGGTAACTCCAGAGAGTGGCGTCTACGTCGTGGCCACCGCCCCGTTCAGTGAGCGTGCCGCGCCGACGCAATGGGGCGTGGATCATCTTCGCTCATGCGCCGGTACTGCGGTATCGTTTGCCACCTCGATATTTACATATTAAACAAAGAGCCATGATGGACTTACGAGAAGCACCCCGGTGCATGCACGGCGCCAGTCGAAGCGCGACGCGAGAAGGAGCCATCTATGGCGCACGGCAAGGCTTGCGCTCTATCCTTAGGGATCCGAGTACCTGCGAATGTGAATGCGGCGGTCGTCTTCATGGATCTGTTTGGATAGCGGATCCCCTGGATTCTCCATACGTCCAGCGAGCTCCATTGCGCCAGAGAAGGGTCCGGCGCGCCCTAGCTCTTAGCGTTGCGGTTACGATCACGGGCACTGTCGACGGCCTTGCTATAACAGGTAACTTTGGCGCATCGTCAAGCACCAGTAGCCACCTGTCGGCGCAAGTGAACGTGGATCTCAAGGGAACTATCGCCACACTTTCCTCACTTGGGTTCGACGGGAGGGAGATTTCAAGCTCGGGCACTTCGGGTTCCAGTCGCCACACGGACTGTGCCGAGAGTTCAACTGGCCTAGTCGGGAAATTCTTCACTCAGCACCCTGCGAGCAATATCAGAGGCAGTGTCGTCGGGTCGCTTTATCCCTGCCGCCTTTGGCTTTTGGCGCTTGCGTCCCGGCCCCAGATGCGCTCACGGTCGGATAGGCCGGCGAGCTTGCGGGCGATCTGCTTGCGGTCCGGTTCGTCCTCGCGGCGGTTCTCGCCGATGAGAGTGCCGACGCGGTCGCGGATGTCCGCGCGCCATGCCCTGAGCTCGTCGTCGGGTGCGGAGGTGGGCGGTGGCTCGGTGTCGAGGGTCTCGTGCGCGTATTTCTCGAGTAGCGCGTCGATGGGGCGGCGCGGGCCAAGGTAGCTGGCTTCGGCCGATCCGGGCCGCCCGGCGAGGACGTAGATCTTGTATAGGTCCAATAGGCGCTCTGTCCGCTGCGTCGCTACGATGCGGCGTTCCATGTCCCAGTCCGAACGGGTGAGCCAGCGGGGGTTCGCCGACCCGTCCGGTTTCAGTGCCGGAGCGATGTAGGCTTCCCGGGCGCCCTGGGAGCGGTCCCAGGCGTTGCGCTCGTCGCGGCGCAGGGGGGCGAACGCGCGGCTGTCGAACTGCAGCTGGTGTCTGGCTAGCAGGTACTCCTCGAGGAACCCCGCGTTTTGCGGCCAGCGGAACTCAGCGAGTGTCTCTAGCAGGATTTCGCGGACGGGCTGGCTGGTGCGTGGCGGGCGCATCCCGGCGCTGGCCGTGCGCCGTAGCTGGCCGACCAGCTGGTCGCGCCGGTCATCAAGCCGCTCTAGGACGGTGATCTGCGCGACTAGGTCCGCGACCGGTACTCCGTCATCGCGTACGTCGTCCATCAGCCGCTGCTGAAGGCGCAGGGCCTCCTCCAGGGTCGTCAGAAGCTCATCTCGGACCGCAGGCATGTTCACAGCGCTCATCATACCCCTGATTCCATGGCCAGCAAGCATGGGGATTGCCCGCTAGGCCGCTGAGCAGCAGTTAAGTCATTCTGGATTACATGTTGACATTACATGGAACACCATGCCATGCTTACATGGTACTACATGCAGTGGATGCATGGAGGAATGCCGTCAGGCGCCAAGGCCGCGAAGGAGGCCCGGGGATGCTCAAGACGACCAGCTCAGACAATGGCCCGCAGCGGGCGGCCGCGCGCCGCCGGTTCCCGGCCCGGCGACTGCACCTTGTCGATATCGAGAACCTGGCCGCCCACCCGCGGCCGAGTCTCGCCCAGGTCCGCCAGGCACTGGCCCGTTACGCCGATCGCCTTGCCTTCGGCGCGATGGACCAGGTTGAGGTGGCCTCCAGCCACCTGACCCTGCTGAACGCCGCGCTCGGCTGGCCGCATGCCCACTACAGGGTCCGGTCCGGGCCCGACGGCGCCGATCTGGCCCTGCTGGACGTGCTGCGGCACGAGAACGTTGCCCAGCGGTTCACCCGCGTGGCGATCGCCTCTGGCGATCACCTGTTCGCCGAGGCGGCAGCCCACCTCGCCGCCCAGGGCGTCTGGGTGACCGTGGTGAGCCTGCAGCGCAGCCTGTCACCACAGCTCCGCCTGGCAGCCTGTGAGGTCATCTTCCTTGACGCCGCGGCCGAGGCTGCCTGATGCACAGGCAGGCAAGCAGGCTGCCCCCGGCAGAACGCGTCCCCACCCAAACCACTGCCGGTCGTACCGGTGACTACGACGTGAACGGAGAACACAAGCCATGACCGCTCTCCGGTGGGATCACGTCCCGAAGCCTCACGTTGAGCGGCCGGCATTGCTGGTGCCAAGCTCAAAGCCACCGCGCCGGAAGCAGAAGCCTCCGAACATCAAGAATCGTGATGGGAAAGCAGGCCAAGCGCGAAACGATGGTGCCCTTAAGGTGACCGAGTTCCTCATCAAGCACAACCGTAAGGTCGTGTTCATTGTCGACGCGGATAGCGCGAGTAACACCGGCAGCAGTAAGCAATTCAACATGGAGAAATTGCGATCCCATGGGATACAGGACCATCAAGTATATTTCATTGGCGCGCCGAATGAGCTGGAGGAGTTGTACACTGACGCCCAGTGGGCTGACGTGGCGAATTCTGAGTGGCCTCGACAGGATGGGCGCCCGTGGGCCGCTGCCGACATAGCAGCCTTTCGTGGTGACGGGAAATTTAGCGATAAGCTAAAGAAACTCATCTGGATGAGCGCTAACAAGGGGCCAGCTAGCAAGCAAGAGATGAATATGAAGCTCGTTCTTCGGCTGTGCGCTCCAGATGAGATCCCGGAACAACTTCGCGAGAAATTCCAGGCGGTCGCCCGCTTGGCGGGCGGAAGCGAGGCCAACTGATGGGCCGTGATGGCTGCCAGCGCTGGCCTTTGCGTCCGTCGTGTCGGCGCACACCAGCCGGTTAGACCGGTTCGGCGAGTTTCGCGCGCATCCACGGGTAAGGGTCGCGGAGCGGTTTGCGCGCGGCGCGCCTGCGGTCCCGGATGGCGTGGAGTGGCTCGTCGGCGACGTAGTGGCGGCCCCGGCCGTTGCCGCGCGCGACCAGGACGCCAGCCGAAGCAAGCGCGGCCAGGTCCCTGGTGGCTGTCTGTTCGGTCACCTCGGTGCGTTTCATGTAGCCGCCGCGCCGCACCCGGTAGCCAAGGACGGCGTCGAACATCGCGTCCAGTGTGCGTTCGGGCAAGCCGTGCTCGCGGGCGAGCGCGTCGAGTTCGCTCCAGGTCTGGCGGGCCTCGTCGACTCGGCGGGCCACCGTCTGGGCTTGCATGTGGTGCGCGCGAAGGTTGAACGTCAGCCATAGGTGCGGGTCGGGGCGTGGCCGCCAGGAGCCGTGACCGGTGTGGGCGAGGACGCTGTAGTAGTCCTCGGTGTTGGCACCGAGCCACTCCTCGATGCTGCAGAACTCGGGTTCGCCAATATCGGATCTGGTGAGCACCAGGGTTGCGAGTGCGCGGGCCATCCGGCCGTTGCCGTCCCGGAACGGGTGGATCATTACCAGATTCAGGTGCGCCATGGCCGACCGGACGATGGGATCGCTGTTCAAGCCGGTGTGCAGGCTCGACACGAGCGCTTCCATGAGCGCCGGAACGTACGCGGCGTCCGGTCCCTCGTACACGACCTTGTCGCTTCGCTCATCGTGGACGTAGATCGACCCCTTGCGGTACCGTCCCGGCGACTTGCCCAGGTCGTGGCTTAGCATCATGTAGTGCATGGCGCGAAGTTCGGTGGTGTCGAACGTCGCGTAGTCCGTGTCGCTCATCGCGAGGACGTAGCCGAGGGCCTGACGGTACCCCTGGATCTCCAGGAACGTCTTCTCGTCGGCGCTGAACGGCTCTTCGCCGTCGATCGCTGCGGCCGCGTCGTCTTCGGCGACTTCGTAGCCTTCGATGCTGTTCGAGCCCTGGATGTTGCGTGCCAGCGCTGAACGCCGAAGTCCACCTTCCCAGCGCCGTGGCGTGCGCAGGACGTTCCGGAGATCCTTCCGCATCCGGTGGATCTCACCGAGCACCACCTCGTCCTCGGTTGTAAGCGGCGGCGCGGTGTAAAGGACCTGCTGATTGGATGTTGCATTCATACAATCACGATACCTATTCCATGACTAGTTAAACCAATCATCGCATCGTCCCTAGCCGCATAGCGCCGGCCCGAGGCTGACCGCGCAGTAGCGTTTTGGTTGCGATGGGACAGACAACACCGCCCGTTCGGACAAAATCGAGTGAGCACCATCAACGGGCGAGCCGGGCAGACGGGGAGGCGGCCGATGACCGAAGCGGAATCCGGAGGGCGAACCACGGACGGGCGCACGCTATCCGGGCAGGACGAACAGCCGACATCGCTCGATGCCCCGCAGCAGTTCGCTGCCGCCACCTGCCGTCAGGTGCGGGACGAGCTGCAGGAGTTCCTGGAGCGGGACCTGTTCGGCCCGTGGGACGGCGAGGCTGAGGTCCTGCCGCCCCGGTCGCAGGGCCCGGGGGAGCGTTACCTCATCGGGCGGCTGGGGCCGGGGCACGAGCCAGGCTCGGCGAAGGACCGCGCGGTCGAGGCCGCGACCGTCGACGCTGACGTGGTCACCGGAGGCGACGGTGCCGATCCGGAGTTGCCCGACCTGCTTACCATGCAGAACGCGGGCCGCATGTGGGCAACGTCGATGGGATTGTCCTGCGTGGTCCTCCCCGGCGTGGACATCCTGACCGTCACCGTGACCTGGGGCCGCTACGCGAAGTCCGAGGTCCTCGACGATGCGGGCAACCCGCGGCGGCAGTGGAGCCGGGAGCCGGTCAGGCGCGAAATTCACGCCCGGCTCAACGAAGGCCTTACGAAGAGGTATCCGCTGACCGGTCCGGATGTGTACCTGGCGGTGGAGGTCCGGCCGGGAGACGGCGGTAGGCGCGTCGTCGAGATCGGCCTGGTGAACGCGCAGCAGGAACCGCCGGCCAATGCCGACACGGCGTGGCTGTTCCAGCCGAAGCTGGTGGTCACCGCCGCCGTGCAGATCGACCGGGCAGTGTTCTGCCCGATCGGCGACCCGCTGGAGGACCGGGCCGCTATCCCCTATGACGACGCCGAAGAGCGCGAACTGCGGTTGCTGTACCGCAACCAGTTGCAGCACGCCACGGGCCGCAACGTCGCCACTCACTCACATTTCCGCAGTGGTGAGCGGTGCGCGTACCGGCTGGAGACGACCTGGCTGCCCAGCTACGAGGTGCCCGCCACGACCGGGCCGCCGGTCGGCGAGGGAACGCCGCTGGAGAAACTCGAGCTGTCCATGGAGGCGCTGGCGGACGCTCCAGCGGGCGGGCTCGCGGCGATGTCACCCCGCTCGCGGCCGTCTATACGGCGTGGCTGGACGAGCAGGCGGCGAAGGCGCCAGCCCTGCCAGAGGCGCTCAAGGCGACCGCCGAGGCCGCGATCTTCACGGCGCGCCAGTGCGCGCGGCGGATCCAGGCGAGCATCGACCTCGTAACGAACCCGGCGGCGGATCGCCACGCCGAGGCACTGGCGGCGTTCCGCTTCGCGAACCGGGCGATGCTCCTGCAGCGCCAGCACACGACGATCGCGGCGCTGCGCGAGGCGGCGAGCGAGACGAGCTACGCGCAGGCGAAAGCAGAGGTCGGGGCGGCGGGAAAGAAGGTGGCCTCCTGGCGCCCGTTCCAGCTGGCGTTCATGCTGCTCAACCTCCCCGCGCTCACCGACCCGCGGCACGAGGACCGTGACCAGGTTGACTTGCTGTTCTTCCCGACCGGCGGCGGCAAGACCGAGGCCTACCTCGGGCTGGCCGCGTACACGTTCGCGATCCGGCGGCTGCAGGACACCGTCAATACCGGCGCGGACGCGCGCAGCGGCGACGGCGGCGCCGCCGTGCTCATGCGCTACACGCTGCGGTTGCTCACCGCCCAGCAGTTCCAGCGCGCCGCGACGCTGATCTGCGCCGCCGAAGTGCTGCGTCGCCAGGACGCGACGACCTGGGGTGACGAGCCGTTCCGGATTGGGCTGTGGGTGGGCGGCCTGGTCTCGCCGAACTGGTACGACAGGGCGGCGGAGGAGATCACCGAGGTCCGCGACTCGCCGCGCTCCAAGCCCACCGGCGTGCTGCAGACGCTCGCCTGCCCGTGGTGCGGCACCAAGCTGCAGGCCCACCGCGACCTGCGGCCCGACGATGACCGGCGGCGCATCCTGCTGTACTGCCCGTCCGGCGAAGGGCCGGACCGGTGCCCGTTCTCCGAGATGGGGTCACCGGGCGAGGGCCTGCCGATCCTCACCGTGGATGAGGAGATCTACCGGCTGCTGCCCAGCCTGGTGATCGCGACCGTGGACAAGCTCGCCCAGCTTCCCTGGCACGGCTATGCAGGGATGCTGTTCGGCCGGGTGAGCCAGCGCTGCCCCCGGCACGGGTACCGGCACGACGACATGGACCAGCGCACCGGCTGCGGCCACCGGCACAACGCCTCGAAGACCGGCCTGCCTCCGGTGGCCAGCCAGCCCGTCACCCGGCTCCGCCCGCCGGACCTGATCATCCAAGACGAGCTGCACCTGATCTCCGGGGCGCTCGGCACCACCGTGGGCTTGTTCGAGGCCGCCGTGGACGAACTGTGCGGCTGGCCTTACCACGGCACCCGCACCGGGCCGAAGATCGTCGCCTCCACCGCGACAACTAAACGGGCCCGCGAACAAGCGCAAGGCTTGTTCGGGCGAGGACTCAGGGTGTTCCCGCTGCCGGTGCTGGACATCGAGGACATGTTCTTCTCTCGCCAGGTGCCGGTCACCCCGGAAACCCCCGGCCGCCGGTACCTCGGCATCTGCGCGCACGGCGTGCGCCTGAAGTCGGCGGAGATACGGCTCGCCGAGATCCTGCTGATCGCCGGGCAGACGCTCTTCGACACCTACGGCGACCCCGCCGACCCGTACATGACCGTCGTCGGCTACTTCAACGCCACCCGCGAGCTGGCCGGCATGCGCCGCTACCTCGACGACGACGTGACAACCCGGGTCCGCCGGCACGGCAAGGCCCGCGGCATGTCCGACCGGATCGTCTCCGGCACCGGCATGCTCGAGATCGAGGAACTGACCTCCCGGATCTCCTCAGCGGACATCAGCAGCGTGCTGAAGCGGCTCGAGGTCGGCTTCGCCGAGGACCTGGACACCTCGGCCAGGCGTAAGGCGATCCTGCAAGAGTACGCAGCCGCGCGGAAGGACAAGCGCGACCCCCACCCGCTGGCAGCCCGGTTCTACGGGCGGGGCGAGGTCGGCGGCCTCCCGGTCGATGTCGTGCTTGCCACGAGCATGCTCCAGGTCGGCGTGGACGTGTCCCGCTTCGGCCTGATGGTGGTGACCGGCCAGCCCAAGAACACCGCCGAGTACATCCAGGCCTCCTCCCGCGTCGGCCGGTCCGCCGACAAACCGGGCCTGGTGGTGACCCTCTACAACTGGTCCCGTCCCCGCGGACGGGCCAGCGCCGCTGGACGGACCGGAACTTCCTGTACGCCAATTACAGCGATTGCGAACTCGGCTACGCAGTCACCGATCACGTCGCGCAAAGCCGCACCGTGCACACCGGGCTCGCGGTGATCACCGGCACCGAGGACCGCCAGCACGCCTACGTCGCCCTGACCCGCGGCACCGACATCAACATGGCCTACGTCTTCACCCTGTCGCCGAAGATCGCCGATCCGGCGCCGGGCCCGCGCCCGGCTCCCGAACTGGTCCGCTACGACCGCCTCACCACCGAACATGACGGCGAGTCTCCTGGCGCAGGCCAAGCGGCAGGGACCGGCGACGCGCTCGGCGTGCTGTCCGACGTGCTGGAGCGAGACGGCCAGCAGTTGTCCGCACTTCAGACACAGCAGCAGGCCTTGTCGAACGCCGACCACCTGGCGATCCTGCACGCCATCTGGACAGCCGAGACCAGCTCCGTGCGTGAGCAGAGATACCGGAATCTGTTCATGGATGCGCTCCCGCCGGGCTACCAGCAGGGGCCGAGTCACCAGGCCAAATGGCTGTGGCGCACCATGCGTGCCGCCGAACTGGTCGGCCTGGACCCCGGTCAGGCGTTGGCCGCCGTCATCGGCGAGCGGGACCTGACCGGAGCCCGGGACGTGCCCAGCGTCATCGACGCAAGACTCCGGCGGCGTGTCAACCCGCTCGTCCCGCTCCCGCTCGGTTCATGGCGCGGGCAGGTACCCGACATTGCCGATCCCAAACGGGGGGCGTTCGTCGCGCAGATCGCGGACATGATGGATGCGCGTAAGCTCCGGATTGGCGAGCATGCCGCCGAGAACGCCCTGCCGTGGGCGGTGAACGCACTAGGCCCAGTCCCTGATCATCCGCTGGATCGGCTCGAGTGGCAGCGGCGAGCCAGCTCGATCGGCGCGTACCGGGAACTGTGCGGCCGCGACCATCCCACCGAGCCGATCGGACCCGAACCCGTAGCAGCCGACCCCGACAAGCGGGCCGCCTGGCACGAGGCGTTCGCCACCGATGTGGGTACACCGCACCCAGTTCGTCAGGCCTCACTCTTGCGGTTAGGGTGCCACTGGCACCGGGCCACAGGTCCGCTTCCTCCGCGCCCAGCAGGTCGGCGATGGCGGCACGGTTGTGCGGGTAGGGGGTGCGCCCGTTCAGCCAGCGCCTGACCGTCTTGGGGTCTACGCCCAAGCGCGCGGCGACGTCATCTTCGCGGAGGCGCGCGTGTAGTAGGGCTCTGCGTAGCGACTCGTTCACCTTTCCCGCCCCTCCGAATGTGGCGACACCTCCGACCGTAGCAGAAGATGTCCCTAGAAGTCCCTAGCCGTTGTTTAGAAGTTCCACCTTGCGCGCCAGGCTGATCACCGAGCGCGAAAGGCAAGCGAGGCGATCGTCGACAGGGCGAAAGGCCTCCATCTTCGAGGACAGGAATTCGCGGATGACGCAGCAGTCTGAGGCTGACGATGGGCGAGATGATGCCGCGACGGATGTGGTCGGCCATGGCATCCACGAGAGCAAGCAGGACGCGCCTAGCGGAGCCAGGGATGATCCAGGGCGCGCCCGCCACGTAGAGTCGGCGCCGACACGGCAGCCCTCGTTGCATTTGAACGACGCCCCGCCGACGGCGTGGATGCGGACTGACCTGACCCGGCTAGAGTCCGCGTTCCCGGCATTCTCATTCGCGATCTGCAGAGGGTGGCGCGGGCCGAGGTTCGAGGCATGGCGAGACACGCCCATGAGCGGCTTGTATGCCATCATCACCGACGATCCTCGTGAACTGCGGCGCGAACTGGGAATGGCCCCGCGGTGACTGGGACGCGACGTAACTTCGGCGCGGGTGACGAAGTGGAGGCACCGCGGCCCACTCCGACCGAACGTCGGACGATAGTGCCCGCTCTGTTCGACCCGAGCATGCCCAACATCGCCCGTATCTACGACTACTGGCTCGGCGCTTTGTAGTCGTTTCCCGCGTTATTGCAGGTGGAACGCTTAAACCGTACAGCGGACTGCGTCCGGTGTCAACCGAACGCCGTTGACATCCCCCGTTGACGAGCCTCTGACCTCGTGCATGGCAACTGCAAACATCGTCAACAAAACCCCCCGCATGCAAGATACGGGGGGTTTTCGTGGGAGTACTCGGGCAGATCAGAGACAGTCCCATCCGCTCCAGAGACTCCATTGGCCGCCGAGTACCTGGCCCCACAGTAAGGTCTAGCGTCCCTCTGACAGATCGAACTCGTGCGCTCTGGCTATCAGTCCATCAGGCGAGTCCGCGTGCATGACAGGTCCCTCTGAGTCAACAGGCCTGCAATGCCAGGTGATGGTGTTGTCCGCCTGGTAGATGTACCAAACCAGGAATCTCGGGACCATCGGACGTATCCTCGCAAGTTCTACGTCTCCGTAGAATTTGGTCTCAGCCATACTGTCCTCCTTCGTCCGTAACTGTATCAGGCACGTATAGGCACGTACAGGCACGGCCCGGGAAGCGTTGGCCCTGGTCAGCACGTCTAACCTGGTCAGATGCATGTTGATCATGACTCGGCGGTACCGCCGTATCTCCAGCTCGCGGAGATCCTCCGCAAGCGGATCGAGTCAGGAGAGCTGTCGTCTGGTGCCCGGGTGCCATCGATCACGTACCTCATGCAGGAAACCGGGCTGGCACGCAACACGGTGCGCCGGGCAATCGAAGTCCTGGTCTCCGAGGGACTTGTCACCGTTCGCCAGGGTTGGGGAACGTTCGTCGCCTAGCTCTTGTCGTGCTCTAACACCCGGATGCGGGTCTCATGGTCACCCTGGATCTCCACGACCCGCTCTAGGACGGCATCGAGCTTCCCGTCCCGGCGGCCACCCGCGCGGAGCGTGCCCGCGATCGGGGCGACGGCGGCAACGGCCAGCGCGCCGAACGCTATCCAGTCGGAGATGTTCATCCATGGCTCCTGTATGCCCAGCGGAATAGGGTTAAGTGACGGTATAGATGCAATTGGACAAGTCGATGTAACTGCACGATGTGCCGCTCGGATAGGGCGTCGCGTAGATAACCCCGCTTGCGTTCATCTGGACGCACGCCCGGACCCCGGCCGACATTCCCTTGAGAATTGCATCAGTTCCCGAGGAATAACCTGCGATACGGTATTCAGTGGGAAGCGGATTCGAGGCGCATAGCGACGTTGCGGCGGTGAATGCGGACGAGTATTCAGCGAGACCGTCAAGTTGCACGTTACCATCGGGAAGCAACCGGTAGCGCGGTGCCGGGTATCCCGATGGAACCGACCACCCGGAGTCTAATGTGATCGTGTGCCAGGTCTCAGCGATATTCGCCGTCGTAGGGTTAGCCGCAACAATTCCGTGCTCGTTGATATCGCAGATCATATCGCCGGATGAACCGCCGTAGACCGAGACATGCGGAATGCTGGTCGTGCCGTCCGATGATCCGCCGTAAAGGGTAACCTGGGACTCGGGCACTCCTGTCTGTGCGGTCGCGCCGCTTATGAGACCGAGTGCAAGCCACTGACCAGTGCCGGAACCCCCGGTACCGCCTACCGCCTGCGGAGGGTAGATCTTATCCGGAGTCAGCCCGGATTGCGGGGCGAGCAATATCCCGGATTCTCCGTCAGCATAGAACTCGGCTATGATCTGTGCGCCATCAGAGCCGTACGTGCCGAATCCGTCTACGTAGGCATTCCCCCATGCGTCCGTTCCCGCGCTGGACGCTAACGACGTGATAAGGTTCCCGTCACCAGTTCCCGATGAATCATAAATGCCAATGAAACCGTTATCGGGGTCCATGTAAATGGCAGTAGCGCCGCTGCTGTTCGCCAGGTAGAGATTCCCTTGGTCATCAATTCCGAAGTGCTGCTCTTGCACTCCGCTTAATGCCGACCAGACCCCCATGTTGAAACCCTGGCCATAGACGTTGCCGTATTCATCGGAGCCCGCTGTTTCAGCAATGGCACAGAAAAGACTGCCTTTAGCGGGCGTGCCGTTGTAAAGCAGTGTCGTCCCGCCAACGGTCTCGCCACCGCGAATGGTGACGTTGTTGAACTGCGCGGATCCGTCTTTGGCGATCTGCCAGCCTGATACTCCAGTCGTGAAATTAGGCGACTGGACGGACGTGGCGATCAGGTTGCCCTGGCCGCCGGCGATGTCATGGGAGAACGCCATCATGCACCGACCGTGTACGTCGCGACGAATGAGAGGTACGCGGTCGTCCCCGCGTCCCCTCCCGTCCACTGTGCGGTGATCACCTGTCCGGGCTGGAGCACGTAGGAGATGTCAGTATCGCTGTCGCCCGTCGAGCCCCATGTGGTCGTGCCCACCAGGACGTTGTTGAGGTACACCTGGCAGATCGATTCGGACACATTCGTCGCGCAGCGTACCCCGATCACTGATAGCGTCCACGTCTGCGACGGGGCGGTGGGTCCGAGGGACACTGAGCCATTCCCCGAGGAATCGAGCACGGTGGTTACCTGCGGAGTGATCTGGACAGTCTGCATTCCTAGTCCCGCGAATACGACTCGGTGTAGACGGAGACCTGGATAGACGACGCGCCCGGGTTGTTCAGCCATACCTCGCGGGTGTGCTCGAACTCCTCCGGAGGCTGCCCGGACTGGAGCGTATAGCCGGTGCCGGAATCGGCGGCTGACCGGTCTTTCGCGATCAGCACCGACGCCGACGCCGTAAGCAGGTTGACCTTCCCGCGCTTCCGGTTAGGGTCGGCAGGCATGGCCTGTATGCTCTGGCCCTCGGCAAGCGTGATCGTCCGCGCGCCCCAATCGTCGGGCTGCTTGATCTTGACCGGGATCGGGCGCTGTTTCCTCGGCTTAGGCTCGGCGTCTTTCTCTGCCTGGGCCTGGGCCGCCGACTGCTGCCTAGCGCGCTGTTTCCGGGCAGTATCGACTAAGCCACCGGGGCGCGGCTGGAAATCCTCGGGCGACATACCCGGATCAGACTGGGACAACTGGCACCTGCTTTGCTACATCAGTGATCTTGTTT
>Ga0335075_10003707_pt1 | contig 24107 bp, 24 predicted proteins | sample Lox_Sample_24_FD_206723 | JGI IMG/M metagenome (GOLD analysis project Ga0335075, IMG submission 206723) | Soil microbial communities from Loxahatchee National Wildlife Refuge, Florida, United States - Lox_Sample_2.4 | ecosystem: Environmental > Terrestrial > Soil > Wetlands | place: USA...
CGCCGCGGCCAACTTTCCGGAAGGCCGGCAGGCGCGCTCTTTCCGGCACGTGCTCACGAATCCGGACCGCCCGATACAAATCGTCTGGGGCCGGCAGGACCGGATCATTCCCGCCGCCCACGCCGAAAGGCTGCCTTCCCACGTGCGCGTCACGATCTTCGAGGAGACCGGCCATGTCGCGCACATGGAAAAAGCGGAAGAGGTCGCCCGCCTGATCCGATGAGCATGGCAGGCGCGTTATGCGGACCGCTCAGGGAAAGCGTTTGCGCGTGTACAGCCAGGCGATGATGTAGAGCAGCAGGTAGACGAGCGGGATGAACAGGATCAGTCCCTCGAGTCCGCCGATCACGACACGTTCCCCCGTTCTCCGGAGCGCGGGCCCGCCGCCTGTGCTGCCTCCTGCGTCTCGAACATCACCGCGCCGCTGACGGCAATCAGCACGATCATCGTCGTGCCGACCAGCCAGGCGAAATACCAGGGCGCGTAGCCGCTGCAGAGAACGGCTAAGAAAAGCGCGAGCGCCAGCACCAGGGCGAGGCCGAAGATCTTCACGGCATTGGCCATCAGGAAGGTTCCTCCGCGACGCGAGTGAGGCTCAGTAGGAGTGGTCGCTCTTGGCGACCTTTTCGGTCCGCACCTTTCCGCCCATGATCCAGAAGGCCCACGAGGTATAGGCGAGAACCGCCGGAACGAAGACCAGCGCAAAGACGAGCATCCAGCCGAGCGTGTAGGCGCTGCTCGCGGCGTTCCAGACGCTGAGGCTCTGGCTCGGCATGGTCGTCGAAGGCATGAGGAAGGGGAACATCGCGACCCCGGTGGTGCCGATCGTGCCGAGCCAGGCGAGCACGCCGAGCCACCAGCCCAGCGTCGGCCGGTTGGCCTTGAGCGAAAATGCTGCGCCGAGCATGCCGAGGAGACCCGCGAGCGGCACGAGCCAGAGAAGCGGGAAGGCGCGGAAGTTGTCGAGCCAGGCACCCGCGCGCATCACCACCGGCGGGCCCGCGAGCGGGGTCGATGCCATCGCCGGATCGACCGGGCCGGCATAGGCGAAGCCGCGCATGAAGCTGATCCAGATACCGCCGATGACGAAGAGCAGGGCGGCGAGGCAGCCGGCCCGGACGGCGTAGTACTGCGCGCGCCCGTAGATCGGTTCCTCGCCGCGCAGCATCAGCATCGCGCCGCCCTGCTGAACCGAGAGCGAGAGCGAGAGCACGCCGCAGAGGATCGCGAACGGATTGAGCAGGTACCAGATGAAGGATTGATCCTGATAGTACTGGCCGTCCCAGGAGAAATGAAAACCCACACCCCGCAGCACGTTGCCGAAAGCGGCGCCGTAGATGATCATCGGCAGCGCGCCGGAGACGAGGAAGGCCCAGTCCCACGTCTCGCGCCAGCGCGTCGCATCGACCTTCGAGCGGTATTCGAACGCCACGGGCCGCAGGATCATGCTGAACAACAGCAGGATCATGACGATGTAGAAGGTCGAGAACGAAGTGGCGTAGAGCGTCGGGAACGCGGCGAAAATGGCGCCGCCGCCGAGAATGAACCAGACCTGGTTGCCGTCCCAGTGCGGGCCGATGATGTTGAGCGCGGTGCGCCGCTCAGAATCGTTTTTTCCGACCAGGCGGAGCAGGGTGCCGACCCCCATGTCCATGCCGACCATGGTGGCGAGGCCGATGAGAAGGACGCCGAGCAGGAGCGCCCAGACAAGCTTGAGAATTGCGTAAAGCTCCATCGTTGCCCCCTATTGCCAGGACCTGGCCGCATTGCCCGGCTCGAGCGCCGCCGGGCCGGCGGCGGGAACGGGACGCGCCGCGCCGCCGCGGGGACCGAGGCGGGCATACATGAACATCAGATAGAGCTCGGCGCCGATGAAGAGCGTGTAGAGACAGGCAAAGCCGAGGAGCGAGAAGATCATGTAGCCGAGGGAATGGGTCGATGCGGCCTGGAATGTCGGCAGCCAGCCGAATACGCTCCAGGGCTGGCGCCCGTTCTCGGCGGTGATCCAGCCATAGAGGGCGACCAGCACGGGTGCGGGGATGAGCCACATGGCGAGATGCAGCACCCAGCGCGCTTTCTCGATCGTGTTCCTGAGGCTGTAATAGGCACCGAAGGCGAAGACGACGAGGAAGATGAAGCCGAAGGCGACCATGATGCGGAACGACCAGTACTCGACGAACACGTTGGGAATGCTGGCGCGCGCAGTCCTGGTCACGACCTCATGGATATCGAGGGGAGTGATCTTCGCGAGGTCCTGCTCGGGAGCGAAACGCTCCGCGAGAAAGCCGTACCCCATGTCGGGCTCATAGAATTTGAACCGGGAGAGCGCGTTCGGATCGCCGGTCCTGGCAAATCGTTGCAGCGCAAGGACGGCCTGAATTCCATTCTCCACCCGGGCGGCGGCCTGGATCTTGAGCGCCGCGATGCCGGGAATCGCCTGGTCGAATGTGTGCGTGACCAGCGGCGTCAGCACGTAAGGGATGCCGATCGAGAAATTGAAGAGATTCTTTCGGGTCGCGTCGTTGGGAAAGGCGATCAGAGACCAGGGCTCGCCGGGCGGCCTGGTGGTGTGCCAGAGCCCCTCCATGGCCGCGAGCTTGGTCGGCTGGACCAGATAATCCTCGCGACCTGCCGCGTCGCCGAGCGTGATCACGGCGAGCGTGGAGACGAGGCCGAACAGGGCCGCCATGCGGAAGGAGCGGAGTGCGAACTCGCGGTGGCGGCGCGAGAGCAGGTAGAAACTGCTGATGCCCATTACGAACATCGCCCCGCAGACATAGCCCGCGATCGAGGTGTGCACGAATTCTGCCTGTGCCTTGGGACTGAAGACGAGCGCGCCGAAGCTCGAGAACTGCATGCGCATCGTGTGCGGATCGAAGCTCGCACCGCGCGGATCCTGCATGAAGGCGTTGGCGATCAGGATCCAGAGCGCGGAAAGGTTCGAGCCAAGTGCTACGAGGTAGGTGACGGCGAGATGCGCCTCTTTGCCCAGCCGCTCCCAGCCGAAGAACATCAGTCCGACGAACGTCGATTCCAGGAAGAAGGCCATCAGGCCCTCGATCGCGAGCGGCGTGCCGAAGACGTCGCCCACGAAATGCGAATACATGGACCAGTTGGTGCCGAACTCGAATTCCATCGTCAGCCCGGTCGCCACGCCGATCGCGAAGTTGATGCCGAACAGCTTGCCCCAGAAGAGAGTCATCTCCTTGTAGATCGGCTTTCCGGTGATGACGTAGACGGTCTCCATCGCCGCCATCATGAAGCTGAGCCCGAGAGTGAGCGGCACGAACTGGAAATGATAGAGCGCGGTCAGCGCGAACTGCAGGCGGGAAAGATTGACAACCGTCGGATCGATCATCGTCGAAGCCCCTCGCCGCGGCGCGGCATGAACCAGCCGGCCGCCGCTTCCTTCTCGGGATGGCAACCAATTCCGCCTTTGTCATCAGAAAAGACGGCGGGCAACATTGACCGGGATCAATCCCGCTCGCCTGGGGCATCCCGCCGGCCGGCCGTTGCCACTGCGTCACAGTCTCAGGAGTTCCGACTCCAGGCGGGCGAGCCGCGCGATCGGCCCGCCGGCCTCCTTGAGCACTCCGAACCGGCCCGCCTCGGCCACCCGGCCGGCCTCGAGCAGGACCACCCGATCTTCCGGGCCGATCCCGGCCAGCCGATGCGTGACCGCAATCACCGTCCGGCCTGCGGCCAGGCGCGCCAGGTCGCGGCGGAGTGCGGCGGCGGTGATCGAGTCGAGCCCCTCCGTCGGCTCATCGAGCAGCAGCAGCGGCGCATCGCGCAGCGTTGCCCGGGCGATCGAAAGCCGCCGCGCCTCTCCGCCCGAAAGGCGCGCGGCCGCCTCGCCTACCGGCGCGTCAAGCCGCTGCGGCAGGCCGCGCACGAACCGTGCCAGCTCCGCCGCCTCGAGCGCGGCCCAGAGCCTCTGTTCCTCCGCGTCGGGGCGCGCGAGCAGCAGATTCTCGCGAATCGTGCCGGCGAACAGCTGGGTGCGCTGGGCGACCACCGAGAATAGGCTGCGCACATCGTCGCCGCGGATCGTGTTAAGCTCGATCCCGCCGAGCCGCGCCGATCCCGCCTCGTATTCGGCAAAGCGCAAGAGCAGATGGAGCAGCGAGGTTTTGCCCGCTCCCGAACGGCCGAGGATCGTCACGCACTCACCCTCGGCGATTGCCAGATCGAGCCCGTCGAGGGCCGGCCGCGCGCCGGGCGCGTAGCGGAGCCGCAGACCCTCGAGGGCGATGTCGAGCCGGCGCGGCCGCGGCGGGCTCGCTGGCGGCTCGGCCACGGGCGCCGGGCGGTCGGCGATCTCGAACAGACGTCGCGCCGATTCCTGCACCCCGCCCAGCATCTGAAAGGCCTGCGGGAGGGGCGCCACCGCCTCGAACGCGGCGAGTGCGCCAAGCGCGAGCAGCGGTATGTCCGAAGCTGCCAACCGATGCAGCGCGGCGAGGCGAATCCCGATCACCAGCACGGCGCCCATCGTCGCACTGCCGATCAGGAGGCTTGCCCCGGCGCCGAGCCCGGCGATCGCGGCGAGGCGCTTCTGGTGCCCGAGCAGCCGGTCGTTCGCGGCGCCGATCCTTGTCCGCATGCGGGGCGCCGCATTGCAGGTCAGAAGATCGGCGAGGCCCTGCACGGAATCGACGAGATCGGCGCGCATCGCATTCTGGATCGCCACCGCCTCGCGGCTGGGCGAGGCTCCGAGCAGATTGCTCGCGAGCGGCAGGGCGACGCCGGCGAGGGCGAGCCCGGCGAGCAGCACGAGTCCGGCGAGCGGGGCAAAAAACGCGAGCGTCGCCGCCATGACGAGCGCGGTCGCCATCGCCACCGCGCACGGCGCCACCACCCGCAGATAAACGTCGCCCAGACGTTCGATGTCGGCGACGAGCCGCGCCAGCAGATCTGCGCTCCGCTCGCCGCCGAGCCCGGCCGGCGCCAGCGGCTCGAGCGCGGCAAACAGGAAGCTGCGCAGCCCCGCCACGCCGCGCAAAGTCGCCTCGTGATCGACGATCCGTCCGGCGTAGCGAGCCAGCACGCGCAGCGTTGCAAAAAACCGCACTCCGGCCGCGGGCAGGAAGAAGTCGAATGCGTTCTGGGCCGCAAAGCCGGCGACACCGACGAGCCCGGCGCCGGCAAGAAACCAGCCCGCGAGCGCCAGCAGACCGAAATTGGCGAGCACCGTCGTCGCCGCCAGAACGAGCCCGCCGAGCATCCAGAGGCGCCAGGGCCTGTTGAGGCGAAGCAGCCTGATCAGCTCGCGCATGCAGCCGTCTCCGCCTGGCGAAGCAGCGCCGCGTAGGCGCCGCCCTCGGAGAGAAGCCCGGAATGCGTGCCGCGCTCGACGATCCGTCCTTCTTCCATCACCAGGATCTGCGCGGCGCGCCGGACCGTCGCCAGCCGGTGTGCGATCAGGATCGCGGTCCGTCCAAGCACCAGCTCGCCGATCGAGGCGGCGATCTCGGCCTCGGTTTCGAGATCGAGATGCGCTGTCGCCTCGTCGAGAATCAGCACCGGCGCATCCTTGAGAAAGGCGCGCGCGAGGGCGAGCCGTTGCACCTCGCCGCCCGAAAGTCCGACGCCGCCCTCGCCGAGCCTGGTCGCGAAGCCTGCCGGCAAAGCCTCGACAACAGCGAGCAGGCCGGCGCGCCGGGCTGCGTCCGCGAGCGCTGCCTCGTCCGCCTCCGGACGCGCCAGGCGCAGATTCTCGGCAATGGTTCCGGCGAATATGCGCGGCGCCTGCGGCACATAGGCCACCTGCCGCCACCATGCTTCGCGGCCCAGCGCGGACAGCTTCAGCTGGCCTGCAATCAGGATCTCGCCGGCGGTGGGCGCGAGGAAGCCCAGGATCGCTGCCGCCAGAGTCGATTTGCCGGCGCCCGAAAGCCCGACGATGGCGCTCATCCGCGCGGCCGGGAATTCGCAACTGATTGCCCTGAGCACCGGCCGTCCGGCGTCGTAACCGGCTTCGAGCGCGCGGCAGATGATTGACACGGCTCCTGCAGGCGGCGCCTCGCCTTTGCCGCACGCGAGCGGCGCGGACGACGAAGCATCGAGCACGGCAAAGATGCGCTCTGCCGCGGCGAGCGCCGCCATGCGTGCGTGGTAGTGGGTGGAAAGCGTGCGCAGCGGCACGAAGAGCTCCGGCACCAGCAAGAGCACAAAAAAGGCGGCAAAAAACCGGCCGTGCCCGTGTAGCAGTTGCGCGCCGAACAGCACGGCCACCAGCGCGATCGCCAGCGATGCAAAGAACTCGAGCACTGCCGAGGTCAGGAACGCGACCCTGAGCCCGGCCATCGTCGTGCGGCGATATTCATCGGAGATGCGGCCGATCAGCGCCAGCTCGGCGCCCGCCTGCCCGAACAGCCTGAGCGTCGTTACGCCTTGCACGGCATCCAGGAGCCGCGCACTCATCGCCAGGAGCTGGCGCCATTGCCGCTGGTTGATCGCCTCGGCTTTTTCGCCCACCAGCACCATGAACAGCGGAATGAGCGGCGCGGCGAGCGCGAGCACGAGGCAACTCCGCCAATCGATGGGCAAGATCGCGGCAAGAATCGCGAGCGGCACCAGCGCCGCCAGGGCACGCTCAGGCAGGTAGCGGGCAAGGTAAGGCTCGAGCGCTTCGACGCCTTCGGTCACGGTGGTCGCCAGGTCGGCGCTCCGCTCGCCCGCCGCGTCGGAAGGTGCGAACGCGAAAATCCGCTCGGTGAGCGCGCGCCTGAGCTCTGTCTTGACCGACGCTGCGGCATGATGCGCGGCGAGCTCGGCACAGAAACGAAGTGTCGCGCGCGCAAGAAAGAGCCCGAACAGGAAGCCGACCGCCGCTTCGAGCCGCGACAGCGGCGCGTGATGGAAGATCGCGCCGTCGACGATTCGCGCCAGCAGCGCCGCCTGCACGATCACGAGCACACCGCCGGCGCAGCCGAGCGCGACCGCGCCATAAAGCCTGCGGCGCGCGGTTCCCGCTGCGGCGGCGAGCCGCCGCTCCACCTCTTTACCGCCGCTCCGGGCGGATGCGCCCGCGGCCGCCCTCTGCTTGCCTTGCCTAGAGGCGCGCGAGAGCTGCAATCCGTGCCCCGATCGCGATGAACACGGCACCGGCCACGCGCTCGATGCCGTGCCTGACGCGGCCATAGAAGGCCTGGACCCGGGGCGTCGAAAAGAGCAGGGCGACCGACACGGCAAACAGAACTTCGTCGGCGGCGACGACTGCGAGGGCCGCGATCCGGAGCGAGAGCGACGCGTGAATCGGAATGAGTGCCACGAAAATGCTCGAGAAGAAAAAGACGATTTTCGGATTGGTCAATCCAAGAGAGAGGCCGGTCAAAAAGGCACGGTGGCGGCGCTGGAGCCCGACCACGGGCCGGGAGGTTTCCGTACCGTCGGGATGAAGCCACGCGGTGAGGCCGAGCCAGATCAGATAGACCGCGCCCAAGAGTTGGATGAAGCCGTAGAGCGTGGCGAGGCGGGTCATGATCGCGGCAACACCGAAGCACGCGGCGGCTGCCCAAAGCGTGGCGGCGAGGGCAACGCCGAGCCCGGTGGCAAGGCCGGTCGCCCGTGAGCGGCCGGCGGCGGCGCGGCTGACGAGCAGGAAAGCCGGGCCGGGCGAGAGGCAGGCCACCGTGTTGGCCGCCGCGATGCCGGCGAGGGTAAAGAGCTCGGACATGCCGTTTCCCTCGGGGGTGGGGCCGCCAGGCTGAGATACCGAGCCTAACGCGGGCGGCGACGCCGTGTAACGCGACACTCTGCACGCACTCCAGGTGCGTCGCATGGCGGCATTGTCATGGCGAATGGGCCACTAACGCAAGCGAAAGCGTAACGGCTCGGTCAGAACAGCGGCGGAACAGCCGGAGCGGGCGTGCCGGAAAGGTGATTTTTCCGGGGATTTCGGGACCAATCGCAGCGGCCGGAACAGCGGGGAAACAGTGGGGAAAACAGCGGGGAAACAGCTTCCTTCCCCGCGGTTTGCAAATGCTCCGGCCTGGCCGATGATCGGCCCCGATGTATTTCGACCGCCGTCTCTGGCAGCTCACCCGGGGCGTCCGCGCCCGCCTCGGGCTCGGGGTCCTGCTCGGGCTCTTGGCCCTCGGCGTCGGCATTGCGCGCTTCGCCTTCCTCGGCCAGCTCCTCGCCGACGTCTTCCAGGGCGGAACCTCGCGCGCCGAGATCGCGCTCGCCGGCGGTGCCGCCGCCATGATTCTGCTCCGCGCGGCTCTCGAGGAAGGGCGGGCTCGGCTGGCCCACGCCTCCGCCGTCCGCGTCCAGGAACTCCTCCGCGCCCGCCTCTTCGATCGCATCGGCACGCTTGGCCCCGCCTGGTTCGCCAGCCGCCGTTCCGGCGGCGTGATGCTCTCGCTGATCGACGGCGTCGAGCAACTCCAGACCTGGTTCGGCCAGTACCTTCCCCAGCTCGCGGTCTCGGCCGTCGCCCCCTTCGCAATCTTTGCCTTCGCGGCCGAGTGGGACCTGCCGGTCGCCTGCGTGCTTCTGGCCGGCGCACTGCTCGCCCTGATCGGGCCGGTGGCGGTGCATATGCGCGAGCGCCTTGCCAGCCTCGCCCGTGCGAGCGCGCTCAAATCCTTCGGCGAGGACTTCCTGGATGCCGTGCAGGGCCTGCCGACGCTCAAGGCCTTCGGGCAGAGCCGCGCCTTCGCCGCCCGCCTCGCCGAGCGCGCCCGCGCGCTCGCCGAGAACACCTTCTGGGTGCTCGCGACCGGCCTTCTCACCCGCGCCATCACCGATCTCGGTACGGCGCTCGGTGCCGCCGCGGCCATTTCGCTCGCAGCATGGCGCGTCACGCACGGCGAAATGAGCCTCGCCGCCCTGCTCATCGTGCTGATGGCCGGGACGGAAATCTTCCGCCCGCTGCGCGACCTGCGCACGGTGCTGCATTCGGGCCTGCTCGGGCAATCGGCCGCGGCGCCGATCCTCGCCCTGCTCGAAGCCCGATCTTCACTCCCTCCCTCGGGCCGGGCCGCGGCGCGCTTTCTCTCGCCTTCGATCGAATTCCGTGCGGTGCGGTTTTTCTATCCGGCCGGACGCGGGCCCGCCGTCGAGGACCTCTCGTTCATGGCCGCCGCCGGCGAGCGCGTCGGCATCGTCGGCCCGAGCGGCAGCGGAAAATCCTCGATCGTCCGCCTCCTGCTCGGCGAATATGCCCCGCAATCGGGAGAAATCCTGCTGGGCGGCGAGAATTTGCGGAGCCTTGAGGCCGACGCGCTGCGCCAGGCGATCGCCGTCGTGCCGCAGGACGCCATGCTGTTCGAGGGGACGATCGCCGACAATCTCCGCCTTGGCCGCGCCGAGGCCACGGACGCCGAGCTGGAGGCGGCCGCCCGGGCTGCCAACGCGCACGCGTTCATTGCGGCTTTGCCGGAGGGTTATCAGACCCCGATCGGCGAGCGCGGCGCCCACCTCTCCGGAGGCCAGCGGCAACGCCTCGCCATTGCCCGGGCGCTGCTGCTCGACGCGCCGCTTCTCATCCTCGACGAGGCACTCTCTTCCGTCGATGCCGAGAACGAAGCGCTCATCCAGCAGGCGCTCGATCGGCTGATGGCCGGGCGGACCACGCTCATTCTTGCGCACCGGCTTTCCAGCGTCATCGGCGCCGACCGCATTCTCGTGCTCGAGCACGGCCGCCTGGTGGAAAACGGCACCCACGCGACGCTGATGCGCCGGAACGGCCTCTACCGCCGCCTGATGGGAGCGCAGGAGATGGCGGCCGCCGAGGTGGGCACAGGGGAGGGAGGAATGCCATCCCGCGCCGCCCTCTCGCTGACGCCGGCTGCTCCGGCCTCGGCCGATCTCCGCCCGATCGATGCGGACGCCGCCGCGATCGGCCTCGGCGAGACCCTTGCGACCCTGCTCTCCTTCATCCGGCCCTGGCGCGGCAATCTCGCCGCGACCGTGCTGCTCGGCATCGTCCGGGTCGGCGCATTCATCGGTGTCGGCGCGCTCGGTGCGCTCGTCATCGCCGCCGTGCGCGTGCATCAGCCGATTACCGGACTGATCGCCGCACTGCTGCTTGCGGCACCCCTGGCCGCGCTCTGCCACTGGCTCGAATCCTGGCTGGCACACGACATGGCGTATCGCCTGCTCGCCGAGATGCGCATCCGCCTGTTCGCAACCCTCGACCGGCTCGCGCCGGCCTACCTGCTGCGCCGCAGCTCCGGCGACCTGACCGCGCTCGCTACTTCTGATATCGAAACGATCGAATATTTCTACGCGCACACGGTCGCGCCGGCGGTGGTCGCCATCCTGGTGCCGGTCTCGGTCCTGGCGCTGCTCGCCTGGTTCGCCTGGCCGCTGGCACTGGTGCTGTCGCCGTTCCTTGCCTATGCGATGCTTTCTCCTGTGCTCGGCCGCGCCCGCATCGACCGCCTGGGCGCCGAGGCGCGCGCCGCGCTGGGCGAGCTTTCTGCCTTTGCAACCGAAACGATCCAGGGAGTTTCGGATCTGCTGGCCTTTCGCGCCCTGGCGGCGCGGCGCGACCGCTTCCTGGCACTCGCCCGCCGCGCCGGGGCAATCCGCTTTTCGCTCTTGGCGGATCTCGCCCGGCAAGCCGCCTGGCTCGAGGCGGCGACCAGCCTGGGCGGCCTTGCGGTGGCCGCTCTCGGTGCCATCCTCGTCGCCGGCCACCGGCTGCCTGCCGTGCTGCTGCCCCTTTTCGTGCTGGTCGCGATCTCCGCCTTCCTTCCGGTTTCGGAAATCGCCCAGGTCGGCCGGCAGCTCGCCGATACGATCGCCGCCACCCGCCGGCTTGCCGCCGTTGCGGCCGAGCCGCAACCGATCCGCGATGGCCCTGCCGAGGCGCCGCCTCAGCCGCGCCGGGCCGGCACCACGGCGCTTGGCGGGCCGCCCTCGGGGAACGAAATCCGTTTTGCGGCTGTTCGCTTCACCTATCCCGGCCGCACCCGAGCGGCGCTCGACGGCGTCTCTTTCACGCTGCCCCCGGGCAGCACCGCGGCGCTGGTCGGCGCCTCGGGCGCGGGCAAGAGCACGATTGCCAATCTGCTGCTTCGGTTCTGGGATCCGGACGAGGGCGCGATCCTGCTGGATGGAGTCGATCTCCGCCATTTCCGCCTCGATGCGCTGCGCGCGCGCATCGCCCTGGTCGCCCAGGATACCTATCTCTTCAACGACACGCTCGAGGCCAACATCCGCCTCGCCCGGCCCGATGCGCCGGCCGAGGATCTCGCCCGCGCCCTTGGCCATGCGGCGCTCTCCGGCTTTGTCGCCTCGCTTCCCGAGGGCCTTGAGACCAGGGTCGGCGAGCGCGGCGTGCAGCTTTCGGGAGGCCAGCGCCAGCGCGTGGCGATTGCGCGCGCCTTCCTCAAGGATGCGCCCCTGCTCGTGCTGGACGAAGCGACCTCGCATCTGGACGCGATCAGCGAGGCGGAGGTCCGCTCGGCACTCGCCGCACTCATGCAGGGCCGTACCACGCTGGTCATCGCGCACCGGCTCTCCACGATCCGCGCCGCCGGCCGTATCCTCGTGCTCGAAGCCGGCCGCCTGATCGAATCCGGCACACATGCCGAACTGCTGCTGCGCCAGGGTGCTTATGCGCGCCTCGTCGCGCAGCAGCTCGGTGCCGGCCGCCGTCGCGCGGCCGGCTGACTTCGTCATTCTTCGAAGGAGCCAACATGGCCACATCCCTCGCCCTGATCGTCGGGGCCTCGCGCGGTCTCGGGCGCGGCCTCGTTCAGGAATATCTCGGGCGGAGATGGAACGTTATCGCAACTGTTCGCGGCAGCCATCAACTCGCCGCCGCGGCCGGCCTCGAGATCGAACATCTCGACGTCACCGAGCTTTCCGGCATCGCCGCATTGCGCAAGCGCCTGGCCGGACGCGCCCTCGATCTTTTGTTCGTCAATGCGGGCATTGCCAACGGCCCGGGCGAGACCCTTCCGGGGACCTCGCCGGAGGAATTCAGCCGCGTCATGCTCACCAACGCCTATGGCCCGATGCGGTGCGTCGAGGCGTTCGCGGAGCTGGTCCATCCCGACGGCGTCATCGCGGCCATGAGCTCGGGTCTCGGCAGCATCGCCAACAACAGCTCCGGCAGCTACGAGGTTTATCGCGCCAGCAAGGCCGCTCTGAACACGCTGCTCAGGAGCTACGCCTCGCGCAACCCCTTGCGCGCAGTGCTCGCACTGGCCCCGGGCTGGGTCCGCACCGACATGGGCGGCCCGAACGCCACCCTCTCGGTCGAAGAGAGCGTGCGCGGCCTGGCCGAGGTCATTGCCGGCCGCCGCGGCAAGCCGGGCGCGGCCTTCCTCACCTTCAGGGGCGAAACAGTCCCGTGGTAGGCGGGCGGGCCCGGCTTTTCGTCGCGGGCTTCCCGCTTGCGCCGAGCCCCGCCTCTGCGGCCGAGCCCGCCCGGCGGGCTTTTACGGCACTGCCGCCGCGACCACCGCACAGGCGAGCAGACCCGCGGACACGGCGGCCGAGGCGACCGACGCCACGAGCAGATCCCGGCTGCGAGAGGGCCAGCGGCTCCCGGCAATGAATGCGTCGTATCCCGCCGCAGTTGCCATCAGGCCCGTCATTCGCTGGTCGGCCTTCAAGCCGTTCTCGATCCAAAGTCCGAGCCGCTTCGCGAACCGGAGCCCGATCGCGTCCTTCAGCACATCGCAAACAAAGGCGAAGGCACCGAACAGCGCCGCCGCCAGAAGCAGGTACTTTTCGGTGAGATAGAAATGCCGAAGCCCGCCGGGGCCGGCCATCATCGCCGCGTACAGGGTTCCGAAACTTCCGAGCCAGATGAATTTTGCCGCCGCCGAAAGTCGTGAACCGAACATCCGTTCGTCGACAAAGTTGGCGTCACGGAGCTTCTGCCAATCGGCCCCGGTCATCGCCCGCCCGCCCGGCCCGCCGCTCCGCGGAGCGGTATGCAGAGCACCTCGTCCGCCGCCGCGAGCGCGGCGGCGGCCTGCCCCTCTGCCAAGCCCGCCTGCTGCAGCGCCCGTGCCGGCGCCCGGAAATATGTACCGACCGGCGTCGTGAGCACCGCATCTCCGGAAGCGCCTCGCATTTCCTCGATCAGTTTCCGGATCTCCTTGAGCTCGTCCATCACGTCGTCGATCGTTGCCAAGGCTTCTCCTCCCTGTCTGTCGTGGCGGGACTCTTGCCGGCGGGTCCGTGTCCGCCGTCTCGACACAAGCAGCGCTCTATCGCGCATTCGTCAACCGGTTGTTAACCTCGCAGTAACTCCCTCGCGCCAGTTTGACGTCGCGTTACTGGCTGGCGGGACGCTATGCTCTTCCCCTTTTCACGTCTTGGTCGGGAAACGAAAGCCACCGTCGCGATCATCCTGGCGCTCAGTGTGGTGCCGATGATCTTTTTGAGCGGCATGGGCGTCAATTATGGCATGGCCTCCTATCGCCAGTCGCGGCTGAATGCCATTGCGGATGCGGCGGCGCTGGCCGCGGTCACGCCGACGATGATGACCGAGAGCGCGGCCGCGGCGACCGCAGCCGCGCAGAACACGTTCAACGCCCAGGCCGAGACCCTGGCCGGCGTCACCTACGATCCGAGCAATCTCTCGGTTTCGGTGACGACCAGCGGCAACGAACGCACGGTTACCGTCACCTACCAAGCGACCTCGCTGGATGCATTTCCGAATATTCTTGGCCCAAATACAATCGCACTCTCCGGTCACTCGTCGGCCACGGCGGGGCAGGCGCCGAACATCGATTTCTACCTGCTGCTCGACTCTTCGCCCTCGATGGCGATTGCGGCCACACAAGACGGCATCAACACGATGGTTGACAACACCTCCGCACAAGGCGGCTGCGCCTTCGGCTGCCACGAGGAGGATCCTGCGCAGGACGATCTCGGCAATCCGGACGGCGAGGACAACTACGCGCTGGCCGAAAATCTCGGTGTCACGCTGCGCATCGATCTTCTGCGCGAGGCTGCCGAAAACCTGACCACCACGGCGACCAGCACCGAGGCCCAGTACAACGCCTCCTATCGCATGGCCATCTATACATTCGACATTGCGCTGAACACCATCGTTACGCTCACCTCCAGCCTCAGCACCGTGGACTCCGACGCCGCCAACATCCAGCAACTCGAGGTCTATGCCAACAACTGGCTCACCAAGAAGGACGAAAACGATGACGAGGACACCAATTACGATACGGCGTTGACCGGCATCAACGCGGTCATGCCGAACCCGGGCAGCGGAACCAATATTGCCGGCGATACGCCGCAGGAAGTGCTCTTCTTCGTCACCGATGGTGTCGAGGACGAAAGCGTTTCCGGCGGCCGTCAGATTTCCGTTATCAATACCGCACTGTGCTCGGCAATCAAGAACCGGGGCATCCGCATCGCCGTACTCTACACGGAGTACCTGCCGCTTCCGACCAACAGCTTCTATAACAGCAACGTTTCGCCGTTCCAGTCCAATATCGGCCCGACACTGGAGGCTTGCGCGTCACCCGGCCTGTATTTCGAGGTGCAAACCGGCGGCGACATTTCAGCGGCGATGGCAGCGCTCTTCCAGTTGGCGGTGCAATCGGCCTTTCTTTCCCGATAGGACCGCGATGCTGCCACGCCTGCTGCAACGGCTTGCAGCCGCTCCCCCCCGGAGCGGCCTGCGGCCGAGCAGCACGAGCCTGCTCGGGTGCCGGAAGAGCGCGACGGCCCTGGAATTTGCGCTCATCGCCGCTCCGCTCTTCGCGCTACTGATTGCGATCTTCGAAACGGGCCTGGTTTTTTTCTCGCAGCAGGTCCTGCAGACCGCGACCAGTGAAACAGCGCGTCTGATCATGACCGGGCAGGCACAGATGAACGGTTTGACTGCGACCGCGTTCCAAGAGGACGTCTGCGCCAACAGCGCACCGCTGCTCGCCTGCCCGGCGATCTACGTGAATGTCCAGACCTTCTCGTCATTCGAATCGATGACGATGGCCGATCCCCTGAATAAAGATGGGAGTTTCAATAAGGCAAGCATGAACTACAACACCGGTGGGCCGGGCGACATCGTCCTGGTCCAGGTTTTTTATATGATGCCGGTCCTCAACGGCCCTCTCGGATTCACGCTCGCGAACATGGCCGGCAACGACCGGCTGCTGCAGGCCACCGCAGTGTTCCGCAATGAGCCGTATTAAACCTCGCCCGAGGCCGATGAATCCCGGCCCAAGCCGACCTTGCGGGGGCCGGCGGCAGAGGAGCCTCCGGCGTGACCGGAACGCCGTCGCTGCGGTCGAATTCGCACTCGCGGTACCGCTCATGCTGCTGATTTATTTTGGCATCGTGGAGTTCGCGCAGGCGATTACCGTGGATCGCCTCGTCGGACTCACGGCCGAAACCGTCACCAACCTTGTCACGCAATACACGACCATCAGCGCCAGCACGCAAATGCCCGACATTCTCGACGCCTCGACACAGGTTCTGGCGCCTTATTCCTCTTCCCAGGCTTCCGTCGTCGTCTCCTGCATCACTATCGACAGCAACGGCAAGGCGACCGTCGCCTGGAGCCAGGCCAAGAACGGCACCGCGCTTACGACGGGGCAGGCCTTCACCGTTCCCGCCGCGCTCGACATCCCGAACACGACCGTCGTTTTCGGCGAGGCCACGTACGCCTTCAAACCGGCGATCGACGAACTGAAGCTCGGTACCCTCAACCTTTATTCTTCTGTCTACATGGTTCCGCGAGACTCGACGACGATCAATCTTGGGCCGTGAGCGGCGTCCCGCCGACCGGCGGCAGCGGTGCCACGATGCGTGCTCGCTATCAGGAAGCCTTGCGGAAGGTGAGGTTGATGCGGGCATTCCCGGTCAATGCATGCGTGCCGTCCGCCAGCGCCGCGACGCCGTGGAACAGAAGCCGCGCCGGGCCGCCCCATATCACGACATCGCCGTGCTCGAGTGCAAGCCGGCGCGCGCGGTCGCTCCGTCGCGGACCGCCGAACAGGAAGATCGCCGGCAGGCCGAGCGAGACCGAAACGATCGGCTGCGAGAAATCCCGCTCGTTCCGGTCCTGGTGAAGGGCAAGCCGGGCACCCGGGTGATAGCGGTTGATCAGGCAGGAGTCGGGCGCGAAATCGGCAAAGCCCGCCGTGCCGGCGGCACGCGTGGCCAGGGCGGCGAAGCCGGGCGGCATGGCCGGCCACCGAAGATGCGTCTCCGGATCGCGCTCGTCGTAGCGGTAGCCGCGGCGATCCGTGACCCAGCCGAGGCGGCCGCAATTGCTCATCGCAACCGACATGCGGTAGCCGCCCGGCGTCAGCATGTGGCGAAACGGCGCTCTGGCCAGCACGCAATCGAGGGCGCGCAGCAGTTCCGGCGCTTCCGCCGCGGCGAAGCCGCGCAGCAGCGTCGCGCCCTCCTCGAGCCTCTGCGCGTCGGCTTGCGGCGGAGCCAGGCCGGCCAGGAGATCACCCTCACTCATCGCGCATCGTGAAAGATCACGCCCAGCACGTGGCGGCGGCCGGATCGTACCCGGCTCACGCCATGGCGCATCGTCACCCGATGGAACCCGCGCGTACCTTCGACCGGCCGGTGATGCACCGCAAACACCACGCCGTCTCCCCGGCCGAGCGGCACGACCAGGGCGCGCGACTGCATTCGCGGGCGGTTCTCCACCAGCAGGAATTCGCCGCCCGAGAAGTCTCGCCCGGGAGCGGACAGCAGGCAGGCGACCTGCAACGGAAAGACATGCTCGCCATAGAGATCCTGATGCAGACAGTTATAGTCGCCCGCTTCGTATTGCAGCAGCAACGGGGTCGGCTGGGTCTGCCCTGCCTGGCGGCAGAGTGCCAGGTAATCGGCGTGCCGGGGAGGATAGCGTGTCGCCTCGCCGAGTGCCGCGCCCCACCGCGCGGCGATGGCGGCAAGCGGCGGGTAAAGCGCGTCCCGCAATGCGGTGACGATTCCGGGCAAGGGGGCGGCAAAATACTTGTATTCTCCCTGCCCGAATCCGTGCCGGGCCATGACGATGCGGCTCCGGAACAGCGAATCGTTTCCGTAGTCCGCGGCCAGGCCGGCGCACTCCGCAGCGCTCAGAACCTCCGGCAGCAGGGCGGCACCCTCCGCATCGAGCGCCGCGGCGATCCCGGCCCAGTCGAGGGCTGCGATCCGCGCTGCGACCGAGGGCGGGGCGGCGGAAGCTGCCGCGGCGGAGCGCAGATGCGTCATCGTCCGGCCTCGCGGGAAAGCAGCGCGCGCTTGCGCTCGGTTCCCCAGCGATAGCCGGCCAGCCCGCCGTCGGCGCGGATCGCCCGGTGGCATGGAATAGCGAGCGCCGCGGGATTCGCAGCGCAGGCCGCAGCAACCGCGCGCGCCGCCTCAGGCCGGCCGATCTGCCGCGCGATCGCGGCATAGCTCCGTGTGGTGCCGGCAGGAATTTCCCGGAGCGCCTGCCAGACCCGGTTCTGGAACGCCGTCCCCTGCACGTCGAGCGGCAGGTCGAGGCCACGCGCGGGCGTCTCGACTGCCTCGACGACGGCGGCGAGGATCGTCGCGAAGGATTCGTCTGCCTCTGTCAGCATGGCGTTCGGAAACCGCGCTCTGAGATGCTGCTCCAGAACCGCGTCGTCCTCACCGAACCAGATTGCCGCGATTCCTCGTTCGGTCGCGCCAACAAGGATCCGGCCGAGCGAGCAGGTGCCGATCGCGAACCGGATCCGGCTTCCCTCCCCACCGGTGCGAAACGCCTTGGGCGTCATGCCGAGCCGCTGGTTTGCCTCGGCATAAAACCGCCCGTTCGAATTATAGCCGGCGGCGTAGATCGCCTCTGTCACCGTCGCCGTGCGCCGAAGCTCGCGCCGTACGCGCCCGGCCCGGCACTCCGCCGCGTAGGCCATCGGCGTCACGCCGGTTGCAGCCTTGAAGACGCGGTGGAAGTGAAAGCGGCTGAGGCCGGTTGCCCGCGCGAGCGCATCGAGGCTCGGCACCTCCTCCGCGGTCTCGATCAGCCGGCATGCCTTCGCCACCGCCTGATCGGCAACGCCGGGCCGCTCCGGCAAGTCCGGCCGGCAGCGTTTGCAGGGCCGGAAGCCGGCTTCCCTCGCCTCCGCCGGGCTGGCGTGGAAGCGCACGTTTTCCGGCCGCGCGCGACGCGCGCCGCAAGAGGGCCGGCAATAGACCGCGGTGGTGCGAACCGAATAGACGAAAGCCCCGTCGGCGCGCCGGTCGCGCGTGCGCACGGCCTGCCAGCGCTCTCCGTCGGTGGAAAAGGCGGCGGCCTTCGTGCCGCCCTCGGCCAAGATCGTGTCCATCGTCTTTCCCCATCTATCATGCGCCGGGGGCCTTTGCTCCCGCGCATCTCCTGGGGGCCTTTATGGCGCCGCCCTCAGCCACCCGCACTCCGGCGCTTGCTGGTGAAATCGGGCGGGTTAAGCGATTTGAGAGGCCGGGCGTTCCTGCATCAGAGATCGATCCAGGAAAGGTGTCCGCCCTTGCCCGCCCCCGTGTCGAGGAAGACGGCCGTTCCCCCGACATCGTTCCGCCGGATGTACGGCCGGCCGTCGGTGCTTCGGCAGTCGTGCCCGCAATAGACCGTCATGCCGGGGGGAATGCGCCCGACCCAGCGCAGGCTGCGCTCGGGATAGCCGTCCGGCTGCATTCGCCCCGTCGTTTCTCCATAAAGGGCGCGCGCGACGAGCCCCGAAACCGGGCCTGCGATCGGCGCCGCAGGCGGCGGTATCGCCAGCATGCCGGTATGGAAGCCGCCATGGACGAAGAAGCGGCTCCCCGCGGCGAGCCACGCCGGTGCCGCGGCGACCGCCGCCAGCGTCTGCTCGCGCAAGGCCGGATCGAGCGCTGCGAGCGTTGCGATGAGCTCCGCGTCCCGGCGCACCTGGCGGCCGGCGAGCGCGCGCGCGAGCTTGAAATCGTGGTTGCCCAGCAGGAAGAGCCCGCTCCCCTGCTCGAGCCGCTCCAGCATCAGGCGAAGCGCGCCGGCGGCGTCCGGGCCGTGGTCGGTGAGATCGCCAAGCTGGACAATGAAGCGCTCGGTGGCGAGCGCCGCCGCAAAGGCGCGTGCATCCCCGTGTACGTCGCCGACGACCCTGAGTGCCGCCCCGCGGGGAATCGCCGCGGGCGCAACAGCAGAGGCGGCCTGGCCCAGCCCGGCGCGACCCCTTAAGCCGAGCTCGGGTCGTGGTCCGGGTCGGGCTGCGGTGCATCCGGCGCGTCGTCCTTGGCCTTGGCGCGCGACGCGGCCTGAGCCTCGCGTTCGCGCTGCTTGGTTTCCTTCTTTGCCTGCTTGGCGCGATTTCGCTCGGCCCGCTTAAGTCCGTAATTCACTTTGTATGGCATCCCGTTCTCCTTGCGGCTTTTGCTTGTCTTCTGCCCGCATCCTTCCAAGCCTTGTGCCCGGACTCCCGAACAGCGAATGCGAGAAAGAGCGGCGGCCAGCAGCGGGCGCGCCGGGCCCGGATGTCCGGCGCACCAAACGCCCGATCAGAGGTGACGCATGATCCCGGTGGCACGAGAATGCATCGGCCGGCGCCTCCTCGGGTCCGATTCTGCCGTCCCGCCCGGGCGCACCGCCGCCGATCCGGCGACGTCGCCGTCCTGTCCTAGGCGAGACTGATCGAGCCGACTTCCGGACCCTTCGCGCCCTGCACGACGTTCATGCGCACTGCCTGGCCTTCCTGCAGGGGCGGCAAGCCCGCCACCTCGAGCGCCGAGGCGTGGACGAACACGTCTCGCCCGCCGCCCGGAGTGGTGATGAAGCCGAACCCTTTCTCGGGATTGTACCACTTCACCACGCCGGTCATCTCGACGGCTGAACTCAGGTCCACCGGCCGGCGGGGACCTCGCGGTGCCCGCGGTGCGCGCGGACCGAACCCGCCGCGCGCCGGCTCGGCTGTGCTTTCGTCGACCGATACCACCTGATCGACCTGCCGGCCTTTCTGGCCCTGGCCCACCCGGATCCGCACCGTTGCTCCCGGGCTCACGGTCTGATGGCCCGCCGCCTGCAGCGCGTTGGCGTGCAGGAACACGTCGCCCGAGCCATCAGCCAGCGCAACGAAGCCAAACCCCTTGTCGGGATTGAACCATTTCACCGTCGCTTGGACTTCCGGCCCGGCGGGCGGCCCGCCGAATCCGGCGAACGGGGAGGGGGGGGTGTTGCCGTAGAAATTGTCATCATCGAAACCGCGTCGGCGTGGCTGCCGTTGGCGGTCGTTCCTTGGTGATCTCAACTGGGGTCTTTCCTCTGTCAGGGTCCGGCCGCCTTCCCGGCCGCATGCACGTCCCGGCGGCGTTCAGACGCCGCCGTCCTCGGTTCGCAAGTGCTACGTCACATTGCGGCACGGCGCCGCCAATTCAAGCCATCAAACGCTGGTCACGGGAGGTTCGCAATCATGGCACCGGCAAAGTGACGGGCGACCTTGTAGAGGATCACAAAGCGCAATTGAAGAGCCGCCTCCCGGCGGTGCCGGGCCGCCCTCGCCGACACGCTGGCCCGCGGCCGCCGCACCACCAGCGGGGGATCCGGCGGAATTCGCTCGCGCCGGACGCGCAATGGGGGCGGCCGGCGCAGCCGCGGCATCCCGCACGCGGACCGGAGGCACGCCGGGCCGCGCGGGATCGGCGAGCTTGCCCGCGGTGAGATGCCGGCAGCCTTTCCCGCCCCCCCGTTCCCGGGTGAAGGTGGCGCGATTGAAGTCGCATGCCCCGCTCGCCACTATACGGCCCGAGACGGAAACAGCCGGAAGTTGGAATGCGGTGCGGCGGGCAGTGCGCCGGCCGCGAAAAGGAGCGTACATGCCGCCGGTCATCTCGGTGTCTGCCGTTACCAAGACGTATAAAAACGGATTCACCGCGCTCTACGCGATCGACCTCGCGATCGAGAAAGGCGAGATTTTCGCGCTGCTCGGTCCCAACGGCGCCGGCAAGACGACGCTCATCAGCATCATCTGCGGGACCGTCACGATGAGCTCGGGGCAGGTGCTCGCAGGCGGCTACGACATTACGCGGGAATATCGGATCACGCGTTCGCTGATCGGGCTGGTTCCGCAGGAGATCGCCCTCGACATCTTCGCCACGGTCTGGAACACGGTCAGCTTCAGCCGGAGCCTGTTCGGCAAGCGTGCGAATCCCTCCTATATCGAGTCCCTGCTGCGCGAGCTCTCGCTTTGGGACAAACGCAACGACCGTGTCTTCGAACTCTCGGGAGGGATGAAGCGACGCGTGATGATCGCCAAGGCGCTCAGCCACGAACCGGAGATCCTGTTTCTCGATGAACCGACCGCCGGCGTCGATGTTGCGCTTCGGCGCGACATGTGGGCGCTGGTGCGCCGGCTCCGGAACCAGGGCGTGACCGTGATTCTGACCACCCACTACATCGAGGAAGCCGAGGAAATGGCCGATCGCGTCGGCGTCATCGACGACGGACGCCTGCTGCTGGTCGAGGAGAAGGCGGCGCTGATGCAGAAGCTCGGCAAGCGGCAGTTGACCCTGGCGCTGCAGCAGCCGATGCGGGCGATCCCGCCTGAACTCGCCGGCTGGCCGCTCGAGCTTGCGGCCGACGGCCGGCACCTCACCTACAGCTTCGATGCCAATGCGGAGGCCACGGGAATTCCCACGCTGCTCAGGTTGCTCAGCGAAAACGGGATCGGCTTCAAGGACCTCGAGACGAGCAGGAACTCGCTCGAGGACATCTTCGTCAGCCTGCTGGAACGTGCGGCATGAGAGGGCTGTCTCTCAACGGTGCCGGCATGTGGGCGATCTACCGCACCGAAATGGCGCGGATGGTGCGGACGATCTGGCAAAGCGTGGCGACCCCGGTGATCACGACCGTGCTCTATTTCGTCGTGTTCGGCAGCGCGATCGGCTCGAGGATACAGCATGTCGGCGGGGTTCGGTATGGTGCGTTCATCGTTCCCGGCCTGATCATGCTGGCGCTGCTGACGCAGAGCATCTCGAACGCTTCGATCGGCATCTACTTTCCGAAATTCACCAAGACGATTTTCGAGATCCTTTCGGCGCCGCTGTCGTTCGCGGAAGCGGTGCTCGCCTATGTCGGCGCAGCGGCAACCAAGTCGGTCCTGCTCGGGCTCATCATCCTCGTGACGGCGACGTTCTTCGTCCCGGTCCGGATCCTGCATCCGGCATGGATGGCGACGTTCATGCTGCTGACGGCAATCACTTTCAGCCTGTTCGGATTCATCGTGGGCATCTGGGCGGAGAACTTCGAACAGCTCGCCATCATACCGGCGCTGGTGGTGACGCCGCTCACCTTCCTCGGCGGCGCCTTCTACTCGATCGACATGCTGCCGCAACCCTGGCAGACGATCAATCTGTTCAACCCCGTAGTCTACCTCGTCAGCGGCTTCCGCTGGAGCTTCTACGGAATCGGCGACGTCGGAGTGGGGACCAGCCTCGGGTTCACCGCACTCTTCATGGCGATCTGCTTCGCCGTGCTATGGTGGATGTTCCGCACCGGCTATCGGCTGAAGCCGTGATGGCGGCGAACCAGAGCGTGTTCAGGTTGACTGAACACGCTCTCCTTGGTCTGACCGAGCGGATTCACGCGCTCCTGGATCGCTCCGCGATTCCAGTCAAGCGCGATCCGCTCTAGCCTCTCAGATCCTTTTGAGCACGTAGCAGGCCTGGAGCGCGGCGGTGATCTCCTCCGCATGCCGGGGGTCGCGCGCCTCGACCATCACCTCGAGATGCGCGGACTGCACCGAGGGCGCCGCGAACAGGCGCTGGTGCGATACCTCTATCACGTTGCCCTCGTGCGCGGCGATCCGGGTCGCGATATCGGCGAGCACCCCGGGGCGGTCGGGGATTTCGAGAGCGATGCGCAGCAGCCGTCCGTCGCGCAGCAAATTGCGCAGCAGCACGTTGGCGAGGATGCGGGGATCGATATTCGCCCCGCAGATCGGCACGCCGACCTTCTTGCCTTTGAAGCGTGCGGGAAACGCAAACAGTGCGGCCACGCCGGCCGCGCCGGCGCCTTCGGCCACGACCTTGGCACCTTCGGCGAGCAGCGCGATTCCCTGCTCGATTGCCTGCTCGGGAACCACCAGAACCTCCGCCCCGTGCGCGCGGATGATCGAGAACGCGAGATCGCCGATATCACGCACCGCGATGCCCTCGGCGATCGTGGTACCGCCGACCGCGACTGGCTGGCCGGCAAGGCGCTGGGCCAGGGCCGGATAGGCTTCGACCTCGACGCCGACGATCTCGATCCCGGGCTTGAGCGCCGCTGCCGCAACGGCCGAGCCCGCCATCATGCCGCCGCCGCCTACCGGCACGACCAGCGTATCGAGATCGGGCACGTCGCTGAGCAGTTCGAGGGCGAGCGTGCCTTGCCCGGCCATCACCCCGGGGTCATCGTACGGGTGCACCATGACGAGACCTTCGCGCTCGGCGAGCAGCGCCGCGTGCGCGGCGGACTCGACCAGCGTCTCGCCGTGCAGGACGACGCGGGCACCCCAGGAAGCGGTCCGAGACACCTTGGTCGGCGGCGTGTAGCGCGGCATCACGATGGTCGCGGCGATGCCGGCAAGCTTTGCGTGCCGGGCGACCGCCTGGGCGTGATTGCCGGCCGACATGGCGATGACACCGGCGGCACGCTCGGCCGGCGTCAGCAGTGCCAGCCTGTTGGCTGCGCCACGCTCCTTGAAGCTGCCGGTGGCCTGGAATGTTTCGAGCTTGAGCACCACGGTGGCGCCGGTAGCGTGGCTGATCGCCTCGGAGGCGAGGGCGGGCGTGCGCACGACACGCCCTTTGATCCGCCGTGCCGCGGCCTCGACATCGGAGAACCCGATCATGGAAGCTGCGATCGAGGCAGCCACTCAAAGATATTTGACGGCGATGATCTCGTAGGAACGGTCGCCACTCGGTGCCGGCACCGAAACGGTATCGCCCACCTTGCGGCCGATCAGCGCCTTGGCAAGCGGCGAGGAAATCGAGATCCGGCCGTTCTTGATGTCTGCCTCGTGCTGGCCGACGATTTGATAGGTAGCTTCCTTTTCTGAATCTTCGTCAACCACCCGGACATGCGCACCGAACTTGACGTTGTCGCCGGAGAGGGTGGAGGGATCGATGACCTCGGCCGAGGCAACGATTTCCTCGAGCTCGGCAATCCGGCCCTCAATGAAGGACTGCCGGTCGCGCGCGGC
>Ga0335075_10003708_pt1 | contig 24102 bp, 20 predicted proteins | sample Lox_Sample_24_FD_206723 | JGI IMG/M metagenome (GOLD analysis project Ga0335075, IMG submission 206723) | Soil microbial communities from Loxahatchee National Wildlife Refuge, Florida, United States - Lox_Sample_2.4 | ecosystem: Environmental > Terrestrial > Soil > Wetlands | place: USA...
CTCGCGAAGCTCCCGCTGTGCATGCTTTTTGCAATTCAGAATTTCATAGATACGAAATCTGAAATTTATATGCCAAAAGTATCAGGGAGATGGGTCATGAATAGGCAACTCGGCAGGCGCCGCCCGGGACGGCGGATCTGGATAACAGGCCTCCTGACCGCCGCTGCCGTGGGTCCGGTCGCATTTGCGGATCAGGCAGCGGCGACCGACGCCAGCCAAGACACCACGAGCAGCAGCGCCGCCAACACCACGCCGCAGGGGCAGGGCGACATGGATGAGGTGGTGATCAACGGCATCCGTCGCGGTGACCTGGTGCTGCCGACGACGGTCAGCTCCTCATCAGCCTATGGACTGGATCTTGGCGTCATGGAGACCCCAAGGAACAACACGCTGCTGTCGAAGGCGCAGCTCGACGCCCTCAACATCCAGAATCCGGGTGGCTTCTCGTACCTCACCTCGAGCAGTTACTCGGATGCCGCCTTCGGCCAGCCGGCCGTGCCGCGGATCCGTGGTCAATATGCTGACATGTTCTTCAACGGCATGCGCGATAGCTTTTCACTCAACGGCTACGGGGCACCCGTCAGTTTCAACAGCGCGGACTCGATCGACATCATCAAGGGACCCGCAAGCGTGCAGGGTGGCCCTGGAGCGGGGGTGGGCGGCACCATTGACATCACGACCAAGCTGCCCTCGCTGACCCGATGGACTCAGATCTATGACCTGGAGTTCGACACCCAGCAGAAGCGTCGGGCGCTGATCGATATCGGCGGCCCGCTCACGTCCAGCACTGCCGCCCGCGTCAGCTTCACCTCCGATGACAGTGGCAGCTATTACTACGACATGTTCTTCCACCAGCAGTCGCTGTACGCCGCCGTGGTCACGCAGTTCACCTCCAAGTTCAGCGTCATGGTCAATGGCTCGATCGAGGACACCCTGTATCGCGAGAACGACGGCGTCAACCGTGTCAACCAGGCGCTGATCGACGACGGCACGTACCTCACCGGCGGCGCGGTGGGACCGGTGGAGGGCTTCCTGACACCCGTCGACCTCACGGGTAGCGCACAGCTGAGCGACCGGATACTGATCGATGAAACTCCGGGCACCGGTGCGCACTCTGTGCACGCCAAGGCGCAGATCATTCTGACCTACGACGCCTCCGGCGACTTCACGGTCACCAATAATACCTTCTACGATTACCTGAATCGCTACAACCAGACCATGGAGTACTATGCGGATACCGCCCGCGGCAGCTTCACCCTCGAGAACAAGACCGACCTGAAGGTGAAGTTTCCCTTGGGCATCGTCGGCAATGAGGTGGATGGCGGCTTCACCTACCGGTACGCCCATGTCGACGACATCCAGAATTATGCGAATGAACCGGTCAGTGTCTGGGATCTGACCACCAATCCCGATTCCTGGGTCTTCCCGGCTGCGGCGCAGGCGGACGGTGGCGCCATCCCGTACCTCGCCGCATTCGACCATCCGCAGTACGGAACCCCTGGCCGCGACACCTATTTCCTGAACAGCAGCGTCATCTCCAACCTGCAGGACGCGGCAGCGTTCCTCGAACACCGCATGCAGTTCACTCCGCAGTGGAGCGCGCTCTACGGGGTGCGGGGCGATCTGGTGCAGCTGAATGAGACAGATCCGCTCGGCGGCACCGGGCTCTTCGACGGCCTACCGCAGAAGCAGGCCACGGCGTGGTACGGCCTCTACAACGGCAATGTCAGCGTGGTCTATGCGCCGGCCGCCTTCGTCTCCTCGTACCTGACATTCAACAAGGCACAGTACGTGCTCCCCGATGCCAATGACGGCGCAGTGGGGACCTTCGCAGAGGCCGCGACGGCGCAGCTTCGCCAGAACACTCAGCTCGAGGAGACCGGCGTCAAGTTCAGTCTGCTGGACTCTCGGCTGTTCATCTCGACGGCACTGTTCAAGCAGGAGCGTTCCATCCCCACCGGCGCCGGCGACAACGGCCATTCCGAGGCCCACATATGGGGCGCAGAGTGGGAACTCAACTACCAGCCAAACTCCCATTTCTTCGCCACGGCGAGTTACTCGTACCTGCACACCACGCTCGACACGGCATCACCTTTCTACAACTTCCCGGCGTATGCAGGGCTGAACGTCGATGGCGCGGGCACCCTGGCGGTCTTTGCCGCTGGCCAGACCTTCGAGGACCCGGGCGTCCCGGCGCATCTCATCAACATGCTGGCCAACTACAAGTTCGACTCGGGCTTCGGAGTCCAGGCGAACCTCCAGGTCACGGCGCCGATCGAGACCACACAGTCCGGTTACATCGACATCGCCGCGACCAATGCGCTGGCGGCATCGGATGGCCTTACACAGCTGGTGGGCAATGGCGGCCTGGTGCCGCTCTCGACCGTCGGCGCCAACGGCTACTACAGGTCGCCCCGGATTCCCTGGCAGTACACCCTCAATGCGGCGGTCTTTTATACCTATGCGAACTACACCGTAAAGGTCACGGCCTACAATGCCACCGACAACCGCAACCTGACCAACGATTATCCCTTCTACGGCAACGACTTCCTGACGCGCGTGCCGCCGCGCAGCTTCGATCTGACGCTCACCGCCCGATTCTAGGGCCACGGACCATGAGCAATGCTGCGCTACCCTCCGATCCGGGACTGCGGGCGGCCTTCGAGGAGGCGCTTGCGGGCTATCGCGAAGGGGGTCTGCCCATCGGGGCGGCGCTGGTGTATCGCGGCGAGGTGATCGCCCGCGGCCGCAACCGGCGGGTTCAGGACGGCAATCCCATCCTGCACGCCGAAATGACCTGCTTGCAGAACGCCGGCCGGCTGTCCTCAGCCGTCTATCGGCAGGCGACGCTCTATTCGACCCTGTCGCCGTGCTACATGTGCGGCGGCGCCTCTCTGCTGTTCGGGGTGCCCAACTTCGTCGTCGGGGAGAGCCGCACCATCCGTGCGGCCGATGACTGGCTGCGCTCCCGTGGCACCGTCGTCACAGTCGCCGATGATCCCGCCTGCTACGAACTGCTGCAGCGTTTCATCGCCGAGCAGCCGGAAGTCTGGGCCGAAGATATCGGTGAGGCGGGGGTCAGGGGCCGTTATCCGGGCGGCCGCGCGGACGTGTAGATGAAACCGGCACCCTTCCGCTATGTGCGGCCCAGGAGCGTGTTTGAGGCGGTGGGGCTGCTACTCGAATATCCGGGGGAAGCGCGGTTGCTGGCCGGCGGTCAGAGCCTTGTGCCGCTGCTATCGCGTCGGCTCGCGACTCCCGCGCTGGTGATCGACATCAATCACATCGCGGGACTGGATGCCATCGAGGTTCTGCCGGATCGCATCCGCATGGGCGCTCTGGTGCGGCAGGAGCAGGCGCTGCGGTCGCAGGTGGTCCGGGCGGAAGTGGCCGGGCTCGCCGAGGCGCTGGCCTGGGTGGCGAACCCGGTCATCCGGCAGCGGGGCACGGTGATCGGCAATCTTGTGGCGAATACGCCCGGTGCCGAATTGCCGGCGGTCGCAATGGCGCTGGGAGCCCAGTTCGTGCTGCGGCATCTGGGCGGCGAGGAGACCGTCGGCGCCGCAAGCCTCCTCGGGCCAGGCCGGACAGTGCCCCCGCAGGCCATGGTGACGCATGTGCTGTGGCCGCGCCGGCCGGCACGCGCCGGATTCTATGAAGTGGCAAGGCGTGACGGTCACGCGCCGGTGGTCGCCGCTGTCGTGACGCTGAACGCCGCCGACTGCAGGGTCGCGCTCAGTGGCGTCATGCGGACCGCCCTGGTCTGCCCCACCCTGGCGCATCTCATTGGTCGGCATTTTCCCGACGTGCCGGCCGCCGCCGACTTCGCGACGGCGCTCTCGAGCGACCTCATCGAACCCGTATTCGGCGATGCCTACTCCAGCGCGCGATACCGCCTCGAGGTGGCGCCCGTCGTCAGCCGGCGAGCGGCTCAGCGCCTGTCGTTGTGACGTGCTGCGTGATGCAAACGCATGACATCGCAATCAGAGTGGATGGCGTGGAACTGCGTGCGAGCGTGAGCCCGCGGCTGCTGCTCAGCGATTTTCTGCGCGAGCAGGCACGTGTCGGGGGCGTGCACGTGGCGTGCGGGCAAGGCGTCTGCGGAGCCTGCACGGTGGTGGTCGATGGGGTCCCGGTGCGCGCCTGTTTGATGCTGGCCATTCAGGCCGACGGCACGCTGGTGCAGACCATCGCCAGCCTCCCGCAGCTCGAGGGTAACGAACCTCAAGAGGGTCTGACGCGGCTACAGCGTGCGTTCCGGCACCACCATGCCCTGCAGTGCGGCTACTGTACGCCGGGGTTGCTGGTGGCCACGGCAAAGTTTCTGGCGACAACCCCTGCGCCCGACCGAGCGCAGATTCTCGAGCATCTGAACGGCCATCTATGCCGCTGCTCCGGATACGCCAACATCGTCGCGGCCATCGAATCGGTGCGGGCATGATCGGCGCTTCGCCATTCGGACGGCGCGCGCGCCGCCGGGAGGATGGTCCGCTGCTCACGGGCAACGGCGTCTTTCTCGCCGATCTCGTCCGGCCCGGCATGGCCGCGCTGCGCGTGGTGCGCTCGACCGAGGCCCATGCCCGCATTGCGCACATCGATTTCGGCGCCGTTGCAGACGATCCTGACTGCGTGGGGGTGTTGTCGGCTGCGATGCTGCCGGCGGCCATGGGCACCCTGCCGGTAACCGACCTGGTCGCAGGCTCCCGGCCGGCGCATCACGGGGTCCTCGCCCGCGAACTCGTGCGCTATGTGGGCGAACCGGTTGCCGCCATCGTCGCCGCCGATCCCTACCGGGCAGAGGACCTCGCCGGCCGGGTGACGGTCGACTACGACGTCCTGCCGCCCGTCATGGATGTCACTTCGAGCACGGCGCCGCACGCACCACTGCTGTATGCCCAGTTCGGCAGCAACATCGTGCACGAGACCCACCAGCAGGTCGGCGACCCGCAGGCAGCCTTCGCCGCGGCACATCTGGTGATCGATGAAACTTTCCGCTTCCAGCGTGTCTGCGCCAGCTGCATGGAGGCGCGGGGCGCCATCGCGACGCTGGATCCCGGGACCGGACGCCAGCTGGTCTACAGTTCGACGCAGATACCGCAGGTGCTGCAGCAACAACTCGCACACCTGACGGGAATCTCTCCACAGCGCCTGCGCGTGGTGGCACCGCAAATCGGCGGCGGGTTCGGCATGAAGGAGGCGGTGTATCCAGAGGAAGTCCTGGTGCTGCTCGCCCTGCAGCGCTTCGGTCGGGCCACCTATTGGCTGGAGGACCGGCAGGAGTCCTTCATCGCCAGTACCCATGGGAGGGAGGAGATCGTCCGGGTCCGGGCCGCCGTCACCACTGCGGGCGAGGTCACGGCAGTGGAGGTCGACTGCCAGGCCGACATTGGCGCGGCCTACCTGTTTCTGAGCAACACTCCCGGGGCGGCCGTCGCGAGCATCCGCGGCCCCTACCGCATCGCGAATTTCGCCAGCCGGGCGCGCTCGGTAGTGACCAACAAGACCCCGCTGAATGTCTACCGCGGCGCCGGCTACCCCCAGGCAACCCTCGCCATGGAGCGGGTGATGGATCTCGCCGCTGATGCCCTGCGACTGGATCGTGCCGAGATCCGGCGCCGTAATCTCATCGGACCTGCGGCCTTCCCGGTGGATCGCGGTGTGTCCTATCCCGGTTGCGGACGCGCGATCCTGGACAGCGGCAATTATCCGGCGTTGCTCGAGTCGACGCTGGACGCGATCGACTATGCGGGGTTCGCCGCCCGGCGTGCGGCGACCGCTGCCGGCAGCGCGCTCGGCCTGGGTCTGTCGTTCGTGGTGGAGATGTCCGGGGGCGGTGGCGGCGAACCCGCCCGGATCCGCGTCCTCCCCGACGGCCGGTTGCAACTGCTGAGCGGCGTCACGCCCGTCGGCCAGGGGAGTCAGACCACGCTTGCGCAGATTCTGGCGGACCACCTGGGTGTGTCTCCGCAGATGATCGAGGTGCTGCCCGCGGACACCGATCAACTGGCTGCTGCACCCGGGACCTTCGCCTCCCGGGGTGCCACCATGGGTGGCAATGCCGCCTGCCGCGCGGGGGACGTGCTGCTGGACCGGATCCGGCAGTTGGCCGCGGAACTGCACGGCACGGCGCCGGAAAACATCAGCTGGCGGCAGGGACTGCTGCTCGATCGCACACGCCCCGGGCGGACCCTCAGCCTTGCTGCGCTGCTGCAAGAGGCGGCAACGGCCGGCATCGATGGCGCAATGCGGCTGGATGTCAGCGCCCGCTATGAGCGCGACGCCGTCAGCTGGGCCAGCGCCTGTCATGCCGCGGTGATCGACCTGGATCGGGAAACCGGAGTCATCCGCGTCATCGACTATGCTGTGACCCATGATTGCGGCCGTATCGCCAATCCCTTGTTGGTGGATGGTCAGATCATGGGCGGCGTGCTGCAGGGATTGGGGCAGTGTCTGTTCGAGGTCCTTGGCTACGACGCGCACGGCCAACCCCTGACCCGCGGCTTCATGGACTATGTGCTGCCCACCGCTGCAACTGCGCCGCGCTTTACGTTGCGCCATATCGAGACGCCCTCACCCCTGAACCCGCTGGGCATGAAGGGAGCGGGCGAGGCCGGCTGCAGTGGGGCGGTGGCGGCGATCGCCAACGCCATTGCGGATGCCTTGGGTCCCCAAGTCGCGTTCGTGAACGGCTCGGGGCCGTTCACGCCGGACCTGGTGCTCGCGATGCTGCGGGAGGCAGGTCGTCATGCGGTATGAGGAACTGATGCTGCGCTATCTGCAGCGGCTCGGTCTCACACGGCCGCCGATGCCGACGTGGCCTACCTTGTGCAGGCTCGTCAGTGCCCATCTGGAATGCGTGCCGTTCGAAAATCTGGATATCGTCTCGGGCTTCGATGCTGCCCTGACCAGTGAGGCCACCCTGCACAAAGTGGTGATCCGGCGCCGCGGTGGCTTCTGCTACGAGCTGAACGAGGCCTTCGGCAGGCTGCTCGCCCATCTTGGCTTCAGTGTCACGCGTATCGAGGCGCAGGTGTGGTCGCCCGTGCGGCATTCCTTCGGCCCGCCGTTCGATCATCTGGCGCTGGTCGTGGCTTTGCCGGAGGGGAAATTCCTCACCGACGTGGGCTTCGGTGACAATAATCGCAGACCGCTGCGGCTGCCCGCGGACTCGCTGACCGACATATCCGGTCATTACTCCTTGCAGCCGGCGACCGACGGTGTTTGGCTGCTGTCACGCCAGGACCGGCCGCTATACCGGATGACCCTCGAGCCCCGGGAACTGCAGGCGTTCGAGGGCATGTATCGCTTTCACCGCTCATCCCCTGAGTCATTCTTCGGCCAGGGCCTGATCTGCACCTGCGCGACGCGCACGGGCCGGGTCACCATGAATGCGCAGGGTCTGAACATCGTGGCGGGTGGGAAGCGTTGGGATATCCCGTTCACCGACCCGGACCGCGTGCTGGAACAGTACTTCGGGATCGTCAAGGAGCCGACATGCTGATGCATCAGATCCTCATCGATGGCGCGCAGCGCACGCCCGACAAGCTCGCCTTGCATTGGGTCGACCGCGATATCGGACTCACCTATGCCCAGGCCGTCGGGCGCATGGAGGACATGGCGGGTGCCCTCGCGTCGCTCGGTGTCGCCAAGGGCGAACGGGTGACGGTCTTCGCGCATAACGGCATGGATTACCTCCTGAGTCTGTTCGGTGCCTGGCGTATCGGGGCGATTGCGGCGCTGGTCAACGTGCAGTTCGCCTCCGAACTGGATTATTACTTCGCCGACCATACCCCGGCGGTCGTGATCTACACCCATGATATGGCCGGTCCGGTCAGACAGGCGGCGAAAGCGGTGGGTTGCGTGCGCCACCTCCTGTGCATGGATGGCTCTCAGGAGGGGGCGCTGTCGCTGCCGCAATTGCTGCAGGCGCGGCTGCCTCCGCCGGCGGATCCCGGCGATGAGACGGCCATCGCTCATCTTGCCTACACCTCGGGAACCACGGGTAAGCCCAAGGGGGCCTGCCTCGCGCACGAGCCGACGATGCGCGCGGCGCGCTGCATCGCCGAGCGGCTGCGGATCACGGCGCAGGACGAGTCCTTCGGACCCACGGCGCTTTCGAGTTCCTACCAGCTGGTCGCCAACCTGCTGCCACCGCTCAGCCGCGGGGCCGGTGTCCACGTCATGGGAAAATGGACCCAGGCGACGGGATGGGAGGCCATGGACCGGGTCGGCGCCAGTATCCTGGTGGCCAATCCGACGCTGCTCGGGCAGGTGCTCGCGGAAAGCCGTCAACGGGGCCGGGTGCCGCGCAAATTGCGGGCCGGCCTGTCCGGCGGAGGTCCGGTACCCGCCGCCCTCAAGAAAGCGTGGCGCGATGAACTCAAGCTGCCCCTGGTCGAAAGCTTCGGCCAGAGCGAATTGGGCGGCTTCATGGCGCTGGGATTTCCGGACCCGATCGTCGATGACGCGCGGCTCGGACGAGTCGGACTGCCGCTGCCGGACAAGGAAGTGCGCATTGTTGATGCCCACCGCGCACCACTGCCTCCGGGGCGAATCGGGGAGATTGAACTGCGCGGCGGCTTCATGGCCGGTTACTGGGGCAAGCCCGAGAGGACGGCCGAAGCCATCGGCACGGGCTGGCTGCGCACCGGCGATCTGGGCCTGATCGACAGCGAAGGGTTCATCACCATGCGCGGCCGTCGCTCCGAACTGATCGAGACTGATGGAGTCCTGTGGTTCCCCAGGGACGTGGAAGAGGCCTTCTGCGGTATCGAAGGAGTGTCGCAGGCGGCCGTCATAGGTGTGCCCGATCCGGCGCTGGGCCAGCGCCCCTATGCCTTCATCACGCTGCGGCCCGACGGGGCACTCAGCGCCGCGGCGGCCAAGTCCGCCATCGTCGGCAAGGTGAACTACGATGTATCCGCGCTGGAGGTGCGGGTAGTGAGCGATTTACCCATGACTCCCACCGGCAAGATCGCCAAGGCGGAACTCTTTGCGCGGTTGGGTGCATGAGCGCGCGCGAGTGGTGGGATCTGACGACCGAGGAGTTTGCCCACCTCGATCCTGCCCGCACCGTGGCGCTGCTACCCGTGAGCGCCGTCGAGCAGCATGGGCCGCATCTGCCGCTGCGGGTGGATGCGGCCATCAATGCCGGCATCCTGCGCCGCGCGCTGGAACTGATTCCGCCCGAACCGCCGCTGCTGGTGCTGCCGGCACAGCAGGTCGGCAAGTCCAACGAACACCTCGCGTTCCGGGGAACCCTCAGTATCCAGTACGAGACCCTCGGGCGGCTATGGTTGGACCTGGCTGAGAGCGTTCAGCGCGCGGGCTGCAGCAAGATCCTGTTCTTCAATTCCCACGGCGGTCAGCCGCAGCTGCTGGACATCGTGTGCCGAGAGCTACGCGCGCGCCGGGGCATGCTGGCCGTGAACTGCGCCTGGTTCGACGTGACGCCGATGGCCGACCTGTTCGATCCGCGGGAGCTGAAGTACGGCATCCACGGCGGTGCGGTGGAGACGAGTATCATGCTGCATCTGCATCCGCAGCTGGTGCGGATGGATCGGGCGTGTGACTTCGTATCGCGCGCCGAGGCGATCGAGGCGGGGACCGCTGTGCTGCGAGTCGAGGGCGCCACCTCCATCGGCTGGCAGACGCAGGACCTCAACGATCTGGGAGCCTGCGGCGATGCGACACGTGCTACGGCGACGGCAGGCAGGGAGCTGGTGGAGCGGGCGGCGCGGGCGCTGGTCGATCTCATCCTGGATATCTGGCGCCTCGACTGGAATCCGCAGCCTGCAGGTGCGGTCAGTCCGGCTGCGGCACCCCAGCAGAAGGCAGGCGGGAAGGGCGGCTGACCGGCAGCTTTGCCAGCAGCAGATAGGTCAGCGCCGAGACTGGAAATCCCAGCAGCCAGCTCAAGTCCGCGCCGCCCAACCAGCGAGCCAGCGGACCATCGTACAGCGGTGAGCGCATCGTCAGTGCGCACGCCAGCATGCCCAGGGCCAGCGCGCCGCATCCGGCCAAATTGAAGCCGCGCCAGCCCCAGTAACGCGAAGTGTGCCCGCTGCGGTGAATCGCGGCTCCGTCGTAACGGCCACGACGGAACCAGGCGTCTGCAATCCACACGCCACCGAACGGGCCCACCCACATCATCATCAGTGCAATGAAATCGTTCAATGCTGTGGTGAAGTCCTGCACAAAGATCACGTACAGCGTGATCAGCGTCGATACCACCACATCCAGCAGCGTCGCGGTCCAGCGATGGACCCTCAGGCCCAGGGCCTGCAGCGTCAGTCCCGATGAATAGTAGGTCGGTACACTGTTGGCCAGTGAACCGCCGATGACTGAAATGATGTACACCGCGAACAGGGGACCGGGGATGTAGGGCTTGAGGCCTGCGACCGGATCGGACATGTCTCCCAGTGTCGCGCAGTAGGCCCCCATCATGGTCAGCAGGATCGATGGCATGAATGAGGCCCGGAACACGTGCCGGCAGATGCCGCGCCAGGGTGTGTTCGCAGGCAGGTAGCGCACCCAGTCCGGGCCGTTGAACAGGAAGGAGATGGGATTGGAGGCGATGACCGCGGTCGCGGTAAGGAACGCGGCCAACGCCGTACCGGTCGAGAGCGTCGCATGAGCCGTCGCCGCATGCGCCCAGTCGACCTTGGGCAGCGTGCAGCCCATGACGGCAAGGAACGCCGCGCCGACGGCGACCGCGAAGAAGCGCTGGAACCATACCATGGTGGCATGGCCCAGCACTGCAATGCCGCCGCACAGCAGCAGCTGCAGCATGACGGCCAGTAGCTTGCCGGCGCCGCCCGGAGCACTCCACCCCAGCAGCCGGAACAGGGCAAGCACGGCCTCAACCCCGAAAACGGTATTGATGACCTCGAAGATCACGGAGGCGACCCAGGACAGAAATGCGTTGCCGAGATTGCCACGCAATCCAAAGGCCGCCCGCGACAGCGTATTCACCGGCAGGCCGGCCCGCACCGTCGCAATGGAACCGATCGCGACCAGCGCGTACAGCAGCGTACCCACCAGGCACGCTCCCAGGGCCAGCCACAGGTTCAGGCCGGTGCCGATGGCAAGCACCCCCAGCGTGAAGGAGAGCAGGTTGACGCTGGTCCCCACCCAGAGGTAGTCGACCTGCGGCAGGGTCATGTTGCGTTCCGAATCGGGAATGTGGTCGAAGCCCCGGACTTCGACATGGAAGACATCGTTGCCGTGCGCGATGACCGTCTCTGACTCAGGCATGGACGGCCTCCACGGCCGGATCGGTGGCGGGGTCCGGCATCCAGCCATCGGGACCTGATCGGAACAGGGGCGCCCGTAGCACCGACAGCACCGGCGGGGGCTCGGGGCAGGTCATTGTCAGCCGCTGCTTCCAGCAGCGGCTTTCCTGCATCGCGGTGACGATGCCCACCACCCTGGCGCCGATTTTCGCCATCAACGCCAGCTGCGCGAGCACAGTCGTTCCCGTGGAGATCACATCCTCGATGAGCACAACGCGTCTGTCCTGGAGCCGCTCAAGGAGCAGAGGGTCGAGGTAGACCTTCTTTGGCGCGCCGGGTGAGGTGACGGAATTCAGCTCCACGCACAGGGCATCGTCGAACCAGAACTTGCGCGAATAGCTCAGCGGCACGTAGTGCACGTGCCCAAGTTTGCGTGCCACGGATGCGGCCAGTACCAGGCCCTGGGTGGGCATCCCGACGACGATTTCCGGGGTGAGGGTGCGCGCAAGGGTGGTCATGGCGGAACTGAGCCGGTCTTCGAGTTCGAAGGAAGCTTCGGTGATGCACAGGCTAACGATGGCGGATGTCATTTCGGGGGGCAGCGGCATCAGCGGCAGTTGCAGCCAGTCGCCGTCGGGCAGCCGCAGCGTGTAATGCCGGGCATAGGGCGCGACCGGGGCCTGTGTCAGCGCTGCTGCCGGTACGATCCGGTCGCGGTAGGAATTCACCTCGGCAAGCCGCCGTGGGTCTGCATGCGCTGCAGTTCCTGCAGCGGTGGCGTCGCCGACAGCTGCTCAGGCTCAAGCAGGTTCCACTTGACGCCCTTCGGCCGCGAAGCACGTCGCACGTGAAGGTAGCGGGTCGGAGTGGAGATGGCGTCCACCAGAATATCGGTTTCGCTCGGAAACAGTTTCTCTTCCACCACCTGCACGTCGTGGACGATGGCGACCACCGGCGTGTGTTCGTCGGCGACCCCGATATCCGTGAACATGCCCCATTCCAGATCGAAGAACCCGTGGCCCTTGCCGAAACGCACGCCATTGAGCGATACGGCGGAGGCACCGGTAGCCATGAAGTCGAAGCGGCCGCGCTCGCGGATCTCGGTCAACGAAATGGGGCGTCCGAAATGTTCGAGGCCGTCCAGCCAGGAGGCGAACAGGTGGTGTTCGCGGGAAATCCGCGAAGGCTCGAGCAGCACGAACCCGCGAAAGATGCCATAGGTGGACACGACCACGGTTTTGCCGTCATCCAACATTCGCTGCCGCAGCCGCGCCAGGCCATTGTCCGGAGTCACGAACGCATAGCGGGACTCGCGGTAGACTGGCTGCGAAACGAAAAGTTGAATAGCCTGCTCGCTGCCCTGAAAATCGGGAATGACATTGGTGAAGTCGAAATGGAACCGTGAGTCGGGTTTGGCCAAAGGCCGCAGGCGGTCCCAAATCTGCTGGCGAATGGCCTTGGCTTTACTCATGACAGCCTCGGGACGGTCGGGACGAATCGGATCGATATGGGCACCTTGTTAGCGCTCCGCATCCAGGAAAAGTTCGACGAGCTCACCCGCAGCGAGCAGAAGCTGGCCGCAGTACTGCTCGATCATTCGGATGACATCCTGTCGTTCTCCGCGAAGGAACTGTCGCTTGCATCGGGGGTTTCGGCGGCGACCGCAGTACGGCTCTTCCGCAGCCTCGGCTATCGTGACTTCAACGAAGTGCGGCTGCAGGCGCGCCAGGAACGCAATTTTGTCGGACCGGCGACCGGCCGCGGCGTGTCGCTGGAGTCCGTACCGCAGGGCCAGGTGACTGTGGCCTCGCACCTGCAGGTGGAACTGGCCAATCTCACGCGCACCTTCACCGCGCTGCAGGCAGCGACGCTGCGGCAGGCCGCCGAGTCGCTCTCGGGCGCGCGTCGCGTCTGGATCGCCGGTCTGGGTGCGGACTCGGCGGTGGCAAATCTTGCGTGGACTCTGTTCTCCCAGGCACGCCCCGGAGTGCAGTTGCTTCCCAATGACGCCCAGAGTTGGCCTGCCGAGCTGGCCTCGATGGGGCCTGGTGATTTGATGCTTGCCATTGCGCCCCGCCCCTGGCTGAATGCATTCAACCCGGTGCTGGAGTTCTGCCGTACGGCCCGTGTGCGCCTCGTTGCGATCTGCGATCCGACCAGCCAGGGCCGCATCGAGCGTCATGCAGGCATTGCGTTGGTGTGCCACATGAATCAGGTGCCGCATACTCGCGCCTATACGTCCATGATCAGCATGGTGGCTCTGCTGCATGTGGCCGTGCTGGAGCGTCTGGGCGACAGCGCTCTCATGCGGGCCCAGCTGATCGAGGGCCTGCGCGAGGAATTCCTGAGCGATTGAGACCCGCTGGGCACAGCCTGTATGGGTGAAACAAGGATTTCAAGGGAATCCTGCGTGCAATGAACATGCCACATCGATTCCTAGCACACTCAGATACTTACGAGAATCCGACGCGCCTCTTCGGCCCCAATTGCCCAATTAGGGTGCAGCTACAGATTATTGGAGGGCAAAGCCTCCGGGATCCGGAACCTCTGCCCCGACTGGCAGCTTCAGCTTCGAAACCAGCCGGGCCTTGAACGTCCGTCGGCACTCCTGCGTGTCGGATAACACGCGGCGATCGGCCGGGGGCGGCTGATGCGTCGCAACCGGGCTGAGCGGGTGACGGCAACGCGGATCACATGCCGATTCCGAGGCATCTTGCACGGTGCCCGGCCTCCGCGCCCCCTACACTCAACGGTGCACATTTCATAGGCGCCTGCTTGAATGCCCCTTTACCTGCCAGCTTCGTTTCTGCTGCTGCAGTTGTTGCTGCTGCTATTCGCTCGTCCGATCGCCGGACCGGCCTCCTACATCGTCATGGTGATCGCGCCGCAGCTCGCGGCGGTCACTGCCATCCGGCGCGCCCACCTGGAGTGCGCTGAAGCCCGCTTTGGCTGGTCCGCGCTCGCCCTGGCACTGCTGATCTGGTCGCTGGGTGCTTTCGGCAATCTGTGGATGGAGCTGGTGCGTCACCACCAGAACGAGATGTACCGCGATGCCATGCTCGCCTTCAACCTGGCGGTCGTGCCGACTACGTTCCTGCTGGCGACCGACTGGCGACTCAACCAGCGCTGGCTGGTGCGCGGGGTCGATGCCCTGGTGGCTCTCACGCTCGGCTACGTCTATTTCCGTTGTACCTGGACGATGATCAGCGATCACGCCGGACCGGCGGAATCGGGCGTGACGTATCTGGTGTGGCTGCTCGATCTGCAGAATCTGTACATACCGGCTGCCGCGCTGACTCGCTGGTACGCCGCGGAAACCCGTCCCGAGCGGGATCTGTTTCGTGCCCTGTCGGTATACGGAGCGGTGTACATGGTCATCGTGTTCGTCAACGACCACTGGTTCGCGGGGAACCCGGCCTTCGGTCCGGAATACGGCAGCATCGTCTCGCTGGCCTTCGCCGTGCTGAGTTTCTTTGCGCTGCGGCCTGCCTCGATGCAGCCGATCCGACAGCCCGACCCGGCCCTGGCCCGCGCGGTACGCAGCGGCAGTCCGATCGTGCTGGCATTGGCACTGCTGGTCGCCTCGCTGTTCCTGGTCCGCGTCGATTACCTGCTCGGCTGTGTCGGCGTTGGCATTGCAGTGATCGGCATCGGGGTCCGTACGACGTTGATCCAGGTGCTGCAGCTGCAACGCGGCGAGGCGCTGCAGCGCCAGACGTCGGCATTGCAGGCCATGGCCTGGACGGACGCTCTCACGGGCGTGCCCAACAGGCACTTCTTTGCCGAGGCAGTGTCATGCGCCTGGCGACGGGAGCGCCGATCCGATCAGCCTCAGGCTATCCTGATGATCGATATCGATCACTTCAAGGCGCTGAACGACCGGTACGGACATCCGGCCGGTGATGCCTGCCTGCGCCAGGTGGCCCGTGCGCTGCAGGCCTGTCTGCCGCGACCCGATGATGTTCTGGCTCGCTATGGTGGCGAGGAGTTCATCGTATTGCTCCACGACACCGATTCGCCCGGCGCCGAGGCCGTCGCCGAGCGGCTGCGGGCAACCGTGGAAGGCCTGCAAATCGAGCACGCCGGAAGTCCCATCGGTCGCGTGACTGCGAGCGTCGGAATCGCTACTGCCCCACTCACGGGTGAGGCCGCCGCCGCGCGCCTGACGGAGGAGGCCGACCGGGCACTCTACGAGGCCAAGTGCGCCGGCCGGAATGTCGTGAAACTGGCCACCAGCAGGTCGGAGTCGGGTCTGTATGCGATGCTGACCGGAAAGCACAGGATCCCCAGGCGCTGAGCGGCAAGGATCGAAATCACGCCATGCCCGACAATGATCAGAAGCCGAGCCGTTTCAATGCATGGTCGAATCGCTCCCGCGTCGGACTGTGCTTGATCGGAAAGGCGTGAAAGAAGCCTTTGCGGGTCAGGGTGGGACTACGCTCCCTGACGTTGGCGGCCCAGGTTGCGGCGCGCGGGTTGTTCCCCTGGATGGCCTGGACGCCCGCCGCGATCATGGCGATCAGCACGTGGGCCCCCGGGGAGCGGGCGCCGCGCTCGGCCCAATCCGCCGCCTCGGTGTCTTCGCCTTTGGTCAGATGCGTGAGCGCACGCGTGGCGAGCATGGCGTAGTACAGGGGATCGATCGGGCTTAGGCGCATGGCAAGGTCCACCCGGGGCCGGCCCTCTGCCGGATGCCCGGCGATCGTCTGCGTCCAGGCCAGGGCGTAGAGCGCCTGGGCATAATTCGGGCAGATGTCCGCGGCGCGCTCGAGCCAGCCGATGCCCGCATCGAGATTCCCATCCAGCCAGTAGCTGCGCCCCATCGTGAAGTTGATGAAGGGATCGAATGGATCATATTGCAGGCCGCTCTCGGCAAAGCGGCGCGCCTTGAGCGTCGCGGCGCGTACGTCGTCCGAGTAGCGCATGAACGATGACTGGAAATGGACGAAGGACAGCCCGGCGTAGGCGCGGGCGAACCCCCGATCCAGCGCCAGGGCCCGCTCGAACAGCTGTTCCGCAATGGCATTGTCCCGCCGGTTGAAGCGGTACACGTGCTGCAGTCCCAAGTGGTACGCGGACCATGCATCCAGGGCCTCCGGGGCCAGCAGTCGGGCACGGGCCGCCTCGCGGACCGGAATGCGCACGTCCAGAGCGGTAAGGACCTGGCCGTAGATCTGTTCACGCATCAGGTGCACGTCATCGACGGGGCCGTGAAAGCGGTCGGCCCAGATCACGGTCTCATCCGCAGCATCCATCAGATGCACGACGATGCTGAGCGAGCCGCGGGACAGTTCGACGCTCCCGGACAGGCAGTAGCGCACGCCGAGGGTCTGACCAATGGCCGCGAATCCGCAACTGGCGGCCCCGATGCGGAACGTTGAGCCGCGCGCCGTCACGAACAGCCAGTGCAGTTTTGCGAGCTCCGAGATGAGCTCATCCGGCAAGGCGCTGGCAATGGCGGCGCACTGCGAGGCATCGCCCAGAACCTGGAACGGCAACACCGCCAGGGATGGCCGCGTCAGGTGATCCAGCTGCTGAACCAGAGTTGCGACGCTCGTCTGGGCCTGCGGGTGGGGCGCGACCGCGACTCGCGGCTGCGCTTCCACCGCTGCCACGAACCGGAATCCCTTGCGATGCAGGGTCCTGATGAACCGCTGGGTGCGGCCATCGTCGCCCAAGGCGGCGCGGGCGGCCTTGATCCGGCTGGAGATGGCCGCGTCGGAAATCGGGCGGCCGCCCCACACCTTCTCGACGATCTCCTCCTTGGAGACCAGCCGGTCGCGGTTATCCACCAGCAGGGCGAGCAGGGCGAAAACCTGGGGCTCCAGGGCACGCGGATCACCCTCGGCTCGCAGTTCACCGGCGGCAATATCCAGTTCGAAGCCCGCGAAACGGTAGAGCATGCTCTTCAGAATAGGGCCGTATCCGGCCGGTTGCCAATTCTGCAGGAAATCTCCACGTCATCTTCAAGGATCGCCGCGGCGGATGGCCCATCCTCGGATCCACAGCGGCGGAATCGACTGTCGCCCAACCAGAGGGATCCTCCATGCCACTTGTAACGATCGACGTGATCCAGGACGTGTTCACTCCGGCCCAGAAAAAGGAACTCATCGCCAAGGTGACTCAGGCAATGATCGACGTGGAGGGCGAGAACATGCGCCCCGTCACGTGGGTGCGGATCAACGAGTTCCAGAGCGGCGACTGGGCTATCGGCGGCAAATCGTTGACGACGTCGGACGTGAAGACGCTCGCGGCGGGCAAGGCGGCCTGAGCAGCGCATTGCTGCGCAGCACCGCGATCGGTGCGTCGGCTGAGACCCTCGGCCGGCGCGCCGAACTCTTTTTTTCAAGCGCTGAGCGCTCAGCGGGCAAACTCGCCGGTATTCGAGAAACCCACCTTCCGGATGCCATTGCGCTGCGCCAGCGCGAGGACCTTGGCGACGACGTCGTACTTCACATGCCCGCTGGGACGCAGATGAATCTCCGGCTGCGTGGCCTTCTGAGCCTCCGCCTGGAAGTAGCCCCCGAGTTGCCGCAGCCCGGACACAGGCCTTCCGTTCCAGAGCAGCGTCCCGTCGAAGTAGATCTCGACATCGATGGTTTCGGGTGGAACCTGACGCACGGCCGTTCCCTGCGGCAACTCGATCCTGACCGCATGATTGAGCAGCGGCAGGGACAGGATCAAGGTGATGAGCAGCACCAGCAGGACGTCGATGAGCGGCGTCGTATTGATGTCGCAGATCGCCGGCGCATCGGCTGCGCCCTCATCCAGGGAATACAGTCTGCCGCCATGGCCTCCGGAAGCACCCAGGATCGCTCCCGCGACGGGAACGTCCGCGCTCGGCGCAACCGACACCACGGGCGCCGTCGCGCCATCGTGGGCAATCGTGATTGCGGCCCAGAGGCAACCCAGCGCGAACCCCAGGCGTGACAGCGGGCCGGTTCGGTCACTCAGGTCCGCCAGCCACTCCTCGCGCAGTCTTTCGGTCAGATCGGGCGGCGCGCAGAGCGCTGCGCAACCGATCAGCCGCGGACTGATGAACTCGGGCCGGGAATGATGATTCATGCGGGTACTCCTCTGCCGAGACTGAGGGTCGCGAAGGCTTCGCCGGCACGGGCCAGCCCGGTCCGGGTCAGGCGATAGAGGCGCCGCCGCGGTCGGCCGGCGGCGACCGGATCGATCTGTTCCCAGCGGCTGGTGAACCAGCCGGCGGATTCCAGTCGCAACAGGATGGGATAGAGGGTGCCTGACGCAATCGAGCTGCGCCGTTGGACGTCGGCGCCGGATTGCTCAGCAGCGGGGTTTTCCAGGAACGCCTCCAGTACCCGCAGGGTCTGCAGCGAGATGCGGACGGACCGATCCTTCCTACCCATGGTTGTAACTCTACATAGGTATCGGGACCGGTGCAACCCGCGTGCGCGCCCTGGCTGACGGCCGCTTCAGCCCTCTGCCGACACAGTTCGGAACAGCAGGAGGCTACGATGCCGCTCATGCAGACGCATCGCACACCCCACAACGCCCTGATCCTCATCGGGGACGGAAGAAAGGCCCTGTTCCTGCGCAATCTCGGCTCCGAACTCGACCCCCGGCTCGAAGTCGAGCGGAAGATGCAGCATCCCGACGCACCGACACGGGAGCTCGGCACGGAACATCCGGGCCGTGCGCCGCTGGCGCCGGGCCATGCCCGCGGCGCCACGCTCGAGACCGACTGGCACCGCATCGAGGAAACCCGCTTCGTACAGCACGTGGCGCAGCTTCTCTCCCGGGCCGCCCAGGCGGATCCGGACTTGAGGGTCGTTGTCATCCTGCCGCCGCGGACGCTGGGTGAGTTCCGCGAGGCAACCGAGGCCACCTTGAAGCGCCACATCGTTGCCGAAATCAACGAGGATCTGACCGGCCATACGTTGCCGGACATCACGAAGAAGCTCACGGCCACGCCTCCCGGAGCCTGAATGCTGCTCGCGTGAGCTATCATCGGGCCTCGCAAGGAGAGCCCATGGAACGACGCAGGTTAGGCCATACGCAGATCCACACCGCGCCGCTGGCATTCGGCGGCAATGTCTTTGGCTGGACACTGGACGAGGCGGCCTCGTTCCGGATGCTGGACGAGTTCACCGGCGGGGGGTTCGATTTCATCGACACCGCGGATGTCTATTCGCGCTTCATCCCGGGCCATGTCGGGGGCGAGTCCGAGACCCTCATCGGCAAGTGGCTCAAGGCGCGCAACAACCGACAGCAGGTGGTGATCGCGACCAAGGCCGGCATGGACATGGGCGACGGCAGACAGGGCCTGTCGAAAGCCTATCTGTTGCGGGCGGTCGAGGCTTCGCTGCGGCGGCTGCAGACAGACTACATCGATCTGTTCCAGTCGCACGTGGACGATGAGAAGACGCCCCTGGAGGAAACACTCGGGGCCTACGAGCAGCTGATCCGCTCGGGCAAGGTGCGCGCCATCGGTGCCTCCAACTACAAGGCCCCGCGTCTTGCCGCGGCGCTCGACGTTTCGAAGCAGCGCAACCTGCCGCGCTACGAGAGCCTGCAGCCGCTCTACAACCTGTATGACCGGGCGGAGTTCGAAAAAGAGCTGCTGCCGGTATGCACGAAGAACAACGTGGGCGTGATCACCTACTTCTCCCTCGCCAGTGGCTTCCTCACCGGCAAGTACCGCTCGCAGAAGGATCTGGAAGGGTCTTCGCGGGCGCGCATCGTCGGCCGGTACCTGACGCCGCGGGGCGATGCGATACTTGCGGCACTGGATCAGGTGGCCGCTGCCCACCAGTCCACACCGGCGGCCGTGTCGCTCGCCTGGCTGATCGCGCGTCCGGGAGTCACGGCGGCGATCGCCAGTGCCACGAGTTCGAGTCAGCTGCAGACGCTGTTCGAAGCGACGCGGCTCAGGCTCGATGCGGCCTCGATGGACGCCCTGGACAAGGCCAGCGCGGGAACGTAACCGTCACAGGTACTGCTGCAGGTGCTCGGCCAGTTCCTCCGTGCCGTCTCCCTGCAGCAGGGTGAGATGATTGCCGGGAACGTCGATGACGCGAATGGGGGCGTGCGACAGTCGCTTCCACCCCAGCGTGCGGCCGTAGGTGCCGCTGATGGTGCGGTCGGTCGCGCGGAACAGGACAATGGGTCCCTCGTAGCGCGTGGGTCGGTAGCGGCCGACGGCGCGTTCCATCGCCGCGCGCACCGGCCCGTGGGGCAGGCCTGCGTCGTCGGCGGGCTCGCCCTTGCCTTGTGCCCGGCTCAGGATCGCCCGGCCGAAGCGCGCCAGGTTGCGCCAGAGGTAGACCCGGCGGTAAGCGGGGGGCAGGCTGCGGAAGCGGTCGTGGTGGAACCGCAGTCCGTCGAGCAGGCTGCGGCGCCTGTACATTGCGGCGTCGACATCGATCAGGGCGAGGAGTGACACCGGCTCTCCCTGTGAGCGCAGCAGCCGGGCCATCTCGAATGCAATCAAGCCCCCGGAAGAGTGGCCTCCCAGGGCATACGGCCCCCGCGGATGCCGCGCGCGGATCGCCTCGACGTAGCGGCGGGCCATGGTCCCGATATCATCGAGCGGCGGATCCTCCGGGGCGCGGATGCCATGGACCGGCACGCGGCCGCGCAGGTGTTGCGCCAGCAGGCGGTAGCGGGCGATCTCGCCGTCGATCTGGTGGACGAGGAAGAGGGGAATGCCGCCCGTATCGGGCGCGAGCGGCACGATGATGTCGGCGTCGCAGGATCCCGCGCCACCCGCACCGGCCTGTTCCGCGAGGCGTCTGGCAAGACTCTCGATGGTGGACGTCTCGAACAGCACCTCCGCGGAGAGCCGGGTCCCCAGGACCTCGTTGATGCCGGCCACGAGCTTCACCGCCAGCAGCGAATTGCCCCCGAGCGCGAAGAAATCATCCTGTACGCCGATCGGACGGGCCTCCAGCAGTCCTTCCCACAGACGCTGCAGGTGCGCTTCGCGCTCATCACGCGGGGCGACGGCAGCGTGCTCTTCGGCCGGGTCCGCCGGCAGGCCCCGCAGGGCGTTGCGGTCGAGCTTGCCGCTGGGCGTCATCGGCAGGGCGGGCAGGAATGCGAACCGGCCCGGAATCATGGTGGCAGGCAGGCGGTCACGCAGGAAAGTCCGGATCTCGGTCCGGCCCGGGAGCACGGGGCCGCGCGGTACGATGAAGGCCGCCAGCATCGTCCTGCCCGCGGCCTCCCGGCAGACGACGGCCGCGGCTTTCACGGCCGGGTGATCCAGCAATGCCGCCTCGATGTCGCCGAGTTCGACCCGGACCCCATTGACCTTCACCTGCTCATCGATGCGTCCCAGGAACTCGAGCGCGCCGTCGGCGCGGAGGCAGCCGAGGTCTCCGGTCCGGTAGAGCCGCCCGCCGGGACCTGCGAGCGGATGGCCGATGAAGCGCTCCGCGGTCAGCGCCGCGCGATTGAGATAGCCTTGCGCAAGACCTGCGCCCCCGATGCAGATCTCTCCGGGTTCGCCGCGCGGCACGGGCCCCAGCGCCGCATCGAGCAGGTGCACCTGGGTGTTGGCGATGGGATGCCCGATCGGCACCGCGCGCGCGTGAGGCTCATCGATGCACCGCCAGAACGTCGAGGCGATCGTGGTCTCAGTGGTTCCGTAGCCGTTGTACAGCGTGGCGGACGAGAACCGATCGCGGACCCGCCGCTGCAGCGCCATGGTGAGGGTTTCACCGCCGGTCGTCAGGCGACGCAGCGTGTGACAGGCGTCGGCACCGGGCTCTTCCACCAGGGCGCGCAACAGCGAGGGCACGAAGCAGGCCGCGGTGACCTGCTCCTGGCGCATCAGCGCCACGAGATAGGCGGTGTCGTACTCGAAGCGGGGCCGGGCCAGGATCAGGCGGGCGCCCGTGCTCAGGGGCTCGAGCATTTCCCAGACCGAATCATCGAAGCTCAACGATGCCTTCTGCAGGCAGCGATCGGCGGCGGTGAGCGGGAAGTAACTCGACCGCCACTCAAGGTAGTTGCGGACGCCGCCGTGCGTCACGAGCACTCCTTTGGGGGTGCCACTGGATCCCGACGTATACATGAGGTATGCCACGTCCATGTCGGTCGGCGGGATCTGGGCGGGCGCAGCCCCGGCGCTGCCGAGATCTGTATCCCGGTCCATGCGCAGCACCTGCGCGGCATGCGGCGGCAGCGCCGCTGCGTCCGTGGAGCGCGTCAGGATGATGCATGGGGTCGAATCATCCAGCATCGTGCGCAGCCGGGCCGCCGGATAGGCGGGGTCCAGCGGTACGTAGGCCGCGCCGCTCTTCAGGGTCGCGAGCACGGCCACGACCATGGCGGGCGAGCGTTCGAGGTGGACGCCCACGAAGCGGCCGCGCCTGGCGCCCAGCGCCACCAGGCGCTGCGCCAGGGCGTTCGCCTGGCCGTTCAACTGCGCATAGTCGGTGGCCCGGCCTTCGGACACGATGGCGATGGCAGCGGGTGTGCGGGCGGCCTGGGCCTCGAAGGCGGCCAGGCATCCGCCGCGCGTCACGGTCATGAGCCGATGGCGACGTTCGGCAGCGGGACCTCGTCCTGCAGCTGCCGCGCGCAGTGCAGCGGGCGACGCAGGCTCTCCAGGCAGAGGCCGTTACGCAGCGCCAGCACGACGCCCGCCGCCTCGGTGTAGGTCCGCACCGGGATGACGTTCCGCATGTGCATCATGTCGTTCGTCACCCGCAGCAGCGTTGCGTTTTCCTCGACGGCGATCAGCGGGATATTGCTGTACTCGGCCGCGAGCGCCGGGATGCCTCCGAGGCAGCTCGCCGGCACGACGATGGCGCCCACGTTGTTGAGGGTGAGCTGTGAGTGGCCGGCGGCGGCGAGGCGCTCCAGCGGCATGAGTCTTGGTGCGCGCGCGAGCCCTTTGAGCACGCAGAAATAGTGGGGGGTGGAGATGAATTCCGCGGAAGCCCGCGGATTGTGCGTCGCCGTCTTCTTGACGTCCCTGTAATAGGGAAGCGGCGCGTGCGCGGTGGGCACGCGGAACACCTTGGAAATGAGGTGCGTGATGATGGCCTCGATGCCGCCGGAGGGATTGGGGATCTCCCCTGCCAGATGTTTCGAGAACTCCTCGGGAGTGACGCCGTGGATGACGGACACGCCGCCGATGGCCTCGGCGCCCTCGGCCAGCAGGCGCCCGGCGCTCTCCAGCACGACGGCCGGATGGTCGACGACCCCGACGGCGCAGCCGGAGCGTGTCCACTCGGTGCGGACACCGATTTCCCGGCCGGCCAGCATGTGCAGGCCGCAGTCGATACCGGCCGCGGCCCGCGCGGCGTTGAGCGTGTTGATGACATCGTCGACGTATTTGCGGCCGCTCGGATCGATGAACGTGCCGATGCGGTTGCCGCGGCTCGGCAGCAGCGCAAGCTGTCCCAGCAGGAAATCATCCAGGCTGCGGCCTTCGACGTACAGCACGTTGCGCGCCATCTCGTTGAGTTCGGAGGCGTTGACCGCGTTCGGATGAGTGATCACGACATCGGCGGCGGCCGCCAGCAGGTTGGTGGCCGGACAGGCATCCCCGGCGAAGCCACCCACTTCGCAGCGCACGCCGGTGGGGATGATCTGCACCACCGCGAAGGTCTGCTCCTGGTGGGTCTTGCGGCGCGGTGCCGCCAGTTCGTTCAAACCGAACCGGGCCCGGTAGGGATCGTCCGGCGCCAGCTCGACGAAGGTGGTCTCCACAGTCGCTTCGCGCGCGGTCACATGCGTGATCGCCACGCGCAGGGGGTAGCGTTCGGATGCGGCTCGCTGCGCCGCGAAACTCTCGGCCAGTCGTTCGAGCCAGGTGCCGGCGCCGAAGGCAGGTATGGAATGCAGGCTGTTGACGATCTTCATGCCCTGGGCAGCCTTGTTGTTCGAG
>Ga0335075_10003710_pt1 | contig 24098 bp, 20 predicted proteins | sample Lox_Sample_24_FD_206723 | JGI IMG/M metagenome (GOLD analysis project Ga0335075, IMG submission 206723) | Soil microbial communities from Loxahatchee National Wildlife Refuge, Florida, United States - Lox_Sample_2.4 | ecosystem: Environmental > Terrestrial > Soil > Wetlands | place: USA...
GGTGTACCCGGCGGTCAGGTCCACCATCACGATCACGCTCCCGAGTTCCCTGGCAAACTCGGCGCGCTCGTACATGTCCTCCATCGTGGCCGCGGTCACGTTGAGGTAGTGGCCCTTGATCTCGCCGGTGGCGGCCTGGGCCCGGTTGACCGCCTCCATGGTGAACAGGAACCTGTCCCGCCAGCGCATGAACGGCTGGGAGTTGATGTTCTCGTCGTCCTTGGTGAAGTCAAGCCCGCCGCGCAGCGCCTCGTAGACCACCCGGCCGTAGTTGCGGGCCGACAGCCCGAGCTTCGGCTTGGTGGTCGCGCCGAGCAGCGGGCGGCCGTACTTGTTCAGGTACTCCCGCTCCATCACGATCCCGTGCGCTGGGCCCTGGAACGTCTTGACGTAGTGGAGCGGGATCCGCATGTCTTCCAGGCGCAGCGCCTTCAGCGCCTTGAAGCCGAACACGTTGCCGATGATCGAGGACGTGAGGTTCGCGACCGAGCCTTCCTCGAACAGGTCGATGTCGTAGGCGATCCGCGCGATGTACTGGCCCTCGGCACCGGGCACCGGCTCCACCGAGTAGCACTTGCCCTGGTAGTTGTCGTAGGCCGTCAGCCGGTCGGTCCACACCACCGTCCAGGTCGCGGTGGACGATTCCCCGGCCACGGCCGCACCCGCCTCCTGCGGCGGCACCCCCGGCTGCGGGGTAACCCGGAAGGCGGCTAGCACATCGGTGTCGTTCGGCTCGTAGTCCGGCCTCCAGTAGCCCATGTCGGCGTAGGGGATCACGCCTGCGTGCCAGCGCCCGCGGGGCGTGCCCCCCGAGCTAGCGCTGCTCGCGGTTGGGTCTTCGATCACGATGCGTCCTCCTGGCTGGTCATGCAACCAGGGTGCCTCCCGAAGTCTGCAATGTCCATCAAGTATTATGCGCGACAATCAAGTATTCATTCAACTATTGGCGGTGGACGTGACGACCACGGGGCGGCTGCGGGCATACGTGGCGGTGGCCGACACGGGATCGGTGCGGGCGGCCGCCGCCCGGCTCACGGTCACCGAGTCGGCGGTCTCGGCCGCGCTGGCCGCGCTCACCCGCGAGGTCGGCGTGCCGCTGCTCGAGCGGCACGGGCGGGGGCTGCGGCTGACCGAGCCAGGGCGCATCTTCGCCGGGTACGCGCGCGAGATCCTCGGCCTGCAGGAAGAAGGGCTGGCCGCCGCGCGCGGCGACGCCGACCCCGAGCGCGCCCGGCTGCGGGTCGCGGCGGTGACGACGGCCGGCGAGCACATCCTGCCGGTGGTGATCGCGTCGCTGCGCGAGCGCCATCCGGGCATCGACCTCCGGCTGGAGGTGGGCAACCGCGAGCGCGTGTGGGGGCTGCTCGCGGCCCACGAGACCGACCTGGCCATCGCCGGGCGTCCCCCGCGGTCGCTGGACGTGGCTGTGCGGGCGTTCCGCCGCAACGAGCTGGTCGTCGTGGGGCCGCCCGGGGTATCTGACCCGATGGGCGCGACCTGGCTGCTGCGGGAGGCCGGCTCGGGAACCCGGGCCGCGTGCCATGCGCTGCTGGCCGAGCTCGACGCCGACCCGGCGACGCTGACGCTGGGCTCTAACGGGGCGGTGGTGGCGGGGGCGCTGGCGGGCCTGGGCGTGACGCTCGTGTCCCGAGACGCGGTCGCCGAGCCGCTGGCGGCGGGACGGCTGATGGAGCTGGCGGTGCCGCATACCCCGCTGCGCCGGCCCTGGCACGCGGTCACCCACCGGCACGCCTCCCCGGCGACCGAACTGCTCGTCGAGCACCTGTGTGCCCAGCCGGGACCGCCCGCCACCAGGTGGCGGCGGGCGCGGTTACCCCGGCCGGCCGGCAATCAGGGCGAGGCCGCGGGGCAGCCCACCGATCCGGCACTCACGTCCGCGACCCTGGGGACCGGCGGGGTCGAGCGGCCTGGGACGGCGGTGAGGTAGCCGTCCAGCCGCCCGGTCGGCGTGCTCACGCGCCAGCTGCCTCCCTGCGAGAACAAGACGACAAAGGCGCTCCCGTAGATGCGCCGAGCCTGCGCGACATCGTCGCCGATGCGCAGACCCGCGGCCGTCGCGGCGTTCGGGATCACCTTCGGCGCACCCGAACCCTGGCCCCCGAGCAGGCTGGCCGAGTCGTAGCCGACGAAGCGGCCATGGAAGAAGTACGCGGTCATCGTCGGCCAGGTGAGGTAGGCGTCGACGGTGCAGTTTCCTGCGTCGCTGGCGGGCCGCGGCGTCGTGGGCGAGCCGAGGACCTTGTCCAGTTCCGCGATCGCGACGGCCTCCGGCTGGCCGAACGTCGCGCCGCCGATGCCGTTGCCACGGAACGTGAAGTGGCCAGCGACGGGGCCTGGCGCGCCTGGCGTGTTCGCGGAGCTTGCGCCGTTGCCCGGGCGGCGAGGAGGAGACCCGCCCACCGCGAAGACCAGTCCCGAGGCCAGGCCACCCAGGGCGAGGAGCACGCCGAGCGCGACAGCGCGGCGCCGTCGTTCGCGACGCCTGGCTTCCCGGAACAGCACCTGCGCGGGAGACCCTGACGGCTCGGCCGTTGGCCGGTCCGCGGTGCTGGTCCCGCTGCCGGATCCCGGGAGATGGATGTTCCTCATTGACGCTACTATCCTTAGCGTTATGAGCGCTGTCAAGCCGCCCGGCTACGACGACACGAACCTCGCCCTGGGGGCGGTAGATCGTGCCGACCCGACGTACCTCCACGAACAGGTCGCGGCCGAGGTCCGGCGCGCGATCGCCGACGGCGAGGCGGGGCCAGGCGAGCGGATTCCCCAGGCAAAAGACCTGGCAGCGGTCCTGGGCGTGAACACCAATACCGTGCTGCGTGCGCTCCGGATGCTCCGCGACGAGGGCCTGCTCGAGCTGGGCCGGGGCCGGGCCATCGTCGTCGCGGGTACGCCCGAGCGCGGCGCCATCGTGACCAAGATGAAAGAACTGCTCGAACTCGGCCGCCGCAGCGGCTACCGGCGCGAAGAACTCGTTGAGATGCTTGCGACGCTCCCAGGCTGACAGGATGACGGCGCTCGCCCACCGGACGGCGCGGGCGCACGCCCGCCGGACGGCGCTCGCCCGCCGGACGGCGCGGGCGCACGCTCGCCGGTGCGGGTGGCGCCCGCGCCGGCGGTGACCACCAGGATGATGCCTGCGGCGGAGGCCGGGGCCGGGACCTGCCTGAGTACCAGCAGCCCGGCCAGCAGCGCGATGGCCGGTTCCAGGCTCATCAGGGTGCCGAAGGCACTGGCGGTGAGGCGCCGGAGGGCAAGCAGTTCCAGGCTGAACGGGACTACCGGATGCAGCGCGGCCAGGGCCAGCATGATGCCAAGCAGCGGCCACGTCACCCGGCTCAGGCCGGGCCCGGCTGGGGCCATGGCGATCGCCCCGGCCACCGGCATGGACACGGCCAGCCCGCTCAATCCGGTGACGTGGTCGCCGACGTGCTGGGTCAGGAGGATGTAGGCGCCCCAGCAGGCCGCGCCGGCCAGGGCGAACGCCACGCCGGCCGGGTCGGTGCCACCGTGCCAGGGCTGCGTCAACAGCACGACACCGGCCGCGGCCGGGACCGCCCAGAGTCGGCGCCCGCCCCCGGGACCGCACAGAGATACCGTCAGCGGGCCGAGGAAGTCAAGCGCGCTGGCGGTACCGAGCGGGATCCGTGCGACGGCCAGCAAGAACAACATCGTCATGCCGGCGGTGACCGCGCCCAGCACGCTGCAGGCCAGCAAGTCCCGGCTGGTGAAGCTCCGCAGGCGCGGCCGGACCAAGGCCACAAGGATCACGCCGGCCCAGGCCAGCCGCAGTCCGGCTACGCCCAGCGGGCCGAGCTGGCCGAACAGGTGAACCGACAGGGCCAGCCCGAGCTGGACGCAGCACATGGACCCTGTTGCCATCAGCGCCCCGCCGCGGGTGCCGGCCAGGCTGCCGGCGCTGCCGGCGCTGCGGGCGCTGCCGGCGCTGCCGGCGCTGCCGGCGCTGCGGGCGCGGCCGGCCGAAGGGCGGCGTGTCGGCGGCGGCGAGTTCATCGTCCCAGTAGAGCGCACGGCAATCGTTCATGTCCACGTGCCAAATATTGATATTCCATCCAGATATCCTTCACAATGGACCATGGAGACGCGGCGGCTGGAATTGCTGGCAGAGCTGTCGCGGCTTGGCTCCATGCGGGCGGTCGCCGACGTGCTCGGCACCACCACCTCGACGGTGTCACAGCAGATCGCCGTGCTCACCCGCGAGATGGGCACCCCGCTCATCGAGCCGGCCGGGCGCCGGGTCCGGCTGACACCGGCGGGCCGCCGGCTGGCCGAGCACGCGGTCACGATCCTCGGCGCGGTCGAGGCAGCCCAACTCGACCTGGGACCACAAGCAGAACCCAACGGCACCCTGCGGGTCGCCGGATTCGCCACCGCCATCCGCGCATACCTCCTGCCGGCCATCGCCGGTCTCGCCGCCACCCATCCCCGGGTCCGCGTGCTGGTCCGCGAGCACGAACCCGCCGAGGCCCTGGAGTTGCTGGCCACCGACGAGGCCGACCTGGCGCTCGTCTACGACTACAACCTCGCCCCGGCCGCACCCGACCCCGCCATGCACAGCACGCCGCTATGGACCGCGCGTTGGGGCTTGGGCGTGCCCGCCAGCGATTCCGCCCCCGGCGCAACGACGCTGCAGGCCTTCGCCCGCTTCCGGACCCACGACTGGATCGGCAACTCCCGCAACACGGCAGACGAGGACGTCATCCGCACGCTCGCCGCCATGGCCGGGTTCACCCCGCGCTTCACCCACCAGGCAGACAGCCTCGACCTGGTGGAAGACATGATCACGGCCGGCCTGGGCGTCGGCCTGCTCCCGTTCGGCCGATCTAACGGCCCGGGGGTGCGCTTCCTTCCCCTCACCGATCCAGACGTCGAACTGCGGGCATACGCAGTCACCCGCCACGGGCGCCTGCACTGGCCCCCGCTCGCCCTGGTCACCGGCCTCCTCCAGGGATTGCCGCCGTCGGCCGGGTCGCACCATGCTGAGGGCATGGATGTCGGCAGCAAGCTGCAACTCAAGCCCGGGCAGTCGGTCGCGGTGCTGAACCCGCCGCCAGGACTGGTATTGCCGGAAGCGGTGACGGCCGCAACCCCCGCGGACGCCGATGCCGTGGTCGCCTTTGTCGTTCGGCAGGACGACCTGGGCATGGCGCAGGAGGCGGTGGCGGCGGCGCGCGCGGATCGCCTGGCGTGGATCGGCTACCCCAAGGGCGGCCAGCTCGGGACTGATCTCAACCGCGACCGGCTCGCCGCAGCGCTGGCCGGCCATGGGGTACAGCCGGTCCGCCAGGTGTCAATCGATGACACCTGGTCCGCGTTGCGCTTCCGCCCAGCCAAGCAGTGACAGGCGCCGGCCCTTAATTTCAGGCCGAACGGTCCGTGGTGCGTGCCGTCCTGTCACAGCCGGAGTGCCCCGGCCAGTGCCCGTCCCGCCATCGCTGTGCCTCGTGTGGCCTGAGTGTCTGGCTTTCCAGTGTTTCGGGGTGAATTCGGGCCAGGTCCACTGACAGGAGATGGCAGCAGAACCGGCTTACGCTGCCGCTACAGCACCTCGACCCTGATCGCCGAGCCTTAAAGGATGGGCATGAACGACTTCGATTTTTTTACCGGCACCTGGGATATCGCCAACCGCTGGCGCACCGACTTCCTCGACTCCGACAGCGAGTGGGAAGAGTTCCCCGGTATCAGCCACGCGTCGCGGCACTTCGAAGGCAACGCGAACTTCGACGAAATCACCTTCCCGACGAAGGGGTTCTCCGGGCTGACCCTCCGCCTGTACAGCCCGGACACCGGCCAGTGGTCGCTTTACTGGGCCAGTAAGCGGACGGGCACGCTGTTCCCGCCGGTTACGGGAGCATTCAAGGACGGCATCGGCGAGTTCTTCGGCCAGGACACCTACAACGACGTGCCGATACTCGCACGGTTCCGGTGGATTGACATCACAGCTGACTCGGCCCGCTGGGAGCAGGCCTTCTCCACCGACGGCGGCGAGACCTGGGTCGACAACTGGTATATGGACGCGACCCGGCGACCCTGAGGTCGCAGACGCCAGCGGATCGCTAGACGGCGGGCGCCGGGCGGCCTAATCTCGGGCTGGTGATGGCGAGCATGCCCGTCACCTCGCCCAGCCAGGACGTGGCCAGGCGGCTGACGGACGACGGCTATGTCGTCGTGACCGGCATGATGACCCCGGACGGCGTGCGGGACGCCCGCGCTGACCTGGACCGGGTGCTGCGGACCACCCCGGCGGGGCGGAACCACTTCGAGGGATTCGCCACCCAGCGGATCTACGCCCTGTTCGCCAAGACCCGCGCGTTCGACGCGCTGGCCACGGACCCGTTGCTGCTCGGCGTGCTTGACCAGGTGCTTGGCCACTACCAGCTAAGCGCCCCGGTCGGCATCTGCATCGGGCCCGGCGAGAAGGCACAGATCCTGCACCGGGACGACGCCGTCTACCCGGTGCCCGAGCCGCATCCGCCGCTCGTGGTCAACACCATGTGGCCGCTTGATGAGTTCACCGCGGAGAACGGGGCCACCAGGTTCGTCCCCGGCAGCCACCGGTGGGAGCCGGGCAGGCAGCCAGGCCCAGACGATCCGGTGGAGGCTGCCGTGATGTCACCCGGATCGACCTTGTTCTACCTGGGCAGCCTCTGGCACGGAGGCGGCGCGAACCAGACCGCGCGGCCGCGGCTTGGCGTGATCCTGGAGTACGCGGCGGGCTGGCTGCGGCCGCAGGAGAACCATTGCCTCGCCGTGCCCCGTGACGTTGCCCGCGGATTGCCCGAACGGCTGCAGGAACTGCTTGGCTACAACATCTACCCGCCGTTCGTGGGGTACGTCGACGGCAGGCATCCGCGCCGGGTGCTTTCGGCAGATTCCTAACCTTCCCGTGTCGATCCGGGCGATCCGCTCACCTGGCTGGCGGGCCGGTATGGTTCGCTTGCGCTATGCCAATGGCCGATAGCTTCCGATCCCGGCTCGTCGCCCGCGAGTCCCTGTACGGCGCCTGGTCGGTGATCCCGTCGCCGCTGAGCGTACGGCTGCAGGCCACCGCGGGCCTGGACTATGTGGTGATCGACCTGCAGCATGGCGGGGCCGCCGAGGCCGACCTGCCCGCGATGACCAGTGCGATCAGGCTGGCGGGGGCGACGCCCATCGCCCGGGTCAGGCATGCGCACGCCGCCGATATCGGGCGGGCTCTCGACCTGGGCTGTGAAGGCGTGATCGTACCGAACGTCGACTCGGCCGACCAGGCAATGCAGGCGGCCGGCGCTGTCCGCTACCCGCCAGACGGGTACCGGTCAGCAGGCGGCGTACTGGCCGCGGCGGAGCCGTTCTGCCTGGTCATGGTCGAGTCGGCGGCCGCTGTCGCGGAGATCTACGCTACCCTCGCCGTCGACGGCGTCGACGGTCTCTACGTCGGCCCCCGGGACCTGTCCTTCTCCCTGGGCTGCGAACTCGACCCGGATGAGCCGGCGCTGAGCCAGGCCCTGCAGCGCATCTGGGAGGCCTGCGCCGCCCAGGGTAAGCCGGTCGGGGTGCACGCCACCGATGGCGCCACGGCCCGCCGGTACCGCGAGGCCGGCTGCACCCTGATCACGACCGCGGTCGACGCGGCCGCGATCACCAGCGACACGGCCGCCCAGCTCAGTCGCGCCCGCGCCTGAGCGCGCCTGCCCACCAATCAGAGCTCGGTGAGCTTCTTGCGCAGGAAGGCTCGTTCTCGTTCGTTGCTCGCGAGTTCCAGAGCGGCCCGGTATGCCGCTGCCGCCTCGGTGGTGCGGCCTAGTTTGCGTAGCAGGTCCGCCCGTGCCGCGGGCAGCGGGTGGTAGTCGCGCAGCGCCTCGTCGTGCAGCGTGTCGAGCGCGGCCAGGCCGGCCTGCGGGCCGTCGCGCATGGCCACGGCCACGGCCCGGTTGAGCTGGACCACTGGTGATGGTGAGAGGTGGGCGAGTACGTCGTAGAGGGCCACTATCTGTGGCCAGTCGGTCGTGGCGGTGCTGGCCGCCTCGGCGTGTACCGCGGCGATCGCGGCTTGTATCGCGTAAGGGCCGGTAGCGGGCCCGCGCAGGGCGGCCAGGAGCAGGTTGCGGCCTTCGGCGATGCGGTCGGCGTCCCACAGGCCCCGGTCTTGGTCTTCAAGTGAGACCAGCTGTCCGTCCGCGTCGGTGCGGGCCGTTCCGGCCGGGTCTGCGTCAAAGGCGTGAAAGCCCACCCGAACGTCTTCGAGATGACCTGGGACAACGATGGCCGCGCCACCTTCAGCTACGGAACCGAACGCGCGCCCGGCCACCCGCATGTCATCTGGCGACGCATCGGAACTCACGACATCTTCACCCCGCCACCCGGCCCATAACGCGCTGGCGATGCTACCGCCGCCCAGCCGCAGGTCTGAACGTTCATCAGGCAGAACGGAGTCTCCGCGCGCGACGCGCAGCTCATCCACCCCGTTCGCCTTGTGCTCAGCGGCAGCGTGGCGAGCAGCCTGAGCACGAGCACCCAGGTGCGTCAGTCAGCTGCTAGGGCGGCTACTGCCGACCCGCTAATGCACAACAAATGTCGAGCCGGCCCACTCGGTAGGGTTGGAGGCTCGCGGTGGCGCTGGCCGGCGTGCGGTGCCGCAGCCACCTTGCTGGCCGGCATCACCTCGGGAACGATCCGCCCATTCATCACCCGCTGGCTGGAGGCTCACGGCGGGTCGCTGCTCGAGATCCTGGCCCGGCTGGGGCAACCTCAAGAGGATGTACGGGCCTACCCTGCTGGAGCAGGCGCCCGGAACGCGGCATGACCGGACGTTCATCCCGAGGTGGGTGCTGCATAGACATGCAGTCGAGCCGATGGTGCATTGGCTATGACCGGGCCGCCAACGACGCGAGGCCCCGCTGGATAAACGCGCGCCGACCCGCCGATCTGTATGGTTATCGGGTATCTCTGCCGGCGGTCGCAGCCCGCAAATAAAGGTTCTTCTGGCCCGCCTGGGCCGCTGCAATCAATCGGGGCACTGGGACAGGAATGACGTCGGCCGTGGCAGACGATTGTTCCGGGCCAGTTAGCGCCGCCCTAAGCCTGTACAGGGGATTTTGCGGACGTGATGTGTGCGGCCCGATCTAGCAGTGGCTGACAGCGCAGGTTACGGGCGATGTCGCGGGCTTCCCCGATGGCAGTCTCGGCAGCTAGGGCATCGTGCAGGCGCGTAAGGAACTGAGCGTGGTCGAGCAGCCCGTGGGCGAGGTGGTAGGGGGTGCTCAGCTCGCGCAGGCTGCCTACCGCGTCGGCGAAGGCCGCGGCGGCGGCCGGGGGGCCGTCGGTGGCGGCCAGCCGGGCCCGGACGAGGTCGCGTTCGGCCCGCTGCGTGGGGGCTAGGTGCCCGGGCTGGCAGGCGTCGAGCAGGGCGAGCAGCTCACCGGTAGCGGTGGCATCCCCTAGCTCGTGGGCGGCGCGGGCGGCTAGCGGCCAGGCCCAGCGCAGGTGTTCGCTGCTGATCCCGAGGGCGCCGATGGCGAGCGTGCCGCGGGCCAGCCGCAGCGCGTCCTGCGGCTGGCTGCGGGCAGCCGCGGTGAACGCCTCCACGACGCTGATCCTCGCCTTTTCCTGGGGTTCCTCACTGGCCCGCAGGTCTGGCAGGGCGGCGAGAATGGTCTGGGCGGTGGCGGCGTCGCCGCGCAGCGCCGCCAGCCAGCCACTGTAGCTGGCGAGGAACTCGTTGTCGGCCAGTCCGTCGGCATCCGCGGCCTGGGTGAGTTCGGCCTCGGCGGTGTCCCAGTCGCCGAGCATCAGCAGTGCCTGGGCCCGGTTCCCGATCGCGACCGCCAGGTAGTCCCGGGCGCCGGTGCGGCGCAGATGCCCGGCGGCGGTGCGGGCGGCTTCGGCGGCGGCCGCGGGGTCGGTGCCCGCCAGCTGGTCCGACAAGTTGAGCAGCGCGCGTCCCAGGGTGATGTTGTCGCCCGCCTGGGTGGCCAGCCGGCCACCCTCGCGGGAGTAGGCGATCGCCTGGGGGAGCCTGCCGTCCTTAGCCAGGTAGATTCCGCGGGTCACCAGCAGGCCGCCGAGCTGGCCAGTGCCCACGCCCAGGCCCTGGCCCAAGGTGAGCGCCTCAGTCGAGAGCCTGTCCGCATCGGGCGAGCCGGCAAACACCTCCAGCGCCGCCAGCTGTTCCAGGGCGCGCACCGTGTCGGTGTCGGGTTGCGCACGCAGCACCTGGACGGCGGCGGTGAGCTGCTCGCGCGCCTCGGCGTGATGGCCCCACAGGCGCAGCGCCCACCCGGCAGTGGCCTGGGCGCGGGCCGCCGCCCGGGCCTGCCCGCGGCCGCGGTGATACTCGCGGCCGCGGCCCGCGTGCTCGATCGCGGCGGCCCAGTCGCCGCTGGTGACGGCGGCCTGGGCGGCGCGCTCCCACAGCACGCCGGCCGATAGCCGCCCGTCGGCGGCGTCCTCTCCTTCCCGGGTGTCTGGCGGGGTCAATCCGGCCGCGGTGGCGTAGCTGGCCGAAGCCCGGTCCGGGGCGCCCGTACGCCCGGCACGCTCGGCCGCCCGGATCAAGGTGATGATGGCCTGGCCGCGGATCTCGTCAGCGTCGGGATCATCCGGTATGGCGTTCAGCGCGTCGAGGTAGTGCCGGGCGATGACGTCGGTGACCTCTTCCCCGTCGCCGGGGAACGCGGCGCGCAGGTGCGTAGCCACCGTCAGGTGCCGGGCCTTGCGGTCCCGGCGGGACAGCGTGTCGTAGGCGACCTGGCGCAGCATGTTCTGAGCGAACCCGTAGCTGCCTCGCTCGGGAGAGAGCGGCTCGGCGGATATGGTGAGCACCTCGCGGCGCACCAGCTCGGTCAGCGCCGTCCGTACCGCAGATTCCTCCTGCCCGGAGACCGCGATCAGCGCCTCGGCCGGGAAGGTGGCTCCCAGCACCGCAGCGTCGGCGACCAGCCGCCGCACCTCTGGATCGAGCGCGTCGAGCCGGGCGGCCAGCAGCGCGTGCAGGCTGTCCGGCACCACCAGCTCCCCGACGTCGCCCAACAGGCGGTAGACGCCCTCAAGGGGCTGGACGATGTCCCGGTCGACCAGCGCGCGGACCGTTTCCACGGCGAACAGCGGGATGCCCTGCGCCTGGCCGGTGATCTTCGCCCCGGCCGCCGCAGGCATGCCGGGCACCAGGGCCTCCACCAGCGCGTCCATCGACGCCGCATCAAGCGGGTCCAGGGTAAGCGTGACCCGGTTCCGCCCGGTGCCGAACCCGGGCCGGGTCTGGCCGAGCTCGGTCCGGGCGAACACCAGCACAAAGACCGGCAGATCCCGGGCCCAATCGACCAGGTGATCCAGGAAGTCCAGCACGCCCGCGTCGGCGTACTGGGCGTCCTCGACCAGCAGCGCCACCGGGCCCTCCGCGGCCAGCCGCTCGAAGAACAGCCGCCACCCGGCAAACAGCTCCTCCCGGGCCAGCGGCTCCCCGCCATCCCCGGCAAAGCTGACTCCCAGCAGCCGCCCCAGCCGCACCCCCGCGTACTCCCGTTCGGCTGGGTCCGGCACGAACCGGTCCAGCCCGTCAGCCAGCTTGACCGCGGCCACCTCGGCCGGGTCTTCTTCGGCGATGCCCAGCCGCTGCCGGACGATCTCGGCCAGCGCCCAGAACGCCACCCCTTCCCCGTAGGCCAGGCACCGGCCCCGGTGCCACCACACCAGCTCTGCCAGCCCGCTGATGTACTTGTCGAACTCCCAGCCCAGCCGGGACTTGCCCACCCCGGCCGGGCCGGAGATCAGCACCAGCCGCGGCACCCGCCGCTCGGCCGCCGCGTGGAAGAGTTCTTTGACCGTGCGCAGCTCCGCATCCCGGCCGATCAGCGGCGCCTCCAGCCCATCCAGCCGTTTCACGCCCCCCACTCCGGACAACACCCGGGTCGCCCGCCACAACCGGGCCGGCTCCGTTTTGCCTTTCAACACGTGCTCCCCGGCGTCGGCGAACCCCACCCCCGCTCCCGCCAGCCGCTGCGTCGCCCCATCCACCAGTACCTGGCCTGGCTCCGCGGCCGCCTGCACCCGCGATGCGGTGTTCACCGCGTCCCCGGCCACCATCCCCTCACCGACCGCGCCCAGGCTGACCGCGACCTCGCCGGTCACCACCCCGGCCCGGGCCGCTAGCCCCGTCACCCCGGCCTCCGTGCCGAGCTGGCCGATCCCGGCCACCAGGTCCAGCGCGGCGCGCACCGCCCGCTCCGCATCCCCCTCCGCGGCCGCCGGGGTGCCCCATACCGCCATCACCGCGTCGCCGATGAACTTCTCCACCACGCCGCCGTACCGGCCGATGACCGTGCGCGCCACCGCGAAATACTGTGACAGCAGCTCCCGGACTGCCTCCGGGTCCCGTGACTCCGACAGCAGGGTGAACCCGACCACGTCGCAGAACAGGACCGAGCACACCCGCCGCTCCGCTACCGGTTCCCCGGCCACCGAACTGCGTGGCGGTGAGGCCGACGCCAGCTCAGCTAGAGCGTGCCCGCACGCATGACAAAACCGGTTGCCCGCGATTACAGGCTCACCACACGCCGGGCAGCCCCCCGCAGGGGCGCCGCAGTTCCCGCAGAACCGGTGGCCCACCCCAAGGGACGTGCCGCACCGCGCGCACCTGTCCACCAGGCATTTATACCCCGGGCACGGCGCCCCGGTACATGGCTCAGCCACCATGACGGCAGCTAGCACTCGCCGACCGGAATCCAGCGCTCAGCTGTTAGGACCATTCCCCAGGCCGGACCATCTGAGTCAGACTCGGTTGTTATGCGCGCGTCGGCCGTCACTTACAAGGCGATGTTCAGCCGACCGTAATCGGCGATCTGGCCCACCCGAGGGTGGGGTACCAGCGCCCAGCCACGTACCTCTGCCCAATGGAGACGTCCGGTGGACCACGCCATCGGGACGGCAATACACCACCGAGCCGACACGCCATCCGATCTGAGACGACCGAGGCCGCGAATCACCCGAACAGCGTGACGACTTCTCACCCGGCGCGGCGTGAAACTCAACAACCATGGAACACCGAACCGTCGCGATGACGTGCGGCGTCGCCGCGCCACGCCGTCAAGCAGCCGAGGAAGCCCGCGTGACGAACGCCCTGTCTATCCCGCATCGGGTCACCCGGCTCGTCTTCGAAGCGGGCCAACCCTACGAGAAGTTCCTCAGCCGGTACGAGGCCGCGGTGCCGCCTGCCGACCCGCGGTGGCTCGGCGGCTACGCCGGACGGCATGTCCGCTGGCCGGGCCCGGCCACCGACCCGTACGAGGGCGGCTCGCGCGGTTTCGTCCTGTACTGGCGTGCGGACATGGCCCCGCTGATGACCGCGACCGGCGAGCTGCGGCCCTGTACCGGCTACCTGATGGGCCAGGCCATCCCGGAGAAGCTCTACCGCAAGGACCCGGCGGTGATGCTCTACTCGCCCCTGCGCACACTGATCTACATCGATTCCCGCGACCGGACCCGGTTCGCTGTCGACCAGCCGAGCACGGTGCTTTCGGGCTTTACCGATCCGGCCATCGCCCGACTCGGCGTCGACCTCGACCACCAGCTGGCCGAACTGCTTGACTCGCTCGGTGTCGAGGCGGGCCAGATTATCGGCGCCGCACACCGGGCGGGACGCCGCGCGGAAGCAGTCTGAATCGCGGCTCAGTGGGCTGCGGCCGCCGATGAGTTTCACCTTATTTGGACGACGACACGTCACCCCGCTTGACTCGACCCTGGTTACAGGCCGATGAAGGAACCGAAGCCAGTGGCTGACGGCGAACCCGGTACCGGGAGGCTGGGGGGGCAATGACCGAGACGTTTCACGCGAAGGGCTGGAGGATAGCGGGCGAGGAGGAGGTCACCGATCTCCGCCGCGTCGGAATCAACCCCGATTTCTGGTATCCGGTCGCGCTATCCGCCAGCGTGCGGAAGGAGAGGACGTTCGCGGCCAGGTTCGCCGACCAGCCGATCGCGCTGTACCGCGGCGTCGGCGGCACGGTCTACGCGCTGGAGGACCGCTGCGCCCACCGCCAGGTACCGCTGAGCACGGGCGTGGTGGAAGGGGACGCGCTGCGCTGCTGCTATCACGCCTGGGCCTATCGCGGCAACGGCCGTATCTCGCAAATCCCCTATCTGCCCAAGGGCGCCGCGCGGCCGCCGCGCGGGGTGCGCGCCTACCCGGTCCGCGAAGCGTACGGCCTGGTGTTCATCTTCCCAGGAGATCCGGACCGGGCCGCTGTCAGGCCGCTGCCCGAGCTTCCCGAGTTCGATTCGACTCGGCACCAGACGATGATGTTCTCCCGCACCGTGGCCTGCCACTACTCGTTCCTGCACGAGAACCTGCTTGACATGAACCACCAGTTCCTGCACCGGGGCGTCGTCGGCCGGATCCAGCCGCATCTGCTGGGTTACCAGGCCGACCCGCACTCGGTGCAGGCCCGGTATCTGTTCAGCCACACGGGCGGCAAGAAGTCGCGCGGCGCCGGGCTGCTCGCCGCGGCCGCCGGCCGGACGTCGTCGCACATCGTCACCATCCGCACCGGCTACCCGTACCAGACCCTGCAGCTAGCAGCAGAAGGAACCGGATCGCCGGCGTTTTCCCTATGGGCGGCCTACGTGCCCGAGGACGCCGAGCAGCGCACCAGTCACGCCTACGGCCTGCTGATGATGGCCAAGCCGCCGGTTCCTGTAGCCATGCGTCTGGCCTGGCCGTTCATCCGGCGCTTCACCGAGCGGGTGTTCGCCGAGGACCGTATGGCCGTCGAGGCCGAGCAACGGGCCTGGGACGAGCAAGGCCGTGACCTCAACCACGAGGTCTTTCCCCTTATCCTCGACCTCCGCGACGTGCTGCGGTCCAACGGCGTCCCCATGCTCAGCACTTGTCCGGCGGGAGGTTGTCGCGCGCCCACTGGGCTATCTGGTCAAGGGCGGGCATGAGGGCCCGGCCCCGCTCGGTCAGCTGGTAGGTGACGGTCACCGGAGGGCCGTCACGGACCTTTCGCGTGATCAGGCCGCCGGCGGCGAGGTCGGCGAGCCGCTCCGACAGGACCGAGTCACTGATCCCGCCTATGCCGCGGGACAGATCACGGAAGCCGGTTGACCCGTGCGATAGGTGGCCGAGGATTATCGCGGTCCACCGCTTGCCCAGGAACCCGAACGCCCGGGCCAGGTGCTCGGCCGCGGGTTCGCACTCGTTCGAGGAGAGCTCTTCGGCGGCCACGACGTACTCCTGAAGGAATATTGACTTCGATTTTAGAAGTTGCTAGTGCTAGCATAGTCGATGTTGGGAGTGTGGTCATGGCTGACTACGGACACGATCTCGTCTTCGGCACCTTTCTTGCCCCGCAAAACGCGAAGGCGGAGGTGCCGGTCGCGCTGGCGCAGCTTTCCGAGCGGGCGGGCCTGGACCTGGTGACGTTCCAGGACCACCCGTACCAGCCCGCGTTCCTTGATGCCTGGACTCTGCTGTCCTACGTGGCCGCGAGCACTGAGCGGATCAAGATCTCGGGGAACGTGCTCAACCTCCCGCTTCGCCCGCCGGTGCTGCTCGCGCGCCAGGCGGCCAGCCTGGATCTGCTGTCCGGGGGCCGGTTCGAGCTTGGGCTCGGGGCTGGCGCCTTCTGGGACGCGATCGAGGCGATGGGCGGGCCGCGACGCTCGCCCGCCGGGGCGGTCGCCAGCCTGGGCGAAGCGATCGACATCATCAGGGCGATCTGGGACGCCGGCCAGCGGGGCGGCATCTTCGCCGATGGCAAGCAGTACCGGATCCGCGGCGCCAAGCGCGGCCCGGAACCCGCCCATGAGGTATCCATCTGGCTTGGCGTCCTCGGGCCGCGGATGCTACGGCTGGTCGGGGAGAAAGCCGACGGCTGGCTGCCGAGCCTGCCCTACCTCAAGCCGGGCGACCTGGAACGCGGCAACGCGATCATCGACGAGGCCGCCGCCGGCGCCGGCCGGGATCCGCGCGAGATCCGCCGCTTGCTGAACATCGCACCGGACAAGGCCACGGTCGAGGACCTTCTCCCGTTCGCCCTCCGCAACGGCATATCGGCGTTCATCCTGGCCAGCGACGATCCCCGGGCCATCCAGGCCTGGGGCGAGGAGGTCGCACCCGCGCTGCGGGAGGCCGTCGCCCGCGAGCGGAAGGCGGCCAGACTCGATTTCGGGGGCGAGAGGGCGGCCGGGGGCGAGAGGGCGGCCGGGGAGGTGGTGCGCAGCCCAAAAGCCCTGGCGCTCCGGCGTGACGGGATCGCCTACGACGCGCTGCCGCCGAGGCTGAAGGCCGCGGCGGTCGAGCCCGGCGACAAGGCCTACCCCAAGGTGCGGTCCACGTACATGCGCACCGGCGCCCCTGGTCTTGTGCTGCGGCCAGGCACGGCGACGGAGGTCGCCGAGGCGCTCGCGTTCGCCCGGCAACAGCGGGTTCCGCTCGCGGTCCGTTCCGGAGGCCACGGCATCAGCGGCCGGTCCACCAACGACGGCGGGATCGTCATCGACCTGGGCAGACTAAACAGCATCGAGGTGACAGGCACCAGGGTCCGGGTCGGACCCGGGACCAGCTGGGGGCACGTGGCGGAGTCGCTCGCGCCGTCCGGACTGGCTATGAGCAGCGGTGACTATGGCGACGTCGGGGTTGGCGGGCTGGCCACGGCGGGCGGGATCGGGTTCCTCGTCCGGAAATTCGGCCTCACCATCGACCATGTCACCGCCGCGGAGCTGGCGCTGGCCGACGGCCGGATCGTCCGCGCGGACGCCGGCCAGAACCCCGACCTGTTCTGGGCACTGCGCGGTGCCGGCGGCAACTTCGGCATCGTCACCGCACTCGAGCTTGACGCCTACCAGGTCAGCGACGTGGTGTTCGCCCAGATGCTCTACGACGCCTCGGACACGGTTGCGCTGCTCGAGCGGTGGGGCAAGCTCGTTGAGGCCGCGCCGCAGGAGCTGACCAGCTTCCTTTACCTGTTCGCGGGCCGGGCCGGCTCGCCCCCGCTGGCCCAGGCCCTGACGGTATGGGCCGACGCGGATGCCGATGCCGCCGTCAAGGCGCTGACGCCGCTGCTGTCGGTAGCGCCCGTGCTCGAGCAGCAGGCGCGGCTCCTGCCGTACGCGGCGATCGTGGCGCCCAATGACGCCACCCACTACGGCGGCCAGGTCGACCCGCTGATCAGCAACGGTTTCGCCATGCACCTGACACCGGAGCTTAACGAGGGCATCGCGGCCGGATTGCGCAGTGCGGCCACACCGTGGATCGCGATCCGCGCGGTCGGCGGCGCGGTCAACGACGTGGACCCGCAGGACTCCGCCTATGCGCACCGCCACCAGAACTTCAACGTCAGCTCGGTAGGCGGGGACGCCGCGCGCTTCCGCGGGCACTGGGACGAGCTCCGCCGGTACCTGGACGGCCTTTACCTCAGCTTCGAGACGGACCAGCGCCCGCAGCGGCTGCACGACGCGTTCCCGGGCCGGACCCTGACCAGGCTCCGCGAACTGAAGGCCGTCTACGACCCGGAGAACGTCTTCGACCAGAACTTCCCGATCACCTGAGCCCGGGTCAGACGATGTTGCTTTCTGGGCGCGGCATCGATGCGGCGAACCGGTCCGCGCTCAGCGCCCCGACGTCGATGGACGGCGGCCGTCCCAGGTACAGATCACGCAAGACCTCCCCCACCGCCGGGCCCATCAGGAACCCGTGGCCCGAGAAGCCGGTGGCATACAGGAACCGGCTGACCGTGACTGACTCGCCGATGAGCGCGTTGTGGTCGGGTGTCACCTCATAGAGCCCGGCCCACCCGCTGCGGATGCCCGCGCTCATCAAGACGGGCGCCCGGCGCTGCATCGCCCGTCCGAGGCCGGGTAGCCACGCGTCAGTGCGGTTCAGCTTAAAGCCGGGTGTCTCATCCGGGTCGGACATGCCCAGCAGCAGGCCAGGGCCCTCACGGTGAAAGTAGAAGCTGGTGCCGAAGTCGATCGTGAACGGCGTGCCCGGATCAAGATCCCCGATCGGCTCGGTAACCAGGACTTGCCGCCGCAGCGGGGTCACCGGAAGGTGGACACCGGCCCACTCGCCCACCTGACGCGACCACGGTCCGGCCGTACAGATAACGGTGCCGGTGGCGATCCGCCCTCACCACCGATTCCGGCGTGCAGTACCCGTCGCTCGGCGAGAAGGCCGCGGCGAGCAGCCCATCCGTGCTGATCAGCGGCGACAGGCGGGCCGCCTCGGCGACCGAGATCATCCGGCTTGGCACGCCCAGCTCGTTCTGGATCTTTATGGCGTGCTCGAACGAGCTGACGTCGCCGGGTGAGTCGAGCAGGAAGAGATAGCCCACCTGGTGGAAGTCGATCTGCTGGCCGAATCGCTCGGTGAACGTCTCGAACGTCCGCAGGCTCTGCAGCCCAAGCCTGATGTTGATGGTGTCAGAGAACTGAGCCCTGACCCCTCCTGCCGCCTTGGACGTGGACCCGGACCCGAGGGCGCCGGCGTCCACCAGCACCACTTCGGTGACGCCGGCGGCGGCAAGCTGGTAGGCGGTGCTGACGCCCATTATCCCGCCGCCGATGATTACCGCGGACGCTCGCCCCGGTAGCTCCCGTCCAGTGTCCCTGGTCAGCTGAAGAACGGCACGAGGTGAGTGTTGACCTCCTCGGCGTGGGTCCAGGACAGGCCGTGGGGGGCGCCGTCGACGGGGACGTACTCGCTGCCCTTGATCAGCTCGTGGGTGCGCGGGCCGCAGGCCTCGATGGGCAGGATCCGATCGGCGGTGCCGTGCATGACAAGCACCGGGATGTCGATCTTGGGCAGGTCGGCCCGGAAGTCGGTGTGCCAGGTCGCCACGCACGCGATCGTCCCGGCGGGTGAGGCCGACACGGCCGTGTTCCAGGCGTCCCTGACCACTTCCTCGCTGATCCTGTGGCCGAGGGTCTGGTCCAGGTTGAAGAAGTTCTTGTTCCACTCGGTAAAGTAGGCGAACCGGTCGGCCGTCAGCGCCCCGGCGATCTGATCGAAGACCTCCTGCGGGACGCCCTGCGGGGTCTGGTCGGTCTTGAGCAGGTACGGCGGGACGCCGGAGATGATGGCGGCGCGCCTGACCCGTTCTGATCCGTAGGTGCCGAGATAGCGGGCAATCTCCCCGCCCCCCATCGAATGACCGGCCATATCGAACTCGCGCAGGTCAAGGTCGGTGACGAGCTTGTCGAGGTCGGCGGCGAACGTGTCGTAGTCATATCCGGTGGCGGGCCGGCCCGACTTGCCGAAACCGCGCCGGTCATAGGTGACGACCCGGTGCCCGGCGGCGATCAGCGCTCGTTCCTGACGCTCCCAGGCCCGGCCGTTGAGCGGGAACCCGTGGATGAGCACCATCGGGCGCCCCGCGCCGTGGTCCTCGTAATACAGCTCGATCGGCCCTGAATTCTCCTGGCCCACCGTGATGTGCGGCATTGTGTTTCCTCCCTCGTCGGTGATCAGGCCTAGCCATACCCAGCGGGTTGGTCAGCCGAGCCCGACGACGAGGTCTTCTTCGGCCGCCAGAACGTCCGGGCCGAATTCGGCGCAGGCGGCGGCCACCGAGGCCGCCCGGTCGTTGCCTGGCCAGAAGTGGGTGAGCATGAGCCTGCGGGCACCCGCCATCCGGGCCCAGTGGCCGGCCTCGGGAGAGGTCATCAGGTTACGTGGGGACCTGGCGCTCTCGCCGTCGAAGTCGGTGGCCTCGACGATGAACAGGTCGGCGTCACGGCCGAGTTCGGCCAGCAGCGGGTCCGGGCCGGTGTCGCCGGAGTAGGCCATGGCGACCGCGCCGGCCTGGATGCGGATGCCCGCGTTCGGCACCCAGTGCGGGAGCGGCAGGCCGGCGAGCTCGAACGGCCCCACCCGGTAGGTGCCGGGGAGGGGATGCACGTCGAAGACCGCGGTCAGGTCGGCGTCGGGCTCGAGGCCTTCGAGTCGGTCAAGCACGCCGGGCGGACAGTACAGCGGCAGCCGCGGCAGGCCAGAGCCGCCAAACAGGCGCATCCGGAACAGCCCGTGCAGGTCGATGCAGTGGTCCGGGTGCGCGTGGGTGATGGCGACGGCGTCCACGGCACCGTCTGGCCAATGCGTAAGCAGCCGCGCAAGCGCGGCGTAGCCGAGGTCAAGCACCAGGCGGTAGCCGTCCCAGTCCACCGCAAAACCGCTGCACGCCCGGCCAGGCTCGGGAAACCCGCCACAACTGCCGAGTACGGTGACTTGTCGCACTAGCCCGGCGCCCCGTATTTTCCGGGCGCACAGTGGGGAGATGGTGGCGCGACGTCCAGGGTCGGGTTGCGGTCGAAGAAGCCGGTCGGCTTGAGCGTGAAGCCGCAGCGGGCAACCGGCATGACCGGCCAGTCCTCCAGGCGCGGCAGGTGCGTCTGCCCGAACGTGTGCCAGACCACGACGTCGGCGCCGTCGATGTCCCGGTCACCCGCGGCGTAGGCGGGCAGGCCCGCGCCGCCGGGGTGCTGGTTGACGAAGTCGCCGGCCGGGTAGCGCTGGGCCGGGTCGTACCGGGTCACCCAGAGGTGGTTGGTGGCGAAGCCGGCCCGCGCGGTCAGCGGGGCGGAGGGGTCGGCCAGCAGGACCGGGGCGGACTCGGGGTAGAGGGTGTAGCTGGTGGGGCGGCCGAACCGGTTGGTCTGCTCGGTGCTGAGGATCCGCCAGGTCCTCCCCCGCGAGCCGTCGGCGCGGCGGGCGGCCTGCGACTCGCGGGTCAGCCGGGTCACGGTCGCGACGATGGCGTTGCCGTACGGGTTGTCCTGGCCCACCGGCAGGCCGCTGACGTCGACCTCCTCCACCGCGTTGGCCAGGCCGTCCACGGTCATGTCCAGCCGGGCGCAGAACAGGTGCTGGTGGTAAGGGGCGCCCAGCCCCGGGGCCACCTCGGTGGAGTAGGGGTGGTCGTCGCCGGGATAAGCCTGGGTGAACATCACCCCGGTCGCCTTGACCTCGCACTCGATCGTGCCGTCGAGGTAGAAGTACCAGTAGAAGCCGTAGTCGTAGTTGCCGATCGTGGTGAAGAAACTGACCACGAGCCTGCGCTGGCGGCGGGACTGGGCCGAGCCGTTGAACATGTCGGTGTGCTTCCACAGGATGCCGAAGTCCTCCTCGTGGATGCAGATGGCGTTCGGTATCGTGCGGGGCTGGCCCGCATCGTCGGTGACGGTCGCGTCCAGGTAGGCGATCTCGCCCAGGCAATCGCAGCCGCGCTCGAGCGAGTTGACCCACTTGCCGAGCAGGTACTCCCCCTCGTCGAAGTAAGCCTGCCAGTGACGGAACCGCGGGTCGCCGTAGGGCACGATCATCTCGGGGACCGACGCGCGGTAGATGACCGGGCGCTCGCGGCCGTGGTCGTTGAGCGTGATCTGGTGCAGGGTCAGGCCCTCGCGGGCGTCGAACCCGAGCCGCATGGACCAGTCCTGCCACTGCAGCCACGGTCCGTTCAGAATAAAAGATGGTCCCTGCGGTTGGATGATCTCGATCGGTCGCAGCGTTGTCCGATGCGGCCCGCGGACCCCCTCGTCGTCGTAGTCGCCCGATTCGGCCGGTACCGGCAGTTCGAATTCGTCGGTGACCTTGAAGACCTTCTTTTCGATCAGGTCGACGTAGGCCGCGACGCCGTCGACCGGGTGGGCCCAGGCCAGGTCGTGCTCGCGCGCCTGGACGAACGCGAGCACGCGGACGAACCTCCGCCTGTCGTCGTCGGGAGGGCCGAACGCTCCGGCGGTGATCGCGCAGGTCCGGATCTTGCTGACGTCGTGCAGGCCGCGGCGGGCCATGGCGGCGCGCCAGCCCGGGTCGGCCCGGACGAGCTCCTCCACGGTCTCGAAGTCGCAGTCAAGGATCGGCATCTGGCCGTCGGTGCGCGGGTTCAGGGTGCGCGCGCTGGCCACCTTCTGCTCTGTCAGCGAGACGACCGCGTCGGTGGACTCACCGGTCGCGGTGTTGACAAGGAACGCGCGCAGCCGACGGTCCGCCTTGCCGGTGAGGACGTCGTCCTTGGGCGGTTCGGCCAGGCCGTAGTAGGCGAACCTGGTCGGGGAGGCCAGCAGTCCGGCCGCGGCCATGATCTCGCGGCCGGCCAGGTACTCCGCGGCGGTGGCCGGGTCAAGCGGGTGTGCGGGTGGTGTGGTTGCCGTCCGGACGGCCCGGGTGGTGGTGTCGGTCATTCGTCCGCCACGATCGAGCCGACCCGATCACCCAGGCCGGGGTCGCGTTTGACCAGCCAGATTGAGTAGAGGATGGCCACCACGATGAGGCCAAGCCCCACCCACGGGAACCAGTCGTAGGGCTGGATCGCCGGTGACGGGTTGAACAGGTAGTAGATGGGGATGCCGACCGCGACCACGCCGAGGGCCGGCAGCACGATGTGCTTGACGACGCTGAACTCGGCCGGCCGGTACTTGCGGTAGTAGAACGGCAGCGCCACGTTGGCCGCCAGGTACACGAACACGACCAGGATCGTGCCCATCGTGGCGGATTCGGCGAAGAAGTTCAGCGCGCTCAGGCTGTTGCCGTGCCCGCCGATCCAGTGGCCGAGCGCCCAGCCCAGGACGATTACCCCGGCGATGCCGACGAAGGCGATGATGGCGTTGACCGGCGTGCGGCGGACCGGGTGGACGTAGCCGATCCAGCGCGGCAGCAGGCCCTCGCGGCCGGCGTTGAAGATCAGCCGGCACTGCGAGTTGACCGCGGCGATGAGCACGCCCAGGGTGGAGGTCAGCCCGGCCATGTACACGATGAAGGCCAGCCAGGCGGCCACGCCGTGGGCGACGCTGACGAACGGGATGAGGGGGGCCGTGAGCGCCGCGGCGCTGTAGTGGAAGCCGCTGACGGTGGCGTAGGACACGATCAGGTACGTGAAGCCCATGAGGGCGATCGACAAGAACACGGCCCGTGGCACGTTACGTCGCGGGTTGGTGGTCTCCTCGGCCAGCGCCGCCGAGTTCTCCCAGCCTATGAACAGGTAGACGGCCAGCGGGAAGGCGACGCCCAGGCCGCTGAAACCGTTGAGGACCTTACTTGGCTCGAACGGCACGCCGCTGAGGTGGCCGCCGTTCTTGATCAGCACGGCGATCGACACGACGAACAGCACGGTCAGTTCGAAGGCGAAGAAGAAGCCGGCCAGCTTGGTCGACACCGCCACGCCGCGGAACATCATGTACATCGCGCCGGCGGTGAAGAGGGCGGAGAAGATGATCCACGGGATGTTCGTGCCCGTGTAGAACTGGATCATGATCGACAGGAACCCGCCGGAGATGACCAGCACCGACGAGATCGCGACGATATAGCCGGCCCCGGCGATCAGCGCGGTGGTCACCGCGCTGGTGCCGCCGAAGGTCTTGCCGACGAACGTGATGAACCCGCCGGTCGACGGGTGCGCGCGGGAGAACTGCGACAGCGTGTTGCCGAGCAGGGCAATGGCCACGATAGCGACGAGTATGACCAGCGGCGAGGCGAGGCCGGCCAGGAGCACCATGCCCGCGAAGCCGAAGTAGAAGCTGTAGGCCGGGCCGATGTTCGCCATCGTCGAGGCGGAGATGTCGATCAGGCTGAGGGCCCCGCGATGCAGTCGCTCGGGGGATTCAGGCGCCTTCGTTTCCGTGAACGGGATGTGTGCCGATTCGCTCATGTGCTCACTCCCCTTTGTGACCTTTGTTAGTACGGATCATGCGCGGGACCGGTGCGAATGGTCAACCGTCGTTTCTTGTCTCCCACATGATGGGGCGCCGGGGGCACGGCCCGGCCCATAGGCTGAATCCCATGGCGCGGAAGGTGATCCACGTCGCCGTGAACGGCGTGACCGGGCGGATGGGATACCGGCAGCATCTGGTGCGGTCCCTGCTTTCCATCCGCGAGCAGGGCGGGGTCCGGCTTTCCGACGGCACGCTCGTGTGCCCGGAGCCTGTGCTTGTCGGGCGCAGCGAGGAGCGGCTGCGTGAGATCGCCTCGCGGCACGGGCTTGACCGCTGGACCACTCGCCTGGACGAGGTGCTTTCTGATCCCTCGGTCGAGGTGTACTTCGACAGCCAGGTCACCAGCGCGCGCGAGGAGAGCCTGCTGCGCG
>Ga0335075_10003711_pt1 | contig 24091 bp, 21 predicted proteins | sample Lox_Sample_24_FD_206723 | JGI IMG/M metagenome (GOLD analysis project Ga0335075, IMG submission 206723) | Soil microbial communities from Loxahatchee National Wildlife Refuge, Florida, United States - Lox_Sample_2.4 | ecosystem: Environmental > Terrestrial > Soil > Wetlands | place: USA...
CAAGCAGGCCGGTTGCCAGCACGCCAAGGAGGACCAGCCCGAGCACGATCTCGGCGAGAAGATGCAGAAGCCAGCCGGCCGCTTGACCCGACCGCTTCAACATGCCGAGCCTCGCCCTGCATGCCGGCCGACTCCTCCTTGCCAGCCGTCACTTTGCGGGGGCGCTGGCCACCGCCGGCGGATCTCGGGGCCCGGGACCGCCTGACCGAGCGCTTCGCCGCCCTCGGCCGAGCCGAGGCGCGACTGGCCGGCCACCCGGCGGGGCGGGCGCTTCTGGCCGCTCTCGGCGGCAACAGCCCGTATCTGTCCGATCTTGCGCTCCGCGAGGCGGCGACGCTCCGCCTGCTGGCCGAAAGCGGTCCCGACGCCGCGCTTGCCGCCGCTCTCGCGCCGCTGATCGCCGCGGACCCGGGGCTCGCGCGCCCCCGCCTCGCGGCGCTGCTGCGACAAGCCAAGCGCCAGGTCGCACTCGTCGCCGCCGTCGCCGATATCGGCGGCCTCTGGAAGCTCGAACGGGTCACCGGTGTGCTTTCGGATTTTGCCGAGGCGGCCCTGCAACTCGCCATCCGCCACCTGCTGTTGGCGCTGCACCGTGCCGGCGAGCGCGTCCTGCCCGATCCGGCCGCACCGGATGTCGCCTCCGGCTTCGTCGTGCTCGGCATGGGCAAGCTTGGGGCGCGCGAGCTGAATTACTCGAGTGACCTCGATCTGGTGCTGCTCTACGACCCCGCCCTTGCCTGCGCCGGAACTGCGCCCGGAGCCGTGCATGCCCGCTTGGCGCGCGATCTGGCCTCGTTGATGGAGGCTCGGGATCCGAACGGCTACGTTTTTCGAATCGATTTCCGCCTCCGCCCCGACCCGGCCGCCACGCCGCCTGCCGTCTCGCTTCCCGCCGCACTCGCCTATTACGAGAGCATGGCGCAGAACTGGGAGCGCGCGGCCATGGTCAAGGCGCGCCCGGTCGCCGGCGATCTTGCGCTCGGAGCGCAGTTCCTGGAAGAGATTCGTCCGTTCGTCTGGCGCCGTTATCTCGATTTCGCGGCGATTGCCGACATCCACGCGATGCGCCGGCGCATCGAGGCGCATATTGCCGCCTCCGAGCGCCTCGGCTTTGCCGAACGCGACGGCCCCGCCGCGCCCTTCGCCCGTCTTGCCGGGCACAACGTGAAGCTCGGTGCGGGCGGTATCCGCGAGATCGAATTCATTGCCCAGACGCTGCAACTGGTGTGGGGTGGGCGGGATCCGGCGCTCCGCGCACCGGCGACACTTGCTTCACTGCCGGCGCTGGCGCGCGCCGGAATCCTCCCGGCACACGCCGCCAGCGGCCTCGCCGCTGCCTACCGCTTCCTGCGCACGGTCGAGCATCGGCTGCAAATGGTGGCGGACCGTCAGACACACAGTCTGCCCGACACTCCCGAAGGCGTCGTGCGCTTCGCCTCGTTCATGGGCGTAAGCGCCGAGCGCTTTGCCGCGCGGCTGCTCGGTCACCTGAAGCGAGTGCAGACGCGCTACCGCGAGATGTTCGAGCCGCTGCGCGAGACCGAGACCCTGCCGCAGGCGCTTGACCTGCGCGGCGCGAAGGAGCCGCCGCCGGCTGCGCTCGCCGCCATCGCCGAGCTTGGCTTCGCCCATCCCGCGGCTGCCGCGGCGGCGGTGCAGGGCTGGCAGACCGGCCGGCTGCGCGCGGTGCGCTCGGAGCGTGCGCGGGCGCTGCTGTTCCAGCTCCTGCCGCAGATTCTCGCCGCCCTGGCGCGCCAGCGCGAGCCCGACGCCGCCTTCGCGCGGTTCGATGCCTTCCTGTCGCGGCTGCCTTCGGGGGTGCAGATTCTTTCCCTGTTTCAGCGGCATCCTGCGCTCCTTGACCGCATCACCCAGGTGCTGGGCGCCGCCCCCTCTCTCGCCGAGCATCTCGCGCGCAACCCGCTCGCGCTCGAGGGCCTTCTGCAACCTGCCAACGGCGCCGAGACCGGGCCGGAGCCGGCGCGGGCGCTTGCCTCCCGGCTCGCGCCGGTCCGCGATTTCGAGGAGGCGATCGCCGAATTGCGGAGCTTCGTGCAGACCGAGGGTTTCCGGATTTCCGTCGCTACACTCGAGGGCCGCCTCGACGCCGACGCCGCCGGCCTTGCCCGCGCTCGGCTAGCCGACGCAGCCCTCGCCGCGTTGCTGCCGCGCGTCCTTGCGGATTTCGCCGGACGCTACGGCCGTGTGCCGCGCGGCCGGATGGCAGTCGTCGCACTCGGCAAGGCGGGGGGGCAGGAGATGATGGCCGGCTCCGATCTCGACCTGATGCTGATCTACGATCATCCGGCCGAGGTCACGGAAAGTCGCGGCGGCCGCCGCCTGGCGGCAAGCGAATGGTTCATCCGCGCCGCACATGCCTTCATCGCCGCGCTCTCGGCGCCCGGCGCAGAGGGGCCGGTGTTCGCCGTGGACATGCGGCTCCGCCCCTCTGGCAACAAAGGCCCGGTCGCCGTCTCGCTTTCCGCCTTCCGCCGCTATCACGCCGCCGACGCCTGGACCTGGGAGCGCATGGCGCTGACCCGCGCGCGCGTGGTGGCCGGGCGGCGCGCCTTCCGCACTGAAGTCGGTGCGGCGGTCCGTGCGGCGCTCGAAGCCGCCGGGCCGGCTGAGCGGATCCGCGCCGATGCCGCTGCCATGCGTGCGCGCGTTGCCCGCGAGCATCCGCCGGCCGGTCCGTGGGACATCCGGCTGCGGCCCGGCGGGCTAATGGAGGTCGAATTCATCGCCCAGGTCCTGCAGCTCATCCACGCCCCCGCGCGCCCGGAGCTGTGGCGGCCCTCCACCCGGGCGGCCCTCACCGGGCTCGCCTCGGCCGGCCTGCTCGAGGCAGATGACGCCCGGCTGCTGCTTCGCGCCGAGCGTCTCTACCGCACCGTGCTTGGCATGCTGCGCGTGGCACTCGGAAGCAGGGTCCTGGGCACGCTTCCCGAGGCCGCATCGCTGGCGCTGCTCGCGGCCGTGCGGGCGAGCGGAGAGGTGGCGCTTGACGCGGCCGGCCTCGCCGCCACTCTGGACGAATTCGGCTGCGCCGTCCGCACGCGCTTCGTATCTCTGATCGGCTGCATCGAGGAGAAAGAGCCATGAAATCGCGCGAGACTCGTGCCGCTGCCGCCGGGCCTGCAGAAGGCGATTTGCAACCGGGCGATCCCGCACCTGCCTTCGCCTTGCCCGCGAGCTTCGGCCGCAACGTCAGCCTCGACAACCTCCGCGGCCGTCCCTTCGTGCTCTACTTCTACCCCAAGGCCGACACTCCCGGCTGCACGCGGGAGGCCTGCGACTTTCAGGAGGCGCTGGCGGGGCTTGCGAAGATCGGCATCGAGGTGATCGGGGTCTCTCCCGACCCCATGACGAGGATCGAGGCCTTCGCGAACAAATTCGGGCTCCGGTTTCCGCTCGCCTCGGATGCCGAGCACAAGGCGGCGACCGCCTACCGCACCTGGGTGGAGAAATCGATGTATGGCCGCAATTACATGGGGATGGAGCGCTCGACCTTCCTGATCGAGCGTGCCGGCCGGATCGCGCGCATCTGGCGCAAGGTGAAAATTCCCGGCCATGCCGCTGAGGTGAAGGCGGCGGCCGAGGTCCTCTAGCGTGTTTTTGTTCGGAAAGCGGCCGCGCTCCCGTTGACCGCCCGCCCCGGACCGGCCTCTACTCTGTTCCGGTTCCGGGGAGACGCCGCCAATGGCCGCCCTGCTCGAAGTCGAGGGGCTGGTGAAGAGTTTCGGGCCGGTGGACGTGTTGCACGGCGTCAACCTTGCGCTTGCCGCCGGCGAGGTGCTGGCGCTGGTCGGCGACAACGGCGCGGGCAAGTCCACGCTCATCAAGCACGTCGCGGGGGTGTATCGGCCGGATGCCGGAGAGATCCGGCTGGATGGCCAGCCGATCCGGTTGGATTCCCCCGGCCAGGCGCGCGCCCTCGGGATCGAGACGGTCTACCAGGATCTCGCCCTCGCCGACGAGCTTTCCGTGGGTGCCAACATCTTTCTCGGGCGCGAGCCGGTGCGCCATCTCTTAGGCGTCGTTCCGGTGATCGACAATCGGCGGATCCGCGCCGAAACGGAGCAGTTGCTAGCGCGGATCGAAAGTCGCATCCCGCGCCGCGCGCGCAGCGTCTCGCGCCTCTCCGGTGGGCAGCGCCAGGCGGTCTCGATTGCACGCGCTCTCTACTGGCAAGCCAAGGTCGTGATCATGGACGAGCCGACGGCGGCGCTGGCGGTGATGGAGCGCGAGCACGTGATCAGCCTCGCCCGGCGGCTTGCCTCCGAGGGCGTGGGCGTCATCTATATCGGCCACAACCTGATCGAGATTCTCGAGGTTGCCGACCGTGTCTCGGTCATGTATCGGGGGCGGATCGTTCATGTCACCAACGCGGGGGAGACCAACCAGCAGGAACTCATCAAGTACATGACAGGGTTTACCGAAACGAAGTAGGCTTGGGCCATGCGGCGGTTACCCCGGGGGGACGCCGCGTCGATAGGGAGGAAACCGATGAGGAAAGCGTTGCTTGCGGCTGCCGCGTTAGGCCTGGTCATGATCCAGGCACGGGCCGCCGACTTCTCGAAAACCAAGATCGACGTGATCGTCAAGGCGACCACCTCGCAATATTGGGGGACGGTGTTCGACGGTGCGCGCGCAGCGGCCAAGGCGCTCGGGGTGCAAATCGCGACGCTGGGCGCGCCGAGCGAGACCGACGTCACTGGCGAGGTCACGATCATGGAGAACGCGATCGCCGCCAAGCCCACCGCGATCGTCATCGCCGCCACCAACGCCCAGGCGCTGGCCGAGCCGATCGCCGCCGCCACCAAGGCCGGCATTCCGGTGATCGTCATCGATTCCGACGCCAATACCAACCAGTACGTGACCTTCCTCGCCACCAACAACGAGACCGGCGGACGCAAGGCGGCCGATGAGCTGGCGCGCTGCGTGACGGCGCGCACCGGGAAGGCCGCGGGCAAGGTCGCTTATCTCACGGCGCTCGCCGGCGCGCAGTCGCTCAATGATCGCGACAAGGGCTTCGTCGAGGAGCTGAAGAAATACCCCGGTCTGAGCATCGTCGAGCATCGCGTCGGCAATAACCAGCCGAGCCGGGCGCTCTCCGATTCCGAGGATCTGCTGACCCGCCATCCGGACCTCGTCGGCATGTTCGCCGACAACGAACTCGAGGGTGACGGCGCGGGCACAGCGCTCTCGGAGAAGGGACTTGGCAGCAAGGTCTGCCTGGTCGCGTTCGATACCTCCGATCAGGAGATCAAGTTCGTGCGCACGGGGATCATCGACGCCCTGATCGTGCAGAACCCGTACATGATGGGCTATGCGGGCGTCTGGTACGCGCTCGCCGCGGCGCACGGTGTCGTGTTTCCGCCTTATGTCGATACCGGCGTGAGCGTGGTCACCAAGGCGAACATCGACAGCCCGCAGATGGCCGGGCTCCTCGATCCGTCCAAATACACGCTGACGCCGTTCGTAGGAGCGCAGTAGGGCGGAGGAGGCAGGCGTGGTTGAAGCTGCCTCGAGCATTGCCGCTGCCGTCGAGCCGCGCGGCTCGTGGCTCGCCGAGCTTCGCCATCGCCTGCCTCTCGAAACCTATGTGCTGGCGCTGACTGCGCTGGTCTGGCTCCTGTTGGCGGTCCTTTCGCCTTATTTCTGGACCGCCGGCAATATCACCAACATCCTTCGCCAGGTCTCGATCGATGCGATCCTGGCGTTCGGCTCACTGTTTCCGATCATCCTCGCCGGCATCGATCTTTCCGTAGGTTCGGTCGCCGGGCTCAGTGGCGTCGTCTTCAGCATGCTCATCGCCGACGCCGGGCAGGGGGTGCTTGCCGCTCTGGTTGCGACGCTCGTGATCGGGCTGGTGATTGGGATCGTCAATGGCTGGGCAATCGATCGCCTCGGGATTCCGCCGTTCATTGTCACGCTGGCCGGGCTGCAGGGCTATCGGGGCCTGGCACTGCTGCTCTCCGGCGGCATGACCATCTCGGGGATGCCGGCCGGCCTGCAGGCCTTTGCGCTCTCGTCGGTCGCGCACGTGCCGAGCCTCTTTCTTCTGATGCTGGCGTTCGGGCTCGGCGCGCATTTCCTGCTGGGCTACACGCGGCTCGGCCGCTACATGTATGCGATCGGCAGCAACGCGGAGGCGGCGCGCCGGGTTGGCATCCGCGTGACGCGGACCATAATCATCGCCTATGCACTGGCCGCCGTGTTCGCGACCGTGGCCGGCTTGCTGCTGGTAGCGCGGCTTTCGATGGGCAGCCCGACCGCTGCCCTCGGCTCGGAATTGCAGGCGATCGCCGCCGCGGTGGTCGGCGGGGCGAGCCTGTTCGGTGGCCGAGGCACCATTCTCGGCTGCTTCATCGGCGCGCTGCTCTTCACGACGCTCGGCAATGGTGCCAACCTGCTCGGGATCAACTCGTTTTGGCAGATGGTGATCGAGGGGCTGCTGATTGCGCTCGTGGTCTATTTCGACAACCTCCAGAAACGGCGCCAGGCCGGCATTGCCTGAGCTTGTCGCGGGGCTGGGCATCGGCTAGATCGCGGCCGAGGCGCCCGTAGCTCAATTGGATAGAGCACCAGACTACGGATCTGGGGGTTAGGGGTTCGAATCCTCTCGGGCGCGCCAAGCCGTATCAATACTTTAATGCGTGTTCGACGCTTGCGCGCCAGCGGCAAGGCGGCGCGTTCGCTGCATAGGGCGCCTGCCGCACTTTTTCGATCGGGATGCGCGCCCCCAAAGCAGACATGCGTCTCGGCATCGCAGAAGGCGCGGACGCGGGGGAACGCCCTGGCGCTGCCGACCTGCAGACGATAAAAGCGGCCGCCGGCGGAGCGATGGGGAGAGCGCGCGGTGATGCGGGAAGTGCTCCGCTCGTCCAGGTTCTTGTGAACCGATTGCAGCGTGGGGAGGCGGAACTCCTGAACTGTGTCTGCGTTTGATGGCCGGCGGAGAGATGATGCAGCGATTCAGCAAAGGATTCTTCGCGGCCACGGTGATCGGCGTTACTGGCCTCTCGTTCAGCCAGGCTCACGCAGATGCGCACATCGTCCGGATGAGGTGCAGCGCCCGTTCACGATCGCGCCAAGGGCAAGCTTCGCGCTCTTGGTGAAGAACCCGGAGGCCGACCAGCCGAAGGCTGTCGGACTGCACGAGCAGCAGAAGGCGGACGCCGTGACCAGCTGCAGGCGGTATTCGGCAGCCGTCGCTTTGCGCGGCGGGATATGCGGCTTCTGGACTACGAGGGGGCGGAAATCATGCTGGTCGACGCGCGCCGCCAGCTGGTCGCAGGGAAATGGGGCTGAGCCGCAGCGATGGCAAAGGATGTGACAAGGAAGAATCTGATCGCGGCGTTACTGGCGCAATATGGGCGGACCTATTCGGAGGAGCTCGGGATCAATGTCGCGCGCGGCACACCCTCTGCGCTCTTTCGCTGGCTATGCGCATCCCTTCTGTTCAGCGCCCGCATCAGCACCGACATTGCCATTTCCGCCAGCCGCGCCCTGGCCGCGGCCCGATGGACCACGCCCGAGCGCATGGCGAGCAGCACCTGGGCCGAGAGAACGCGCGTGCTCAACCGCTCCGGCTACGCCCGCTACGATGAAAGCACCTCGCGCATGCTCGGCCATGATGCCGAGCTGATCGTCTCGGAATATCACGGCGATCTGCGCCGGCTGCGTGCGCGGGCGGAGCGTGATCCGGAGCGGGAGCGCCAGCTTCTGAAGAGCTTCAAGGGGATCGGCGATGTCGGCGCGGACATCTTCATGCGGGAAGTCCAGGCCGCGTGGGACGAACTCTATCCGTTCGCCGACAAGAGGGCTCGCTCCGCCGCGACGCGGCTCGGCCTCGGCACGGAGCCCAACCAATTCGCGCGCCTCGTCGATCGGCGGGATTTTCCGCGCCTGGTCGCTGGACTGGTCCGGATCGACCGGGCCAAGGGCTACGAGCAACTCCTTTCGGCCGTCTTGGGCTGAGGATTCGCACGCCGGGCGGCGCCGGAACCGAGCGGCAGTGCGCTCAGAGCCTATGCAAACCAGGTATCCGGGACCGAATAGCCCTCCGGGAACGGGTCCTCTGGATCCAGCCCATGCTGCGTGATGCTGCTGACGAAGCCACGACCGGAGATGCTGTTGATCACCGCCGGAAGATTGCCCGCTCGTGTTGTCTCCTCGACCACGCCGAGAAAGTGTGAGCCGATGATCGAGACGTGGTCGAGCGTTTCACCCTCCGCGATCTCTCCGCGCGCGTGCAGAAGCGCAAGCCGTGCCGAGGTTCCGGTCCCGCAGGGCGAGCGATCGATGCGCCCCGGAGAGACGATCACCGCGTTGCGCGCCGTCTTGCCGCCGGTGGTGCTCGAAACGGGGCCCGCGAAAAGCGTCTGGTTGACCGTATGGATCTCCGGGTTCTCGGGATGCACGGCAGGAAGCTGCTCCGCGGCCGCCGCCTTGATCTGCTCGCCGAGCGACACGAGGTCGCGCGCCTCGTTCGGTACAATCGAAAACCCGAGCTTCCGGGCATCGACGATCGCATAGAGCATGCCGCCATAGGCAACGTCGACGGTCACGCTCCCCAGCCCGGCGACCTCCACGCTCCGATCCCGATGCAGCACGAATGACGCAACATTTCGGAATTTCACGCGCTCGCAGCGCCCGTCATGGCACGTGGCGCTCACACGGACGAGACCACCCGGCGTGTCCATGACCAGAGTCGTGACAGGTTCGCGCATCGGGAACATCCCGGTTTCCAGGACCGCCGTTACCGCGCAGATCGTGTTGGATCCGGACATCGGGACATAGAAGCGCGATTCCATGATGATCAGCCCGAAGTCTGCCTCGGGCGAGCAAGGAGGCGTCACCAGGTTGAGCGAATGCGTGACGGCACCACGCGGCTCGAACAGCAGGAATTTGCGCAAGCTGTCGTCATGGTCGCGGAGATAGGTCATGCGCTCGAACATGGTGCGCCCGGGCGGCGGCAGGACGCCCCCTGTGATCACACGCCCGACCTCACCCTCCGCATGCACGCCGACCTCGGTAACCACGCGTTTCCAGCGCATCTCGCCACTCCCTCCACTTTCCGCCAACCGTGCTGGTCCGGGAACGACGTGGCGGCCGGATCAGCCGCGCGCGGGCCCTTGTGCTTGCATCCGAATTTTCGCTCTTGACGCTCCGTTCGGATGACATGGCGTCCGACCGCTGCAGCTACTGTTTGGGCGCCAGCGCTGCCAGCACGGCACGTGCGGCATTATAGCCGGGCGCGCCGTGTACGTCCCCGCCCGGATGGGAGCCGGCTCCGCAGAGATAGAGGCCGGGCACAACGTCCCCATGGCCGGTGAAACCGGCAACCGGCCGTCCCCAAAGGACCTGCCCCGGCACGAGATCGGCGTGAAAGATCTGGCCACCCGTCAGGCCATAGATCCGCTCGAGATCGACTGGCAGGTAGGTCTCGCGGGCGAGCACGAGCGAACGGAAATTCGGTGCGTACTCGGTCAGCAGGTCCGTGATGCGATCAGCCAGGCGCTCCCGCTCGGCATCGACATCGCCGGCCGCGAGGCGATAGGGAAAGTGATGGCCCCAAAGCGAAAGCGTGTGCTTCCCCTCAGGGGCAAGCGTGGGGTCGGTCGCGGATTGGATGACGAATTGCGTGAAGGGATGGCTTGATGGAACACCGTACTTCGCTTCGTCCCAGGCGCGCTCGAGGTAGGCAAGCGAGGGAGCGATGATAATTCCCCCACGATGCTGCGGTCCGGCGTCGCGACCAGGCAACGCCTTGAAATCGGGTAGACCATCGAGCGCGAAGTTGATCTTGAAGCCCGAACCATCTGTGGCGAGCCGCCGGATCCGCTCGCGGAACAGCGCCGGCAACTCCTTTTCTGCGACAAGATCGAGATATGTCCGCTTCGGATCGGCATTGGAAAGCACGAACCGCGCTCGAAGCTCTGTCCCGTCGGCGAGCGCGACGCCGGCGGCCGAGCCCTTGCGGACGAGGATTTGGGCGACCTCTGCTTGCAGGCGGACCGCCGCCCCATGGCTCTGGGCAGCCTTGGCAAGGGCTGCCGTCACGCTTCCCATGCCACCCTGCGCGAAAGTCCACGCGCCGTAATGCGGGGTGAGCTCCCCGGTGGAATGATAGAACTTGCTGAAGGCGGTACCCGGGGTCATCGGGCCGGCCGCGGAGCCCGAGAGGCCGGCATAGGCCAGCGGGCCCTTGGCATACTCGGTCGTGAAAAAGCGATCGAGATAGTCTGCGACGCTGGAAAAAAGTACGCATTGGACCATGTCCGGTCCGTCAGGACCGGAGAACGCGGCCGCAAAGGACGCGAGGTCAGGCGCCGGCCGCAGCATGAAGTGCTTGAGCGTGCGCGAGATGCGTGCCGTGTATTCGTCGTAGCGGAGATAGGCCGCCGCATCGACCGGCGCGATGCGTCCGAGGCTCTCCGCCGTACGCGCGCCCTCGGCATAGGTGAAGAAATGACGACCGTCCGGGAACGGGATGAAGGCCTCCGGCTCCCGCATGCGATAGACGAGGCCATGGCGGCCAAGCTCGAGATCGGTCACGATCTCGGGCCGCAACATCCCAAGAAGCTGGGCTGCTGCGGATACGCGGAAGCCCTTGATGATCTCCTTCGTGATACAGGCGCCGCCAATCCGGTCTGTGCGTTCGAGCACCACGACGTTGAGACCGTTCCTGGCAAGGTAGCCTGCCGCCACGAGGCCGTTGTGGCCGGCGCCGATGATGATGGCATCATGCATGCTGGTATTCCTCTCGGGCCCGACGGCAGCGGCGGCGCTCACCAACCTGCTACTGAGCGTGGCCCTGGCGATGACGTTCCAGCGCCTCCCAATCCACCGCGACGCCAAGCCCGGGCGCATCCGGAAGCGTCGCTATGCCCTGCGCAATAGTGATGCCGCCCGAGAAAGGATTCGCCGGACCCATATCGAGGAACGAGACATGACCCTCGCAATCCACCGGGTAGGGCGTACGGATCACGGCAGCAATATGGCAGCAGGCGGTATCTCCGAGGAGCGTATAGGGATTCGTATCCACCGAAACGCCGATGCCAGCCGCTTCACAGATGCCGACGATCTGCATCGCCGGGAAAAAGCCGCCGACACGGTTCAGCTTAAGCACGATGCGATCGCAGGCCCGCAGCCTCACGATCTGCAACATCGCCTCGGGCGAATAGACGGATTCATCGAGCACCACAGGCGTCTTCGCCCGCGCTGTAAGGAATGCAGCACCTTCGAGATCGGCGTAAGGCAATGGTTGCTCGGACGAGAGATTGTCGTAGGTGCGGAACTGCTCGAGCGCCGCGAGCGCCCATTTCGCGGAAAGCCAGCCCTGGTTCGCATCCGCGTCGATAAAGACGTCGCGTGGCACGGCGGCAAGCGCGGCCTCGAGCTTATCGAGCTCGGCCCGGAAATGCTGCCGGCTCCAGCCTTTCGCCAGAAGAACGTCGCCCACTTTGATCTTGAGTGCCTTGAAGCCGTTGGCAACGAAGCTTTGTGCCGCCTTCGCCATCGCATCGGGAGACTTGTGATAAAGGTTGGTCAGCATTTCGAACCGTGTGCGATAGGCGCCGCCAAGCAGCGCATGCACGGGCATCCCGCGCACTTTGCCGACGAGATCGTAGAGCGCCATGTCCACGGCGGAGCGTGCGCCACGGCTCCCAGGCATGCCGCCGGCAACAACGCTTTCCATCGCGCGATGGGCAAGCGCCAGATTTTCCGCATCCAGTCCCTTGAGCGCACTGCCGTAAAGGCAAAAGCAGGCGGCGAGATGTTCGGCGGTTTCACCGAGATACCAGACCTGGCTTGTAATTTCTCCGACGCCCCAGACGCCGTTGTCCGCCGTTACCTTCACGAGGAAACTTGGCATCCGGCTCGGCCAGACAAACTCGTCGTCGACCCACGCCTCCTTGAATACTCTCGGATGCAAGGCAAAGGGTTCGATCGCCGCGATCTTCATACCGTCCTCGATCTTCAGGTTTGCGCAGGACCTGTGTCCGCCGCGCCGGAAGGCAGCCGCGGACCGGGACCGATTCGAAAGCCCTCAGGCAGCGGATCCCCCGGATCCAGGACAAACTGGTGGAATCCTGTGATATAGGCGCGACCACTGACCCGTGGCGTTACGTAGGTGATGCCGGCGCGCGTTTCCGCGCGAACCACCTCACCCGTGAAGCATGTCCCCAGCACGCCTTCGAATCGCCGCTTCTCGCCGAGCAAAATCTCGCCGCGCGCGAACATGAGCGCAAGGCGCGCGCAGGTACCGGTGCCGCAAGGAGAGCGATCGAGAGACCCAGGGGGGCAGAGAATTGTCTGCTTTACGTCTCCCCGGGTGGCATTTCGGGAGGTGAAGAGCACCTGGTAGCAGGCGTTGATCCCGGGCCGCTCGGGATGCACCACCGCGACCTGTTCGGAGATGGCGTGAGCGATACGCCGCCACGCTCCGATAAGCTCACCGTCGTTATCAGGGCGAAGTGCAAGCCGAAGGCCGTCCGCATCGATGACGGCGTAGAAATCACCGCCATAAGCGATATCTGCCACGACGGTCCCGAAGCCTTCGACCGCGAGGGAAATGTTCTCGCGCCATAAAAAGCTTTCAACGTTCTCGAACGTGACCGCGCCGATTTCTCCGTCTGCCACCGCAACATCGCAGGCGACGGCACCGGCTGGCGTATCGAATCGGACGCGGGTGACGGGCTCTCGCGCTGCGACGATGCCCATTGCAACGACGGTCGTTGCCGCACCGATAATACAGTGGCCACACATCGGGACGTATTCGTCCTGCTCCATGATGATGACCGAAAAGTCCGACTCCGGCCGTTCAGGGGGAAGGAGCAGGACCGAACACATCATGCCGCTGCCGCGCGGCTCGAAATTGAGCATCCGGCGGAGGCCATCTCCGTTGCGGCGAAGCCACGCCCGTTTGGCGAGCAGCGTTTCTCCCGGCGGCACGGCCACGCCGCCGGTGATCACCCGCGTCGGGTTGCCCTCGGTGTGGGAATCGACCGTTGTGACCGCGCGGGCGAACCGAGTGCTCACGCGGTCCTTCCTTCGGCAGCGGCCCCGTAGACTCGTCGCCGTTCGGGCAAAAGGCCTGCCGGACGAAAGACCATGACAAGCGTGATGATAGCCCCGATCAAGACCAGGCGGAGCGCGAACAGAACCTCCGGACGAATCTGGATCAGCGTGGTGGCGTATTCCGTACCGACATAGAGCGCCTGCACAACCACCGTACCAAGCACGACACCCGCCGGATTGCCGCGTCCGCCCAGGATGACCATGGCCCAGAGAACGAAAGTTTCGATCGGCAGTCCGTCCGCGGGGCTGATGTAACGGTTGAGGAAGGCGTAATAGGAACCGGCCAGCCCACCGATCAGTCCGCCGATCAGCATCGTCTCCAGCTTGAAGACGAAGACCGGCTTGCCGAGCGCCATCGGCAGGCGATCGCCTTCGCGGATAAGGCGGATGACGCGGCCGAAGGGCGAACGGCCGATTCCTCGCATGAGCACGTAGACAAGGGCCACGCTGATTCCGACGAGCGGTCCGAAATAGGGGAGGTGGATCAGCACGCTGCTGCCTCCTGCGCCACCGCCGACCCATTGCTCGTTGAGGAAAAAGAGCCGCACGAGTTCGGCGAGCGCCAGCGAGAGCATCCCCCAATACGTCGCGCTCATATTCCGCACGGTGAGTGAGAGAACAATGCCGAACAGGCCGCCGGCGAGAGCCGAAACGGGAGGCGCGAGCCAGGGCGGAAGGCCATCTTTGGTGGCGATCGCGGTTGTGTAGCCGCCAATCAGCAGAAACGCGATCTGTCCGAAATTTGCCAGCCCGCACCACCCGATCTGAAGATCGAGGCTGAACGACAGCAGCGCGAAAATGGCGGTCGAGAGGGCGAGGTAATCCGCGAAGCTCAGCAACTGTTGCACGGCCGACCTCCGCAGCTCTGAATGTGGACCCCGCCTCGCATGGCCTCAGACCAGTTCGCGCCGCGCCAGCCCGCTCGGACGAAGCAAAAGCAGCACGACCACGGCGAGGTAAGCAACCGCCGGCTTGTAGGCGGCGGGCACGTTCACTTCACCGCCGTTCGGGAGGCCGAGCCAGCCGAGCAGCGGAGCCCAGTTGAAATCGACGCCCACGTTCTCCGCAATGCCCACGAGCAAAGCGCCGATAACCGCGCCGTAGAACGAGCCGACGCCTCCGATGAGCACGACGCAGAAAACCGGCAGGATCAAAGCGAACCCGAAGAACGGGTCGAGCTGGGTGTCCCAGGCAATAAACATCCCGCCAAGCCCGGCGAAGGCGGTACCGATGAACCAGACCGCTCTTATGACGTGACCGGTATCGATCGCCGAGGCGGCGGCCAGTTCGGGATTGGTCGCGGTCGCGCGCATCGCCTTGCCCAGGGTCGTGAAGTGCAAGAGCAGCTGGAATCCGATCAGCGCCCCCGCTGCGATCACGATGATGCCGATCTCCGGAACAGTAATGTGCGCTCCGAGCAGCGGGATTCCGGGCTCCAGCGGATAGTTGTAGCGAAGGAACTGCGGTCCCCAGATTGCCTGGACGGAGTATTGAATCGCGAGTGCGAGACCGAGCGAAGCAATCATTGGCGTGAGATCGCCGGTGTTCCGAAGAAACCGGAAAATGCCGAGTTCGACGGCAACGCCGAACACTCCCATCGCGAATGTCGCAAAAACGAAGGAGGCGAGCAGCGGCAAACCCATGGTGACATTGAAGATGTACGCAAAATAGGCGCCCACCACCGCCATAGGGGCATGAGCGAAATTGGCAAAGCGCAGTATAGAAAAGGTCATCGTCAGTCCGACCGCGATGATCCCAAGCTCCGCGGCGGAGATCAGGCTACTGAGAGCGATTTCGGCGAAATTCATCGTGCTTCAGGCCCGCGAAGATGGACGCAGTCGCCACAAGTGCGTCGCCACGCGGGTTAGTACCAGCCACACGTCGCGCAAGCTTATGCCTCCTCGCTCATTCGGGGCGCAGGGAAAAGCGACCCGTGCACGTCCCTTCAGCACAGAGCGCGGATGATTTGCCGATCGTTTGCGGATTAGCTGCCGTAAAGCTTCTTGAACTCGGCCTCGGTTGGAACCTCGTCGAGCTCGACTCCCTCGGGGCCAACATAGCGGAACACGACGACGTTTGTCTTCGATCCTTTCGGAGTGTAGGGAACGAGCTTGCCATTGCGATAGATCTGACCCTCGCCCTGATCCTGGGCCTGTTTGCCGTACATGTTGAAGCCCTTGTCGCCCTGGCCGGAGATTCCGAGATAGTGGTACGCGGCAGGCCACATCATGTTTCGGATACGGGTCGAGTCGAGCGAATGCGCCATGTTCACGGCGATTGCTGCGATCCAGACGGCATCATAGAATGGCGGTGCCCAGGCGTCCGCCGGAGTATGGCCGAATTTGCCGACGAACTTTTTCATGATGGCATCGGCATGCGGCCCGCCGGTCACGTAGTTGAGGCCCTTCATTCCTTCGTTGAGCTGCGGCGGGTCTCGCGAGTATTCACTGAGATCATAGCCGTAGAAATTCGAGAAATTGGTTACGCCCATCTCGTACAGCTGCCGCTGGATCACCTGCGTGTCGTTGTCGTAGACGTCAGTGAGAATAGCATCTGGCTTTGATGCCATGAGCTGCTGCAGCTCGGCACGGTAGTCCGTGCCGCCGGGCTGATAAAGCATCGTGTGGACCCATTGCAGGCCAAGCTCCTTCGTGCGTGCCTGGCTGACAGTGTTGCGGTCCTGGCCGATAGGATTGTTCTGAAAAAGCCCGGCCAGCCGCAGAGTTTTCGCTTCCGGATGATCGGCCTTGACAAAATCGACGAGGCCGGCGGCCTGATCGGCGAGGCCGGCGACCGCAAAGCAATACGGCCCGACCGTCTTCAGCTTGTCGGTAGTGGCGTCGGTGATCCAGACCACTTTCTTTTCATTGAAGACCTGGCCCGCGGGCAGCGCCACGCTGCTGGCGTAACCGCCAACCGCAAGCGGAACCCGTTCAACGCTCGCGAGCAGATTGGCCGCATCGACCGCGGCCTTCGGCTGACCCTGGTTGTCCTGTACAACGAAATCGAGCCGCCGGCCGAGCACACCGCCCGCAGCGTTGATCTCGTCCTTCGCGAGCTGCATGCAGCGATACGAATCGTTCCCAGCGACGGAGCTTGGGCCGGTGAGGCCGATGAGCACGCCGAATTTTACCGGCTGTTCCCCGGCTGCCTCTGCACGGCGGCGCCCAAGGAGCCCGGTGAGGAATGCCGCGCCGCCCGCCGCTCCTAGAGTTCGTCTCCCCAGCATTTCGCTCTCCCCTGGTTCAGGCTGGCATCTTCATCGGTGGCGGGGCCATCACCCCAGCACCGCCGACACATTGAAAATGAATATTGTATAAAGTCTGGGCTGCCGTGTCCAGTCTCTTCTCAATGTTCGACGGTGCCGAATGCGCCGGGCTGCGGACCGAGGCGATCGCGCGGCGGTTCGCCAAGATAGGCGGCGCGGATCCTCTCGTCGGCGATGATCTGATCAGGCGAACCCTGGAACGCAATCTTGCCGGTGACGAACACATAGCCGCGCGCGGCGATTGCGAGTGCGCGCCGCGCGTCCTGCTCGACGACCACGACGCTCGTCCCGAAATCGGCGATAGTTCGAATGTGGCCAAAGACTTCGTCGGCCTTGGCCGGAGAAAGCCCGGCAGAAGGCTCGTCGAGAAGAAGCAGCCTCGGCGACGTCATCATTGCTCGCGCCATCGCGAGTTGTTGTCGTTCTCCTCCGCTCAGGCTGCCGGCTTTCTGGCTCGCGCGTGCGCCAAGAATGGGAAAGAGCTTGAACATCTCGGCGATCCTCCGCCGCGCCTCGGGCCGGCGCAGGCGAAAGCCGCCCATTTCGAGATTCTCGCGCACGGTAAGCGGGCGGAAAACGTTGGTGAGTTGCGGCACGTAGCCAAGTCCAAGCGCAATGCGGGCAGCGGTCGGAAGCAGGGTGATGTCGCGGCCATCGAACCGCACGCTGCCCCGCGGCGTCTGCAGGTAGCCGAGCAGCGAGCGCAGGAAAGTGCTCTTGCCGCAACCGTTCGGACCGAGGATTGTGATCACTTCGCCTGCGTTCGCCTCGAGATCGATCCCATGAAGGATCTCGTTCGCGCCATAGCCGCTATGGAGCCCGAGGACGGAAAGCAGGGTCATCCGGCCTCCTCGTCGGACGTTACTCGTGCGGAACCGAGATAACTTTCGAGTACGCGTGCATCCACGCTCACTTCGGCGGGGGTTCCTTCGCAGATCACCCGGCCGGAATCGAGGACATAGACATGATCGCAGCATTCCTGGACGACGCCCATGTTGTGCTCGACAATCAGCAGGCTGATCCCCTCCTCGCGGTTCATGGTGCTGAGCGCATCGACGATCACGCGGATCAATCCCGGATTGACGCCGGCGGTCGGCTCATCGAGCAGAGAAAGTCGGGGCCGGGCCATGAAGATGCGCCCAAGATCGATGAGTTTGCGTTGGCCCCCGGAGAGGTTGCCGAGATATTCGTCGGCGACCGCCCCAAGCCCGAGCAGGGCGATGACCTCGCGCGCACGGGAAAGATGCCGCCGTTCGGCCCGCAGCGCGGCGCGGAGACGGGTCAGCGAGGCCAGCAGCTTGTGCTCCTGCTGGCCCGGCACCGCGGCCATAAGGTTTTCGATCGCGGTGAGGCGAAGACCACCTTCGGACATCTGGAACGTGCGTACCAGACCGAAGCGAGCAATCTCGTCCGGCGACGAATGCTCGATGCGAGCGCTGCGATAGGAAATTTCCCCGCAATCGCAACGCTGGAAGCCGCTGATGACATCGAACAGCGTGCTCTTGCCGGAGCCGTTGGGGCCAATCAGCCCGACCACCGCACCCTCGGGTACTGTGAGGCTTACACCGGCTAGCGCCTGCAAGCCGCCAAAGGCCTTGCTGACTCCGGCCACGCGGAGGAGCTCTGCCCCGTCCTCCTTCATGCGCGATCCCGCCTGTGTCGCCTTTCCCGGATCCGAGGATGCGCTCACCGGAACGCTAAAGGCAACCGTCTCGGCAGGATCAATCCGCAACACGGCGCCGGGGTGCCGACGCCGTGGCGCTCTGCGTCGCTCGACGCGCGCTGACAAACTGAACGAGCTCTCTGCCGGCGTCGCTGATATGCCGGCAAAGCAGGCGACAAGCCTGCTCGGTTTTGCGTCTTCGGCAAAGTTCGAGGAGCCGCCGGTGATCGGTCCGGGCACGCTCGACTGCGCCACTGAGCTGAAGATGCAGGCGAAGATAGCGATCCACCCTGGTGCTCAGGTTTTGCACCACGCCCATGGTCAAAGGGCGGTTCGCCGGTTGATAGAGTGCGGCGTGGAACCGCCAGTTCATCTGCCCCCAGACGCGCACATTGCCCGCCACAAAAGCGCTGTCGAATGCTTCGAGCACCTCATGGGCGCAGGCGAAGTCTGACGGCTCCATGTTTGGGATCGCACGTTGCAAGAGATCACGCTCGAGAATCACACGCACGTCGAAGAGCTCGCAGATCTCGCCGAGGGAAAGTCCCGCGACCACCGCTCCGCGATGGGCGAAGAATGTCACCAGCCCCTCGGCCTCGAGCTGGCGGAGCGCCTCGCGCAAGGGAATTCGGCTCACTTGCAAGGTTGCCGCCAAAGCGTCTTGCCGAAGTTGCGCGCCTTCGTCGAATTCGCCGCTCAGAATCATCTCGCGGAGCGATTCGACGACGTGCTCGGCCAGCGAGGGAGGTCTCGGCTGTCTCACCGGCACTTCAACGGACATGCTCTGTCCTTTCCATGCGTCACTCGCGCCCGTTGTCTCCCGACCGCAGGTCCGCTACACGTGCCAGTCGGCACGCAAAATCACCTGCGCACTGGCTTCAATCGCCGAGCAACGCGGCGCAAAGCGCCCGCTCTGCCACCTTTTTCCCCTTCGGCCACTAGAAAAGATGGCAGCCGGCGTTAAGTAGCGGCTTGCGGAGAGATTATCGGATAAAGTATAAAATATGTCAAAGCCGGACGCAAGCGCACCGTGCGAGGGTTTGCATCGGCCCGCGAAACGCGCCCAAGGAGGACGCCATGAGCAGCAGCTTCACCGGGCTCGACGGGATCATGACGGTCACCGTCACGCCCTTTTCCCGCTCCGGCGGCATCGACTTCGACGCCTATGCCCGCCTGCTTGATTTCATCACTGCGAATGGAGTGCATTACGTCATTCCGTGCGGCACGACGGGGGAATATTTCAACCTTTCGACCGGTGAGCGGAAGGCGGTTCTCCAATTCGTCAAGGAGAACATCCGTGGCCGCGCCCAGATCTTCGCCGGGACCAACAGCGCGCGCCCCGCCGAGATCCTCGAGCTCAGCCTCGCCGCCCGGGACCTCGGTTACGAGGGTCTGATGCTTGCCGCGCCGTTTTATTCGCTGCCGACCGCGGCCGAGCTTATCTCGCACTTCCAGTGGCTCGAAAAAGCAACCGGTTTGCCGATCCTTCTCTACAATTTTCCCGCCCGAACCGGGGTCGACATGTCTCCGGAGTTCTTGCGTGGCGTGAGTCCTTGTCGCGGGATATTTGCGATCAAGGAAAGCAGCGGGTCTATCTCGCGCCTCCATGAGCTGGTCTCGGATTTCAGCGACCGGTACGAGGTCGTTTGCGGAGCCGATGACCAGGCGCTCGAATTTTTCCTCTGGGGGGCGCGGAGCTGGGTGGCTGGCGCTTCGAATTTTCTGCCGCGGCAGCACACGGAACTCTATCAGGCTTGCGTCGTCAAGTCGGACTTTCTTGCCGGCCGGGCGCTGATGCAGGATCTGCTGCCAATCTTCGTGCTGATGGAGCAAGGCGGGAAGTACATTCAATACTGCAAATATGGCTGCGAGCTCGCCGGCGTTCGGGTTGGCGAAACTCGCCAACCGCTGCTGCCGCTTGCCGAGGCAGAGAAGGCAGCGTTCCGCAAGGCGTACGAACGCGCCACCCGCGCTTCGCCGGCTCGGAGCGCGGCGGCGTAGCCCGCCGCTTCGCCGTCGCGGAGAACGATGACGCGGCCGCGCTCACGTCTCCGCCTGATGCAGCGCCACGCCCTCGATCACAAGCAGAATTCCCAGCACCTCGGCAGGTCGCGGAACCTGACGCAGCACCAGGAATCCGATCAGCGCCGCGCTCGCCGGCAGCAACGAAAGCAGCAGCGCGAAGCTGGCTCGCGGCAGGCGGTGCATTGCAAGCTGGTCGCACACATACGGGATCACCGATGAGGAGACGCCGACACCTACGGCCGCCGCCATCAGCATCAAGTCTGAAAAGGCCGGCAGCACCTCGCCGAGGCCGAACGGCAACGCGGCAGCGCTTGCCACCAGCATCGCCGCACCCAACCGGTCGACCCCGCTCATCCCCGCTCCGCCCGCCGATATGCGGTGTCCGAGCAGGATGTAGCCTGCGAACAGCGCGCAATTGGCAAAGGCGAACACGTATCCAAGCGGCTGGCCCGCCAACCTCACGTCCGTCAGCACGGACACGCCCGCCACGGCGAGCAGCAGGGCCGTGAAATTCCGCCGCGTGCGCACGCCCGCAGCAGCAATCGCAATCGGACCGAGGAACTCGATTGCGCCCACCGTGGCAAGCGGCAGCCGGGCAATCGCCTCGTAGAACGCGATGTTCATCGCTGCCAGCACAGTGCCGAGTGCGACGATGACGCCCTGATCCCGCGGCGCCAACGGCGCGAACACGCGCCACGGCTGCCGCCACAGCGCGAAGATCACGCCGGCGCTGGCAATGCGCAGCCACGCCACTCCGACCGGCGCGAGACGCGCGAACAGCAGCACCGCGAAGCTCGGGCCGAGATAGTGAAAGACCGCGCTGACCAGGAACCAGGCTTGCGGAGGCAGGCGGTCGGCAACCGGCGGCGCACGTCGGAGAACCTCGGACATACCGCCAGCATCACCAAGTTATCTCGCTATTTCTATGCCATATCGAAGGCGGAGGGCGGCGATCGCACCCAGAAGCAGAGGTAACTAAAGAAATCTGCCTTCAATGTCGAGCTCACGCGCGACGCCAGCGACCCCGCTCTGTCCATCCCGAAGCTATCGTAGCAGCGCGACCGCGAAGAACCTCTCTGCATCGGTCCAGATCCGCTCAACCCGCCACCCGCCATGCCTGGCGAGCGCGGTCAGGCGCGGCTCGGTGAACTTGTGACTGTTCTCGGTGTGCATCCGCTCGCCTTTTCGGAAGCCGATCTGAACGCCGGCGACATGCACAACCTGATCGGCAAGGCTCTCAAGGTGCATTTCGATCCGGTGCTCGGCCGCATTCCACGCCACGCGATGGCCGAAGCGTGCAAGCTCGAAATCTGCCCTTGCCTCGCGATTGAGGCGTGCGAGTACGTTGAGGTTGAACTCGGCCGTGACGCCGGCCGCGTCATCATAGGCAGCGAGCAGCATCTCCGGCGCCTTTTCGAGATCGACGCCGAGGACGAAGCTCGCGGCGTGCCCCAGTGTCCTGCGGGCCCTTCTCAGAAAGCCGGCCGCCGCGGATGGATCGAGATTGCCGATTGTCGAACCCGGAAAGAAACCGATGCAGGGCAAGCCCGTGACCGCGAGGGGCAGGCTGGTCGGAGTGACAAAATCCGTTACGATCGGATGCACGTGGATCCCAGGGTACGCACGCGTCACCCGCGCCCGGAGCGACATGACAGCGTCCCAGGCAATATCGATCGGTACGTACGCGGCAACCCCGAGCGGCCCAAACAGCAGTGCAGCCTTGGCCTCATCGCTCGCACCATATTCAACGAGCGCCGGCCGCGGCGGCGTCATGCCGGAAAGTTCCGGCACCAGCGCTTCAAGCACCGCCAGCTCCGTGCGTGTGAGATAGTATTCGGGAAGCTCGGTGATTCTGCGGAACAGGGAGCACCCCGTCGCGTCGTAGAAGAGCTTCGGCGGCAGCCATTTGGGCGATGCGGAAAGGCCCACAAGCGCCTCGGCTGCAATGCCGTTTTCAATGAGAGCTTGCGTCTGTGCCGCCGGTCGCATGTCTCAGATGTCCCGCGCGAGCCGCAGACCCGAGAACTGCCAGCGCTTGTCAGGGTAGAAAAAATTCCGGTAGCTCGGTCGGGCGTGGCCGGGTGGCGTCGCCGCGGACGAGCCCCGGAGTACCATTTGGTTGATCATGAACTTTCCGTTGTATTCGCCAATCGCGCCCGCCGGCGGCCGGAATCTGGGATAGGGAAGGTAGGCGCTCCCAGTCCATTGCCAAACGCGGCCGGTCATACCGTGCAGTCGCGGATCGCCCGAGGCTGCCTCCCATTCAGCTTCGGTCGGCAGGCGCGCGGAAGCCCAACGCGCGAATGCGTCCGCTTCGTACCAGGAAACGTGGCGAACCGGCCGACCAGGATCGAGTTCCTGAAGGCCCGTCGGGCCGAACTCGAACCATGCGTCGGCAACGCGGCGCCAATAGAGCGGTGCTCGCCAGTCCTCTCGTTCAACCGCGGTCCAGCCGTCTGACATCCATAGCGCCGGCGTGCGGTAGCCGCCATCGGCCATGAAGTCGAGCCATTGGCGGTTTGTCACCAATCGGTCGGCAAGCCGGTACGGTTCCAGGTACGCGAGATGAACCGGCTCCTCATTGTCGAAATGGAACGTCGGGCCTGCATACCCGATCTCGACCTCACCGCCCGGGAATTCAACGAACTGCGCGTCCCCTGGCTGCGGGTCCGGCTCGCGCCAGAAGGGAAGTGGTGCCGGCGCAAGCGGATTCTCGGCAAACGCATGTGTCACGTCGGTGACGATCAGCTCCTGGTGCTGCTGCTCATGATTGAGGCCAAGCTCTATCAGCGGCTCGAGATTCGTCCTTCTCTCGTCGCAGAGCCGCGTCATCGCCGCATCGACATGCGCACGATAGCGCGTCACGTCGGCCACCGATGGCCGCGTGATCATCCCACGCCTTGGCCGCGGATGCCGCGGACCTACCGCCTCGTAGTAGGAGTTGAAGAGATAACGGAACGACGGATCGAATGGACGATACTCTGCCGCATGCGGCATGAGCACGAACTCTTCGAAGAACCAGGTCGTATGCGCGCGGTGCCATTTCACCGGGCTGGCATCCGCCATCGACTGGATACACTGGTCCTCCGGTGAAAGTGCCGACGCAAGATACTCCGTGTGCGCCCTAACCTCTGTGTAGCTCGCGTTTCCGCCCGGTCCGGCGAATGCGTCCATCGGTCGATTCCCCTGTGTTCGATGATTAGCTCTGCCGAGCAATTGAACGTAGCAAGCCGGTGCGGAATGGGAACCCCCGGCGTGACGCTGAAGAGGCACGACTTCCGCTTCCGTCCGGCTTCGTTCGAAGCCAGGCCGAACGAGAAGCTCGCGGTGCATATCGTCCAGGAGGAGCTCAATCGAACCGGGCATCGCCGGTGACCGCCATCGCCGGGAGCAGATAAAACCGCAGAGACAGCGCGCTCGGCTGCTTGAGCGCGCCGTCCGGAAGGTGCCATACTCTGCCGGCCTCTGAGACAGAGGAAAAATGGGAAATGCGCCTTCCGCCGTCCGAGCTTCTGCGCGACCCCCGCAATCTCGCCCTGCTGCGCCTGCTGCGCGCCGATCCCCGCATCACAACCTCCGAGCTCGCGCGCCGCGTCGGCCTCTCAGCGCCGGCGGTACGGGAGCGTGTGCTGCGTCTCGAGCAGGCAGGCATCATCGCCGGCTACCGCCTCGATCTCGATCCCGTTGCCCTCGGCTACCCGGTCAGCGCGTTCGTTCGCGTCCGGCCGATGCCAGGCCAGCTCCCGAAGTTGGTCGAACTCGCCAAAGCAACCCCGGAGGTCGTCGAATGTCATCGCGTCACCGGTGAGGACTGCTTCGTTCTTAAAGTGCACCTGCCGGCGCTCGACCGGCTCGATCGCCTGCTCGACCGCTTCCTCACCTTCGGCCAGACGACCACCAGCATCGTGCAGAGCACGCCGGTGGCGCCGCGCGGCCTGCCGCTTCCGGGCGAGGCCGTTCCGGCTCGGCCCGCATCATCCGCCCTGCAACCGGCCGCGGTGGCGTCCCGCTGAACTCGGGTCCTGCTGCGGGCTTACCCTGGT
>Ga0335075_10003712_pt1 | contig 24089 bp, 17 predicted proteins | sample Lox_Sample_24_FD_206723 | JGI IMG/M metagenome (GOLD analysis project Ga0335075, IMG submission 206723) | Soil microbial communities from Loxahatchee National Wildlife Refuge, Florida, United States - Lox_Sample_2.4 | ecosystem: Environmental > Terrestrial > Soil > Wetlands | place: USA...
TCGATTGCGCCGGCCTCCTGCAGATCCCCCTCAGCACGCCAGCGCGCGGCCTGCTCCGCCGCCGGACTGCTCGGCGAGACATACAGCCGCAGCGAGGCCAGTGGCGACTCCGGCGGGCCAGGGCGGGCGTGGTCAGATGGCGCGCCGGACGCCGCGGCGATCCCACAGCCCGAGCAACTGAGCGCGAGCAGCCCCGCGCCGAGGGCGGCGCGCAGCCAGGCGCGTGCCCGCCTTCTTATCCCGGGATGTGCAGCGCCATGAGACACGCTCGCACCTAGGAGATGTGGACCCAACGCGCCACCGATGGGACCCCGCGCTTGTCGTCCACGAACAGCATGTACCACCCCGCGGGGACCAACCCGGCGCCCTGGGGGATCGTCAGCGCGAGCGATCCGCGCCGCCGTGTCATCCGCAGCGCGATCGAGCGCTGCTGCACGTCGGTCACGTGCGTCACGGCGCTCGGGTGCATGAGGCGCGCCTTGACGATCTCACCCGCGTCCGGCGTCGTGAACACCCCGGTCTGACCGCGCGACATCTGCGACGGTCCTCCGGTGAGCCGCGGCCGCGATCCGTGGAAGAGATACGGCGGGCTGAACACCGAGATCTGCTGGTGGAAGATCTGCGGCTCGGTGTCCTGCCGGTTGCCGAACAGAGGGTTTCCGCCCAGCGTGAGGATCTTGCCGCTGGGCAGGAGCAGACCCTCCGCGTGATAGTCACGGCCCACCAGCGGATGGGCCATCTCCATGAGCATCCCGGACCGGGAGGACATCATGAACGTCTTCATGATGTCGGACCCGTGCATCCCGCGATACAGCCGTGATCCACCGGAGATGACGACGCCGTCCGTGGGTGTGATGACAACCTCCGGGTAGCGCGTGCCTTCCGGCAGCCGGCTGAAGGGATGCCACCGCGGGTGCGCGCTGTCCAGGTCGACGATGTCGATGCGCCCGGTCGACAACTTGGACTCCCCCACACCGCCGCCGCCGATGATCGCGTAGCGCTGTTTCTGAGCGGGAGGGAGCAACACGCTTCCCGCGGTTTCGAGCATGTTCGGGTCGCGCATCCCTCGTACGGGCGTGAACTGGTCGGTGTTTGGGTTCCAGATGCCCGGCTGGCGGTCGGGGCCCGAACCGGGGCCGTACCCGGTGTTCGCCCCAGTGAAGAACAGGTCTCCGTTGGGCATCAGGTAGAGCGACGGGTACGTCGGGAATGCCTTCTTCAGCCACGGTTCAAGCGTCCAGCGCTTCGTGCGCGGGTCGAACATCTCCGAGCGACCGTTGATCCAGCGTCCGTACTGGTCAAGGCCGGAGACGGCCAGGACATTGCCGTCCTTGAGACCGACGAGCGTCGGATACCAGCGGGCGATGTTGAGGTCGGAGACCCTCTGGTAGGTCTCGGTCCGGGTGTTGAAGATGTAGGACTTGCGCGACCCCCAGTAGTTCTGTTCCTGTCGCGTGATGCTGAACGCGCTCGCCTGGAGGTCGGCACCGACCGGCTTTCCAGTCAGTCCGCCGATCGCGTAGGGCCGGTTGACCGTGCTGACGGAGGCCTGACCGGGGACTGCGGCCCTGACCCAGAGAGGCGTATAGCTGGGGTTGAGCGCGTTCACCCACCTGCCTCTGATCCGCTCTCGCCGGCGGCGCGCCGGCGGGATCGTCACTGTCCCGGTGGACTGGTACTTCTGGCCGCTGAAGGATTCGAACACCGTTCCTGGTCGGAGCACCGTCTCCTGCGTCGGACTGGTGTTGATCACCGTCATCACGCCCGCGGCGTACTTGATCTGGCTGGCCAGCACCTCGTAGCGCGAGGTACCTCCGGCGATCAGCACGTTGCCGTCGGGCAGGATCAGATGCCCGGAGCAGAACATGTCATACGGCGTCTTGATCTTCTTGAACGTGTCGTTCGCGGGGTCGTAGATGAGTGACTCGAACCTGCCCGCGCGGAAGTTGCCGATCTCGTTGCCCGAGCCGGCCATGATCAGGACCTTGCCCGTGTTGAGCATCACCGCGTGCACCGCGTTGACTCGCATGTCCGCGGGGATGTGGATGTTGCTCCAGTACCCGTACTTCCGCTTGTAGGAGGCGGTGTTGATCTTCCAGTTGTGGTACGTCGACTCGACGAAGCCCACCACCGGTCCGCCGTTGACCAGGATCAGCAGAGCGAGGATCACCGGGATCGCGAGTTGCAGGCGACGCCCACGCAACCACCGGGGCAGCGCTCTCATGCCGCCTCCGTGCTGATGACGGTGCCCGCCGAGGCGTCCTTGACCGACTCCACGCCGCGGTGGCCGCGAGCGATCGCCGTCGCCCGGCGGCTGCGAGTGCGGTCGAGCGCGGAGATCAGCCAGGGGACGAGGCAGACGAAGATGAGCACCAGCGACCAGAGCCGCATGCTCGACTGCGGTCGGTCCATCCGCAGGGACACCAGCAGCGCTGTCACGAACACGGCCGCCCAGCCGAGGTGGAGGCGGAACGTCGAGATGCGGTCGAGCGAGCGCAGGGCGCCCTTGGGCGTCACCACGAACCCCTGTCGCGCTCCGCGAATCGACTGGAGGAACGCCGTCACGTAGATCGGCGCGGCCATCACCGACATGAGCATCCCGGCCGCCCCCGATGATCCGGGAGCCTCATGCGGGCTGACGTTGTAGCGGCGGTTGGACGCGTAGAGCGAGAGCTGAACGATCGCCAGGTCCAGGTAGACCGCGAGCCAGACATGAGGGGTCACCTGAATGCCTTTCGCTCCCAGGATGAGGTAGATGACGCAGTTGACCGCGCCGAGGATCCATCCGACCGCGGCTGACGGGTAGTAGGAGGTGATGAGCGCGTAGTGCAGCCGCGGCCCCCAGCCGAGATCGCGCATGCTGCGCCAGTAGTGACCGCGGAAGTTCTCAAACGTCCCTCGGCTCCAGCGGTGCTGCTGGCTGAAGAAGTCGGTGAAGTTCGCCGGGCCTTCACCGACCGCGAGCACGTCGGGCGTATACACCGAGCGCCACCGCCGCCGGCCGGTCCGGCGCGCGGAGTGGAAGGAGAGGCTGGTGGAGAGGTCCTCGGTGATGCTGTCGCGCAGTCCTCCGATCTCCTCCAGCGCGTCGATGCGGATGGCGTTGTTGGTGCCGACCAGCATGGGACAGCCGAAGAAGTTGCCGAGCCGCTGGATGAGTCCGTGGAACACGAACTGCTGGGACTCCGCCCCCCGAGTGACGAAGTTGTCGAAGTTGCCGTACACCTGAGGCCCGACCACGAACGCGACATCGGGGTCGCGGAAGTAGCCGAGCAGGCGCTCGCAGAAGTTGGGCAGCGGAACGTGGTCCGGGTCCACGGACACCAGGAACTCGTAGTCGCCGCCGTGCGCGTCGACCCAGGAGTTGTAGTTGCCGTGCTTGGTCCGCGCCTTGAACCGTCCGGCGGGCTGGTTGTAACGATCCACCCCGCGACGGCTGAAGTGCCGGACCCCGAGGTCCTCGCACATGGCGCGCACCGATGAGTCGTCCTCCTCGTCGAGCAGCCAGACGTCATAGGCCCCGTCGTGGCGACAGCGCAACGCCGCCTCGAGAGTGCGCCGCACCATCGCCACCGGCTCTCGGGACGGCACGATCGAGGTCAGGAAGGCGACGCGGGTTCCCGCTTCAGGAGCGAGCGGGACAGGATCACGGGCGAGCGCGGAGGCGAGGCAGAGCGACGAGACGTTGATGAAGCGGAACAGCTCGATGCAGTAGATCGAACCGATCATGAGCACCGACCCGACATCGATCACGACCGACCGCCCGAGCCCCGGACGGTGGGCCGGCTGGAAGAGCCACACCAGGAACAGGGTCTGCACCGTCATCACCGCGGCAGCGACCAGCCACTGGCGCCGCGGCTGAGCCCCCGGCGGCCGCTGCAGCCGGATCAGCGGTGACCGGTCACCGGCGTCCGCGTCGGCAAAGGGACCGGCGAGCGTGCTGTAGCGCTCGTAGTCGTAGTTGGCGGTGTGACCGCCTTCAACCTGTCCCGTCCCTGGGGACTGCATGGCCATCCCTGATCCTGTCCGTGATTCACGGCACGAACCTCTCGTGCCCGTATCGGCGGCCTGCTCTCAACGAGCTGCGCTCCGCATTACCCCGCTCCGGCAACCGTGCCGGAGATCGTTGCCGAAGTCTATCCATCCCTCCACGGGGCGCGCAACCGGAGTGTCGCACCGGCACGCAGCTGGACGCGCGCCGCGACCGGCTATGGGGCGAGCGCCCCGAGCACCAGCTCGTCGTGCTGGGCGGGCTTGACCTTGCGGAAGATCTCCTTGATGACGCCGTCCGGGCCGATCACGAACGTGGTGCGCTCGTTGCCCATGTACGTGCGCCCGTACATCGACTTCTCCACCCACACTCCGTAGGCCTCGGCGACCGCGTGATCCTCGTCGCCGAGCAGCGGGAACCCGAGCGAGTGCTTGTCATCGAACTTGGCGATCTTCTTGGGCGCGTCCGGGGAGACGCCGAGCACCACCGCGTCAAGCGAGTCGTAGTCGGAGCGGTGATCCCGCACGCCGCACGCCTGGGTCGTGCAACCGGGGGTGTCGGCCTTGGGATAGAAGTACAGGACGACGTTGCGGCCCTTGAACGACGAGAGGGTCACGGGCTCGCCGGTCTGGTCGGGCAGCGTGAAGTCGGGAGCGGTGTCCCCTGGGTCGAGATGCATGGCCGGGGATGCTATCCCCCCGGCGCTATCCCCCAGCGACCTCCACGACGGAGAACGCGCCCGCGCCCAGCGGCACCGACACCTGCGGACCTCGCGCCTGCGAGCGGCGGCGCAGGCGGCCGTTGAGGTCGTAGACGGAGATCGTCGCCCGCGCACCCGGCGGGATGCTGATCTCGCCGCTGGTGTCGTTGTCGGCGAACGAGCGCAGCAGGGCACGCGTGCCCCCCGAGCCGGTGAGCACGAGCGTCTCGACCTCCGGCTGCACCAGCCAGCCGTTGAGGTTGGCGGCCGTGCCGCTGCCCGTGGAGGACGAGGACACCGTCGTCGCGCCCGCCGGCAGGGTGCCGGTGAGCGGAGCTCCGTCGACGACGAGCTCGTCGGGGTACGGGCTCGACCCCTGCGCTCCGAGCCGCGCCAGCTGGGACTGTCCCGCATCGGCGCTGCCGAGCTGCTGGGCGGTCGCGGACGCCCCGCTGCCGGCGGGCTGCAGGTCGACAATCGGGAAGACCCGGTAGCGGCCGGCGACGGGGAGTGTCACCGGGGCGCAGGCGGCACCGCCTGGCCCCATCGACACGTAGCCGCCCGACCACTGGCTCTCCGACGACGAGGACGGCGCGCTGGTGACGAGCGTGGCGTCGCCGGACAGGGTCGCCGAGGAGGCGGGGATCTGGTCCCACGTCACCCGGCTGCTGACCGTCGCCACCTGGGCCGCCGCGGCCACATCGGGCATCGCATCGAGATCGATCATCCCGAGCAGCGCGCAGATGGTCGACTCGGCGCCCGAGTTCTGATTCGGGCCCGAGGCGGTGACTCCGTCGAAGCAGACGCCCGTCGCGGCGTCGTACATGACGACGCCGCCGGGGTTGTTGCCGAACCACCAAGAGGCGGCGAACCCGGCGAGCTGCTCGAACCCCGGCGCCCGCGTCGTGTTCGCGAGGGCGACCAGGTCGGCGAAGACGCTGTAGGCGCCGTAGCTGATCTGCCCCGGCGCGGCGATGGGGCTCGGCAGCCACTCGTTGTCTGGACCGCCCTGGACGATCAGGTGCGGGACGAAGCCTGCGCCATAGCTGACCGCGGGACCCTGGAGCCGGCTCTCGTGGAGCGTCGTCGAGGCGAGCGTCAGCGCCCCCGCCAGCTGGTCGCCGTAGGCATGCCACAGCGACAGGTCGGTCGCGTCCTGCAGGATCGCGCCGAACGGCCATGTGGTCGGCGTGCCGGTCGACAGCGCCGCGATGCCCTCGGAGAGCTGGGACAGCGCCTGCTTGGTGGCGCTGTCGCCGGTGGCGGCGGCGTAGGCGTCCAGCCCGAGGCAGGCCTCCGAGGAGGCGTCGGCGCCACCGGTCAGCAGCCACGCCGGCACCCGGCGCCCGTTGACCGTGAGATACGTGCCGTAGGAGTTCAGGACGTTGTCGCGCAGCGAGCCGAGCGCGAGCTGGAACCGCTCGGCCAGGAAGGCGGCGAACGCGCTGTCCTGGCCCTCGAAGGCGGCGTATCCCTCGCCGAGCGCCCAGAGCGTCCGCCCGAGCCACCAGGACGGCCCGGAGTCCGACGGATTGGGGCTGTCGGGAGGCGTGGGAGTGGGGTTGAGCGTGCCGTCGGGCTGCATCCAGAGCACCACGTTGCCGGCGTCTGGCCCGCTGCTGGTCTGCAGGTAGGTGAGCCCGCGGAGCAGTTGGTAGGCGGCCTGCTGGCTATGGGCGTCTCCCCACTGCCTCCAGTGACGGATGTAGACAACCGCGGCCCTGGAGATGTCGTCGGCGTCGTAGGCGCCCTGCCCGTAGGTGTTGGCGGCGGCGTCGTACGTCCCTCCGCCGGTGGGCACGTATGTGCCGTTGGTGTAGTTGGCGTACACCCACAGGACACCGATGGCCGGCTCCTGCGCGAGCTGATACGTGGTGTGGCCGGCCTGGGTGGGCGGGGTGACGGTGGTGCACAGTGCGTCGAGATGGCCGAGGTTGGTGAGCGTGCCCGGGCCTGTCCGGCGAGCCGGTGCCGCGGCGGCGGAGGCGAGCGGCGACAGGGGCGTGCCAACGGCGGCGGCCCCGGCTGCGGCCAGGCTGCCACTCAGGAAGGTGCGGCGATCGATCTGCATGGACTGCCTCCTCCTCACACGTCGGTGAAGGGATCGGGGATGGTCGCCTGCCCCGCCTGGGCGTCGCTCAGGCCGGCGTAGAGGGTGGCGGTGCCGTCGGCATGACGGATCAGGCCGCCGGGAAAGATCACGTCGCGCAGATCGGTCCGTTTGGCCGGACCGGACGGGAAATCGGCGCGGGTCGCGACGACGCGCAGGGGACCGGGCCGGCCTCCGGCGGCGTCGAGCACGAACGCCATCGCGTAGTAGTGCCGGTCGCCACGGTCATCGAAGTAGGCGACGTGCCCGAGCACGCCGATCCGGCCGTCTCCGAGGTCGTGCGCCTCGTTGGCGCCGCCCCACTCGCCCGGAGCGAACTGGCCGTCGAGCAACGGCGCCTGGTCCAGCTCGGCGGAGCGCAGAAGCTCCATTCGATCGACGACCGCGTAGCCGATCGTGCCGCGTCCGCCGATCTCACCCTGAGGGCGGGTGAGGACCCCGACACGATCGCCGAGGTCGACGAACCGCAGGTCCTTCATGCCGGCCGGGCCTTCGAACACCGCCTGGAGGCGATCCGGCACCTGGCCCTCGAGCAGGACGGTCGACCAGCCCGTGATCCGGCCCGTGCCGGGCTCGGTCTCGATCCGGACCCCGCCCACGTAGCGACGTCCCGCCACCGAGAACGTGAACGGGTCCTGCAGGTCCGGGGGGTTGACATCGTCGACGACCGCCCAGCGGCCAGACCCGTCCTCGGTGAAGAAGCGGACCGTGGAGCGCTCGGAGTCACGCGGCTCCACGCGGGCGGCGAGATATGGCGTCTCGCCGACCCGAAACGGCGCAGTGAGGTTGTAGACGTCGTGGCCGGAAACCCCGTGGAAGGAGAGCAGCGACGCGCCGCTGGACGACGTCGTCCGCGCGCCGAGCAGCTCGAGCGCCGTCGGGACGGCGGGCACGTTCAGGCGGCTCCGGTCGCGATCGGCTCGGCCGCCGGCTGCTCGAGCAGCCAGCAGTTTGCCCAGTGACCGCCTTCGACGTCGAAGCGAGGCGGCGCCTGCCGGCGGCAGCGGTCGGTCGCTGCCGGACAGCGCGGGTGGAACGGGCATCCGGTCGGCAGCGCCGCCAGGTCGGGAGGCTCGCCGATCGTCTTCGATTGCTCGGTCTGCGCTCGGCCGGGGTCAGGTGCGGACCTCATCAGCAGCTGCGTATACGGATGCGCAGGCCGCTCGGTGACCGCCTTCGGAGTGCCGCCCTCGACCAACTGGCCGGCGTACATCACCACGGCCTCGTCCGCCAGGTATCGAGCGCTCGCGAGGTTGTGGGTGACGTAGACGATGCCGAGCCGGCGGTCGCTGCGACGCAGGTCGTCGAGCAGGTTCAGCACGTCGACCTGCATCGACACGTCGAGCATGGAGATCGGCTCGTCGGCCAGAAGCACGCTCGGGCCGGCGGCCAGGGCCCGAGCGATCGCAACACGCTGGCGTTGCCCGCCGCTCAGCTCGTGCGGGTAGCGGTCGACAAACCGGGAGGCGGGCAGCAGCCGCACCTGCTCGAGCAGCGCTGTCAGAGCCTCCTCGTCGGCGGCTCCATCGTGCAGCTTCAGCGCTCTTCTGAGCTGATAGCCGACCGTCCGCGCCGGGTTCAGCGATGCGAACGGGTCCTGGAAGATCATCTGGACCTCGCTGCGGTAGGCCAGATTGCGGCGCACGCGCCCGCTGTTGACAACCCGTCCGCCGAGCCGCAGCTCGCCCGAGGTCGTCGTCTCGAGCAGCGCCAGCATGCGCAGCAGGGTCGACTTGCCGCTGCCGCTCTCGCCGACGACCGCCGTCACCCGCTCCGGCCGGACCGCCAACGAAACGTCCTGGACGGCCCTGACCGTGACCTTGTGGCGACCTCGGTCGACGCGGAACCGCTTGACGAAGTGGCGAGCCTCCAGCACAACCTCATCACTGCTGGCCGAGACCGGTTTGGTCATCGAGCGACCGGTCCCGGCTCGGCCGTTGGCTGAGCCGGAGTCCTCGAGGATGGAGTCGCCCGCGAAGCGGGGGTCGTGCAGATGACAGCGTACGAACCGGTGATTGCCTTCGATCGGCTCGGGATCGACCGTCGCACATGGTCCGAAGGCTCGGTCGCATCGCGGGTGGAAGGAGCAGCCGGACACTGGGTGAGCCGGATCGGGCGGCGATCCGGGAATCCCCTCCAGGTGAGCGTCGCCGTGCAGAGGCGGAAACGCGTCTCGGAGCCGGCGGGTGTAGGGGTGGAGAGGGTCCTCGTGGATCTCGGACGCGCGCCCGATCTCGGCCACCTTGCCCGCGTACATCACCATCACCGAGTCACAGGTCTCGAGCAGCAGCGAGAGATCGTGGGTGATGAACAGGATGGAGAACCCGAAGCGGTCTCGCAGCCGCAGCAGATGATCGACGACCTCCCGTTGCACGACGACATCGAGCCCGGTCGTCGGCTCGTCGAGCACGATCAGGTCAGGATCGAGGGCGAGCGCCATGGCGATGACGACGCGCTGACGGGTGCCGCCGGACAGCTCGTGGGGGAACGCGGACGCCCGTGACCGCGGGACGCCGACGAGTGCGAGCAGCTCAGCCGCTCGGTTCTCGGCGTCCTGCCGCGAGACGTCGCCGCGATGGGCGCCGATCACGTCGACCAACTGGGTCTGGATCGTCATGACCGGGTTGAGCGCGTTCATCGCGCTCTGGAACACGATCGACAGGTGCTCCCACCGGAACGCTCGCAGCTCGGACTCGCTCGCGGTGTAGAGGTTCAGGGGCTCGGCGTCGCCCGGCGGATGAAACGTGACGGTCCCGCCCAGGACGAAGCCCGGCGGGTGGACCAATCGCGTGAGGGCGTGGGCGAGCGTCGATTTTCCGCTGCCGCTCTCACCGGCGATCCCGAGGATCTCGCCGCGGCCGAGCTGGAAGTCGACATCCTGCACCGTCTCGATCAGGCCGTGAGGGGTCTGGTAGCCGACTGACAGGCCGTTGACCGTCAGCAGCGGATCCTCGAACCCGCGGGCGGCGCATGCCCCGCGGCTGCTGCGGCCGTCCGCAGAAGCCGCCGGCGCCGCCACCGGGGCCGGAAGCTTGGCGAGCAGCTTCACCATGGCCAGCCGAGGATTTGCGACCTCGTCGAGCCCGAAGTTGATGAGCCCGAGCGCGGCGCCGATCAGCGCGTAGCAGATCCCCGGCGGCAGCCACCACCACCAGGCACCGCCCAGCACCGCGTCGTTGGACTGGGCCAGGTTGATCATGTAGCCCCAGCTGATCTGATTGACGTCGCCCAGACCGAGGAAGGCGAGGCCGGCCTCGGCGGCGATCGCGCCGATCACGGCGAACAGGAACGTCGACATGACGATCGGCGCCAGGTTGGGCAGCATCTCCGAGGCCAGGATCCGCCAGGTCGGCTCACCAACGGCCCGCGCCGAGCGCACATAGTCCCGCTGGGTCATGGTGAGGGTCTGCGCCCGGACGACCCGGGCGCCGCCCGCCCAGCTCGTGACCGCGATCACCAGCAGGATGGAGAGGATGCCGCTGCGGGGCAGATAGCCGGCGAGCACGATGATCAGCGGCAGCGACGGCAGCACCATGAACACGTTGCTCAGGCCGGAAAAGAGCTCTCCGCCCAGTCCCCGCACGTAGCCGGCGAGGAGCCCGACCACAACCGCCACGATCGTGGCCAGAGCACCGGCGAGGAAGCCGACGAGAAGCGAGTTTCCGGTTCCGTCGATCAGCTGCCGCAGGACGTCCTGGCCCTCGAGGGTGGTGCCCAGCAGGTGGTGCACGGACGGCCCCACCATTGATACCTGGCCCGGCGCGGTCGGACTGCCCGGATCGAGCAGCGGACCGACGGTGGCGAGCAGGACGAAGAACAGGAGGATGCCGAGGCCGGTGTTCGTCTTCAACGAGCTGTAGCGCCTGATCGCCGCCCATCTGCGATGGGACGGGGCGGGCGCTTCGAGGGTCGTTTCGGGGATCGTCGCGGTGGTCATCTCGTCAACTCCCCTTCAGGCGGACAGCTGCGCTCGCGAGCGCGGATCAAGAACGGCATAGACGACGTCGGCGAGCAGGTTGCTCACCAGCACGGCGAGGGCGATCACCAGGAAGATCCCCTGCATGAGCGGGTAGTCCTCGCCGTTGACCGCCTGGAACAGCGCGTAGCCGATCCCCGGATAGGAGAACACGGTCTCCACCAGCACCGAGCCGCCGACGACGAACCCGAGCGCGGTCGTGAACGACGCGACGCTCGGGAGGATCGCGTTGCGTGCCGCGTAGTGATACTTCACCCGCCGGCGCGAGAGCCCCTTGGCCTCGGCCATCAGCACGTAGTCGTCACCGAGCACCGTCACCATCGTGTTGCGCATGTAGAGCATGTGCGCCACGAACGAGCTGAGCACGATCGTGAGCACCGGGAGAAAGGCATGTCCGAGCCAGCTCCCGATGAACGCCGGGCTCAGCCCCGGCGTCACGTCCGCCCCGTAGGCGCCGTTGATGGGGAACCAGCCGAGCACGACCCCGAAGACCCACACGAACACCAGGCCGACCAGGAAGAACGGCACGGCCGACAGGAAGGCCCCGAGCGGGACCGCGAGCTGGTCGGTGCGTGAGCCCCGCCGCCAGCCCATCCCGATGCCGAGCAGCAGGCCGATGGCCCAGCTCAGCACCAATCCCGTGAAGACCAGCAGCAGCGTCCAGGGCAACGACTCCGCGATGACGCTCGACACCGGCTGCGGAAAATACGTCAGCGACGTCCCGAGATTCAGGTGAGCCACCTGCCCGAGATAGCTGAAGTACTGGTGCAGAAGACTGTGGTGGTTATCGACACCGAACTCGCTCTCCAGCGCCGGCAGGCTCGTCATGGGCACCGTGCCCGCCCGGTTCAGGCGGCTCATCAACAGCTCGGCCGGGTTGCCGGGCATCAGCCGCGGCAGCACGAAGTTGAGCGTGATGGCCACCCAGCCGGTCACGATGTAGAGCGGGATTCGCTTGCGCAGAATCAGCCACACGGCGCACTCATCCTCAGTGGGCGTTCAGGAGCAGTTGCTCCTGGGCGGCGTAGCAGGCGACGCACAGGTAGGGGTTGCTGTTGGACGGCCACCCGGTGAGCGGGCCATTGACGAAGTCAGCGTGGTAGGTGCTGGCAAATAGCGGGATCACCGGGACCTGCTGGACCATGATCTGCTCGAGGATGTCCTCCTGCTTCTGGGTGGCGGCAGTGTCGCTCGGGTTGGTGGTCGCCAGGGCTCCCAGAGCCTTGACCGCCGTCGGATCATCGAACCGCTCGATGTTCTCGTTGTTGTTTGACTGGCCAACCTTCGGCAGGCCCTTCGCGCCGACGGCGAACACCTGGTTCAGCTCCTGGTAGGGGTTGGGACCCGTCGAGGTGTCGAACGTCGCGGCGTACTTGCCGGTGCTCGTGTCAGCCGTGAAGCGCTGATAGGAGACACCATCGCAGGAGACCTTGACCCCGATCTTGGACATGTCGCTCTGCAGCAGCTGGCAGTCGGTCATCCAGTCCGAGTAACTGCTCGGATATTCGAGCGAGAACGCCACCTGCTGGGAGGAGCCGTGTGCGGTCAGCTTGCCGCCCGCGTACGAGTAGCCGCCCTGCTTGAGCGTCGCCAGCGCCGCGCTCACGTTCTGCGAGATGGGCTTGGCCCACTTGGACTCGATCGCCCGCTGCGCGACGGAGCCGGCCAGGCCGGTGGGGCTCGCCGGCGGCTCGGCACCCGACTCACCGATGTTGCTCAGCTGCGTGCGGTCGATGGCCTCACTGATCCCCCGACGCAGGGCGACGCTCTGGAACATGGGATTGGAGAGATTCAACGCGAGGCTGATCGTCCCGAGGGCGGGCGTGTACACGACGTTCTGCGACGGGGCGCGGTCGGCGAAGGTGCGCTTGATGTCGGAGGTGAACACACCCGAGTACTGGATCTTGTGCGCGATCAGCAGCGCTTCCATCGTTGAGTTGCTGTCCGCGGAGACGTCCCTGACGGTCTGGATCGTCGGCTTGCCCTTCTGCCAGTAGTGGGGGTTCTTCGTGTACGTGATGTACTGAGGCGTCTCGGACTTCAGCAGGTAGGGACCGGTACCGATCGGGTGGGAGTCCTCGAACTTGAGCGGATCACCCACCTTGGCGAACGTGAACGGCGGGACGATCGGCGTGTTGAACGCGATCTGGTCGAAGTTGACGTACTGCGGTGTGCCATAGGTGAGGCTCACCTCATCACCGTGCACCGCGACGGCCGCGTTGCCCGACGTGGCGTTGTTCTCGGCGTTGATCTTGTTCTCCAGCTTGAACGTGAAGGCGACGTCGGCCGGGGTGAAGGGCTTGCCGTTGGACCACTTGACCCCCTTGCGGATGCCAAAGGTGATCGTCTTCCCGCCGCCCGACCACTTGAACGACGTGGCAAGCCAGGGGATGTTCTTGTTGGTCGCGTCATTGAACATGTACAGCGACTCGTACACCGCCCCGAAACCGAACGCGTAGTTGTAACTCGGTGAGAACGGGTTGAACACCGGGCTCCAGGGACCGGAGCCGTTCGTCGCGGCCGTGAGCACACTGCCGGACCCGCCACTCGAACTGGATCCGGCGCTCGTGCCGCTCCCCCCGGCCCCGCTCGGCGTGGCCGTGCCGCAGGCGCTGAGCGCGAGTCCGGCCGCGAGGGCGGTGGCGGCAGCCTGCACGCATGATTTTCGGCTGAGCGAAGAGAGACGCATGGTGGTGTACTCCTGAGTGGGGGTTACGAGTGGGGGTGACGCACCGTCGGGGGAACGGCGCGTGATTGCGCGTTAGGCGCCGTTGGGCGAGGACGCAGGCGACCAGCGGAGCTCCGCGGCGCCAATGCGGCTGTCGGCCATCCCGTAGTAGAGATGGCCACGTCCGGGCTCCCGGACGTCGAGGCCGGTCGGGAATACGACGTTGGGAACGATGCCGTCCCGCTCATCCTCGGTCGCCGGATCCAGGATCGGCGTGGCCGACCGCCACAGGACCCGGGTGACGTCGTCGCGGTCGAGCAACATCGCGCCCGCGGCATAGAAGACATCCTTCTCCGGCCACTGATGGGTGAGCTTTCCGCTGACCCCGTGGTAGACGAGGAACCACCCTCCCGGCACCGCGATGGGCGGGGGCCCGGCGCCGATCTTGAGCGTCTCCCAGTCGAACTCCGGACCGGCGACGGGACGATGCCAGTGGAAGTGGGTCGGAAAATCAACCTCGGGATCCTCGTCGAGTGGCGCGAAGGACACCCAGATGCTCGGTCGCGGCTCGGTGACGGATGTCGGCACGACCATTCCCTCAGCCGAGGTGGCGATGCCCAGGTCCCAGTTCGGCCGGTGCAGCATGGCCCAGGCCGGCCGCTCGTCCGGGCCGGGAACGGGGGTGGGGAAGATCACCGCGTCCTTGTTGCTGTAGAGGTTGAGGTCGCCTCCTATTGCCGGGTCATACCCGAACGTCACCGGCCCCAGCCGTCGCCAGTCACGGAGATTGGAGGAGATCGCCAGAGCGGTGCGGGGCCCGAGCGGCCCGTAGGCGCAGTAGGTCATCACGAAGCTGGAGAGCTCGGGGATGAAAGTGACGCGAGGATCCTCGACGCCGCCGGTCACGGAGTTGCGCTCCCATGTCTCATCCGGTTCAAGGACCATGGGGCCGCGCTCGACCGAGGCCGGCCCACCGAGATCGTCGAACCGGACTCGCGCCAAGCCGACTCTCGACTCGTTGCGCGCGGCGACGAGACGGGGAAGCAGGTAGGTGTGACCGTCGAGACGGGCCACACCCGGATTGAGGACTCCGAGCTCCTCGTTCGGGTCGCCGGGATCTGGGGCCATGACAACACCCAGACGGCTGGTCTCGCAGGCGAACTCTGTCGATGTCTTGCCTGGGGACCCGGTCATGACGCCGTCAGGGGAGTCGGGGTGCTGCCTCCGCCGCGAGGGGAGGGCGCCGGGCCCGAAGAGCCGCGCAGGATCAACGTCGATGCCGGGAGGGGGGCGTCGGCCGGAGCCCCTCCATCGATCAGAGCCAGCAGGGTGGTCGCGGCCGCCTCACCCCACGCCATCGCGCTCTCGGCGATCGTGGTCAGTCCCGGGCCGACGAAGGCCGCGACCGGAATGTCGCCGAATCCGACGACCGACAGATCAGCGGGCACGCTGAGACCGAGCTGCTTGGCCGCGGCGATACCGGAGATGGCCATCAGGTCGTTGGCGTAGACGATCGCCGTGGGCGGCTCGGGGGCGCCGAGCAACTGAAGCGTGGCCGCCAGGCCGCCGGCGCCGGTGAAGTCGCCGACCGCCATCGGGCTCGGCGGCAACCCTGCCGCGTGCAACGCCTCGCGCCAGGCCTTGGCACGGCGGACGGAGTGGACGAGGTTGGGGGAACCGCTCACGTGAGCGATGCGCGTGTGCCCCTTGGAGACGAGGTGGCGGACGGCGTCCACGATCGGCGTGGTGTCGTCGGGTGCCAGCCACGGGATCGGGCACGATCCGACCGGATGGCCGATTCCCAGCGCCGGCAGGCCGAGCCGCCGAGCGAGAAGCGGCCGCGGGTCGTCCCGGCTCAGGTCCAGCAGGAAAACGCCGTCGACCTGGCGGCTCTGGGCCAGGCGCTCGTAGCTGCGAGCCTCTCTCGACGCTCTCGTGACCTGGATGGTGAGCGCGTACTGGCGGGCCTCCAGCACGCGCTCGACACCCGCCAGGAACTGCGGGAAGAACGGGTCAGAGCCGAGCAGGTCGGCATCTCGATTGAAGATCAGGCCGAGCGTCGAGGTGCGAGCACCGGCCAGGCCGCGGGCCTGCTGGTTGGGCTGCCAGTGCATGTCAGCCGCAATCGAGAGGACGCGCTCGCGCACCGTCTCGCTCACGCCCGGGCGACCGTTGAGCGCAATGGAGACGGCGCTTGGCGACACCCCCGCCGCCTTCGCGACGTGATTGATCGTCACTCGCCCTGCGGGCCGGACCGGATCGGATTGACCCGTGTCACGGCTATCGGGCACGGCCCCCGAGGAACGGGGTCCGTGCGGCGCGGAACTCATGCCAGCCTCCCAGTTGGCGAAGCGCTCCCTTGGATCTACTAGAGCGCTTTAGTTACGATTGCGGCATCGTCACATAAAGCGCTTTAGTTGTCAAGCCGACTCGGGGTCAAGGGCCGCGCCGGCGGCCGCGACCGGCGGCCGCGAGGCGGTGCCGCCGCCGTGCACGAGCGCGCAGCCCGGACCACGGCGACGGCGACCGCCACGGGCGTCACTTCTTCTTGGCGGCCCTGATCGTCACGTGGCCGACGGCGTGAGTCCACGCGGTCGCGGCATGGGGAGCCGTGTAGGACTCCAGCAGCGCCCAGTGACCGGCGCCGTTGACAGTCCCGTGGAGCGTGACCAGCCGCGTCGGCCGGTTCGGCTTGACCGTGGCGAGCACCTTGGTGGCCGGCTTGCCGGCGCCGCTGAGCGCGACCGCGACCAGCTGGACCGTGGCGCCCTTCGCCGGCTTCGGGTACAGCGCGACGTGCGCCGTGACCCGGCCGCTCTTGCTCACCGACACGCCGCGGCCCGCGATCAGCGGCTTCGGAGCGGCGGCGACCGTGACGGTCGTCGTGGCTCCGGCTGAGGTCACCAGCGTTCCCGGATCCGCGAAGTAGGACTCGAGCTGCCAGCGACCGGCGGGGAGCTCGGCGACGGCGGCGAACCTGCCGTCCCCGGAGGCGAGCTTCGTGACCGCGACCTTGTGGTAGGCCGCGCCGTTGGTGCCGATCCGGCGTGCGTACACCGTCACCTTGCCGTTGAGGTGGCCGCTCGACGGTCCGACCGAACCCGTGACGAGGGCACGGCCTCCCAGAGATGTCGCGCTCAGACCGCTGATGACACCGCGCACCCCGACGTAGGTGGACCCGGTGCTCGCCGGCGCGAGGATGTCCCCGAACGCCGGGATGAGGGCCGGGATCTCGACCTGGGAGATCTGCGGAGTGGTCAGCTTGTAGGAGCCCTTGGTCAGGAGCGGCGTGGTGATCTTGAAGGCTCCGGTCGAGCTCGTCTTGGCGCTCGCGATGGCGAACGACTCATCGCCCGACACGCGCCGCAGGGTCACGACGACGCCGCTCGGGGCCAGATAGCCCGGCTGAGCGTTGGTGAGCGTCCCTGAGATGGTGATCGGCCCCGATGCCGTGAACGTCGACGGCAGCGCCTTCGTGGTGATGATCGGTGAGGCATCGGCCGTGTAGGGATTGCCCCCGTAGGCGCCTGCGAGGTAGTCACCGATCGCGGTCTGGATCGGCGCGGATGTGATGAGGTTGACGAAGAACTGCGCCGCGGTCAGGTTGACGCTCTCGCCCGGGTGGCTCGGATTGATGATGTAGGCGTGGAAGGTGCTGATCAGCGCCGCCGCGCCTCCGGGAGCGGTCGCGGCGTTGTTCGAGGTGAGGAGCCCGAGATTGGTGATCGTGCCGGCCGAGTCGGTCCCGGACAGCAGGTAGTCGAAGGTCCCGCTGTCGGTGAAGACGTAGCAGGAGTTCGCGCCGCTGGGATAGCCGACGCAGTTGTTCGCCGCGATCACGGTCGCACCCTGGTTCGAACCCGCCGTCGCATACCAGGACGGGAGCTGCTTGGAGCTCGGCAGTGCCCCGCCGTTCGGGCACGACGCTCCGTTGGCAACGCCCGCACTGGCTGAGATCGGGGTCTCCCCTCCACCGTTGGTCGCGTTCACAGCGCACAGGACGAGCCCGGCCGGCTCGAGGCTGCTGGACGCGACCAGGGCCCAGATCGCATGCTCCTGGATGGTCGTGCCGGCGGTTCCGCCACGGGACACGAACTCTGCCTTGCCCGCGATCCCGGTGGCCGCCACATCCGCGAACGCCTGGACGATGTTGTGCGCCGCGTTCGCCTTCACCCCCGCGGGATCGGTGGCACCTGGCCCGGCGAACACGAAGTCGTTGGTGAACAGAGCCCGGCCATACGGCTCATACGAGTAGCCGGACGCCACGAACTGGTCCTCGAGCGCCGGGTTGGCCGCGATCAGGACGCTCGGCCCGCCCGCCTGCGCGCCGGCGATCGCCGCCTGCGTCGAGCTGTCCGAGGTGAACTTGAAGGCGTACTGCGGGTAGTTGCCCTCGAACGCCGTGGCGATCACGTGGGACATGAGACCGGAGTCATTGACCTCACTCGTGCCGACGACGGTGAGGGTCGAGGCGCCGTCGGCGCGAGCCAGGCTCGGCGCGAGCAGCAGGGTCGCGGCGACGAGCATCGCGACCGGGGTGAGGTATCGGTGGAGACGGGCGCCCCTTGCATGACGGGCGCCGGCGCGAGTCCTTCCGCGCACTGGGCGGGTGCTTAGCATCCGCGCAATATAGCCGTAAATCGATCGATCTGGTTGAGTTTTCGGAACGGAGGCTACCCCCGCACCCACCCCGCCAAACACACTGCTCGGATTTCGCCTGGGCGGCTCGTGAGCCGGGGGCGCCGCTCAGAACGGCCGCCCCTGGATCCGGACCACGCCCGCGGGCCAGCTGACCGATGGCTCCCCCGGGCGCCACATCGCCTCAAGCGGCCAGCGAACCGCGCCGGCGGACTGCTCGACCCAGACAGGATCCTCGATCTGCCGGTATCCCCTGCGCGCGTAGAGCTCGACCAGATGCGTCTCGCACAGCAACAGCAGGCGCGAGACGCCGCTCTGCGCGACCACTTTTCGAAGCCGTTGCATGATCGGCGTTGCCAGGCCGGAGCCGCGGCGGTCGTGGCGCACGATCAGGGCTCCGAGACCGATCACTTCGAAGCGGCCGTAGCCGTCGACCTCGACCTCGACAACCGACCATCCGCCGGCCGCGATGAGCGCTCCGTCCCGGTCACGGACCCCGATGTGATGATCCTTGGGCCGGAACTCGAAGCCGGCGCACGTGCCGCCGAACGGCTCGTGGTCCCCTTCGACCAGCTGGGCCCAGTCGCGCATCGACAACCGGCCGAGCTCGACGATCTGCAGCTGCGCGCGATCCATTCTCTGTCCGGCGGCGCTACTTGAGTAGCCGGGAGAGCCGGCGATCCTTGAGCAGCTTCCCGTCGGTCTGGCAGGTCGGGCAGTAGCACATGACGTAGTCCTCGTAGAAGACCGCCTCGATCTCGTCGCCGCAACGCGGGCACGGCTCGCCGTTGCGCCGGTGGACGGTGAGCGGCATCGGCAGCTTGTCGGGGATCGGCAGCTGCAGCGTCTGTTCGTAGTGCTCGATTGCGCGTCCGAGCTCGGAGATGATCGCGTCCCGCAGGCGCGTCGCCTCCTCCGCGCTCAGCTCGGAGCCGCGCTTGAACGGCGAGAGCATCGCCTTGTGGAGGATCTCGTCGACCCACGATCGGCCGATTCCCGCGATCACGCGCTGGTCACGGAGCAGGCCGTGCAGAGGTCGCGGGGCGTTCAGGAGCGGACCGAGCTCAGGTGGATCGGGCCAGGCCTCGGGGCCGAGGGTGGAGAGCTGCTCGTCGCCGTCGAGCTCGGCGTCGCGGTAGAGCTTGACCCACGCGGCCTGCTTGGTGCCGAACTCGCGCAGCCGCAGCTCGCGGCCGTCGTCGAGCCGGATCAGCACTCGGGAGGTGCGATCACGCAGCGACGCCCGCGTATCGAACAGCTGCAGGCGCCCCGCCGACATGAGGTGCACAAGCAGCGACATCCCGGCGTCGGTCCCGATCACGAACAGCTTGCCGCGACGCGTGATCCCGCTGAGCGTCGCCCCCTCGATCGCCGAGATCGGCGGGTCGAAGGAGCGCAGCGCGTTGATGCCCGGCGTCAGCACCGATTCGACCCGGGCGCCCTTGATCGCATCGCCGATCAGTCGGGCGGTGATCTCGACCTCAGGTAGCTCGGGCATGGTCACCGATAACGCTAGCGGTAGCCTGCCCTGGCCATGAGCGCCCCCGCCGCTCCCGACGACATCGTCCGCACGCCCGCCGACGGCGCCGCCAACGAGCGCGAGCCGCTGCTGGTGATCGAGCCCCTGCTCGCGTTCCTCACCGAGGCCGGGCTGGAGGCACCGGACGACCTCGCCGCCACGCCGATCGGGGACGGGCACTCGAACGTCACCTTCGCGCTGTCGACGGGCGTCGTCCTGCGTCGACCGCCGCGCGGGCCGCTGCCCCCCAGCGCCCACGACGTGTTGCGCGAGGCCCGGTTGCTGCGCGCCCTGGAGGCGACGTCGGTACGTGCTCCGCGGGTGCTCGCCGAGTGCGCGGACCTCGACGTGATCGGCGCGCCCTTCTACATCATGGAGCTGCTCGACGGCGAGGTCATCACCACCACGATCCCGCCGGCGCTGGACGGGGCCGCCGAGCACGCACGGATCGCCGGCGAGCTCATCGACGCGCTCGTCGAGCTGCACGCCGTCGACTGGACGACCCTGGATCTGGAGGGCTTCGGTCGTCCGACCGGCTACCTGGAGCGCCAGCTCCGTCGCTTCGGAGGGCTTTGGGACCACAATCGCACGCGCGAGGTGCCCGAGGTGGCCGAGGTCGGCCGCTGGCTGGCCGACAACCTGCCTCCCGAGCAGCCGGCGCGGATCGTGCACGGCGACTACCGGCTCGGCAATGTCATGTTCGGCGCGGCCGCCCCCACACACCTGGTCGCGATCTTCGACTGGGAGATGGCGACGATCGGCGATCCGCTTGCCGACGTGGGCTACATGCTCTCCCACTGGCGTGAACGCGGGGACCCACCCAGCCGGTTCAGCCTCCAGGTGGTCACCGAGGGCGATGGGTTCCCCGACCGGCGCGGGCTCGTCGAGCTCTACGCGCGCCGCTCCGGCCGACCGGTGGAGCAGCTCGACTGGTACATCGTGCTCGCGGTCTGGAAGTCCGTGGTGTTCATGGAGGGCAACTACCGCCGGGCGGTGTCCGGCGCCACCGACGACCCGTACCTGAAGTCGTTCGGCGAGGGCGTGGTCGAGCTCGCGCGGCGGGCGCTTCAGATCACGCGCGAGGGGTTCTGAAACGGCCGCGGCCCGACCGGCCGCGCGAGGCGACCGACCGGGCCGGGAAAACCGAGGTGCAGCGAGAGCGACTAGCTCAGGCTGTTGGTCACCGTCTTGTCGCGATCGAGCACGACCTTCGGCAGCGGCGCAAAGTCCAGCGAGGGACCCGAGTGCTGGCCGGTGGTCAGCGCGTAGTTGATGAACGACTTCAGGAGGGAGGCCTGCTTGTTGCCGCTCTTGGGGACGATCGCGTAGGTGAAGGTTGAGATCGGATAGGCGATCTTGGCCGACTTGGACGGATCGACGATGTGCAGCGCGTTGCTGCTCGGCACGCTCTTGACGGTCGAGGCAGCGCTCTCGATGTTCGAGAGGTTGGGGTACTCGTAGTTGCCGGCGGAGTTCTCCACGGCCGCTGCGTTCAGGTGCTGGCTGATCAGGTACGAGACCGCGATGTAGGCGATGCCGCCCTTGGTCTGCTCGAGCAGCGCGGCAACGCCGGAGTTGCCCTTGGCGGAGACGCCCTTGGGGAACTCAACCGAGGTCGCGTAGTTGACCTTGCTGCTCCAGGTCTTCGAGACGTCGCTCAGGTAATTGGTGAACGCGTACGTGTCGCCGGATCCGTCCGAGCGATAGATCGGGGTGATCTTCAGGTTCGGCAGGTGCAGGTGGGGATTGCTGTGCTTGATCGCACTCGAGTCCCAGTTGGTGATGCTGCCGAGGTAGATGCCGGCGATCTCCGAACCGGTGAGGCGAAGCTTGTGGCCGACGCCCGGGACGTTGTAGCCAACGCCGGTCGCGGACAGCGCCCACGGGATCTGAGTGCAGCCGTTGCATGCCTGCGCCTGCGCGGAGGTCAGCGGCGCGTCGGAGGCGCCGAAGTCCACGGTCCGCTGCGAGATGTCGGTGATGCCCGTGCCCGATCCGACGGCCGAGTAGTTGACCGTGTTGCCGGTCCTGGCATCGAAGCCCTGGGCCCACTCCTGCTCGAAGGGAGCGACGAGAGTGGAGCCGGCGCCGTTCAGGGTGAGCCCGGAGGCCATGGCGTTGGACGCCAGTCCGCCGAAGCCGGCTACCGACGCGGCGACCGCCGCGACGGAGAGCACGTGGCGGCGTGAGAACGCGAAGTTCAAGGTGAGTGCCCTTTCTGAGGTGTGGGATGAACGCTCGACGTCCCGGCCGGTACGTCGGCGCATGGCAAGCATGGGCGCTCGCGGCCCCCGGTTTGTGTCCGAGTTGTAATCGCCGCTTGGACATCTTGTGACCGTGGTGTCGACGGCACACGATCGGGGATGGCGTTTTCTACGCTCCCGCGGCGATGTCGATTCAGACGACCCCTGTCCAGACCGCGACCGACCGCCGCCGCGTCCAGTTCGAGGGCTCGCTCGGCGATCGCATCATGCGCGCGTTGTGCATCGGCGGCTCGCTGATCGTCGGTCTGGCGCTGATCGACGTCGTCTACCAGATCGTCAGCGGCGCGCGGCCCGCGATCTCCAAGCTCGGACTCGGCTTCCTCGTCCACACCGCGTGGGCGCCCAACCTGAAGCACTTCGGGGCGCTCCCGATGCTCTACGGCACCGGCGTGGTCTCGGCGATGGCGCTGATCATCGCGGTCCCGGTCTCGCTGGCGATCGCGATCTACCTCAGCATGTTCGCCCCGAAGGTCGTCCGCGCGGTCGTCGGCCCGCTCGTGGAGTTGCTGGCGGCGATCCCGAGCGTCATCGTCGGGTTCTTCGGGATCATCGTGCTCGCGCCGCTGATTCAGAAGATCGAGCCCGGGCTGCATTCCGCGCTCGGATTCACGGGCATCTTCGGCTCGGGTCAGACCACCGGTCTCTCCATCTTCACCGCCGGGCTGCTCGTCACGGTGATGGTGATCCCGATCATCGCCTCGCTCAGCCGCGACCTCTTCCTCAGCGTCCCGCGCGAGCTCAAGGACGGCGCCGAGGCGCTGGGCGCGACGCAATGGGAGGTCATCCGCGGCGTGGTCTTCCCGACGACGTTCTCCGGGGTGAGCGCCGCCGTCATGCTCGGGCTCGGCCGCGCGCTCGGCGAGGCGATCGCAGTGGCCTCGGTGATCGGCGGCGGGGAGACGATCAGCAAGTCGCTGTTCCAGCCCGGCAACACCCTCGCCGCCCGGATCACGATCGAGATCCAGTACATCGAGAACAACCTGCAGCGATCCGCGCTCTTCTACCTTGCGGTGATCCTGCTCGCGATGAGCCTCACCGTCAACCTGCTCGCGCGAGCCGTCGCCCGTCGCTACGACGTCCATCGAGCCGTTGTCTGATCTCTCCGCCTTCAACCCGCCGCCGTTCGACCCGACCGCACCGCTGACGCCGAGCGGGAATCTCCGCCGGCGCCAGTTCGTGAGCCGGATGGTCGTGGGCGGCGCGACCACGGCCGCAGCCGCGGCGGTCGCGGTGCTGGGCGTCGTGACCTACACGGTCATCCACCACGGCGCCGGAGCCCTGTCGGTCGGCTTCCTCATCCACGACCCACCGCAGTACGGCGGCCCGGGCGGGGGGATCGCGAGCGCGATCGTCGGCAGCGCGATCATCGTCGGTCTCGGCGCAATCATCGCGGTGCCGCTCGGCGTCCTGTGCGCGCTCTATCTCGTGGAGTTCGCCGGGCCACGCTCCCGGCCAGGGCAGGTGCTCCAGCTCGCGATCGACATGATGCAGGGGCTGCCCACGATCGTCGTCGGGCTGTTCATCCTGGGCCTGGTCGTGCTCCCCGAGCATGCCGACTCCGGGTTCGCGGCCTCGCTCACGCTGGCGCTGATCATGCTGCCGCTGATCGCGCGGACGACGCAGGAGGTGCTGCGGACGGTCCCGCAAGGGTTGCGAGACGCGTCCGACGCGCTCGGCGTCGATCGCTGGCGTGCGGTGCTCACCGTCATCCTGCCCAGCGCGGCCAGCGGGATCCTCACCGGGACGATCCTCGCGATCGCGCGCGCCGCCGGCGAGACGGCCCCGGTGCTGGTCGTCGATGGCACCTTTGCGAACAAGACGACGATCGATATGTTTGGCCACGCCGTGCCCAACCTTCCAGTCCTCGTCTGGGAGCTGATCGAGCAGCCCACCTCAAGCGGGCTGCAGCGCGCCTGGGGCGCCGCGCTCGTGCTGCTCACATTGATCCTGATCGCGAACATCGGGGCGCGCGTGTTGCTCGCCCGCAACCGCAAAAGGATGGGAATGTGACCCCGGAGTTCCTCGACCCGGCGACCGAGCCGCTCAAGCTGGCGGGCACCGACCCGGACCTGCCGCCGCGCGTGCGACTGAGCCCGATCCAGGAGCAGCCGACCGTCGCCCCGATGGCGCGGCAGGCCGGCCTCGACCACTCCGCCACGCGCCAGGTCGTGTTCGACATCCGCGACATGTCGGTCTTCTACGGCGAGAAGAAGGCGCTCGACC